>Ga0209639_1000285_pt1 | contig 77904 bp, 74 predicted proteins | sample EPASupsiteHSE605_FD_187268 | JGI IMG/M metagenome (GOLD analysis project Ga0209639, IMG submission 187268) | Bioremediated contaminated groundwater from EPA Superfund site, New Mexico - Sample HSE6-05 (SPAdes) (version 2) | ecosystem: Environmental > Aquatic > Deep subsurface > Groundwater >... | reverse complement strand
GCCATATCGTTTTTGCCATTCAAGCAAGGTTATTCCAGGCATCTTCATAACAAAGCCTCATTTGGCTTATCAATTTGATCTTGTTATAAAATATAAGCATTATGCTGAGATTGATACAGAGCCATTAAAACAAAAAATGAGACGACAAGGCGATGTCGAATGCGCCTTGTGCAAAAGGCAACGACGGCAGTTCCCCTGGGATGTATCGCCCCTGTTGTTTGCCTGCGTCAAAATCAGAGAGAAAGGTTTCCATCGCCGCCAGACGAAGGCTGCCGAGCTGTTCCACCGAGGGAATGACTCCCCAAACGTAGTCGCTCTGGTTTTGGTGCATTTGCGCCATCACCGTTGCATAGGTTTCGGAGATGCGGCCCCGGATCTGGTCTGCGTCAAAGGCGTACACAGGATCGATCGAGATGATCTTGCCGCCGCGTTGGGTCAGCGTCGCGTTGAACGCGGCGGGGCCGTCGCCGCAACCAAGAAGACGAAGCCCAAGCTCAGCCTCGGTGAGGTCAAACATGCGGAGGTATTCATCATACGAACGCCCCCACGGTACAACCTTATCGAGTGTAAATCCCACGAGTTACCCTTGCGTCTCTAGTTCCGGCACTCCGGCTCCGCGCTGTCTGCGGGATACTCTGACGACCGGAGCCTTTTCCCCTGGATTCCGCTTTAGCTTCATCCGGGGCACTTGCTAACATTTAAACGACCAAGAACAAGGCCCGAATTACAAACAGGTTCTCCAAAGATAAGCATGTTTTAGTATTGTAACGCACATGAACACTGCCCAAGTAAGCATACAGGCTTTCGGCAAAAAAATATGTGCCGCGAAATTGTGATCTTTTACATTTTGGTCCCGATCATGCCGATACACCCAGACTAACCACTCAGCGTCTTCACTCCACGGGCCGGCGTCCCATTTGTCTTTCAGTTTGCGAGTCGCCTCCCGTCCTTCGGCCAGAGAAACATCAACCGCAAAAGCTGAAAACAAGCCAAAAACACAAATTAGCAAAGTGAGAAACACATCGAAATAGTCAGAAGAAGTTTTCGCATAAAACTGTGCAAATGTGGCCAAAAGCATCGTTTGCGAGAGTAGGAGCCAATTGATGCGACCTTCTCGAAGTTGGTCTTCATGTTGAACTAATGATCGGAATACTTCTGTTCGTTTTCTCTCTTGTGGATTACGCCAGATGCACATGAATGGTTTTTCTCCCATCGAATCATGATGGCTTCGCAAAAAAGTCCGATTTCAGCCTTTGACAAACTTGTAATCACCTGGATTTACGACGGTTGAATTTGCAAATTTTGACTTTTTGCGAGACCGTCAATCATAAACCGTACATTGTTTCTCTTCTCGCAATCCCAAGCTTTGCTACGAACCATGCCCCTCTGCAGGCTGCCCCGATGCAGTGCAACAAAGTCCGGGAGAACCTTCCATAGTCTTTCTCCCGGATTCCGCCCCGCTGCACCCAGGTTACGGTTCAACCACCTCGCCTTTGTCCAGCACGCTTTTCTTCTTCGAGTGGTCCTTGGCGACCAGCATATAGATCGAAGGAATGATAAACAGGGTGAACAACGAGCCAATCGCCATGCCGCCCACCAGCACCAGACCAATCGAATTCCGGGCCGCGGCGCCGGCCCCGGTGACCAGGGTCAGGGGAAAGTGACCGGCAATGGTGGCCCCGGTGGTCATCAGAATCGGCCGCAGGCGGGTCATCGAGGCCTCGAGAATGGCGGCGTGCTTGCTGAGCCCCTGCTCCTGTAACTTGTTGGCGAACTCGACAATCAATATGCCGTTTTTCGACACCAGCCCCACCAGCGTCACCAGCCCCACCTGGGAATAGATGTTGAGGGTGGTAGTCCAGCCCTTGGTCCAGAAGGGGACGTTCGGGTCCGGCATCTTGAGGAAGGTGAAGATCAGGGCGCCGAACATGGCCAGGGGCACCGAGCCGGCGAGGATGACAAAAGGATCGCGAAAACTGTTGAACTGGGCTGCGAGCACCAGGAAAATCAGCACAATCGCCAGTCCAAAGGCCTGAACAAAGCTGTTGCCCTCAACCCGCAACTGGCGCGACTCGCCGGTGTAATCCAGCGTGTAGCCCTGGGGCAGGATCTTGGCCGCCTCGTCCTCCAGAAATCGCAGCGCCTCCTCCAGGGGACGCACCGGGTAGGCGCTGATGAGGACCGCGTTCAACTGCTGGAAACGGTTGAGCGAGCGGGCCTCGGTGGTGTTCTTGAGGGTGGCGATGGTGCTGAGCGGCACCAGCTGACCATCCGGGCCGGTGATGTGGATCTGGTTCAGTTGGTCCGGATTGAGCCGGTCAACCCGCATGATCTGCGGGGTCACCTTATAGCTGCGGCCGGCAATGTTGAAGCGGTTGACGTAGTTGCCGCCCATCATCGCCGCCAGGTCGCCGCCCACCTGTTGCAGGTTGAGGCCCATATCGGCCACTTTGTCGCGATCAATCACAATTTCCGACTGGGGTTGGTCGATCTTGACGTCGATCAGCGGCGGAAAAGCGAACATCTTGCTCTGGGTGGCGGCCATTTGAATTTTCTTGGCGAATTCAAGAATCTGATCGAGTTCGGCGGTCGAAGCAATCACAAACTCCACCGGAAACTGGCCGCCGCCGGGCAGGGCCGGGGGCGTAACCGGCAGAACGCGGATTCCGGTGACGCCCTGCACCTTCATCGCCACCTCGGGCATGATTTCAAAGATGGTCCGTTTGCGCTCCTGCCAGGGCTTGACTACCATGCCGCTGAAGCCGGAATCGGGCTGGGTGAGCTGAAAAACGAAGTTGGTTTCCGGCACGCTGAGAAGGGCCTTGTTGACCGCCGCCGTGTACAGGCTGTTCTGGTCCAGGGTCGAGTTGGCCGCCGATTCGATGATGCCGAAAATGATGCCTTGGTCCTCGGTGGGGGCCAGCTCCTTGGCCGACATCGTGAACAGGGGCACAGCCAGCAGACCAAGGACGATCCAGATCAGATAGACCGCCGGTCGATGACGGAGGGTCATTTCCAGCCGGCGGCCGTAGGCGGCGCGCAATCGTTTGAAATCGCGCTCAATCTTGCCGGCGAAACCGTGCTCGGTCATGCCCGCTCTAAGCAGCTTTGAGGACATCATCGGCGACAGCGTCAGGGCCACAACACCGGAGATGGTCACTGCGCCGGCCAGGGTAAAGGCGAATTCGCGGAACAGCGATCCGGTCAGGCCGCCCTGGAGGCCGATGGGCATGTAGACGGCGGCCAGGGTGATGGTCATGGAGATGATCGGGCTGACCAGTTCGCGGCCGCTGAGCAGGGCGGCGTTGAGGGGAGTTTTGCCCTCGCTGAGATGGCGTTCGACGTTTTCGACCACGACAATGGCGTCGTCGACCACCAGACCCACGGAAAGCACGATGGCCAGCAGCGTCAGCAGGTTGATGGTGAAGCCGAAAACCTGCATGAGAAACATCGCCCCAATCAACGACAGGGGGATGGTGACCACCGGGATGATTGCCGAGCGCATCGAGCCGAGGAAGAGGAAGATGATGATCACCACGATCAACAGCGTCTCGCTCAGGGTCTTGACCACCTCTTTGATCGCGTTTTCGATGTAGTCGGTGCCGTCGTAGGCGATCCGCGCCGACAAACCGTTGGGCAGTTGCTTGTCGATGGCGATCATTTCCGCCCGCACCCGCTTGATCACGTCGAGCGAGTTGGCGTTGGGCAGGGGCCAGATGCCCATGAACACCGCAGTCTGGCCGGAGAACCGAACCTCGGTGTCGTAATCCTCGGCGCCGAGCACCACCTGGCCGATGTCCTCAATGCGCACCAGGGCCCCTTTGTCTTCGCGGATGACCAGGCGCTTGAAATCCTCCACCGAACGCATGTCGGTGTTGGCGGTGAGGTTGACCTGAACCAGCGAACCCTTGGTTTTGCCGACAGCGGCCAGAACGTTGTTGGCGGACAGCGCCTGACGCACCTGCGCCGGGCTGACGTTGAAGGCGGCCATGCGGGCCGGATCAAGCCAGATGCGCATCGCAAAGGTGCGGCCGCCAAGGACGTCGGCGCGCTGCACGCCTGCCAGCGCCGAAAGCCGGGGCTGGACCACGCGCACCAGGTAATCGGTGATTTCGTTCTGCTGCAGCTCGTCGGAGGTGAAGCTGAGGTAGGCCGAGGCGAACTCGGAATCCGCGGATTCGACGTTGATGATCGGGATTTCGGCCTCAGGCGGCAGGTCGCCGCGCACCTGATCGACCTTGGAACTGATTTCGGACAGGGCCTTGATCGGGTCGTAGTTGAGGCGCAGGCGGGCGCTGATGGTCGAAACGCCCTGGGCGCTCTGCGACTGGAGGTAGTCGATGCCGTCGGCGGCGGCGATGGCCCGCTCAAGCGGGGTGGTGATGAAACCGCGCACCAGTTCGGCGCTGGCCCCGGTGTAGACCGTGGTCACGGTGACCACGGCGTTGTCGCTCTTCGGATACTGGCGCACATTGAGCGAGCCGATGGCCTGGAGCCCGGCAATGATGATCAGCAGGCTGGCGACAATGGCCAGAACCGGCCGATGGACAAAAAGATCGGTGAATTTCATGGTTCAACTGTCCTTGGGCTGGGGCGCCAGTTTGAATTCCGGAGCGAGCGCGTTGTCGACCACCACGCTTTGACCGTTGCGCAACTTGAACACCCCGGTGCTGACCACGGTCTGTTCGGGCTTGAGCCCGGAGAGGACGGCGACGAAATCGCCGCGTTGCTCTCCCAAACGCACAAACTGCTGCCGCGCCGCTTTGCCGCCGCCCGCCTGAGCGTTTTCTCCCTGGCCGCTTTCCGCCTTGGCGTCTTCAACGATGAACACTGAATCGCTGTAGGGCGCATAGAGCACGGCGGTGGTAGGGATGGTCAGCACCGGAACCCGTGCGGGCAGCACCACCGCCACGTTGGCGAACATGCCGGGGCGCAGCAGTTCATTGTGATTGTTGACCGTGGCCTGGACGCGAATATTGCGGCTGGCGGCGTCGACCTCCGGATTGACGGCGGTGATCTTGCCTTCCACCACAAGCCCTGCGGGCAGGCCATCGGAGGTGATCCGCACCGGCGCGCCGATCTGAATCTGGGGCAGTTGCTGCTGGGGCACCAGGAAATTGACAAAGATCGGGTCAAGCGCCTGCAGCGAGACGATGGGCTCGGCCTCTTTGACGATCTGGCCGATGTTGACCAGACGGATGCCGAGTCGGCCGCTGAACGGAGCGCGGATGGTCTTTTTGGCGATGGCCGCCCGGATGTTGTCGGCCTGGGCCAGGGCCTGCTTCCGCTCGGCGTCGGCGGCGTCGAAATTGGATTCCGCCACCACCTTGGTGGCCAGCATCTTCTTGGATCGCTCCAGGGTGATTCCGGCCAGGGCCGCCGCAGCCTCCGCAGACCGCAACTGCGCGGTTTCGGCGGCAATGTCCTGCTGCGCCAGAAGATCGCCCGCCTTGACCTGGGCGCCTGCTTCAAAGGCGATGGTGGTGATCTTGCCGGCGACTTCGGCGGCGACCGTCACGCCCTGGACAGCTTCCAGCGATCCGACGGCGGTGATCAGCGATTCCCAGGTCTGCGGCTGGGCCTGAAAAGTGGTCACCACCTCCGGCGGCAACACCGTTGCCTTGCCTGTTTTGATCAGGGTCCCGATCTGCAGGACCTTGGTTCCCGCCAACAGCCCGACCACCAGCGCCACAGCCGCAATACTGAACAAAAACGCTTTGATTTTCATCTCCGTGCCCCCAACAAAAGAAAAGCGGCCCGGTCGCCCGAAACCGCCAAGTTCGCGATTTTTCCAAGATAACATTGCGGCCCAGGATGGTCAACTAGATGTGCCGGCAGGTGCGCCGCATTTGACGCCTTTGGGATGTGGACTTCTTGCCGCCCCGACAGGCGAATTTCGCTTGCCAGCTGGCACGATAGTTGGTGGTCCACAGAGCATGCAACAGATGATTGTTGGCCAAGGCTCCCGACGGCCGCGATGCTCCGACCAGAAACGAAGAACGACGCAACCGTCTGTTTTCGCATGTTTTACCGGCAGAAAAACCACACTGGGGCGCACAAAGGCTCCTCGCGGCTTTCCCGGTGGAAGCCCCGAAACAGTTGGCGTGATTACAAAAATTGCTATTCCAAGACTGGATTTGAAATTGGGGTGACGCCTGAAGAACATCCAGGAAGAAGGCTCTTGGCTAAGACGCCGCGCACGCCCACTTATCCACAGGACGCAACAATAAGGAGAAACGATATGCAACAACCCGCCGCAATGCTCGTTGGTCAAAAAAACGGTTCCAGCGTTGTCGCCTGGTTCGGACTGATGATATTGCTGTTGTTTACCATCGTGCCTAGCGCATCGCTCGCTGCGCCGACCAGTTGGCCCAAACTGTACTCGCCGCGAGTCGCTGAACGAGTTGACCGCAACGAAACGGTGGAGGTCCTTGTATTACTCGACGATGCAACGGAACAGGTCGAGGAGGCGAGAGAGGAAGCCGCAGGCCAAACAAAACTCTTTCGGGCAAAAGGATCTGAGTATCAGCAACGGGTCCTGAAGCGAAAGCAGCGGATGAGCGCGCTTAAAGAAAAGGTTACCGCCGAAGTGATTGATGCAAATTTGGAGGTAACCGCCGACTATTCCGTGCTCCCCATTATGCATGTGCGCATAAATTCGGCGAAAGCGCTTGAGAAGTTGTCGCAAAACAAAAGAATCCTTTCCATTGATGAAAACAGGGCGACTAAAACCTGTTTGACGCAAAGTTTGCCGCTGATTGAGCGCGACAGCGCCCAGGTGGCCTCATACAACGGTGCCAATACAACCGTCGCCGTGCTAGACACCGGGGTCGATTACTCCCATCCGGCGTTTGGGTCCTGCTCCGCTCCCAGAGGTTCCTGCAAGGTCGTCTATGCTCAAGATTTCGCCCGCACGGACAACGCGCTTGACGACCAAGGGCACGGAACCAATGTCGCCGCTATCGTGCTCGGCGTCGCACCGCGCGCAAAAATTGCGGCGCTCGACGTGTTCCGGACCGATGGCGGCGCCTACATCAGCGACATTCTCAAAGCCATCAACTGGTGCGTCGCCAACAAGGCCGTTTATAACATCGCGTCGATCAATATGAGTCTCGGCGGGGGGCAATTCACGGCCCCGATCAACCCCATCGATTCCTTCGGCGTTGCCATCCAACGAGCGGTCGACGCCGGCATTGTGGTCGTCGCCGCCTCCGGCAACGACGGATACATCAGTTCCATGTCAATGCCAGCGGCCTATTCCAATGTGGTCTCCGTCGGCGCGGTATATGACGCCAACCTCGGAGAGGTGCGATCGAGGACCTGCACTGACGCGTCGACGGCCGCAGACAAGGTCACCTGTTTTTCCAACAGTGCCTCCTTCTTGACCATGCTCGCTCCGGGGGCAATCATCAACGCCGCAGATTTGGTCATGGGCGGCACGTCCCAGGCCACGCCGCATGTGGCCGGAGCCGTTGCCGTTCTCCGCGCCGCCTATCCAACGGACAGCGTCGAACAAACAGTGACCCGTCTGCGACGCGGAAAACCTGTGACCGACTCGCGAAACGGCGCGACCTTCCCGCGTCTGGATCTGAGCGCGTCGGTCGACAACCAGAGCGGTTACACCCTGGTCGCCAACGTCAACCCAGCCGGCTCAGGCTCGATCACCCCGGCCGGTGGGGTGTTCAGCCCTGGAACGACGGTTGCCATGAAAGCGACGCCTCAATCGGGCTATGCTTTTGCCGGATGGAGTGGAGCCTGCACTGGAACCGCCGCGACCTGCAACGTCTTGATGGACGCCAACAAAACGGTGGCCGCCAGTTTCACCGCCGTAGTGACGCCGCTTGCAAATGGAGTGCGCGCCGGCAATCTGTCCGCCGCCGTGGACAACCTGAAGCATTTCTATATTGACGTCCCCAGCGGGCAAACCAACCTGACCCTCAAAACCTCCGGCGGCTCCGGCGATGTCGACCTCTATGTTCGTCTGGGCAGTCTGCCGACGACAAGCGAGTACGATTGCGCACCGTCCTTGATCGGCAATACTGAATCATGCTCAATCACCAACCCCACTGCCGGCCGCTACTATGCAACATTATACGCCTCTGCGGCGTACCGCGGCGTCAGCCTTCAGGCTTCCTACAATCGCCGCCCTGACCTGGGCGGCCGGGGCCGTTCTGGGGGCAAACAAAAACTACGACGATAATCATTGTTGACAATGATTGAATGCCGTAGTCGTCAGCTGGGAGGGAGTAAAGATGTTGGCCGTAGAATGTGGCGAGGCGGGCTTAAAAAACGGTGGGTTCGGGCAGTGTAAAGCATCCCATGCGGATACGTGCAAGAGGTGAACGCACTGCTTCACATTCGCCGCAGCGGACCTTGGGTTTCTTGTCGCTGTGGTGACAATTGTTTGCAAACCGCCTGCATTCCGCCCAAAAATTTACCGAAAGCTTACTGTACGCTTGCGGGGGGCTGCTGTAGGGTGTCGACAAGGAGAAAAGGCCAGACGGCAGAAAGCCGGACTGTTTCAGAAAAATATCCTTGCGGGAGGAATCGACAATGAACGTCACCAGTCACATTGACAATCTCGGCCGGAAGCTTGAAATCCGGGTTGGTGGTCGCATCGGCGCCGACAACGCTTGCGGCATTATTCACCACGCCATCGTTGAAGCCTACGGCAGCGAATTTCGCGAGTTGGTGCTGGACCTGCGCGGGGCCGAATTCGACCATACGGCCTCGCTGTTTCGGCTCCACTCGTTATTGCAGGTGTTTAAATCGGTTATTCTGCAAAAGGAATTGCGGGTGACCGTTCTTTTTGGCTCGGACGAGGCGGAACAGTGGGTGTCGCTGGACAAGGCGGCGGAGTTCGACGGCATCACTATGCGCTATTTCACCAACCGTGAGGCCGCCTTGCATTTTCTCGGGCAGGACCAACTGGTTTCGACCGCAGTGCAGTGAGCTGCGAGTCGCAGGCGACCGAGGCTGCCTTGCGAAGGTTTCGCCCTTGATCGTTGTTGTTAGCAAGCCGGTTAATCAACCACGGTGAAACCTTTGGCGGCAAGAGCCCTGCGCACCGCCTCGGTGTCGGGCGACCCCGCAAAACTTGCTTCTCCCTTGGCAAGATCGATGGTCACTTCAGCAGCACCCAATTCTTCCAGGACCTTTTTCGCCGTTGCCGCACAGTGCTGGCATTTCATGCCTTGAATTGCAAGCGTTGTCATCGTTGATTCCTCATGGTTGTTCCACCTCCAAGTCTGGTCTGCGCCAAACTCAGGTGGTGGTTTTGATTTTTTCGATCAAACCCGACGTTGAGCGGTCATGCTCAAAGGCGATGCGCGCCACCCGACCGCCTGCGGCCTTGACCTCGGCCGCGCCGACGATTTGGTCTTCCTCGTAGTCTGCTCCCTTTACCAACACCTCGGGCATAATGGCGTTGATCAGCCGGATCGGCGTTTCTTCCCCAAACAGCACCACGTAATCGACGCAGCCCAGAGCGGCCAGCACCCGGGCCCGGTCGGTTTCGCTGTTCAACGGCCGGCTTGGCCCTTTGAGCAAGCGCACCGAGGCGTCGGTGTTCAACCCTACCACCAGACAGTCTCCGGTGCGGCGGGCCGCTTCCAGATAGCTGACGTGGCCGGCGTGGAGGATGTCGAAGCAGCCGTTGGTAAAGGCGATGCGGCTGTTTTGACGCCGGATCAGGGCCAGTTGAGGGAGAAGTTGATCGAGGGTGCAAATTTTGTGTTGATCCGAACGCAGCCAGGGCCGTTCGCCGGCAGGGCAGAAACGGCTGCGTTGTTCGTCAACAGCGGCGTTGTCAAGCGCGCAACCAATCACCGTCGGCTCGGTTCCGGCCTGCTGCACAACTCCGCCGTCTGGGCCAACGATCATCGAGTGCCCGGCCATCTCCATCGACCCCGTCAGGCCGCAGCCGTTGGCCGCCGCCACATAGCATTGATTTTCGATGGCCCGCGCCCGCAACAGGGTTTGCCAATGATCGAGCCGGCTGAGCGGCCACTGGGCCGACACCGCCAGCAGCCGGCCGCCGGCAAAGGCCTGCCGTCGGGCAAGCTCGGGAAAACGGAGATCGTAACACACCAGCCCGGCCAGCGGACCGTAGGGGGTGGGCATCAGCGGCCCCGCCTGCCCGCGCTGGTAATGCCGGTCTTCCTGCCAGAAGGCAAAGAGATGCTGTTTGGCAACGGAGCCGATCAGGCCCTCCGGGCCGACCACAAACAGGGTGTTGAGCGGCAGACCGCCGTCTGCAGACGGCTGAATGAGCGAACCGCCGAGAAAAACCCGATGCCGGACGGCCATTCGCTGCATGGCGGCAAGAATGGTTGGCGTTTGTTGCCCCAGCTCAGCGGTGCGCAGGTAGTCAAAACCCGTGGCCCACATCTCCGGCAGGAGCAGCAGGGTCTCCGGGGCAGGTCGGTATTGCTCGATCAGCGCTTCCACCTGGACAATATTGCGCTCCACCTCGCCAAGGACAATGGGGAACTGCACACAGGCAACAGCGGGAAACAGTTGCGGCGGATTCATCCCTGCATCGCCTCCAGGGCCGATTGCGCCAAAGCGGCCACGGTTGTGGGGGCCAGGTCGCCGTCGCGGTAGAGGCGCAACCCAGCCGCATCCTCGGTCAACCCGCGCAGCAGAGGTTCGGCAATCTTCAACCTGAGATTGCCGCAGGCCAGGGCCGCCAGTCCGCGGGTTTCAGCGTCCGGCGCCGCCAAATAGGGCAGAACGTCGTTGCCTGCGCCCCGCTTCAGCAGCAGTTCCGGCCGGCAACCGCTTAAACGGGCCACGGCCCAGAGCAGGCCGCGCTGCAGCAGGGGATGCTCGATGTAGTTGCCGTCCTGGCAGAGTTCCTCGCCGTCTTCTCGCATATACGAAATCAGCATATGGACATACTCGTCGGCCAGGTCGGCGTGGCGACACATGACCTCGGCCATCGACTCGGGCGCGCCCCAGCCAATACCGCCGGACTCGTCGTTGAGGCTCCACAGAAAGCGCCGCATCACAATCCGCGCCTCCTCCATCTCGGTTGCAGCCAGCCGCGCCACCGCATCGCCCATACAGGAAACCGCCCGCCAGCGCAGAATCGGCTCTTCCCGGCAGATTGCTGAGAAGAGGGCGTTGACCGCATCCTTGGGAGGAAGCGCGCGCAATTCTTCCAGGCAATGCCCCAGGTCCTGGCTACGCAATAACTCCAGGACCTGGCGTTTGATGGCGCGACTGCTCATGCCGCTCTCCGTCTCACTCGCGCGTCGTTGGTCAGGTTGCCGGAGTCGCCGGCATGGTGAAAACCCGCTTGCCCAGTTCCGCATCCATCATAAACAGGCCGGATGGGTTGTCCTGGATCAGTTTCAGCTTTTCAACCACCTCGGCAACGCTCGCTTCTTCCTCGACCTGCTCGGAGACAAACCACTGCAGGAAGTTGTTGGTGGCGTGATCCTTTTCGCTGATCGCCAAATCAACCAGATTGTTGATCAGATCGGTGACGTGCTCTTCGTGCTTCTGAATAGCCAGAAAGGCGGCCAACGGCGAATCCCAGGCCGACTCGGGCTTGGCGATGGCCTCCAGGGTGACCTTGCCGCCGCGCTCATTGACGAACCCATAGAATTTCATGCCGTGCATCAACTCTTCCTGCACCTGCGCCCGCATCCAGGCGGCAAAACCGCTGAGGCTGATCGATTGAAAATAGGACTCCATTGACAGGTAGAGGTAGGATGAAAACATTTCTGCATTTATCTGATCGTTCAGCGCCTTCAGCATCTTTTTTTTCAACATGGTGTGCTCCTTTGGGGGACAAGTTGTTTTGACAGAGGGATTGCCGTCGCGATTGACAGTGGTAGGATTATAAGCACAACCATGAGGAATTCCAGGCTGTTCTGGAAAAATGTTGTTTTTTAAAAGCAAACCTGTTTCCCTTAAGGGATCACGAGAGGAGAAAAACATGCAGAAAACCATTCTTATTACCGGCGCCACCTCGGGTTTTGGCAAGGCGTGCGCCGAGCGTTTCGCCGCCGAAGGTTGGCGGTTGATTGTCACCGGCAGGCGCGCGGATCGACTCAAAGAACTGACCACGCAACTGCGCGACACGCCCGTTCATGCGGTGGAACTCGACGTCCGCGACCTAGGCGCGGTGGAGGCCATGGTCCGCGATCTGCCCGAAGGATTTCGGGACGTTGACGTCCTGGTCAACAACGCCGGCCTGGCCCTTGGCCTGCAAGGGGCGCAGGAGGCCAGCCTACAGGACTGGGAAACCATGATCGACACCAACATCAAGGGGCTGTGCTACCTGACCCGATGCCTGCTGCCCGCCATGGTGGCGCGCAACCAGGGCCACATCGTCAACATGGGCTCAATCGCCGGCAACTATCCCTACCCGGGCGGCAACGTCTACGGGGCGACCAAGGCCTTTGTCAAACAATTCTCCCGCAACCTGCTCACCGACCTAACCCACACCAAAATCCGGGTGACCAACATCGAGCCGGGCCTGTCGGAGAGCGAGTTTTCCGTTGTCCGTTTCCACGGCGATAGGGACAAGGCCGACGCGGTGTACCAAGGAACCCAGCCGCTGACTCCGCCCGACATCGCCGAGATCGTCCATTGGGTGACCAGCGTGCCCCCGCACGTCAACATCTGCACGGTCGAGGTCATGCCGGTCTGCCAGAGCTGCGGGCCCCTGGCCATCCACCGAGAAGCCTAATCGCGGAGAAATCAATGCGACGAGTTGTGATCACAGGCATGGGCATTGTCTCGCCTCTGGGCGACACTGCGGGCGAGGTTCTGGCCTCCCTGCAGGCGGGACGTTCCGGCATCCGTTTTTATGAGCCGTATCGGGAAATCGGGCTGCGCTCGCACCTCGGCGGTTTCACCCAGGTGAATCTGAAAGAGCAGATCGACAAGAAAAGTCTGCGTTTCATGGGCAACGCCGCCGCCTACGCCACCATCGCCATGCAGCAGGCCGTCGCCGATTCTGGACTGGCGACAGAGGAGGTGTCTCACCCACGCACTGGGTTGATCATCGGCTCCGGCGGCACCTCGGCGGAAAACGTGGTCGCCGCCGCCGACACCATGCGGGAGAAGGGCCTCAAGCGCCTCAGCCCGTTCATGGTGCCGCGCACCATGAGCAGCACGGTCTCCGCCTGTTTGACCAGCACCTTTCACATCAAAGGACTGTGCTACTCGATCTCCTCGGCCTGCGCCACCGGCTCCCACTGCATCGGCGCCGCCGTGGAGCAGATTCAAATGGGCAAGCAGGACATTGTCTTTGCCGGCGGCTCCGATGAGGAGCACTGGAGCCAGACCGCCATGTTCGACGCCATGGGCGCCCTGTCGACCCGCTACAACGACGCGCCGGAGCGGGCCTCGCGCCCCTACGACCGCAACCGCGACGGCTTTGTCGTGGCCAACGGCGGCGGCATTGTGGTGTTGGAAGAGTACGAACGGGCCCAGAAACGCGGGGCCAAGATCTACGGCGAGGTGGTCGGCTACGGGGCCACCGCCGACGGCTACGAGATGGTCACGCCGTCGGGCGAGGGAGCAGTGCGCTGCATCCGCTTGGCGCTGGAAACGGCGGCCGGACCGGTCGATTACATCAACGCCCACGGCACCTCAACCCCCATCGGCGACTTGGTGGAACTACGCGCCATCCGCGAGGTTTTCGGCGAGAACAATCCGCCGATCAGCTCGACCAAATCGCTGTCTGGCCACAGCCTGGGCGCAGCAGGGGTGCACGAGGCCATCTACTGCCTGCTGATGCTGAACAATCATTTCATTGCCGGCTCGGCCAACATCGAGGAATTGGATCCGGAGGCGGTGGGCATGCACATCGTCGAGGGCAACCGGGAAGCCAACCTCAATACGGTGATGAGCAACAGCTACGGGTTTGGCGGGACGAATGCTTGTTTGATTTTTCGGAAGGTGTAGCTCCAAGAGACGGAGGGCGCTCTTCCTGTGGAATCCATGGGAGAAAAGCGGTGGCCCGTTGTCCAACCTGACCACCGTTTTTTTTATAATGTTTCGAATTCCAAGATATCATGAGGCGCAATTGGATTGCAGGTCGCCTCCACCGGACGTCGTTACCCGCTCAAGTATATTTCACTCAGTCCCCAATGAAGTCGTTCTTCTTCTCCCGCTCGATTTCGGTTCGCAGCATCTGGATGCGACTCTCAGTGTATCGTTTGTGCCGCAGGAAATCCACGGTGGCCATGAGTGGCAGCAGAGACTCCTAGAAGCTCACGCGATCTCGCAATATAGGTACCAGACTGCCGCCAATTCCAGGCCAACAATTGGATTTGCGAAATCGACGACGCATAGATCATTCCTTCGGCGGATCGAGAAACTGAAAATCTCAACTAAATATATTGATTGAATACGATTATTGATAAAATTCTGATGAAATTTGCAAATAAATAAATGTTACCATTGGAGATTGAACCATGACATTTATTCAGTGGATGGAAATATTTTGCTGTCCAGCAAGGTCTGCTTTACAATGACGTGCAGACCAATATTAACCAATGTGTTGCAATTGCGGCAGTAATAACGCCTCCTAGCACCACTGCTGCTATTGCGTTGATCAGTGTCAATGACTTCTTCGTATTTAGCGATGTTCTATGGGTAAGTGGCTAAATGTACTTTATTACCAATGTGTTCAGAGGCTCCGTGTTGCCAGGCCTTGTCGTCTTGCCGGTGTATCTCTGATACAGGCGGCCATAGCGGCAGACGTCTGCGGCGCAATCCGTGCCCGCTGTCAACCACGCCGGCCCCTCTCGGCCGACCATGCCGCAACCTTGGTTTGCCTCCCGCGACGTTTTCCTTTCCTTAGTGCCCTACATTTTCCCTAGCGTTTCTTTTTGTCTCATTGCCGGCCTTGACGAGTACGAACGGGTTGAAAAATCAGATCATCACATTTTACCAAGAGAGAAGAATATGGTTAGCGACGATCCAAACAAGAACAATAATTTGACAAGGCGAGAATTTGTAAAATATTTAGCCGGAACAGCTGCATATATGTCTTTTGCCGCGCCGATCATGCCTGATCATTATTTCGGTCCGCCCAGCACGCCAGGATGGCCGATCTCGAGAAATGTTTATACAACAGAGCTACACCAGATTCTTCCAGTCCCAGTATCTGCAACCGATCCGCAGATTAACCCGAAAGACCTCGAACTCTACACCCAGTATAATTACAGTTCATGGACAGTTGGGGAAGGTTTGCCCTGTACGGTATGGGACACTATCGCTCCTGACTATAATAATTCGCCCAAGGATACGCACCTTCTGTCATTTTTTACCATAACCGACGTTCATATCGCTGATAAGGAATCCCCGGCTCAACCGCTCTATTACGAGTGGAGCAAGTCCTATGGCAAAACATGCAATTCGTCGGCTTATTCGCCGGTTGTTCTCGCGACGACCCATGTTCTTGATGCTGCCGTTCAGACAATCAACGCAGTGCATAAAAAGTCTCCCCTTGACTTCGGGATTGCCCTTGGCGATGCTTGCAACAACACTCAGTATAATGAGCTGAGATGGTATATTGATGTGCTTGACGGTAAGGTCATCACCCCCAGCTCAGGCGCCAATATCGGCGCCGACACCATTGATTATCAGAAACAGTACCAAGCTGCTGGGCTCGATAAGTCAATCCCTTGGTATCAGGTTTTGGGCAATCACGATCAGTATTGGATGGGATCTTGTTATGAAAACGAAACGATCCAAGCTGCACATATCTCCGATGCTGTGCAAACTTCGGATAATTCGGATTCACATTGTGAGAGCATAACTAAAACCGGCTTCTATTCAGGCGTGATTGATGGCTCGGACCCATTAGGGGCGGTTATCCTGTCTGGCCCGATGGAAGACTATGACACTCCCCCGACGGTTGTGGCCGATCCGGATCGCCGGTCACTGTCAACGCCTACATCCTCAAGCCAGGGCTGGATAAAAGAATTCTTCCGTACGACATCAACCCCGCGCGGTCATGGTTTTAATCTAGTAGACCCAACCATGGGAAACGACTTTGCCTGCTACAGTTTTGTGCCCAAGGCAAATATACCGATCAAAATAATTGTGCTGGATGATACCTGCAAAGGACCTGATCAGCCAAACTACGCTGCCGGCAGTCTTGATCAGATCCGGCTGGAATGGCTAAAAAATGAACTTCAGCAGGGACAGGAGCATGACCAGCTTATGATCATCGCTGCGCATATTCCCTTTAATGTGTATGAAAATCTTGTTACCGATCCAGCCGAGGCGGCCTCAACTCAGCCATTTATGCCCCTGTTTATTCCCGCACCCTATGAAGGAGCCACCTCTGTTGTTGATGATGAATCATTGCTTGCCGTTCTTCAGGAATATCCCAATCTCATCATGTGGATCGCTGGCCACCGCCACATGAACACCGTTACGCCTCAAATTCATCCCACTGATCCGACGCTCAGCTTTTGGGAGGTCGAGACTGCGTCACTTCGGGATTTTCCACAACAGTTCCGTACCTTCAGAATTTACCGCAATAGCAACAACACTATCTCGATTGTCACAACTAACGTTGACCCGGCAGTTTCGGTAAACTCGCCTGCTGCAACATCACGGGGAAATGCTATTGCCACCGCGCGTATCACCGCAGCCATACCCATTGATGATTCCACCTCCCACGCGATCAACGCTGAACTTGTGGTACAATTGACCCCAAAAATGCAAAAAGTTATTGCTCGTGTAGGAAAAACGGGAGCGAGGCGGTTCCGGAATCTTGAATAAGCCTCAGGGAGAACAAATGAACGGATTTTCCACCGATCTTTCTTCGGTCTGGTTGAGAGGTGTGGGTTACTCTTTGGTGCTCGACAAAAAAACGCCACTAATTTTTTAAATAACTTGATGTTTTCTTTAGAAAAAAGTTGGTGTCGACCAGAAATAACCCGTTGCTGATTTGGCTACGAATCTGTAGGTCGGGAGTTCGAATCTCTCCAGGCACGCCAGTACTCAAGGGTTTAGAGAATTTCTCTAAACCCTTTTTTGTTTCCCCCGGTCTTCCTCCGGTCCGCACGCGAGATTGCTTGTTCGATAAGGGGTCTTCCGGATAATAGTTTTGGCCCTCCCCATGCAAGCATCCCGATTTTCCTCAGCCCGCGTACTCGTCACTATCTGCGTTATCAGCTTTGTCTGCTTTTTGGGTTCTTTCATGATTCCCATTGTTCCCCAACGTCGAGCTTTCCGGTAAAACAAAAAATTACCCTCTCAATTTTACCGATGGGAGCACCGTTTTTTGTTTCGTCAAAGCATTTGTCGAGAGCACTTTTGATCTTGTCCAGTAGACCCAGCTGTTGGGTCGTATGCTCAGCAAAGACGCAATTCCCCTCATGTGACGCGATGAAAATGTCCGGGGTTCCAGGTTTGACTTTGTTAGCCGCAATGACTGAACCGATGGAGGTGATACGCCCAAATCCTTTCTCGGCGAGGTATGCGTCCGCCAGTTTCTGAAAGGCGCCGCCATCAATCTCTAAGAGGGCTTGTTGGATCTGGTTAACCTTTGACATGCTTCCCCAGGTAGAATTTTTTTTTGAGGATTGCTCTTTATCTTGCTGAATTGAAATAAAAAAAGGGGCAACGGATTTGCCGTTGCCCCTTCGATTGCGAATGTTCAGTGCAATGAAGTCCTCTTACGAATCCTTCTGCTGGCGCTGGGCGTTGTCATACAGAGCGATAAAGTTGATCGGCTCCATCAAAAACGGCATGAAGCCGCCGTCGACTGCGGCCTGGCAGACGATCTGACGGGTGAAGGGGAAGAGCATAAGGGGGCAGTCGACCGCCAGGACGCGGGCATGGTGCTCCTGGGGGATGTTCTTCATCAGGAACACCGCCGCGTGCTCGATCTCGACAATGAACATCACCGAATCTTCGTTGTTTTTATCCAACACCTTGGCGGTGATGGCGATGGAGACCTCGCTGTGGTCGTCGTCGAGCTTCTGGTTTTTCAGTTGCAGGTTGAAATCCACCTTGGGATCCTGATTTCTTGCCAAAAACACCTTGGGCGCATTGGGGCTTTCAAAGGAAAAATCCTTGATGAACATCTTCTGCATGCGGAAAATCGGGAGATCCTGCTGGTCCGGGGTCTGATCTGCCATGTTGTATCCTTGTGGTCTAAGTCAATAAAAACCGGCGAACGCGGATGATCGCCGGCAAGTTGTTGGTCGCCCGCATGGTAACAGGCGACGCTCTGCAAACACAATCAAAAAACCGTTCATTCGCCGTTCAAGAACTGCTTCAAAAACATGCCGGTGTAGGATTTGGGGTGAAGGGCGATCTCCTCCGGGGAGCCGACGGCGATCACCTGGCCGCCGCCGCTGCCGCCCTCGGGACCAATGTCAATGACGTAGTCGGCGGTCTTGATCACGTCCAGGTTGTGCTCGATCACCACCACGGTGTTGCCGCCGTCGACCAGCCGCCCGAGCACGCGCAGCAGGTGCTGAATGTCGGCGGGATGGAGTCCGGTGGTGGGCTCGTCTAAGATGTACAGCGTCTTGCCGGTCGAACGCCGGCTCAGTTCCTTGGCCAGCTTGACCCGCTGGGCCTCGCCGCCCGAGAGCGTCACTGAGGATTGCCCCAGGGAAAGGTAGCCCAGGCCGACGTCAACGATGGTCTGCAGCCGATTCTGGATTGGCGGCACGTTCTGAAAAAATTCCAGCGCCTCCTCCACGGTCATGGCCAGAATTTCGGCAATATTTTTGCCTTTGTAGCGAATGTCCAGGGTTTCCTGGTTGTAGCGTTTGCCCTGGCAGCGCTCGCAGGTGACGTAGATGTCGGGCAGGAAGTGCATGGCGATGCGGATAACGCCGTCGCCCTCGCAGGTCTCGCAACGGCCGCCCTTGATGTTGAAGCTGAAGCGGCCCGGCTGGTAGCCGCGCGCCCGAGATTCGGGCAACCGCGCCAGCAACTCGCGGATCGGGGTCATCACCCCGGTGTAGGTGGCCGGGTTGGAGCGCGGGGTGCGGCCAATCGGGCTCTGGTCGATGTCGATCACCTTGTCGAGCGCTTCTAAACCGGCGAGCAGACGCGGCCCCTTGCGGTAGCCTTTCTTGTCGGTAAAATACCGCTGGGCCTCGTTGAACAGGGTCTCGATCACCAGGGAACTCTTGCCCGAACCAGAAACGCCGGTGACGCAGGTCATCACCCCCAAGGGAAAGCGGACCGAGAGCTGCTGCAGATTGTTGACGCAGGCCCCGCGCACCTCAATGCCATGGTCGGCGCCGGGCCGGACCGGGCGGCGCTGCTCCGGGACCTCGATTCTGAGGCGCCCCGAGAGATACCCGCCGGTCTGCGAGGCCTCGCAATCCAGCAGGCCGGCCACTGGCCCGGAATAGAGGATATGGCCGCCGTGGACGCCGGCGCCCGGGCCGATGTCGAGCACATGGTCGGCATTGGCGATGGTGTCCGAGTCGTGCTCGACCACGATCACTGTGTTGCCGAGATCGCGCAGGTTGACCAGGGTTTTGATCAGCTTGTTGTTGTCGCGCTGATGCAGACCAATACTCGGTTCGTCGAGGATGTAGAGCACCCCGGCCAGACCGGAGCCGATCTGCGAGGCCAGGCGGATGCGCTGGGCCTCGCCGCCGGACAGCGTTCCCGCCTTGCGGTCCAGCGACAGATACCCCAAGCCCACCCCTTGGAGGAAAAAGAGCCGCTCGCGAATCTCCTTGAGGATCGGCTTGGCGATGATCGCCTGGCGCGGTTCAAACGCAATCGTTTCCAGCTCCTTGATCAACTCCTCAATCGCCATGCGGCAGAGATCGATGATCGACCAGGGGCCAATCCGCACCGCCAGGGCCTCGGGCTTGAGGCGCGCGCCCTGACAGCCTGGGCAGCCCTGCTCGTTCATGAACCCTTCCACCTCTTCGCGCAGGCGGGAGGAGGAGGTTTCGCGGAAAAGGCGGTTGAGACGCGGCACGACGCCTTCAAAGGCGATTTGCGATACCAGGGTGCGCTTGCCCCGGGTGTGAACGAACTCCAGCTTTTCTCGGCCGGTTCCGTGCAGCAACGCCTTGTGCACCTTGGCGGGCAGGTCGGCCCAGGGGGTGCTGGCCTCAAACCGATAATGGCGGGCAAAGGCCTCAATCCATTCATCGGCCTGGGCGGAGAGCCGTCTCCGGGTCCAGGGCACAATCGCGCCTTCCAGCAGCGACAGGGATTCGTCGGGGACGATCAAGTGCTCGTCGATGAACTGGTTGACGCCCAGGCCGCTGCAGGCGGAGCAGGCGCCTTGCGGATTATTGAAGGAAAACAGCTGGGTGGAGAGTTCGGGCACCGAGATGGAGCATTGGTGACAGGCTGCGGATTCGCTGAACAGAATTTCCTCGCCGGTGTCCGGAAAGGCCGCCAGCATGCTTCCTTCGCCCAGGGCCACGGCGGTGCTGATCGATTCGTCCAGGCGACGGCGAATCGAGGCCTTGATCACCACCCGGTCGACCACGGCCTCGATGTAATGATGCTTGTTCTTATCAAGCGCAATCTCTTCGCTCAACTGGCGGATCTCGCCGTCCACCCGCACCCGGACATAGCCTTCCTTGCGCAACCGCTGGAAGATTTGCTCGTGCTGGCCCTTCTTCTGCTTGATCAGCGGCGCGAGGAGAATGACCTTCTCGCCTTCCTGCCGGCTGAGCAGGGATTCAAGCATGTCGTGCACCGACTGGGAGCGGATTGGCTGGCCGCACTGAGGGCAGTGCGGTTGCCCGGCCCGGGCGAACAGCAAACGGAGGTGATCGTAGATCTCGGTGACCGTGCCCACGGTGGAGCGGGGATTGCGGCTGGTGGTCTTCTGCTCAATGGAGACCGCCGGCGACAAACCCTCCAGCAGATCGACGTCCGGCTTGTCCATCTGGCCCAAAAACTGGCGGGCGTAGGTGGAGAGCGATTCGACGTAGCGCCGCTGCCCTTCGGCGTACAGGGTGTCAAAGGCCAGGGTTGACTTGCCCGAACCCGACAGGCCGGTGAAAACAATCAGCTTGTTGCGCGGCAGATCAACCGAGATGTTTTTCAGGTTGTGCATGCGCGCGCCGCGAATGCGAAGGTATTGCGGTTCCATAAACTCTGGCTCTGAAAGGGAAAGGACGTGCCGCCCGGATTGCTTGTCGCTGCGCGTGAGCGCGAGACAATTTCGTTTACCCTGGCCCCGGCCTGTGGTAGATTGCCGCATAATTGTAGCCATGATCCCTTAACAATCAATACCGTAAAGATTTCGCCATGTATTTTCAGGACATCATTGCCACCTTGAACAGCTACTGGGCCTCTGCGGGCTGCGTCGTCATGCAATCCTACGATATGGAAGTCGGCGCCGGCACCTTTCATCCCGCCACCCTGCTCCGCGCTCTAGGGCCCGAGCCCTGGAAAGCCGCCTACGTTCAACCCTCACGCCGCCCCACCGACGGCCGCTACGGCGAAAATCCCAACCGGCTGCAGCACTACTACCAATATCAGGTGGTGATCAAGCCTTCGCCCAAGGACGTGCAGGCCATGTACCTGGAGAGCCTGGAAAAATTCGGCCTCAACCTCCTTGAACACGACATCCGCTTTGTCGAGGACGACTGGGAATCGCCCACCCTCGGGGCCTGGGGCCTGGGCTGGGAAGTCTGGCTGGACGGCATGGAAATCACCCAGTTCACCTATTTTCAGCAGGCCGGCTCCATTGATCTCAAGCCGATCACGGTGGAAATCACCTACGGCCTGGAGCGGATCGCCATGTATCTGCAGAAGGTGGATTCGGTGTATGACATCGCCTGGAACAAGAACGTCACCTACGGCGAGATTTTTCATCAGGCTGAAAAAGAATTCTCGGCCTTCAACTTCGAAGAGGCCAATGTCGCCGACCTGACCGTGGCCTTCGACAATTACGAGCGCGAAGCCCTCAAGTTGGTGGAGAAAAATCTGATCCTGCCGGGCTACGACTACTGCCTCAAATGCTCGCACACCTTTAACCTGCTCGACGCCCGCAAAGCCATCAGCGTTGCCGAACGCACACGCTATATCGGCAGGATACGCAACATTGCGCGCCAGGTTGCCCAACACTACGTGGAGCAGCGCGCGGCCATGGGACACCCCCTGCTCAAGGAAACAGTCTAAATTCTCCGATCACACGGGACAAAAAAAGGGGGCGACAGGCGCGCAACAACAACGAAAGACTCAAAAAATTCTGGCCTTTCAGAATATTTTGCAGTAGATAAAATTCGATTCGTAGTTGAACGTCATCCTTTTTTGTCCCTGGCCCAGGCAGAACAGTTCGATTATCTGTGGTACACATAGACTCCCGCCACTTCCCGCATTTCCCACCATCGAACATCCGCATTGCGCCTGCCGTTTCAACTCCTTTGCAGAGCGCCTCAGCTCAATGACAGGCAAAAACGGTCCCAGCGTTGCTCCCCTTGCCGCCGCTCTGGCGCGTCTTTGCCCCCTGTTCCGCGCCCTTCTCAGTTCCCGTGCAATCCCGCCCCTCGATGCGCCCTTGCTTGCACTGCGTCGCAACGCTTGCCGGATTTGTAGCCCGCACGCCGCAGGCGGCAGCGCTCCGCCGCTTGACCGCCCCTTGCCCCTTGGCCATATCGAGGGGTTGGATTTGATCTAATGTTCCGCCACACTGCCCCATACCCACCCATCTCGCCAGGGCTTTTTTCCTGCATTTTGCCGTTCCGCACGCCGCGCTTCACCGTGCAAGCGACAAGGCGTGCGGCGCAGCCCAAACCCAGAGTGGACGTCGCGCCGATCAACGCCGCGATCAACAGGTTTGTGCGGATGTTTCCGATTTTCCAGGGTTGTCTCCACAATCCTCTGCCGTTTCTCCGCGCCAGCGGGACGGCAAAGGCGCCGGACGGATCAACCCGCATTCAAAAAAGGCCCGTCATCGGGTCGGTTTGTTTACGTCGTCGACACAAGGAGGAACGGCAATGGCAGAGGGAACAGTAAAATGGTTTAATGATTCCAAAGGATTCGGATTTATCCAGCAGGATGGCGGCAAAGATGTTTTTGTCCACTATTCCGCCATCCAAGGGCAGGGATTCAAATCCCTGAAAGAGGGGGACCGGGTGACATTTGAGGTGGTGAGCGGCGCCAAGGGCCCATCCGCTGAAAAGGTCAACAAAATCTGACACTGCACAGCATCGCGCACGCCTCGTCCGGATTGTCCGCAGGGGGCGTGCGCCGCTCTCAAACCAACGTCATCCTCACTACCGGAAGTTTCACCCGAATCATCCGGCCTTTCTTGATGCTCCTGCATAAACAGGCTGAGACAGCCTGAACCGCAGCGATTTCGTCCGGGAAACCAGTAAGCGTCAGGTCGATTATCCTACTCGGCCTGTGCGAAGTGAATTATCATGGTTGCCTTGCCCAGCTTAATTGTTGCCAACCATTTCATCTTTCACGATAGCTTCTTATTGTAGGTGAGTTGCACAACGACATCGAGCGGCCCTGGACAATCGCGTAATGCTTTAATTCGAAAAGTAAATTTTACATTTGTGGATAGATTGTAGGTATGCAAAAATCATCGAAAAAAGGCGTCATTGACGGCGATAGAATATTCAAGGCGACCAACGTCAAAAAGATGCACCCGGTGTTCCTCGGGCTTGCTGAAAGCCTCTCCAGTGTCGTTATGCTGAGATTTATCAAAATTTATAACGACAGGCTGTGCGCCTCCAACCTTTTGAGCGATGACGGCAAGAAAGATCCACTCGTTGACGCTGACAGGAAAGATCTGGTTGGGGTCGAACTGCTCGTTGACCCGGCGTTTAAGACCGTCCAGTTTTTCTCCATCGTCTCCTTCAAGAAAGGGAACGGCAGGAAGATGGCGGCAGCGGTTGTTGAAGCCACGCCGGATGATTGGCTCCTGGCGGTGGCTAGGGATTGGAGCGGTGGATTCTGGGAGAAAATGAAAGAAGAATACCCCAGAATTATGATTTTTTAAGTGGTTTGGAATAAGAATAACGAAATGGAACATCTGTGGCCCGTTTCAGGGAAAACTCATGGCAAAATATGAACAAGGCACAGCGCCCGCTGTAGTTTTTATTAATGGAGAGGTCCTCTTTGCATTCCGAGAAGGCAAGCTTGAACTCAAGGACGAGAAGGTTCGTGAGAACGGCGGCGCACTTCACGACAAACTGATCGCCGCCGGCGCTCTTTGTGTCGAAGATGGCCGTATTTGATGCTCAATGGTCGACGATTCGAGCGGTGGCGCATGCAACCTGTTTGGTGGGCGCTGGGGGCTGTGACGATAGCGGTTGCCGCTTTCGTGGTGATAGTTGGCCCGACCAAAATCGGCCAATGGATCCTTCAGGGCCGACAAGCATTGGTGGCCGATGAAAACAAGAGCCCTGAGGCAATGGACGAGAAACAGATAGTGCACGCTGTTGAGGGCGCAAAGTCCATAAAGCAGGCAATGAAAAGTCCGGACAGCTTCAAACTTGAATCCATGACCATCATGCCGTCAGGAGCTGTCTGTTACGTCTATCTGGCAAAAAATGAGTTGGGCGGCGTGGTGAAGGCCGCTGCGGTTTTTTTCAAGGATGAGATCGCAACACTCGAGACGCAAGGCTTTGATCTCCGTTGGAAGGATGAATGCCAGGGGAAAAAAGGAAAAGATGTGACCGGGTTTGGGGAGTTGATGGTCTATTGACTACGCCCCTGGCGCGCCGCGTTCAGGCAAGAAATAAACCGCGTTTAACGCCTAGCGAAAAATATTTGTTAAACCCGTAAGTTGAACTCAACCGACAGGACCTGTGAAAATGAGTCGCCTCTCTCCGCTCCCATCAATTCCCCTCGGTCGCTATCGTCACTATAAAGGAGGGGAATACGAGGTGTTGGGCGTTGCTCGGCATAGCGAGACGCTTGAGCCCCTGGTTCTCTATCGCCCACTCTACAACCAAACAGGTTTATGGGTTCGTCCATACGCGATGTTCTTTGAGCAAGTCGAAAGCAACGGTCAACTGCAATCCCGGTTTGCCTTTCTTGAGGAATTGCCCAAGCCTTAGGCGGTTCACCAGAGATGGAGCGGCAAGTCGTTTCACATCTGAAAAAAATGACAACAGCACTCTTTGACGCCTGGACCGACAAATATGACCGCTGGTTTGAAACCCCAACCGGGCGGCTTGTCAGGAAATATGAATCAGCTCTTCTGCTTGAGCTTCTGAACCCGCTCCCCGGTGAAAGGATTCTGGATGTGGGATGCGGCACCGGCGTTTTCACCCAAGACGTCCTGGGCTGCGGAGCCAGAGTGACTGGCGTTGACCTGTCTGGCCCCATGCTCAAAAAGGCGATGGGCCGAACTGGTGCTGGTGGTTTCATTGGTCTGCGCGCCGACATGTGCGCGCTGCCTTTTCCCGACAACTGCTTTGATAAAGTTGTGTCCATGACTGCGATTGAGTTTGTCGCGGACGCTGGACGGGCAGTTGCCGAACTTGATCGAGTCGCCCGGAAGGGAGGCTGCGTTGTTGTCACCACCCTGAACAGCCTCAGCCCATGGGCGGAACAACGGAAGCAAAAAGGCCAAAACGGCCATGCCCTGTTTCAAAAAATATGTTTTAGATCCCCGGACGCTATGCGTTTGCTCGTTCCTGAAAAGAGTTTCATCAAAACAGCCATTCATTTTCAGAAAGATGCTCCTGTTGCAAATATCCCGGAAATAGAAAGAAACGGGATGGAAAATCAATTGGATACCGGCGCCTTCCTGGCGGTTCAATGGAAGAAGGCTTCGTGATGGCGGCCGACAGGGTATTCGTTTCCATTGCAAAGGTGAACGCGTTTGTTTGTCCCTGCGAGCGAAGGGGCAAATCGCAGGCAAGGGCGGGAATTTCTCGCTTTGGTCGAAATGCGCACCCGCCTCGGCGTGGTTTTGCTCTGGGCATCATGCTTCGCTTGATTGAGCAATGGAACGACATGTGGCGTTCTGTGCTCTAAGCCTCTCTCAAATCCGCATCCGAGGAGCGCTTGCTAAGAGATATGATGCACGCCACCCACAGCTTATTGCACAGGATCGATGAACAACGGGTTATGCAATGCATGCAATGAATTTGTTGCAAGTGTTCAGTCATTCGAGTGCGTTGGCCGCCAACAAGAAGCGGCTGCATTATTGCCCCCAATGTGGTGAACGCTTCATCCAAACAACGCTGCAGCAGTTTGAACGACAACGCTGCGAGCGATGCGATTTTGTCCATTACCTCAACCCGAATCCCGGCGTCACCGTCATCGTCAAATCTCCAGACGGGAAAGTGTTGATTGGCCTGAGAGCGGAAAATGCGCGATATGGGGGCAAATGGTGCTTGCCCGGAGGGTATGTTGAGTATGAGGAATCCTTTATTGCCGCCGCACATCGCGAGGTGCGGGAAGAAACCGGCCTGGCGCTACGAATTGAAGGCGTCGTCAATGTGGTCTCCAACCATCTGGATGATCAGCATCACACGATGGTTGTCGTCCTCATGGGGCAGGCGGCCGGGGGCAAACAACATCCTGGAGATGATTTGACGGCGTTGCAATGGATAGATCGTGATCTGCATCTTGGCGTCAACTATGCGTTTGAAGCCGACCAAAGAATACTGGATTGCTATTTTGCAGGAAATATTAAGATGTTGCCCATAGACGGCCGGGCAGAGAAGAGATGGGTCGCCCCTTGACAGCTCGGCTGTGCTTGAGCGCGCAACGGCAGATCCCAAACTCTTTGTGGCCCGATGCATGCGGGCCGGAAGATCCGTTGGCAACACCGCAACGCCGCGCAACCCTTGCGTCGCCGCTGCTAAAGGCGATGTTTTGCTCGCCAGTTCAATAAAGCCATTGAAACGATGCTGACAACACAAACAACCCCGCCGTTTACCGCAGAAGCGCTCGACATACTGTTCGAGAAAGCAAATTTCAAAGCATTCCAGAAGACCGGCTTCATGTCGCACTATTGGGCGCCGCTGGTTTCCGCCTGCACTGGAACCCGACGCAACGAGATTTTTTATCTCATGCCGGACGACGTGCTGCAGCACTGTGGGATATGGGTGGTGCAGATACGCGCCAACGGGTTAAAAGCGGCAACGGCAACGGCAACGGCAACGGCAACGACGGCGGCCAGGGCCGTTCCGATTCATCCGATGTTGAAAAGATTAGGATTTCTCGAATTTGTCCAAGAGCGAAGACGAACGCGTCCGACCGAGAGGCTTTTCTCGGAATACAAAGCCGGTCAGGAACAGGCCGGGATGCTCTTCTCCAGGTCGTTCACGAGTTGGGTGAAAACGACCGTGAGCCGCCTGTCAGACGACAAAAAACACCTGTTTGACGACGATTTTCACTTTCCTTCGCTGCGAGCCCTTTTCTCGGCGGAGGCGATCCGTTCCGGAATGAGCGAGGACACCTGGCGGAGGCTGCACGGCAGCAGTGACGGATTGCCTGGGGCTCTTGATCAAGACCAGGAGCGCCGCGCTCTTGAACGCGCTGACGTCGAGATGCAGCGAGTGGACATCGAAGCGTGTTTCCCTGCGCTTTACCCCTACGAAGAATTGATGGCGTGAACCGCCCCGTTCCCTTTTGATCCATGATTGTGCAAAAACTTGAACTCCTGGCGCCTGCCAAAAACCTCGCCTGCGGCATCGCCGCCATTAACCACGGCGCCGACGCCGTCTATATCGGCGGTCCGCTGTTCAGTGCCAGGGCCGCCGCAGCCAACAGTCTTGCCGATATCGAACAACTGGCGGCCTATGCGCATCAGTTTCACGCCAAGACGTATGTTGCATTGAACACCCTCTTGAACGACGATGAGCTTGATCAGGCGGTGGAACTCTGCCGTCAATTGTACGAGATGGGCGTTGACGCCCTCATTATCCAGGATGTGGGGTTGCTGGAGGCCGACCTACCGCCCATTCCGCTCCATAGTTCAACCCAGATGAACAACCGAACCTTGGAGAAGGTCAGGTTTCTCGAGCACGCGGGCTTCTCGCAGGTCGTTCTCGCCCGGGAACTCAGTCTTGCCCAGATACAAACAATCCGTTCCGGCACAACGGTGCCTCTTGAATTTTTTGTTCATGGGGCGCTGTGTGTTTCCTATAGCGGCCAGTGTTACATCAGCGAGGTCATGGCCGGCCGAAGCGCCAACAGGGGGCAGTGCGCCCAATTTTGCCGGCATAAGTTTGATCTTCTCGACAACAATGGCGTGATGCTGGAGAAAGGCCGATACTTGCTCAGTCTGAAGGATTTGGATCTGTCGGCTCAGTTGGATGCGTTGATCGATGCGGGAATCCGCTCGTTTAAAATCGAAGGCCGCCTGAAAGACGAGAACTATGTCAAAAACGTGGCCGCAACCTACCGGCTGGCCCTCGATAAAATTATCGATGCGCGGGACGACTTGGCCCGCTCATCGTCCGGAAGCTGCCAATTCGGATTTGTCCCGGACCCTTCGAGGTCGTTTAGTCGCGGCGCGACCGATTACTTTCTCAATAAACGAAGAAATGTCGCAGGAGAACCCCGCACTCCTAAATCAATCGGTAAAAAAATAGGTCGGGTTGTTGCCGTGGACGCCAAATGTATCACGCTTGAAGGGGACGAAGACGTCCATAACGGCGACGGGCTTTGTTTCTTTAATCAGCGTAACGAACTGGTCGGCATGCGGGTGAACCGGGTTGAAGGGCATAAAATATTTCCCAAAGACGGGGCCGCGCAGTTGCACGTGCCGATTGGCGCTGAAATTTTTCGCAATGCCGACATTGTCTTCAATAAAACTCTCGAGCAAAGTCAGCTCTGTCGAACACTCTTGGTGAAAATGGCCCTGCGGGAAACTGCTGATGGTTTGCAATTGCATATTGTCGACGAGGATGGAATTGCATCCACTACCTCGATCATTGTCAACAAAGAAAAAGCCGCGAAAGTTGGCATGATCGAACCCTTGGCCTTGCGGCAACTGAAGAAAAGCGGCGGCACGATTTTTTCGGCGGCTGATGTTTCCCTGGAATTGTCTGCTGATTTGTTTTTTCCTTCCGCTGTGTTCAATGATCTACGCAGAAAGGCTTTTGCCGGACATGTGGAGATGAGGCGGCAATCGTTGGTTCGGGACGTCAGGAATCCGAGTTCCAATGAGTATCCTTGGCCGTATGCTGAAATTGATCATACTCTTAACGTCACCAACAAAAAAGCGGCAGCGTTTTATTCGCGCCACGGAGTTCAGCGCATAGAGCAAAATGCTCTCCGCGTCAGCACGCAAAAAAACTGCGCCTTAATGACAACCAGGCATTGCATCAAGGCGCAGTTGGGCATGTGTGCAAAAATGAAAATGAAGCGCAACGCCCCCGCCGAACCGCTGACCATTGCCGACAATACCGGGACCTATGTGTTGGGTTTTGACTGCGAAAAGTGCGAGATGACCGTGACGAAAAAGGGAGAGCTGTAAAAAGACCAACCAGTTCCACCGGGATTGGTGAAGCCGGTCAATGCGTTTCAAGAGGCGTCAAACAACAATTACGCTTCGCAAGGGCGAGGCGCCGCTCGTTATTTTGCGCGAGCTTCGTAAGGCACTCGGCCTACCTCGCACCAGACGTTGTCGCGTGCGACCAATCCATTGGAGCTGTCGCCCGTGAGCGCGATCGCCTCTTGGTCGGTTTCGGCATATGCAACGCACCATTCGGTTCCGCTGCTGTCGTATACATGCCAATTTTCGCTGTATCGCTCCGTTTCGTCAGCGTTGCCATGGTCTGAGATAAATGGGTACGCGTTCAATTCTTTGTGATCAATTGCCTTTGCCTCGCCGTTATGCACCAGATAAAAATTTTTCATCATCAACCCCTTCAGTCATGAGGATAGGGAGTCTGTTTAGTTATAACTAATATAATTTGATAAACCGCGCGCACAAGGGGGAGGGGCAAAGAAATTGAGTGAACACAAAGCCGCTTGGCCAAGCTGCCGTGCGAGGAGGGAACTCACCTCATCGTCTGGTCAACAAGCAAGCGGCCGGCCGCTTGCGCCCGGCGGATGGCACGCTGCGATGGCGCGGCGTCCTTCCGCTGTCCGGCCTGGCCGACAAAGATGGTTTTCACCGGTTGAGCGCCCATGGTCGTGGCGATAAGCCGCAGCGCTCTGGGCGCTCCAGTGAAAATCCAGCCCATGCATGCCGGCATGCCCGCCGCCGTAATCAACACTGCTTTTTTGTCCCTGCTTGTGGAGCGCATTTGGGGGCCGTATTGCCCCCACGGCCAGTAGGCGAAGCAGGCAAGCCGCTCCATGAACCGGCGCGTCACTGCGGTGAGGTTGAAGAAATTTACCGGGGCTCCCAGCACCAGCCCATCGCACCCTTTCCATTCGTTCAAGATGGCTCCCAACTCGTCGGGATGGATGCACTTTCCTGGTTCCGTGCCAGGGTTTTGCATGCACTGGCGACAGTTGACGCAGAATTCGATATGCGCGTCCGCAAGGTATATCTTGTGGGTCGAAGCGCCCGCAGCCGCTGCGCTAGCCAGCGTTTCCGAAACCAGGCGATCTATGGTCCCGTTTTTTTCGGTAGCTTCCGACAATTCCCAATATTTTCATAAAATTTTCCTGCGCGTGAATCTTAGCCGCCAAGAATGGGGAAGAGCTGTTTCAGGCCATGGGCAATAAATTCCACGCCCATCGCGGCCATGATGAGGCCCATGAGTCGAGTAACGATGTTGATGCCGGTTTTTCCGAGTATTCGGGCAATGGTGGGCGCCAGGCGGAACAAAAGGGCGGTAAGACCGGCCAAAAGCACGATGCCGCCGAGCAGATAGAGATAATGCGCCACGGACGTATAGCGCTGGGCGTAGAGGATAACGGTGCTGATGGCGCCAGGGCCGGCCAGCAGCGGGGTGGCCAGCGGCACGACCGCGACGCTGTCGCGCTCGGCGGAATCAATTTCCTCCTCTTTGGTTTGTTTGACGTTGCTCATCTTGGCGTTCAGCATCGAGATCGCCATCAGCAGGATTAAAATGCCGCCGCCAACCCGGAATGAACCCACCGAGATTCCGAAGAAACGCAGAATGGCCTCGCCGCTGAACAGGACGACAAGCAGGATGATCCCCATGGACATGGAGGCCAATGATCCGTTTTTATTGCGGGTTGTCGTGTCCTGATTCGCGGTCAGGTTGATGAAAATCGGGATGGTGCCCACTGGGTTGATGATCGCCAGCAAGGCGACAAAAAATTTGAGATATTCGCTGTTGCTTCCTGTTTCCATAGGCGGACTCTCTTTGAACGTGTCGTTGCAGATTGGTGTGGTGCGGGTTTGTGCCCCGTGCCTCGGGGCTGTTTGCCCGTGCTGGATTGCAGAGTGCGCCCTTTGCCGTTGACACGGTTGTATTCATTCGCATTGTAGTTGAAATAAAAGCTTGGTCTGCCGCTTTGTCGGCTCGAATAACCACTATCAACGAGGGTACTCATGGGAATGAAAGAAGAGTTTGGCAACCTGCTTGAAAAATTAAAAACACAACGGGATGAAATAACGCTTAAGGCGCACCTCGCCTCGATGGACGCCAAGAAGGAATTGGAAGGAGCAGAGAAAAAATGGGATCAACTGAAAGAAAACGCTTCGAAAATTACCGACGACGCCATTGACACCTCGGAGGAGTATATCGCCAAGGCTAAAATCGTGGGCGAAGAACTCAAGGAAACGTACCAGCGTCTTTCCAAGCGTCTGTCCGAGTAAGGAAGAGGGGGCTTCGCTGCCCGCAGTGCCTGCGACGGGCATTCTTGAGGCTTCCGTCCAGTCCTGAAAGGCTTGGATGGGCTGTTCTTGTTGCTGTCCGTGCCTGTCGGGCGCCAAGGATTGAGCGTTGCGTCGGATTGCTGGGCAGGGGGAGATCCTGCTCCTGAAATAAAAAGAAGCACTGACTCCGTGGGGCCAGTGCTTTTTTTCATTCTAAATCAGTGATCGTTAATCAACCGACCGCCAGAAGTGGCTTCGTTCGTTCGGACAACGGCAAATGGTTGCGCCCAGGTTGCCTGAATATCTGCCTCAGACTTTTTTCTTTGGTTGTTTCTCGAGCTTTTCCTGCTCCTTGTGCTTGGCTTTGTCGGTGTGTTGTTTCTGAGTTTTTTCTTTAGATTTTTTTCCGCCTTTGTCGCCCATGGTCTCGCTCCTGTAAATAGTTGCTTTTTTGATTCCGCACAAACGTCCTGCGGAAGTAACCTCACGGCATTAAAGTCCTTTCATACGATAGGGTAAAATTGACGAAAAGAAAGGGGGCGGGTGAAAAATATGGACGCGAACAGGTCCGCCTCGCGTCTTGCCTTGACGCAGAAGGCGTTACACCAGCCCGGGCCGCTCGCTGATTTCGTCTTCAATCCGATCCGGGTCATGGGCGTTAAATCGAATGATATTCTGCAGATGAAAAAGGCTTTCGGGACTGATGCGCGTAAATTTTACACTTATCGATTGTCCGCCGCACCGGACTACTTCACCATGCACTTCCACCCCCAAACCGGCTGTTGCTTCCAGAGGAAGCCAGAATCGACAGAGCGCCCCCTCTTCCACCTCGAGATGAGTCTCTAAAGAGCAGCCTCCCACGCTGAGATTGTCAACCTGGGAAAAGGAGTGGACGGTGTCGTTCACCGTCAATTCGGCCGGCATGTTGAAACTGATGCGGGTGAATCTTCTTTGTTCCATATTTTCCTCGTTTACGTCGTGGAGGGAGCCGCAGGCCCGCCGCGACCAGGCTTGCGGTGGATGTTTCTTGCCTTCTTCGGGGGGTAATGCAGGGGGCCCCCGTCGCCTTTTTCCTATCAAGCCGTTGAGCTATCAAGAGACAGTCTTGTCTGCAGATTGAGAGGCGCTTGCGGTGCGGTCGGTTGGAAAAAAGGCCGCCAATCTGGTTGCCTAAAAGGCCAAGGAGGCCTTCATCTTTTCCAGCCAACCGGCGATGGTTATTTAAACCTTTCGGCCACTTTACTGCGATTCTACGCCAGGTTCTCGGCTTCTTCAATAGCTCGTCTGAATCTCTCGGTTGTAAACTGCCGGCCACAACCGGGGCATGATTTGCCAGGCTTTTTAAAAAAACTGGCGGCTTCGCTCATTTGTGTGCCGCACTTCGGGCAGGTCACTTTGATGATTTTGTCTTCAAGCATAGCGCCTCCTTTGAGAAAATGGTGATTAATTGTACGATCTAAGCACAATATTCACGGCTAATCAAATGAAAACCACACGCTGGACCTGTGCTGATCATCAACGCCCCCAAAGGTTGCTCGGGCACGGGATGGCCGCCCTCTCCTGAAAGCGTACTGCGACTTGCATCGGGTCGCATTGAAAGCGCGGCCTATTTGCAAGTGCCAGTGACGACGTCCAGATCTCTCATCGCTACAAAGGGTTTCGCTGATCCTTTTATGTATTCTTCAACTTTTATGACGCGATATGCGTGCGTCCCGCTCTTGGACAGGCCGAAATCGGCGACCGCAATAAACGAATTTTCATCCGACCCTTTGTGAATAACAAGCGTGGATTTGGCCAAGGCTGTGTCAAGGTCACTTGACTTCCCGGTGATGGCCCCGGTTTCCCGCGAAATCGTGAACGATTGGCGCGGTATGCTTTTTCCCTTCTCATATTCGGGAGACGTTGCCAGCGCTCCAATCTCTTTGAGTTGATAGGCTTGAGTGATTGCACACGTGTAATCTGTTGTGCCTGCGGAAACGGCGCCGCTGTGAAGCCAAGATAAGAATAGGGAGGTGAAAATAAGTGGAATGATGCGAATTGAGATCATAGCGGCGTTTCTCTGGATGATAGGTGGCGGTTGTCGTGAGGGGTAAAACGAATGCGATCATTGAAGATCATGTTCAATGGTAGCACCAAATAAAAAAGCACCTAACCGAAACCGGCTAAGTGCTTGATTTTATGGTGGGCCGTCGCGGATTCGAACCGCGGACCAATTGATTAAGAGTCAACTGCTCTACCAGCTGAGCTAACGGCCCCTCTTGTGAAAATTCTGGGGGGTGCAAAACGTCAGACGACGCACATTGCGAGGCACCTAATAGCACACCCGCGAACGCGCGTCAAGCAGAAGCTCGGGCAGAATTGCATCAATTCCGGGCAAGGTTTATTCGGCGCCGCCGCCGGGACGTGGGAAAACAGACAGAGATTACGCTTGACTTTATGCGTTGTTCGCCTACTTTCAGAGAATCTATTTTTCTACTCGCATAAGGAGAGTCAATTTCTGTATGGAAACTGTGGAGCCGTCGCCGGCGAGTCCGGCGTCTTCGGACGAAGAGCCCCCTGGTAAGTCGTTATTTGAAAAGATAAAATCCTCCCTCGGCTTCCGCGGGGCGCCCGACACCACGGAAGAGCTGGAGCACGAGATTCAAGAGCTGCTGGAAGAGGGCGAAGAGCAGGGCCTGATCTCCGTTCACGAGGAGCGGTTGATCAATTCTATTTTTGATTTCCGGGAGACCATTGCTTCCGAAATCATGACCCCCTCGGCGGAGATGGTGTGCGCCGATGTGAAATCCTCAGTTCCGGAATTGATTCGGCTGATCATCGAGCAAGGGTACACCCGCATCCCCATCTACAAGGACAATCCCGATCAAATCGTCGGCATCCTGCACGCCAAGGATCTGCTGCGCATCTGCGCTTGCAGCCCGGAGGCCGATTTTGATCTCAAGGAATTGCTCAATCCGGTCGCATTCATCCCCGAATCCAAACCCATCACCGACTTGCTGCGCGAGTTTCAGTCCAAAAAAATGCACATGGTCATTGTGGTGGACGAGTTCGGCGGCGTGCGGGGATTGGTCACCCTGGAAGACGTCATCGAGGAGATTGTCGGCGAGATCGACGACGAGCACGACGATGCGGAAAGCGAGCTGCGGGTGGTGGACGAGCGCACGGTGATTGTGGACGCCAAGATCGACATCGAAGAGGTGGAGGCGCATTTCCGCCTGAGTCTGCCCGACGGTCCCTACGAGTCGGTCGGCGGATTCATCATTCATCGCCTGGGCAAGGTGCCGCAGGCGGGAGTGGTGGTGCAGGAAAGCGGCCTCTCCTTCAAGGTGCTCGGCGCTGATCCGCGCCGCATCAAAAGCGTGCGCATTGTTCGCAACGATGAAACCCAGCCCCAAACCTGACGCCGCCGTTACCCTGATTATCGCCGCCGCCGCTTCCGCCGCTCTGCTGGCCCTGGCCATGCCGGGGCGGATCGGCTGGTGGCCGCTGCTGTTCGTCGCCTTGGCGCCGCTGTTGCTGACGGCCCTGTACGCCAAGCCCGGACGCAGCGCCCTGGGCGGCTTTGTCTTTGGCCTGCTGTATCATCTGGCCCTGCTCTATTGGATCATGATTGTCCTGGGGCGATACGGCGGCTTGCCGGTGTGGATTACGTTGCCGGCGCTGTTTCTCCTTGCCGCCTACATGGCCTGTTTCCCGGCTGTTTTTTGTTTTCTGCTCAGTTCGCTGGCCGGCCGTTTCTGGCATCGGGAACGGTCGATTGCGCCCCTGGTCTGGGGCGCGCCTGTGCTTTGGGTTGGTCTGGACTTCCTGCGGAGCGTTCTTTTCAGCGGTTTCCCCTGGATGGATTTAGGCTACGGTCTGTTCAGTCAGCCCAAGCTGATTCAGGCCGCCGATATTGGCGGCCACCACCTCCTCACCTTCAGTCTGGTGCTGTGCAACGGCCTGGTGGTCGCGATAATCGACCGGCAGCGGCGCGACGTCCATTGGAACATTCGCCGGGAGCGCCGCCTGTTGCTGGCGGCTGTCGCTTTTCTGGCCTTTGTGGTTGGGTATTCGGTGGTGCGCCATCGGGTGGTTGGTGCGATTGTTGCCCGCTCCATGCAGGCCAGGGTGGCGGTGGTGCAGGGCAATATCGATCAGGCGATCAAGTGGTCGCCGACCACCAAAGCGGCCACGGTCGAGACCTATCTCAAACTCTCCCGTCAGGCGGCGGGGGAGGCGGACACCGAATTGGTGGTCTGGCCGGAGACGGCCCTGCCGTTTTATCCGCAACAGGACGCCTTGATCCACCGGGTCAACGAGTTCACCGCGACCAGCAACACCTGGCTGCTGACCGGCGCTCCCTTGTACAGCCTGCCGCCGCAGGCAGACGGCGGCCAGCAGGTTCGCTACTACAACGGCGCCGTTCTGATCGGTCCGGACGGCCGGATCGGCGGGCAGCGCGCCAAGCAGCATCTGGTGCCGTTTGGCGAGTATGTGCCGCTGCGCCGTTTTCTGCCCTTTCTTGAGCCGCTGGTGGTCAGCGTCGGCGATTTTTCGGTGGGCGTTGAAAAGGGGCCGTTGGCGCTAGGGCCGATGCGGCTCGGGGTGCTGATCTGCTACGAATCGATCTTCCCTGACATTGCCCACGAGAGCGTGATCCGCGGCGCCAATCTGCTGGTCAACATCACCAACGACGCCTGGTACGGACGATCAAGCGCCCCATATCAGTCGATGGCCATGGCGGTGTTGCGGGCGGTGGAAAACAAGCGGACCCTGATTCGCGCCGCCAACACCGGCATCAGTGGTTTTGTCGATCCCTTGGGGCGGATTGTCGCCCAAAGTGAAATTTTCACCGAGGCGGCGCTGGTTTCCCAGGCGCCGATGCTTGAACTGACCACGGTGTTCAACCGTAACGGACATCGCTTCGGCGCCGCCTGCGCCTTCTGCATTCCGCTGCTGCTGCTTTTTCGTTCCCGCCGCGAGGTGTGACGCCGCAGCCGCGGGACCATCCCGCTGTCGCTGTTTGGCGTCTCGCATTCTGGTTTTCGCCCCCTTTTCCGCCTTTCTTCCTTGAGACTTGCGGCAATTCTGTTTAGTATGAAGCCTTTTCGCAGCAAGGGCTTGGTGGGTCGGAAACAAACGACCGATTGAGCCGTTTGCGCTTCAATGCCGACGATGCGCGTGCATCGCGCTCGTTTCTTTTTTGTTTTTTTCAGTGAGGTGGACCATGGCCGATGTAACCGAATCAGCGGAGTCAAAACAGTTGCTTGAGAGCCTCAAGGGCAGAATGCTCGTGCTCAAGGAGCATCTTTGACTTAGACGGCAAACGAGAACAGGTTGAACTGCTGGAACGGCAGACCGTCAGCCCCAATTTCTGGGACGACCAAACCGAGGCCAAGCGGGTGCAGCGCCAGTTGGGCCAGTTGCAGGATCTGATCGGCGTCTGGGAAAAGAATTTCGGCGATCTTGAGGACGCCGGGATGCTGCTGGAGATGGCCAAGGAAGAAAACGACGAAGACACCTACCAGGAGGTCGTCTCCGGTCTGGACAGCCTGCGTCAACGCATTGATCTGGTTGAACTGGAGTGCATGTTCAGCGGCGAGCACGACGCCAACAACGCCATCCTCACCATCCACGCCGGGGCCGGCGGCACCGAGGCCCAGGACTGGGTCGGCATCCTCTTGCGCATGTACCTGCGCTGGGCGGAAACCAAGGGCTTCAAGGCCGACATCGTTGATCTGTTGCCCGGCGACGAGGCCGGCACCAAGAGCGTCACCATCATGATCAAGGGCAAATACGCCTACGGCTATCTGCGCTCCGAGGTTGGCATCCACCGATTGGTGCGGATCTCGCCCTTTGACGCCAGCGGCCGGCGGCACACCTCGTTCGCTTCGGTGATGGTCATGCCCGAGTTGGACGACGACGTGGCCATTGAGATCAACGACAAGGATCTTCGCATCGACACCTACCGGGCCAGCGGTTCGGGCGGCCAGCACGTCAACAAGACCGATTCGGCCATCCGCATCACCCACTTTCCCACCGGAATCGTGGTCCAGTGTCAGAACGAACGCTCCCAGCACAGCAACAAGGCCACGGCCATGAAGATGCTGATGGCGCGCCTGTTTGAGCGGGAAAAGGAAGAGCAGCAGCGCACCCAGGAAAACATCCAGGGCGACAAGAAAGAGATCGCCTGGGGCAGCCAGATCCGCTCCTACGTGCTGCAGCCCTACCGGTTGATCAAGGACCACCGCACCAACACCGAGGAAGGCAACGTCGACGCGGTGCTGGACGGTCGGCTCGATTCGTTCATCAAAGCTTACTTGCTCTGGCAGCCTTGAGGCTACAGAGCGGCGGTGAATATGGAACGCACGATTCGGGAGCAGCTTGAGGAGCAGGAAACCCGCACCCTCTCCCCCTTTGCCTGTCTGAGCAGTCGATCCCGGGGACGCCTGTTTGGCGACGAGGATCCTTGTCGGCTGCGCACCGCCTTTCAGCGCGACCGCGACCGGATCATTCATTCCAAGACCTTTCGCCGGTTGAAGCACAAGACCCAGGTCTTTCTGGCCCCGGCCGGCGATCACTACCGCACCCGTCTGACCCATGTACTCGAGGTGTCGCAGATCGCCCGGACCATGGCGGTTTGCCTCTCGCTCAACGAGTATCTGACCGAGGCGATTGCCCTGGGGCACGATCTGGGCCACACCCCCTTTGGCCATGCCGGCGAGTTCAGTCTCAACCTGTTGCACCCCAAGGGCTTCAAGCACTACCGGCAGAGCCTGCGCATTGTCGATTTCCTTGAAAACGACGGCCACGGCCTCAACCTCACCTGGGAGGTGCGCAACGGCATCCTCAAGCATTCCAAGGGCTACGGCGAAATTCTGCCCGACGACACCACCGAACTGGCCGCCACCCTGGAAGGCCAACTGGTGCGGGTGGCCGACATCATGGCCTACGTCAACCACGACATGGACGACGCCCTGCGCGCCGACATGCTCAAGAACGAGGACCTGCCTCGGCATCTGCGCGACGTCCTGGGCGACCGCTCCTCGCAGCGGATCAACGCCATGGTCGGCGATCTGGTCACCACCACCATCGCCAAGGGCGACGGCCGGCTGCATCTGAGCGAGCGGATGAACGACACCATCACCGACCTGCGCGCCTTCCTCTACGACAACGTCTATCGCAATTGCAAGGTGCACAACGAGTTTGAAAAGGCCCAGCGGGTGATCCGCGACCTCTACGGTTTTTTCCTGGAACACGAGTTTCCGGAAAACGGCGCCAACTCCTGCTGCCGCCTGCGCAATCCGGTGCAGTCGGTCGAAGAAGAGCAGACGCGGCACCGTCAGGTCTGCGATTTCATTGCCGGCATGACCGACCGTTACGCCCTGACCCTGTATTCCCAGATTTTCATGCCTAAACCCTGGAGCGTGCTCTAAAGGCATGATTTCCCCTCCCCAACCCTCCGCCTGCATGGGCGTCGCATACACATTTCTATGAAAGCAACCGAACCACAGAGTCCCGAGAAATACGACCTGCCCAAGGGCTATGAATTTGCCGAGGTGGAACACCGTTGGTACACCCACTGGCTTGAGGAAAAGACCTTCAGCGCCCAGATGATCGAGGGCAAACCTTCGTTTTCCATTGTCATTCCGCCGCCCAACGTCACCGGCGTGCTGCACATCGGCCACGCCCTCAACAACACCCTCCAGGATCTGCTGGTGCGCTATCACCGGATGAAGGGCGAAAACACCCTGTGGGTGCCGGGCACCGACCATGCCGGCATCGCCACCCAGAACGTGGTGGAGCGGCAGTTGGCCACCGAGAATCTGACCCGCCACGATCTCGGGCGGGAAAAGTTCATCGAACGGGTCTGGGCCTGGCGGGAGGAGAAGGGCGGCACCATCATCAACCAGTTGAAGCGGATGGGGGCCTCCTGCGACTGGGACCGGGAACGGTTCACCATGGACGAAGGCTTGTCCAAGGCGGTGCGCGAGGTGTTTGTCCGCCTCTACAAGGAAGGATTGATTTACAAGGGCGACTACATCGTCAACTGGTGCCCGCGCTGCCATACCGCGCTGGCCGACGACGAGGTCGAGCACGACCCTACCGACGGCAAGCTCTACCACATCCGCTATCCCTACGCCGACGGCTCGGGATACGTGGTGGTGGCCACCACCCGGCCCGAGACCATGCTCGGCGACACGGCGGTTGCGGTCCACCCCGACGACGAGCGCTATCAGCATCTCAAAACCATCGGCATCAGCCTGCCGCTCACCGGCCGCACCATCCCGGTGGTGTTTGATCACCATGTGCAGCGCGAATTCGGCACCGGCGCGCTCAAGGTCACCCCGGCCCACGACCGCGACGACTACGAAATCGGCCTGCGCCACGACCTGCCCCGGCTCAAAGTGATGGACGACAAAGGCGTGATGAACGCGGAGGCAGGCGTCTATGCCGGCCTGGACCGCTTCGCCTGTCGCAAGCAGATCGTAAGCGACCTCCAGGAGCAGGGCTTTCTTGACAAGATCGAGGACTACCAGCATGCGGTGGGCAAGTGCTATCGTTGCGCCACCGTGGTCGAACCCACCACCTCCAAGCAATGGTTCGTCAGTGTCCGGCCCCTGGCCGACAAGGCGGTTGCCGCCGTGCAGGACGGGCGAATCAACCTCTATCCCGCCACCTGGCAACGCACCTTTTACGCCTGGATGGAGAACATCCGCGACTGGTGCATCTCGCGCCAGATCTGGTGGGGCCACCGCATCCCGGCCTGGACCTGCGCGGCCTGCGGCGGGGTGATTGTTGAAGTGGCCGATCCCGACGTCTGCCCGGCCTGCGGCAGCGCCAACCTGGACCAGGAAACCGACGTGCTCGACACCTGGTTCAGTTCCGCCCTCTGGCCCTTTTCCACCTTGGGCTGGCCGGACAAAACCAGGGAACTGGATTTTTTCTATCCCACCTCGGTGCTGATCACCAGCTTCGACATCCTCTTTTTCTGGGTGGCGCGGATGATGATGATGGGACTGCACATCATGGACGAGATCCCCTTCCACGACGTCTACCTCCACGCCCTGGTGCGCGACAAGCACGGCAAGAAGATGTCGAAATCCACCGGCAACGTCATCGATCCCCTGGTGATGATCGGCCAGTACGGCACCGACGCCTTTCGCTTCACGCTCACCGCCTTTGCCGCCCAAGGCCGCGAGATTCGCATGGACGAGGAGCGGATCGACGGTTACCGCCGCTTCATCAACAAGCTGTGGAACGCGGCCCGGTTCGCCCAGATGCACCTCAAAGAGGCCGACCCGGCAATCACCGCCATGACCGCCAACCCCAAGAGCCTAGCCTTGGCCCACCGCTGGATTCTCAGCCGGGTGAACGGGGCTGTCAAGGATGTGCGGGCGGCGCTGGACGGCTACAACTTCAACGAGGTGGCCTCCGCCTCCTATCAGTTTGTCTGGCACGAGTTCTGCGACTGGTACCTGGAGTGGATCAAGGCTGATCTGTTCAGCGACGACGCGGTTGCGCGCGACCAGGCCAAGGCGGTCCTGCTGACCGTGCTTGAGCAGGTGCTCAAGCTGATGCACCCGATCACGCCGTTCGTGACCGAAGAAATCTGGAGCCAGTTGCCCGGCGTGCGCAGTTCGATCATGGTGGAACCTTTCCCGGAGGCGAATGCGGCCTGGGAAGACGCCGAGGCGGAAAGCGCGATGAATCTGCTGATGGGCGTCATCTCCGGCCTGCGCACCATCCGCACCGAGGCCGAGGTCCATCCCAGCGCCAAGATCGAGGCGATTTTGATTTGCCCGGATGCGGCCAAACGGCAGATTCTGGCCGACTATGCCCCTGGGGTCCAGGCCATGGTGCGGGCTGGATCATTTTCTATTGTGGCGAGCGCCACGGTGCCCGACGACGCTGGGCACGCGCTGGTGCAGGACGTCGAGCTGGTGGTGCCGCTCAAAGGCTTGATTGACGTGGCTGGCGAGTTGGAAAAGCTGGCCAGGGATCAGGGCAAGCTGGAAAAGGAACTGGAGCGGATTGTCGGCAAGCTGAGCAATGAAAAATTCATGAGCAACGCGCCCGAGGCGGTGGTGGCCAAGGAACGGGAAAAAGAGGCGGAGATCCGTGCCCGTCTGGCCAAAACCCTTGAATCCACCGAGCGGATGCGGAAATTGAGCTGATATGGACACCTTTCTTCTCGATCACATCCTCCGGGCGTTTTTGCGCGAAGACCTGGAGCACGGGGACATCACCACCGAGGCCATCTTCACCGAGCATGATCAATCGCAGGCCTGTTTTATCGCCCGCCATCCGATGTGCGTGGTGGGCATGGACGCGGTGGCGGCGCGGGTGTTTCGCCTGCTTGATCCAACCGTTGCCTGCACCCAGGCCATGCCCGACGGCAGCCGGGTCGAGGCCGGGATCGAGTTGCTGCACGTCAGCGGCGCCACCCAGACCCTGTTGCGGGCCGAGAGGGTGGCGCTCAACCTGGTGCAGCGCCTCTGCGGCATTGCCACCCTGACGGCGGCCTTTGCCGATCAGACGGTTGGAACCAAGGCAAAAATCGTCGACACCCGCAAGACCACGCCGGGGTTGCGGCTGCTGGAAAAATACGCGGTTCGGGCCAGCGGCGGCCACAATCACCGCTATTCGCTGAGCGACGGAGTGCTGATCAAGGACAATCACATCGCGGCCTGCGGTTCGATCACCGAGGCGGTGCGCCGGGTGCGGCTGCGCGTGCCGCACACCATCAACGTCGAGGTGGAAACCGACACGCTCGTTCAGGTGGAGGAATGCCTCGCCTGCGGGGTAGGGGTGATCATGCTCGACAATATGGATCTGGTCACCATGCGCCGGGCAGTGGAACTGATCAATGGCCGCGCCCTGGTCGAGGCCTCGGGCGGGGTGAACTTGCAGACCGTGCGCGGGATCGCCGAAACCGGGGTGGACATCATTTCGGTCGGCGCGCTCACCCATTCGGCCAAGGCCTGCGACATCGGCATGGACTGGCGGGGCTGAATCGGGGAAGAGGCTCGTTTTTTGCCGCCATCGACCAGCGGGAACAATCTCCTGATTCGGGGTGCACCCCGCGAAACGTTCCCATGCGGCACATGGAAAGCAGAGCACGAGAGTGGGCCGGCGAGTGGAGCCCAGATGCAGCCTGTGGAATTCGGGATTTGATTTAAGCTGCTCCCGGATTCAGTTGCACTCCATCCAGGCTACGGGTTGATCGTTGCCACGCGCAATCCGTGGAAATCCAGCCCGGACGCGCCTGGGTTTCGTTGGGCGCCGCGCCTCCCCCTGTTTTCCATGCGCCGTCAGCGAACCAGGAGAGCAAGGAGTGAGTAATGAATAAACGGCTCTTTGTCGCCATCGATCCGCCGGACGGGATTCGGGATCAATTGTCCGCCCTCTGTTGCGGCCTGCCCGACGCCCGCTGGACCCCACCTGAGCAGTTCCACCTCACCCTTTGCTTTATCGGCGAGGTCGACGGTTCGTCTTTCCTCGACATTCGCGAAGCCCTGGCCGACATTGCATTTCCCGCCTTTTCCCTGCGCCTGCAGGGCGTCGGCTTTTTCCCCCCGCGCGGCCAGCCCCGCGTGGTCTGGGCCGGGGTCGAAAAAAGCGAGCCGTTGCTGGGCCTCCAGCGGAAGATCGCCACCCGGCTTTTCAACCTCGGTTATGAACCCGAAAACCGAAAATTTTCGCCGCACATCACCTTGGCCCGCTTGCAGTACACCCCCGCCGCCAAGGTCGGCAAATACCTGGCCATCAATGGCCTGTTTGCCGTCGGCCCCTTCCCGGTGGATTGTTTCGCACTCTATTCCAGTGTGCTCGGTCGCAAGGGCGCGACGCATGTCGTGGAGCGGGTTTATTCCCTTCAGTAGAAAGAAAATCGTTCCCCTGGTTCCCATGCGCTGCATGGGAACCAGTTCCCTGTCCGCGTCGCGGACCATACGTTGTGGCCATCCAGGCTACTTGCTGGAAATACTCTCCACACCTCACCCTGGCGCATTTGAACCAGATCAGCCCTGCCCGAGTGGGCAAATACCTCAAAGGGCCTGCCTTGTGGCTCATCCTCCTTTATGGTCAGCCAGTTTACCTTGTGTAGTAGTGTCCTGGGCCGCAAGGGGGCCAGTCACGCCATCGAGCAGGAGTACGGACTCGCTGGTGTTGGTCAATAACCGCACTGCTAATCTGCCTGGCATTGGTTTGTGAAGTGCCTTTTGTTTAACTGTTTGATATAATTCTATTAAGCTAGAAATTTTCCGGAAATCTGGTCAATTTTTCCGAAAAATTGAGTAAGTGCAGTGACCCTTTAGCGCAGATGGTCGAGGGGTGACCCTTTTTTTAGGGCTGTGTACAAGAAAAAATCATCCCCCGTGTTTTATGTGCATGGATAGAAAATTGATTTAATTTCGGTGGGATTGCTTGGGTCGAGAGGCTAAAAATCGGGGGTTTCCCCTGTCGCTGCTTGGGTCAACAAATTCTGATTTTCAAAGGGGTATTTGTTTTGCATGGGTATCTCTAAAGTGACTTTGAAAACAATTAATAGGGAGGTCGATTATGAAAGCAAAAATGGCAACAATCGTCGGTTTGTTTGTCCTGCAAATGATGGCTGGGCAAGCTGGGGCTGTTCAGTATAGTTTTAATAACATTACCAACAATGATGCCGGCAATGCCGCCAGTGGTGAAGCGCAACTTTTTGTTGATGTTACAGATGTGGCAGGAAAAGTGCAATTTTTGTTTAGCAATATTGGATCAGCTGCCTCTTCAATTACCGATATTTATTTTGATGATGATGTTCCACTCATGCAGTTTAGTAAATTTTTATATCCCACGACTGGAGTGGCTTATACTGTTGGAGCTAATCCTGGCAACCTGCCTGGTGGCAATGATCCGCTGTACGCTTTTTCAAGTAACTATGATTATGATTCTAAAAATCCGGCGCAGCCAAAGGGTATTAATCCTGGTGAAATGTTGTCGATCATTTTCAACTATGTTGGTAGTTATAATTTAGCAACTGTACTTGGGGCGTTGGACGGTGGAAGCATGAGGATTGGCATTCATGTTCAAGGATTTGCCAACGGCGGCTCCGAAAGCTTCATCAATACTCCCGGCTCCGCTGTTCCCGAACCAGCCACCATGCTCCTCTTCGGCACAGGTTTGATTGGGCTGGCTGGCATTGCCCGGCGGAAAGTGCGATAAAGAAGAATTCCTGAAAAGCGGAAATTGAAAAGGCGGGGCCAAACGGCTCTGCCTTTTTTTATTGCCTCTCTTGACCGCATCGCCGGCATCAGGTACATACTTGCGCCAGCAGTCACAAAAAAAGCGGTCACAGAGTGCTCTCTGTGACCGCTTGTATTTTCTGGAGGCGACGAGCGGATTTGAACCGCTGAATAATGGTTTTGCAGACCATTGCCTTACCACTTGGCTACGTCGCCTTAATGTGCGGCACTTATACCATAGATTTTATTTTTGACAAGGAGAAATCCAGCCCATGGGAACCACCCTCGCGAACCTGATTCAGGACAACGAGGAAGGGTTGCACGAGTTGCAGGAACGGATCGGTTATCGGTTCCGCGACCTGCGCCTGCTGCAACTCTCTCTCATCCACAGCTCTTTTGCCTTTGAACGCCTTGACGACGGGCGGCACAACGAAACCCAGGAGTTCCTTGGCGATGCGGTGCTCGATCTCACCGTCGGCTACATCCTCTTTACCCGCTTTCCGGAGATGCGCGAAGGCAAGCTGACCCGCATTCGCTCCGCCCTAGTGAACGAGTATGGGCTGGCCGACCGGGCCCGCGAGATCGAACTGGGCCAGCACCTGCTGCTGGGCAAGGGCGAGAACGCCTCGCACGGCCGCGACAAGTCTTCGATCCTTTCCTGCGCCTACGAGGCCCTGGTGGGGGCGCTGTTTCTCGACGGCGGATATGACGAGGCCCTGACCTTTGTCCGCCGTTTCTTCGAGCCCCACATCGACGAGCACCAGGAGCAACTGGTCAGCGCCGACGCCAAAAGCTCCCTGCAGGAGTTGCTGCAGGAGCGGTTCAACGAGGGGCCGGAATATGCGCTGGTGGATGAAGAGGGGCCGGCCCACGCCCGTCTCTTTTCGATCACCGTCAGTTTTCAGGGGGAAGAACTGGGCAGCGGCAAGGCCTCGAGCAAGAAGGAGGCCGAGCAACAGGCGGCTAGGGCTGCCTTGGAACACCTGCGGCAACCTGAAGGCTGATTCCGTTGCCCTCGTTCCTGCGCTGTATGGGAATGCTTTAAAATGAAACTGGTTGCCGGCAAAAGTACACCGAGCCATACCAACGCATGTCCCTGATTATTCCCATTTTTATTCCCCACGAGGGCTGCCCGCACTGCTGTGTTTTCTGCAATCAGCACAGCATCAGCGGTCAGTCTTCGCCGCCGGTGAGCGGCGCCGAGGTCGGCGAGACTATTCGCGCCTGGCTGGCCCGGAGCAAACCGGAGAACCGGGGGCAGGCGCAGGTGGCCTTTTACGGCGGCAGTTTCTCTGGCCTGCCCGCCGAGCGGCAGGCGGAACTGCTGGCGACGGTGCAGCCCTTCCGCGAGCAGGGCATGGTGCAGGAGATCCGGCTTTCCACCCGGCCCGATTATATTGATAACGAACGGCTCGATTTGCTGTGTCGCCATGGGGTGACGATTATCGAGCTGGGCGTCCAGTCCTGCGACGACTCCGTTCTGCAGCAGGCCGGTCGCGGCCACAGCCAGGCGGACGTAGAGCGGGCCGTTCGGCTGATCAAAGAACGCAGCCTCCGCCTGGGAATTCAGCTGATGCTCGGCCTGCCCGGAGATCGCTTCCGCAGCCTACGCAACACGGCGGAGGCGGTCATTCGGCTGCGGCCGGAGTTTGTCCGCCTCTATCCGGTGTTGGTCCTGCGGGGCAGCGGTCTGGAGACCGTGTACCACCGGGGAGGATACCGCCCGCTCAGTCTTGGCCGGGCGGTGGTGCTGGCCGCCTCCATGAAAAAACGGTTTGACGATCAGGGGATCAGGGTGGTACGGATGGGCCTGCAGCCCACGCGCGAGTTGGAGCTGGCCCTGGCGGCCGGTCCTTATCACCCCGCCTTTGGCGAGATGGTTCAGGCGCGGCTGATGTTGCGCCAGACCCGGCGACTGCTCGCCGGCGTCTCGAAATCGGCCCCGGTTGTTCTGGTAATCGCCGAGCGCGACCAGTCGATTTTTCGCGGCCTTGGTTCCGCCAATATCAAGCGATTGCGGCAGTTGGGCCTGCTGGATCGCTTTTCCCTGCGCACCGATCCCCAGCAGCCACGGCACACCCTGAAGGTTGTGCAGGCGGATAGTCTGTAGGCTTTTTGTCTGGAGTCTGTTAGGTTGCAAAAAAAACGAAGCGGCGTTTCGGCCAACGGTTGCGCAGCCGCGCGAAAACGCGGCAGCGTGAAAATGCGGCGAAACGCCGTGAGCTGACAGTCTAACCACCTCCAGACCAATCCCCCAAGCACCCTCCCCAATTCATGCTCAGTATTAACGACCTCAGCCTGCAATACGGCAACAAACATATTTTTCGCAACGCTTCGGCCCAGATTCACACCGGCGACCGGGTCGGTTTGGCCGGGGTCAACGGCGCCGGCAAGTCCACTCTGTTGAAGATCATGTGCGGTCAGCACGAGGTCGATCCCGGCATCGTCAGTCGCGCCGCTTGGTTTTCAGTGGCCTATCTGCCCCAGGAGGTCAGCATCGAGCTGGGCAGCCGCACGCTGTTTGCCGAGGCGGAATCGGCCTTTGATTCGGTGCTGGCGCAGCAGGAAGAACTCGACCGAGTCAGCGAAGAGCTGGCCCTGCTCGACCCAGACAGCCCGGAGATCGACGGGTTGCTGGCCCGCCAGGGCGATCTCCAGCACGCCCTTGACGGCAGCGACGTGTTTCGCATCCGGCCGCAGATCGAACGGGTCCTGTTCGGCCTGGGTTTTTCCGCCGCCGATCTGGACCGCGAGGTGGCCAGCTTCTCCGGCGGCTGGATCATGCGCCTGCTGCTGGCCAAGCTGCTGTTGAAGCGGCCCTCGCTGCTGCTGCTGGACGAGCCGACCAACCATCTGGATCTCGATTCGCTCACCTGGCTGGAGGAGTTTTTGCTGCAGTACCAGGGCTCGATGATCATCATCTCGCACGACCGTTCCTTTCTCGACCGGGTGACCTCGATCACCTGGGAACTGAGCCTGGGCAAGCTTTCGATTTTTCGCGGCAACTACTCCCACTATCTGGTGGAAAAGGCGCAGCGGATGGAATTGGAGCGTTCCGCCTACGACAACCAGCAGTCCATGATCCGCCAGTCGGAGCGCTTCATTACCCGCTTCCGTTCCAAATCGACCAAGGCCCGGCAGGTGCAGAGCCGGGTCAAACAGCTGGACAAACTGGAGCGGATCGAACTCTCCGAGACCGACCGCGCCATCCATTTCAATTTTCCACCGGCCGCGCCCTCGGGCCGCGACGTGTTCACCCTCCACGACGTGCGCAAGGAATACCACGGCAAGACGGTGTTCGACGGGGTCAGCTTTGCTCTGCAGCGCGGCGACAAACTGGCGGTGGTCGGGGTCAACGGCGCCGGCAAGACCACCCTGCTCAAGGTCATGGCCGGGCTCGTGCCGGCCGAGGGTTCGATCAAGCCGGGGCACAACGTCATCCTTTCCTATTTTGGCCAGCATCAGGCCCAGGAACTGCCCGGCGAACTGAGCATCCTCGACACTGTCTATCACACCGCGGTCGACATGACCATCACCCAGGTCCGTTCGCTGCTGGGCGCCTTTCTGTTCACCGGCGACGAGGTGGAGAAGCAGGTGCGGGTACTGTCGGGTGGGGAGAAATCGCGGGTGGCCCTGGCCAAGATGCTGGTGCGGCCGGCCAACCTGATGCTGCTGGACGAGCCCACCAACCATCTGGACATGAGTTCCCAGGAGATCCTCCAGGAGGCCATGGCCCAGTACGAGGGCACGATCATCGTGGTTTCGCACAACCGCTTCTTCGTCAACTCCTTTGTCAACAAGGTGCTGGAGATTAGAAACGGCAAGGCCACCATCCATGAAGGCAACATCGAGGATTACCTCGAATGGCGTCGTAAGGCCGACGCCCAATCCGCAGCCGACGTGCAGTCGTCCCGCAGCGAGGTCGCGCGCCGGCTTGAGTCCGTTGACGACGGGCAGAGCGTTGATAAAAAGGCGCAGCGCAAGCAGCGGGCCCAGGACCGCCAGCTATTGAACAAAAAACTCGGCCCCTGGAAGAAAAAGAACGAGGAGGCCGAGCGGGACATCGAGCAATACGAAACCCGCAAGGTGGAATTGGAGGCCATGATGGCCGATCCGGATCTGTACGGCGATCAGGAACGCTGGAGCGGGGCCAGCAAGGAATACGGCCAGGTGCAGCGCCATCTGGAACGGGCCTACCAGAAATGGGAAGAGGCCCAGCAGGCCATCGAGGCTATTGAACGCGAAGTGGCGGGCACGGAAGAATAACCGGGCCGCAAGGTCCTATGACCGGGTTGGCTGAGCGCCACCCTTAATCGGAGAAAAAATTATGAAGAAAACTGTGGGCATTGTCCTCTGCCTGGTCGTCGTTTTCGGCGCCGGGTTGTACTTTTTGATGCAGAAAAAAACCGCAGGCGGCCAGTATGCCCGCTGCCTGCCCCAGGATGTGGTGGGCACGGTCAACCTGACCCACGTCAACACTCTCACCGACGGATTTGCCGCCAGCGCCCTGGGGCGCTTTCTTGCCAAGGACACCGTCCACGCTGTGATGCAGGAGATGGGGGCCGAGGCCAAGGATTTGACCGAGTATGACCGCATCTACGATTCCATTGCCGGCGTGATGACCAACCAGGCCTTCCGCACGGTGTTCGGCGACGACGCCACAGTGGCGCTGCTGCCCCCGGATCAGAAGGCGCTTGCCGCCAATCCGGCTGAAACCCTGCGCGCCTCTCTGGTGGTGGTGGCCCAGACCTCGGCCGCCGGCGCCTTGGACCTGTTCAGCCGGTTGCTCAAAAACGCCAACGTCAGCCGCGAAACCGTGGACGGGCTGGAACTGACCAAGGTCACGGTGGAGCCGAACCAAGTGATCTACGGCTACGCCGAAGGCAAGACCGTGTTCTTGGCCTACGCCCCGGCCGCGATCAAGCTGTGCGTGGCCGCCGGCAAGGGCGAGAATGCGCTGGACAAGGCCCCTGGGTTCAAAGAGGCGCTCAGTTACTGGCAGCCCGCGCCCCAGGAGACCACCTATTCACGGATGTATCTCAACGTCGGCCGGATGGCCGAGCTGCTCAAAACCTCGACCAATGTCGAGCTCAAGCAGAGCGGCGAAATGCTCCAGGGCGTGGACGCGATGTATTCCTTCTCGTACGGCACGGAGCAGGGCATGGAGAGCCGCGCCCGTTCCGCCTACCGCTACGAGCAGCTGCATGAGATGGTGAAAAGCGCGGTTGATTCGGCGGCGGCCTCCAACCAGTCGCTGCGCCTGCTGCAGGACAAGACCCTGGCCTACAACTGGGCCTCTTCGCTGCGGCCGGAAATGATCGTCAAGGCGATGACCATGAAAAAAGAGGAATACCAGCAGATTGACGGCGCCGTGCGCCAGAATCTCGGCGTTTCCCTGGACGAGTTGGGTCGGGCCTTTGGCCCCCAGTACGGCGGGGTGCTCGACGACATCGTCCGCACCGCGCTCTTTCCGGCGCCGAAGCTGACCTTCTTTGTCGGCGTCCGCGACCGCAAGATCGCCGAAACCGTGCTCAACGCGCTGCGGCGCAAAATTGCCGAGACCGGCATGGCCACCGAGGAACAGACGCAGGCCGCAGGGCAGACCCTGTACTCCTGGCCGGTGCTGCCCGACGAGGCGGCCCAGCCGACGGTGGCGCTCACCGATTCCATGCTCTATCTGGCCACCAGCAAGCAGGCGGTCAAGGATGTGCTGGAGTCCAAGGCCGCGCCGGACGCATTGGCCCAGCCTGTGGCGCAAAATTTTGGCCCCGAGCTTGCCGAGCAGGTGGGCAAGGCCAACTTCGGGGCCTTTGTCGTCTATCCGCAGCGCATGTCCCGCCAGACCGGGGATATGATTGACTGGCTGGCCGGCATTCTCGCCACCACCAAGAACATCTCGATCTCCCGGCTCAACCGCGAACTGGTGCAGCTGCTGCAGTCAACCGAGCTGATCGCCGCGACCTCGAGCCTGAACAAAGAACAGGCCGAATGGACCATGACGGTGAGAAAGGCGCAACCCCTGCCGTCTCCGGCCGCCGGCAAGTAAACGCCGGTCGGTCGCGCAGGGGGGAACAAGCGGAAACAGCGGGAAAAAGCACTTGCCTAACCGGCTCTATTCAAGGTAAGGATGCACCCTGAAAAACGGGTGACGCGGGTTGGCGACGGCAACTGCCAGAAGTCGTCGGCTCGGGTCCGTTTGTCCGGGAGTGCATCCTGAAACAGCATTTCGACCAGCCCTCAAGGGGCGCGAAAAGGAGGAATGACGTGGCGTTTGACAAGGAAACAAAGTTGTGGCTTTCCGGCAACGAGGCAATAGCCCTGGGCGCCTGGGAAGCAGGCGTTCGCGTGGCCTCGGGCTATCCGGGCACGCCGTCGACCGAGATCATGGGCAATCTGTCCCGCTACGAGGGCGTCTACACCGAATGGGCCCCCAACGAAAAGGTGGGACTTGAGGTGGCCATTGGCGCCTCTTTTGCCGGCGCACGCGCCCTGGCGACCATGAAACACGTCGGGCTCAACGTGGCCGCCGATCCCCTGTTCACCGCCGCCTACACCGGCGTGCGCGGCGGCCTGGTGATCATCAATGCCGACGACCCCCAGATGCACAGCTCGCAGAACGAGCAGGACAACCGCAACTACGCCTTTGCCGCCAAGCTGCCGCTGCTGGAGCCCTCCGACCCGGCCGAAGCCAAGGAGATGTTGCCCCGCGCCTATGCCCTGAGCGAGCAGCTGGACACGCCGGTGATCGTGCGCATCACCACCCGCATCGCCCACGTCAAGGGCGTGGTCGAGAAGGGCCAGCGCCTGGAGCTTCCCGAACCGGTGATGGAGAAGTCGCCGGCTAAGATGGTTATGCTACCGGGCAACGCCCGGGTGCGACGCGTGGCCGTGGAAAAACGGATGGCGGCCGCCCGCGAGCTGGCCGAGACCCTGCCGGAAAACCGGATTGAACCCGGAACCGGCAAGCGCGGTTTCATCACCTCCGGCGTGCCTTACAACTACGTGAAAGAGGCCTTTCCCACCGCCCCGGTGCTCAAGCTGGGCATGGTCTGGCCGTTGCCGGAGCGGATGATTCGCGAATTCGCCGCCACGGTGGACGAACTGATCGTGGTCGAGGAACTCGACCCCTTCATCGAAACTCATCTCAAGGCCATGGGCATTGCCTGTCGCGGCAAGGATCTGATCCCCAATCAGGGCGAGCTCAACTCGTTCATCGTTCGTAAGGCGATTGAGCCCGAGTCGATCGGCGAGCTGTTCGCGCCGCTGGAACTGCCGATGCGGCCGCCGAACATGTGCGCCGGCTGCCCGCACCGTGGTCTGTTCTACGGGCTCTCCAAGATGAAAGACGTCTTTGTGTCCGGCGACATCGGCTGCTACACCCTGGGCTTTTTGCCGCCGCTCTCCGCCATGGACGCCTGCGTCTGCATGGGCGCCTCAATCACCATGGCCCACGGCATCTCCAAGGCGCTGGGCAAACAGGGCGAGGGCAAGGTGGTGGCCGTGCTTGGCGATTCCACCTTCATGCACTCGGGCATGACCGGCCTGTTGAACGCGGTCTACAACAACTCCTACGCCTCGGTGATCATCCTCGACAACCGCACCACGGCCATGACCGGCCACCAGGAAAACCCGGCCTCCGGGCGCAACATCCGCGGCGAGTCGGCCCCGGCCCTGGATCTGGAGCAGCTCTGTCGCGCCCTGGGCGTGAAACGGGTGACCGTGGTCAACCCGCACGACGTCGAGGCAACCCGCAAGGTGCTCAAAGAGGAGATCGCGGCCCCTGAACCCTCGGTGATCATCAGCCGCGCCCCCTGCGTGCTCCTGCCCGAAGAGGTCAAACGCAAGAAACCGGTCTATTACACCAATCTTGCCAATTGCACCGGCTGTTCCCTGTGCGTGCAGATGGGCTGTCCGGCCATCAGCTGGACGCCGCTGACTCCGGAGACGGCTGTGGCGCGCGGCTATCGCGAAAAACAAAAGGGATTTGCCCAGATCGCCGAGGTGCAGTGCAACGGTTGCGGCCAGTGCGCCTGCGTGTGCAAATTTGAAGCGATCACCAGAAAGGAGGCAAAGCAATGAAACAGAGCGGCAACATTCTCTTTTCCGGGGTGGGCGGGCAGGGCATCCTGCTGGCCAGCGAACTGACCGCGCACGCCCAGCTGGCGGCCGGGTTTGACGTCAAAAAGAGCGAGGTCCACGGCATGGCCCAGCGCGGCGGCTCGGTCGAGGCCCATCTGCGCTACGGCGAGAAGGTCTACTCGCCGCTGATCGAACTGGGCACGGCCGATATTCTGGTGGCCTTCGAGATCCTGGAGGCGGTCCGCTATCTGCCCTACCTGCACAAGGACAGCGCCGTGGTGGTCAACACCCAGAAGATCCTGCCTCCGTCGGTGGCCCTGGGCAAGGCCAGCTATCCGGAAAACATCCTCGACGAGTTGAAAAACCGCCACATCAAGGTGGTGGCCATCGACGCCTTTGCCGTGGCCGAGTCGGTGGGCGAACTGCGCACCGCCAACGTCGCCATGGTCGGAGCCATGTCCAATTTCCTCGCGGTCAGCCCGGACGTCTTTCTTGGGGTGATTGACGCGACGGTCAAGGAGCGGTTCCGCGAGGTCAACAAACAAGCCTTTGCCGCTGGTCGGGCGGCGGTCTACGCCTGAACCGGCGGCAACCGGGCAGACAGCGCCAAAGCTGAGCAAGAGGTGAAACGATGATGTGGGTGGAAGAAATCGAGACGTTGCCGCGGGCCGGGCTGGAATCGATCCAGTTGAAACGGCTGCAGGCCCTGGTGCGCCGGATGTACGACAAGGTGCTGCCCTATCGGGCAAAGATGGACGCGGCCGGGGTCAAGCCGGGCGACATTCAATCGCTCGGGGATCTGCGCAAACTGCCCTTTACCACCAAGGACGATCTGCGCGACAACTATCCCTTCGGATTGTTCGCCACCCCCATGGACGACGTCATCCGGGTGCACGCCTCGTCCGGCACCACCGGCAAGTCGACCGTGGTCGGCTACACCGCGGCGGACATCGGCCTGTGGGCCTCGGTCATGGCCCGCTGTCTGACCATGGCCGGGGTCACCAAGGGCGACATGGTGCACAACGCCTACGGCTATGGCCTGTTCACCGGCGGTCTTGGCGCCCATTACGGCATCGAGGCCCTCGGGGCCACGGTCATTCCGGTGTCCGGCGGCAACTCGAAACGCCAGATCACCATTATGCGCGATTTCGGCTCCACCGTGCTGCTGTCCACCCCCTCCTACGCCCTCAATCTGGCCGACGCCATGATCGATTCCGGCGTCTCGCCCGAGGAGTTGAAGCTGCGGGTCGGCATTCACGGCGCCGAGCCGTGGAGCGAGAACATGCGCGAAGAGGTCGAGCGCAAGCTGGGCATCCGGGCAGTGGACATCTACGGTCTGTCCGAGATCATCGGTCCCGGCGTGGCCATGGAGTGCCTCCACTCCGATCACGGCATGCACATCCTGGAAGACAACTTCCTGCCCGAGATCGTTGATCCCGACACCCTGGAGCCGCTGCCCTACGGCGAAACCGGCGAACTGGTCTTCACCACCCTGACCAAGGAGGCCTTTCCCCTGATCCGCTACCGGACCAAGGACATCTCGCGTCTGTTCCTGGAGCCCTGCGGCTGCGGCCGCACCCTGATCCGGATGGAAAAGGTCACCGGCCGCACCGACGACATGCTGATCATCCGCGGGGTCAACGTCTTCCCCTCCCAGGTGGAACACGTGCTGGTCGGCATCGAGGGTGTCGAGCCCCATTACCAGATCGAGGTCACCCGCGACGGCAACCTCGACGTCATGGCGGTGCTGGTTGAGGTCAGCGACCACATCTTCTCCGACGAAATCAAGGTGCTCGAAAAGCTGAGCAAGAAGATCCAGGCGGAGATCAAGGACATGCTCGGCGTCACCTGCAAAGTCAAATTGGTCGAACCCCGTTCCATCCAGCGTTCCGAAGGCAAGGCGCAGCGAGTGATTGATCGTAGAAAAATGTAGTCGTTTAGCTTTTTAGGTTGTTTAGTCTGTAGCTTGTTATTGAAGATAGGCGCTTTTCTTGTCGCTTGTCGCTAACAGACTAAACGCCTACAGGCTGTCAACCTAAAACCTATCCACCTCACACCATGGAGGATCCTATGCGTGTTGAACAGATTGCGGTTTTTCTCGAGAATAAATCCGGTCGTCTGGCGGAAATCACCCGGATCCTGGCTGAAAACGACATCAACATCCGCGCCCTGTCCGTGGCCGACACCGCCGATTTCGGCATCCTGCGCCTGATCGTCGACAAGGTCGATCTGGCCAAGGAGGCACTGCGCGCCGGAGGATTCACCGTCGGCAAGACCAACGTGGTGGCGGTCGAGGTGCCGGATCGCTCCGGCGGGCTGGCCAGCGTGCTCAAGGTGGTCAACGAAGTCGGGTTGAACGTCGAATACATGTACGCCTTTGTCAACAAGAGCGGGGCCAACGCGGTGCTGATCTTCCGTTTCGACGAAATGGACAAGGCGATTGAAATGTTGCAGGCCAACGGTTTTACCCTGCTGACCGGCGACCAGATTTGCGCCCTGTAGGATTCCATGGATTCGCATCGTCCTGCGCCGGTCTCGGTCGGGCGATGTTTTTTATTCAAGTGCATTTTGTGAAAAGGGGGGGAAGATGAAAAGCGGTATCAGACGATGGGCTTTGGGGTGCGCCGCCGGGTGCCTGGTGTTGGCGTCGGCGCTGTCGGCGGCGACGGCGGGCACGGTCAAGGTAGGCGCGATTTTTGCGGTGACCGGCCCGGCCTCTTTCCTGGGCGGACCAGAGGCGCGGAGCGCCGAGATGGTGGTCGAGAAAATCAACAAGGCCGGCGGCATCAACGGCGACACGGTTGAACTGATCGTCAAGGATTCGGCCGGCAGCTCGGAAAAGGCGGTTTCCTTTGCCAAACAGCTGATCGAGGAGGAGAAGGTGGTGGCGATCATCGGCCCCTCGACCTCCGGCGAGTCGATGGCGGTGAAGAAGGTGGCCGAGGACGGTCAGACCACGCTGATTTCCTGCGCCGCCGCCGAGGTGATCGTTGATCCGGTGGCCCGGTACGTGTTCAAGACGCCGCAGAAAGACAGCTTCGCCGCCCAGATGATCTTTGAGGAGATGCAGCGCCTCAAAATCAACACCATCGCCATTGCCGCCGGCAACGACGGGTTCGGCAAGGCCGGCAAGGAGCAGCTGGAGAAAATGGCCCCGAGCTTCGGCATCAAGGTGGCTGCCTCCGAAACCTACGACAGCAAGGCCACCGATCTCAGCGCCCTGGTGGCCAAGCTGAAGGCCGACGCCTCCATTCAGGCGGTGGTCAACTGGTCGGTGGTCCCGGCCCAGGCAATCATCGCCAAAAATATGCGCCAGGTGGGCTGGCAGGCGCCGCTGTTCCAGAGCCACGGCTTTGGCAACATCAAGTACGCCCAGGCCGCCGGGGCCGCCGCCGAGGGAATCATCTTTCCCTGCGGCCGCCTGCTGGTGGCGGACGCGCTGGAGGCCGCTCATCCCCAGAAGGCGCTGCTCACCCAGTATAAAAGCGATTATGAGGCCAAGTATAAGGAAGACGCCTCCGCCTTTGGCGGCTACGCCTTTGACGCCATGAACATGGTGGCCGCGGCAATCAAGCAGGGCGGCAACGACCGGGCCAAGGTGCGCGACGCGGTCAAGGGCCTGCAGAAGTTTGCTGGCGTTGGCGGCGTGTTTTCCTTTACGCCGCAGGATCACAACGGGCTGGCCATTGACTCTTTTGCCATGATGACGGTCAAAGACGGGAAATTCATCCTCTATCAGGGCCGATAAGGTCTGCGTCGGCGGGCGTCAAACGGCGCCCGCCGCACAGTGTTCATTCGCATGAGTCTGGATCTTTTTTTTCAATACCTCTTTGCCGGCATCACCTACGGCGCCATTTACGCCGTAGTCGCCATTGGCTTCAACATCATTTACAACGCCACCGGCATCATCAATTTCGCCCAAGGCGAGTTTGTGATGCTCGGCGGCATGATCTCCATCTCCCTGCTGCCGTTCATGCCGCTGTGGTGCGCGATTGCGGCGGCCACGGCGCTGACCATGCTGATCGGCGCCGCCATTGAAATGCTGTTCATCCGCTGGCTGCAGAGCCCTTCGGTGCTGCGGATGATCATCATCACCATCGGCATCTCCATCCTGTTGCGCGAATCGGCCCTGCACATCTGGGGCGAATCCATCCGCAGCCTGCCCTATTTCTACGGCAACGAGATCACCACCTTTTCCCTGGGCAGCGTCCACATCTCGCCCCAGGTGGTGTGGGTGATCGCGGCTTCCGGGGTGATGATGGGCGGCCTGAGCCTCTTTTTCAAGAGCACGCCGATTGGCCGGGAGATGCGGGCCTGCGCCGCCAACCGGACGGCGGCCCTGCTCTGCGGGGTCAACGCCCGCAACATGGTGACCCTGTCGTTCATGCTCAGCGCCGGCCTTGGCGCCCTGGCCGGTTGCGTGATGTCGCCGATCACCTACACCCAGTACGATTCCGGAACCTCGCTGGCGATCAAGGGATTTACCGTGGCCATTCTCGGCGGCTTGGGCAACTCCATGGCGGCTGTGGCAGCGGGCATTCTGCTTGGGATCATCGAGGCCTTTTCAGTGTCCGTGGTGCCGCTGGCCTTTCAGGACGCCATTTCCATCGCCATCCTCCTGATAATCCTCTTTGTCAAACCCCACGGACTGTTCGGCTCCAGTGAGGCGGCGCGGTTGAAGGACTTCTGATGCTGACCCGGAAAAACTACTCGCTGGCCGGGCTCTGTCTGGCGACGGTCGGACTGCATCTGCTGACCGTGCTCGCCGACGCCCCTTTTTATCTGACCCAGCTGACCATGGCCGCCTATTACGGCCTGGTGATTATTGGCCTGGGCGTACTCATGGGCTACGCTGGCCAGATCTCCATTGGCCACGCCGGATTCTTTGCCATCGGCGGCTATGTCTCCGCCGCTCTGACCACCCGCAATCTGGCCCCGTTTGAGGCGTCATGGCCGGTTCGGCTGCTGGACGGCCTGGGGCTGCTGGTTCCCGGCCAGGACGTCTACGGCGCCCATCTGCTGACTGTGTCGCCGTGGGCCGCCTGCGGCTGCGCGGTAACCGCCGCCGCCCTGATCGCCCTGATCATCGGCGTGCCGGTGCTCAAGCTCAAGGGGCATTATCTGGCCATGGCCACCCTGGGCTTTGGCACCATCATCTACCGCATCCTGCTCGCCTCTCCCTATTTTGGCGAGGCCGACGGCATTTCCGAGACGCCCGGCTTTACCCTGCTGCCGGCCCTGGGCAGTTGGGGGCCGCTGGTGATCAGCGGCGACGTCGAACATCGGGTGGCCAATTTTTACCTGGCCTGGGGCGTGCTCATCGTCGGCGCCTGGCTGCTGCTCAACCTGATCGGCTCGCGGGTCGGTCGGGCCCTGCGTTCGTTGCACAGCTCCGAAGAGGCGGCCGAGGCCTCGGGCGTTGACACTGCCCGGTTCAAGCTGCAGGTCTTTATTCTCAGCGCCGTTTACGCCGCCGTCGCCGGCGCGCTGCTCACCCATTTCAACGGCGGCATCGGTCCCAGCGAGGCCTCGGTGATGAAGTCGGTGCGCTATGTGGCCCTGGTGGCGGTGGGCGGCATGACCAACCTCTGGGGCGCGCTGATCATGGGCGTGGGCCTGACCTTTCTGTCCTTGCGCGGCGTGTTCGGGGCCTTTGACGACGCGGTTTTTGGCCTGATTCTGATCTTTGTCATGCTCTTTGCCCCGGACGGCATCCTCAGTCTGCGGTTGAAACCGTTGCTGCGCCGCATGTTCCTGGGGGGGCCGTCATGAGCGGCGCGCAGAACCAGAACGCCCGTGGGCAGGCCGGCGGCGCCGATTTGGCTGCGCCGATGCTAGCGCTGCAAGGGGTGCACAAGCGGTTCGGCGGACTCCACGCGGTCAACGACGTCAGTTTCCAGGTGGCCGTCGGCAGCATCAAGGCGGTGATTGGTCCCAACGGGGCCGGCAAGACCACCCTGTTCAACCTGATCGCCGGCAATTTGCCGGTCAGCGCCGGAACCATCGTCTTTCAGGGTCAGGAAATCCAGGGCAAAAAGACGCATCAGGTCGCCCGTCTCGGCATGGCGCGAACCTTCCAGAACATCAAACTGTTCCATGGCATGACGGCGCTGGAATGCGTCATGGTCGGACGGCACGTGCAGAGCCGGAGCGGATTTTTTGCCGGCATGTTCAATCTGCCGTCCACCTGGAAGGAGGAGCGGGCCATCCGCGCCCGTTCGCTGGAGTTGCTGGAGCTGATGCAGATCGGTGATCTGGCCGGGGTCGAGGCCACCAGTCTGGCCTTTGGCCAGCAGCGGGCGGTGGAAATGGCGCGCGCCCTGGCGAGCGAACCCAAGCTGCTCCTGCTCGACGAACCGGCCGCCGGGCTGAACATCTATGAAACCGCCGAGGTGGCTAGGCTAATCTGCGCCATCCGGGACATGGGCGTCACCGTGCTGCTGGTGGAGCACGACATGTCGTTGGTGATGGACATCTCCGACGAGATCGTGGTGTTGAGTTTCGGCTCCAAGCTGGCTGAGGACACGCCGGCCAACATCCAGAAGAACGCTGAAGTCATTAAAATTTATCTGGGAGAGGACGATGCCGGCTGAGCGCTTGCGCCAGTCTGGCCGACCCTCCTTCGCACGTGTCGCATGCTGAAGATCCGCAATCTTGACGCCGGCTACGGCAAATTACGGGTGTTGAAAAACATCTCCCTGCATGTCGACGCCGGCGAGATCGTGGCCATGATCGGCGCCAACGGGGCCGGCAAAACCACGTTGCTGCACACCGTCATTGGCCTGATCAAACCGATGCAGGGCGAGATCAGTTTTCTTGGCCGCTCCTGCGCTCGGACCTCGGTGGGGCAGATCGTCGCCTCCGGCTGCGTGCTGGTGCCGGAAGGACGCCAAGTGTTCGCGCCGATGTCGGTGGAGGAGAACCTGCTGCTCGGCGGTCATGTGCTCCAGAAAACCCAGGGCCGGGCGGCGGTGCTCAAGGAACTGGAACATCAGTACGAATTGTTCCCCATCCTGCGCGAGCGGCGGCGGCAACTGGCGGGCACGCTCTCCGGCGGCGAGCAGCAGATGCTGGCCATGGGCCGGGCGCTGATGTCCAAACCCCGGCTGGTGATGATGGACGAACCTTCCACCGGGCTGGCGCCCTTGATCGTCCGCGACATTTTTCAGATTATTCTGCGGCTCCGGGCGGAGGGCAACACGGTGCTGCTGATCGAACAGAACGCCAAGGCCGCCCTGGGCATTGCTGATCGCGGTTACGTGCTGGAGGTCGGCAAGGTCATTGTCCAGGGGCCGTCCGCGGATCTGCTGGCCAACTCGGATGTGCAGCGGGCCTATCTGGGTCGGGAAAAGATTGATGAGGTCGCTTAGACTGTATCTGTCGGACAAGGGAAACAACCGAACGACCTGACAGACGCACCACCTAAACGCCTACAGACTAAACACCTACAGACTGAAATCTCATTATGTACTGGGAACCGGAACGAGAATGCATGGCAAGGGAAGATCTGGAGCAACTCCAGTTGGAGCGGTTGCAGTCGACGCTCTATCGGGTGGGCACCCACGTCCCTTTTTACAAAAAGAAATTTGAGCAGCTGAAGTTCAACTACGACGACATCCGTTCTCTGGACGACCTGCGGCGGCTGCCGTTCACCGAAAAACAGGATCTGCGCGCCAACTACCCCTATGGGCTGTTCGCGGTGCCGTTGCGCGACGTGGTCCGGGTGCATTCCTCCTCCGGCACCTCGGGGCAGGCCACCGTGGTCGGCTACACCCGCAACGACATCAAAACCTGGTCCAACCTGGTGGCGCGGGTGATCACCGCCGCCGGGGTGACCAAGAACGACGTCATCCAGATCGCCTTTGGCTACGGCCTGTTCACCGGCGGCTTTGGCCTCCATTACGGGGCGGAGCTGATCGGGGCCTCGGTCATCCCGATTTCAGCCGGCAACACCAAGCGGCAGATCCAGATCATGCAGGATTTCAAAACCACGGCCTTGGTTTGCACCCCCTCGTACGCCCTGGTGCTGGCCGACGCCATGATGGAGATGGGCATCAACCCCAACGGGCTCTCCCTGCGCTTTGGCCTGTTTGGCGGCGAGCCCTGGTCCGAGGGCATGCGCAAGGAAATCCACCAGAAACTGGGCATTGTTGCCACCGACAACTACGGCCTGTCCGAGGTCATGGGGCCGGGGGTTGCCGGCGAATGCAGCGAGTGCAACGGCCTGCACATCAACGAAGACCACTTTTTGCTGGAGATTCTTGACCCCAAAACCTTTGAACCGGTTCCGGAAGGCGAGGTCGGGGAACTGGTGATCACCACCCTGACCAAGGAAGCCTTTCCAATGATCCGTTACCGGACCAGGGATTTAACTCGTTTCATTCCCGGCGCCTGCCCCTGCGGGCGGACGCTGAAACGGATGGAGCGGGTGATGGGCCGCACCGACGACATGCTGATCATCAAAGGCGTCAACGTCTTCCCCATGCAGATCGAGAAGGTGCTGTTCGAGGTCGAGGGCGTCGAGCCCCATTATCAGATCATTGTTGAGCGCGAGAACCATGCCGACAAAATCACGGTGCTGGTCGAGGTGATGGAGTCGATCTTCTTTGACGAGATGAAAAAGCAGCGCATGGTGGTGGACCGCATCAAAAGCCGCCTCGCCTCTGAAGTCGGCGTCAGCGTCGACGTCAAACTGGTTGAGGAGAAAACCCTGGAGCGGTCGGAAGGCAAGGCCAAGCGGGTTGTTGATCGAAGGAAATTATAAAAAATTGCCGCCAGTTGCGAAAGTAGTGGACACCATGCGGGCAAGGGTGATTAGCTTTACTCAGCGTTAGCCTGAATGGTGGCGAAGGCGGCCTTTCCGGCGAGGCAAGACGGCAGTTCGCGGCAGATTTTTCGCTGTTGCGCAATGATGTGAAATTTGGCGCAGCGATCCCGAGGGCCTGTGCCTGCCGACGGGATCGCCAACGCTTCCTGTTACCCCCCAATCACCGTAAAAAGGAGAACTGTATGAAATTGTATGTGTCTGGTCTGCTTGTCCTGCTGCTCATGGCGGGAACGGCTTTCGCGGCCGATCAGCCGATGGAGTTGAAAAATGACGAGCAGAAATTGAGCTACGCCATGGGCCTTGATCTTGGCGAGTATTTCAAAGGCCTTGAGGACAAGTTTGACCTCAACGTGCTGCAGCAGGGCATTGTTGACGGTTACAACGGCAACAAGCCGCTGCTTTCCGCCGCCGACGCCGCTGCAATTCAACAGGCCTTTGCCAAACGTCAGCAGGAAAAACAGATCCAGAAGACGGTGGCCATGGTCCAGAAGAACCGCAAGGCTGCCGAGGATTTCCTGAAGGCGAACAAGGGCAAGGAAGGGGTGACCGAGACCAAGTCGGGTCTGCAGTACAAGGTGGTGAAAAAAGGGCAGGGCGCCAAGCCGGCCCCGACCGACACCGTCAAGGTGCAGTACAAGGGCACCTTGCTCGACGGCAAGGAGTTCGACAGCTCCTACAAACGCAACGAACCGGCGGTGTTCCAGGTCAATCAGGTGATTGCCGGCTGGCAGGAAGCCCTGCCGTTGATGGAAGTCGGTTCGACCTACGAGTTGTACATCCCGCCGGATCTTGCCTATGGCGACCGTGGGGCTCCTCCTGTGATCGAGCCCGGCTCAATGCTGGTGTTCCAGGTTGAATTGATGGAGATCCAAGCGCCGGCCAAGGAAAAAGAGAAAGAAAAAGAGAAAAAGGAATAATCCCCTTTTCATCCCCTGACGCTGGTCATACCTTTTGTTCTCAGGCTGCAGAGTCGTGATGTGGAACGGCGGGCGTTGCACGATCCTTGGCAAACGGAAGGAGGCGCACCATGGGTAAAGACAAAAAAAAGGACAAATGCTGTGAAAGCTATCTGAAGAAAGGCAAGATGTGCGGCAGTTGTCCTTTGAAGGACAAAGACAAAGAGAAGAAAAAGGACAAAAAGAAGGAAAAAAAGAAAGAGAAGAAAAAAGACAAGAAGGGGTGATTGCTCCTCTGTCCTGGAATGATTGCAAGCCGGGCGTCTCTTTTGAGGCGGCCGGCTTTTTTATTTGACCAGCGGCGTGAAGGCCAGTGGAGCCGAGTCGTCGCCAAGGGTGGCGCGCAAACCCTCCAGCAGCACAAAACGGCCCATGGGATGCACCTGACAGGGAAAACTGGCGACAAACAGCGGGTTGTCGCAGAGGCCGCCGGAAAGAAACAATTCTTCCGGTTCGTGGGCGAAACGGTAGGCGTTCAGGGCAATGCCGCGCACAAATTTCGCCACAGCCTCGGCTTCGGAGGCTCCGGAGACCACGGCGTCGAAGATGTGGCTCATGCCGAGCACGCCGCAGGTGATGGAAAAGCCGGAGGTCGGCGCCGGGATGACGGCGTAGTCGAGCCGGTAGTAGGCGGCCAACAGTTCGATGGTGAAGCCCATGGAGGCGCCGCATTCGGCGTTCCAGCCCATGTCCGCCACCTCGCCCTGATGAAAACGGACAAACTTGATGTCGCGGCTGCCGCAATCAAGCAGCACGAAATCCGAGCGGTTGATGATGCGCTTGCCGCCCCGCGCCAGGGCAGTCAGCTCGTTGACGCTTTTTTTGCTGCGCCGGGCGGCGTTGTGACCGGTGGCCAAGTCGGCCTGAAAACTCCGATCCAGCTCGCGGGAGGCAAGGATGCGGGGGACGCTGTCGGCCTCTGTATCCAGGAGTTTGCAGTAGGAGGTGCCAAAATCCGCCAGCAGCATCAGGCGTCCTTCCGTCGGGCGGGCTCGATGCCGGAGAGTTCGAGAAAGGCTTCGATTTTGGCGCGAGTGGAACTGCCGGCGCTGACGTCGCAATCGATGGCCATGGCTCGGGGATGTTTGGCCGCCAGATGCTGGGCCAGCGCTGCTTTGGCGCAGAAAGACTGGCAGAAGAAAACCATGGGAATGGCGGGATCAAACATCCGCTCCAGTTCCAGGTCGGCCGGGGTTTTGTTTTCCATGCACCGGGTCCAGCCAAAGACGTGGGTCGTGTCGGGAAAGGGGGTCAGCAGGGAGAAATCGCGAGGCGGCACGCCCCAGAAGCCGCAGCTGGGTTGGCATCGCTCCAGAGGGGCATACGGCGCGGCCGACTGCACCCCCTTGGTGATCCGGGTAAATTTTTCGATCAGCGGCATCCGGGCGGTGCAGAGCGGGCTCCCATAGGCCTGTGCATCTTGATTGCGGGTGCGGATCACCGGGATCGGCAGCATGTCGGCGAGCACCTCGGCCACATGGAGGGCGCAGTCGCACTTGCCGGGGCCGACGTCGATGTAGATTTGGTCAAGCGGCAGGTGCAGACAGTTGAGAACCACGGTGCGGAGGATGGCGCAGTAGACTCTGGGGATGCGCGAGGCGGTTTGGTCGATGGGCGCCTGGACCTGCGGTTCGTCGAGGTCGACAATGACGTCGCCCTGGCGGTTGATCTCGGCGATGACCGCCAGCGGGGGAACGCCGACGATGCCGATGCGTCGGCTCATCAAACGTCCTCGCGGGCCAGGAGGATGAGGCCAAGACAACCGACCGTCAGGTGCACCGTCAGCGCTGCGGCCAGCGGCGGGAGATAGCCGGCCTTGGCCAGGGACTGCAGAGTGGTGTAGACGCCCCAGCAGACAAAGGCCATGCCGCAACTGACCGGAATGGCCAGCGACAGATCCCGGCCCCATTTGCGGTAGATGAGCAGCAGCAGGGGAAGGCCGAGCAGCAGCAAGGGCAGGCCAAGGAAGGTGTAGGAGATGCGGCCGTAGAATTCCGCCCAGGCCTTGTTGCGCTCTTCCTCGGTGCGGGTGTGTTGGGTTTCCTTGTACAGTTGGACCAGGGAAAGTTCCATGGAACGATAGGCCGGCACAAAAAAATCAACCGGGGTTTCAGGGAGATTGAAGGTGCGCGTTTTGAACACCTGGGTGGCGAACCGGGTTTCGCCGGCGGCCTCCTGGGTCTGCCCGTTGCGCAGGGTCCACACGCCTTTGTCCCAGACAGCGGTTTCCGCTGCGGTCAGCGTTTGCGTTTGGTGGTCCTTGTTCAAGACCGTGTAGGAAAAATTATTGAACACGTTTTTTTGCGGATCAGGGCGGGCAAAGGAGTAAAAGCCGTCCTGGCCGCGATAATAATAGCGGCCGTTGCGATAAATTCCCATCGCCACCTTGCCTTTGACCTCTTTGTTCCAGATCTGGTTGGTCACGGCGATGGTCTTGGGCAGCACCATCTGCGCCATGGCGAGGAACAGCAGTATGCAGACCATGGCGGCGGCGATGATCGGCAGGGTGATTTTTTTCAAAGGGATGCCGCAGGCCTTCAGCGCGATCAGCTCGTTGCTGTGATTGAGCACGCCCAACGTCACCACCCCGGCCAAGAGGATGCAGACCGGGCTCATCAGGTCGATAATAAAGGGGATGTTGGCGAAGAAAAAAGTGGCGATCAGGCTGAAGGCCTTGCCTTTTTCCAGGAAATTGTCGATTTTTTCAAAGAAATCGATCAAGAGATACAGGCTGATGAAACTGGCCATGATCATGCCGAGATTGCGGATGAAATGGGCCAGGATGTAACGGCTGAGCAGTGTCATGGGCTTTTTTCGGGCTGCAGGCGGGCTGCGGAGGTTCTCAACAGAGGTTGGGCCGGTTCTTCGCGCCAGCAAGGGGCGCATTCTCAGCAAAGGTAGTACCCGCTGCGGATGTTCCAGTCAAGGGCAACCGTTTGCCGCGCCTGTCCGCCGGCAGCGTCGGGCAGGGCAAAGTTCCGGAAAGACGGAGCTTGCACTTCTGTGTGTCTCTGTGTAAGTTGTCGGCTTTGTTTGACTCGTTTTTTGTAGTCTGATACGGGCAATGCATGGGAAGTCCTTACCTGAAGCATCTGTTCTCACGTCCTCCCCTGTGCCGTGACGCCTTGCGTTTGCGGATTGGTTCTGAACAGGTTGCCGTTTTGAGTCCCGCAAACGGCGGATAAGACCCTCGTCACTGCGTTCGCTTCAAGAGACGACAGTGTTTTTTCCTGATCCTTGTCTATGCAAAAACGACTTGAGAAGATCGCCGACAACAATATAACGCGCAGCGCCAGCAAAAACTCCGCCGTGGCCCGGCTCAACGGTTTGTGGGCCATCTTTGAGCGCAGCGACAACGTCCTCATCGTCATCAGCGCCGATCCGGACGCCATCGCCTCGGCCCTGGCGCTCAAACGGCTGCTCAGCTATCGGGTGCACAGCGTCGTCATCGGCTATCCCAACGAGATCCGGCGCCTCAACAACCTGACCATGGTGGAGCGTCTGAAAATCCCCATCGAACGCCTCCACACCCTGTCGATGAAGGATTACAGCAAAAAAATCCTGGTCGATTCCCAGCCCAACCATCTCGCCTGTTTTGAAAAGATGACCTTCAACGCGGTGATCGACCATCACCCGGTCACCACCGGTTGGGACGCCGCCTTCATTGACATCCGCCCCGAATACGGCGCCGTCTCCTCAATGATGGTGGAATATCTCCGCGCCGCCGGCATCAAACCCTCGGTGGCCCTGGCCACCGCCCTGTTTTACGGGGTCAAGGTCGACACCCAGAACTTCCAGAAACAGAACATGCAGGCCTCGGACGGCATCTGTTTCCGCTACCTGTTCAACATCGCCAATCTCAACCTGGTGCGCAAGTTCGAACTCACCGAGCTGCGCCGTTCCGAACTGCGCTATTTCCGCACCGCGCTCAACGAGGTCAAGGCTAGCAACCGGCGGGCCTATGTCCATCTCGGCAAGGTTGGAACGCCGGACATTCTAGTTATTATTGCCGATTTTTTTAATCGGGTCGAGTCGTTCGATTGGGTCATTGTTTCCGGGTTGCATGGTGAAAAATTAGTGGTCATCTTCCGTTGCGACGGCTACCGCAAGAACGCCGGCAAGTTGGCCAAGGCCACCTTTGGCCGCTTCGGTCCGGCCGGCGGCCACAAAGAGGCGGCGCGGGCGGAATCTCCCCTTAAAAACCTGCCTCTGCGTGAAAACCAGGAGTTCACCACCAAAACCCTGATTCGCCTCATCACCCAGCACATCAAATAACACCTGCCCAACGCCGTTTTTGTTGCGTCGGGCCGATGCCTTTTGCCGGCTCCGGGCGAGATATTGCTTGCACCTTTTAAGGGGTTAGGCATATTATGCACCGCAACCTCATTTCTTGTCGGCGTCTTGCAGCAAGCCCTTCGCCCCTGAACAACGGGCGCCGATCCACCCTCTGCACGGTGTTCTATGTATAGACCCTCGACCTTGGCGATGATCCTGGCTGGCGGCCGCGTCGATGAATTGGGTGTGCTGACGCATTATCGGCCGAAATCTGCCGTTCCCTTTGGCGGTTTTGCCCGAGTCATCGATTTTCCCCTGTCCAACCTGCTCCACTCCGGCATCGAGCGCATCGCCATCCTCAGCCAGTACCGCTCCTATTCGCTGATCAACCACATCGGCACCGGCGCCGCTTGGGACATGATCGGGCGCAATCGCGGCATTTCCATTCTGCCGCCGTTTAAAGACTACGAAAATCCTCACTGGTATCGGGGCAGCGCCGACGCGGTCTATCAAAACATCGATTACATGCAGTATTACGGGCCTTCGGTGATCCTCATCCTCTCCGGCGATCACATCTACCAGATGGATTACCGCAAGATGATCCGCTACCACAAAGAACACGACGCCGACTTGACTGCGGCGTTCATCAAGGTGCCGCTGGAATCTGCTTCGCGTTTCGGGGTGGCCGAGATCGCCGACGATTTTGAAGACGGCGGCCGGATGCTCTCCTACGAGGAAAAACCGGCGGAACCCAAGGGGCGCTGGGCCTCGCTGACCGTGTTCTGCTTCCGGCCCTCGGTGCTGTTTGAGGCGCTGAAAAAGAATCAGGAAAACACCTCCTACGAATTCGGCCGCGACATCATTCCGATGCTGATGCGGCAGAAATGCAAGGTCCACGGATATAAGTTCCGGGGCTATTGGGGCTACACGCGCACCATCGACGAATACTGGCAGACCTCAATGGATTTGTTGGGGCCGGAACCCAAGATTGATCTTGAAGCCTGGGGCATTCGCACTAATCTGGCCCACCGCAACATTGCCGACCGCCAGCCGGTGAAAATCGGCGTCCACGGCAGTCTGGACAACTCCATGGCATACAACGGCTGCATCATTGAGGGGACAGTGCGCAATTCCATCCTCTTCCCCGGCGTCCACGTCATGGCCGGGGCGGAAATCAACGACTCCATCCTCTTTTTCGACAACATCGTTCACGAGGGCGTTCAACTGAACCGGATGGTCAGCGACGTCAACACGGTGTTCAATCGCGATGTGCGGGTTGGGGCGGCCGAGTGCGAAAAGGCCAGTCGGGTCAGCGTCATTGGCTGGAACAACAACGTGCCGGAGGGCTTTCGCATCGGTTGCGGCTGCCGGGTGGCCCCTCGCATTGCTGCGGAAAAGTGGCCTGCGAACAGGCTCGAAGACGGGGAGGAACTGCAATGAGAGAAAGCGCCGACGCCCTTGTGCTGCTTCTGGCCGGCGGCATTGGCAGCCGGTTGAATTTGCTGGTGGAGCACCGGGCCAAACCGGCGGTGCCCTTTGGCGGCATTTACCGGATCATCGATTTCAGCCTGTCCAACGTGATGAATTCCGGCCTGACCAGAGTGGGCGTGCTCACCCAGTACAAACCGCTGTCGCTGATGGCCCATATCGGCAACGGCTCGGCCTGGGATTTCACCGGCCGGACGCGCGGCATCAAAATCCTGCCGCCGCGGACCGGCGAAAGGGATTCCGACTGGTACAAAGGCACGGCGGACGCCATTCGCCAGAACATCGATTTTATCCTCGCCAACCCTTCGGAACAGGTGGTGGTTCTTTCCGGCGATCATATTTATCGTATGGACTTCGACGCCATGCTCTCCTACCACCAGCACAAACGGGCCGACGTCACCATCGGCATGATGGTGGTGCCCAAGCGCGACATTCATCAGTTCGGCTCCGGGATCATCGACAATGAAAATCGGATTATCGATTGGGAGGAAAAGCCCAAGGTTCCGCGCACCAACCTCGCCTCCATGGGCATTTATGTCTTCGACACCCAATACCTGCTGCGCACCCTGGCCCAGGACCGCAAAGAGGTGGACTTCGGCATGGACATCATACCTCGCGCCATCCACGAGGATCGGGTCTATGCCTACCCCTTTTATGGCTACTGGCGCGACGTCGGCACCATCCAGTCTTACTGGGAAACTAATATGGACATTATTCGCGAAAATTCAGGGATCTCGCCTGAAGAGTGGGAGATCCGGCCCAATCCCGAATACGGCGACCGTCCCATGGACCGCGCGCCAGCCCGGTTCCTGCCCGGGAGCAAGGTGGCTTCGTCTTTGATCTCGGCTGGCTGCGTGATTGAAGGCACGGTGATCAATTCCGTGCTGTCGCCCGGAGTGCGGGTGAAAAAGGGGGCGGTGGTAACCAATGCGGTCGTCTTTGAGGACGGCATTATTGAGGAGCGCGCCGTGGTCGACTTGGCGGTGCTGGACAAGCGCGTTCAGGTCGGCGCGGGGGCCGTGGTGGGGCACGGCGAAAACCTCGCCCTGGCCAACAAGCAATTCCCGAAACACCTCTACACCGGCATTTCGCTGGTCGGCAAAGAGGCGAGAATTCCTAAGGGGACGCGGATCGGGCGCAATTGTATCGTCAGTTTCGGGTATAACGACGACGCCTTCAGCGGCCAGAACACGCTTGCCGACGGCGAATCGGCCTGATGTCGCACGTGTTGGCGGCAAGCAATAATTGCTTGCATGCAAACCGCTAACTGAGTATTTTCATCGCCCTGCAAGGGCTTGCCGCTGCCAGCGGCGCAATGCTGCCGCAATTTTTTGCACAAGACGCGCTTGTTTGCTCCAGTAGCTCAGGTGGATAGAGCTCAGGATTCCTAATCCTGGTGCCGCTGGTTCGAATCCAGCCTGGAGCACCAATAGATAAAGGCCAAAAGCTCAAGAAAACAGAGCTTTTGGCCTTTTCTTTTTAATTGCATTTTAGCTGTGGTTAGCATATTTTTACCCTAACGAGCAGTGTTTTTCAAAAAATTGCGCCCAAAATTGCGCCCAAAAAATGGCTACCATCACCAAGAGAAAAAGAAAGAAAGGTACGGTGTATAAGGCGGAGATCAGGCTGCAAGGTCATCCCTGTCTTTCACAGACCTTTGATCGTCTGTCAGACGCTCAGCGTTGGGTAGAGGAAACGGAGGTGATAATTCGATCTGGAGGGAGAGTGAATGAAATATTGCCAGAGGACGTAACCTTTTCCTCTGCGCTTGATCGTTACGAATTGGAAGTCTCCAGTCGAAAAAAGCCCAACACGAAAGCTCGTGAGATAACATCTGCCAATCGGTTGAGGGAGGTCTTTGCCGGATTAAAATTAAAAGAGATTACACCGGCACTGGTAGCCTCTTTTCGTGATAAACGGTTGCAAACCGTGGGGCCATCGACCGTTCAAAAAGATCTTGCCTTGTTGTCACATTTATACACAATCGCAAATGCAGAATGGGCATTGGATATAAAGAATCCGGTGGCGACTATTCGCAAACCTGCCAAACCTGATAGTCGAATGCGACTGCTCAGTAAAGATGAGGCGAGGCATTTGCTTGAGGTCTCAAGGAAAAGTAAGAACGGGAAATTGTTTCACTATGTGCAACTGCTTCTCCATACGGGTATGAGGCCGTCTGAAGGTGCTGGATTAAGGTGGAAACAAATAGATATTGATGCAAGAATCATTGACCTAACTGTCACAAAAACTAAACCCCGCAGAGTTCCTCTAACGGTAAAAGCTGTGGAATTGCTCCTTGAGATAATGCCGGAACAGTATGATGGGAACCGGTTAGTTTTTCTCCCTGCCAATTGTTCTGAAACTATTCAAAGGCGTCCAAATCTTTATTTTCGAAGATCCTTTGACAATGCTGTGAAAAAAGCAAACATTGAAGATTTTCACATGCATGATTTAAGGCATACCGCCGCCAGTTATTTGCTGATGGCTGGAGTTGATTTGCGGACTCTTGCGGACATTCTGGGGCACAGTACGATGCAAATGGTGCAAAGGTACACCCACCTTCTTGATGACCATAAATTGAGAGCAATTGACCGAATCGAACAATTAGGCCGATAGTTTTATTTCACGGAATCGACCAGTTTGCTCCCCGCCTTGAACTTCACTACCTTCTTGGCGGGAATGATGATTGTTTTTCCCGATTTCGGATTTCGTCCTTCACGGGCGGCCCGCTCGGAGACGGAGAAGGTGCCAAATCCTACGAGGGTGACCTTGTCCCCGGTCTTCATCGCATCTGCGATGGCTGAAAAGACGTTGTTGACCACCTGCTCGGCGGCGGCTATGCTCAAGGCACTTTCTTTGGCAACCTTGTCGATCAATTCGGTTTTGTTCATAGTCGTTCCATTGGAAGAGGAATCCCGCAAAATCTTGTTATGTAATGCGAAATAGCAGACCTCGCCCACCAAGGCAAGGTGCAATTGCCTTGGTGGGTCATTCATTGGCTGAAACCGCACCCTCTGCGCCACGCGAAGCCTCTTCGTTCTTCTCCTGGGATTTGAGCAACTCCAGATAGTCTTTGATTTCATTGGGAGCATAGTAGCGAAAATTGATCTTCCGGCTGAGCTTTGCAGTGAAATCAGAAAAGGCCATTACAATCTCTCGACCTTCTTCCATCAAGGCTGCGCCTTCTTCGTAGGAGATGCCGCCCATCTCCCCCAACCGGCCCTTGAAGTTGGCGTAGGCCATGTCAAATTGCCGCAGGATAGAAAACATAGTTGAACCTATCGGCGAGTTGACCAGCATGACCCGGGAGCCTTTTTCCTTCACCAGATTGATTTTCTTCTCCTCGATCTCCTGCCAAGAGGGGCGCTGTTTTTTCTCTTCGTGTTCCATGGTTGAACCTCCAATGGTTAATATGAAATTGGTTCCGGTTGCGATGCCATGCCGGAGCGCAGACCTTTCACTGTTCGTTGTGGCTGGCCAATGTGGTCCAGCCATGCTGGTTAGGCAGAAATGCGTTGTATGTTGCGCTTGATCCGGTGGCGATGCCAGCAATCAAGCAGATAGACCGATCCATAGGGAAACACGGCCGCCAGCACCATGAGCAGGCTGCTCTTGGTGGCCAGAGGCACCAGGTGCGGCTTGATGGCAAAGAAGCCATGGTAGATTTCGTGGGCCTTTACGCCAAACTGGCTCGCCAACCGACCGACGTTCTCCGGGGTGCTCAAGCGGAACAGGACCAGGTAGATGACATAGACCACAAAGGCCTTGAGCAGCAGGGAGAGGGCTCGGCCGGAAAGCAGGGAGTTGACTGCCTTGCGGGTGATGTTGCCGACAAAGTAGCGACTGATGTAGCTGCACATGAGAGTGTTGATGATCAGGGGCAGATAGGGGATGCAGCCAAAGAGCAGATGACTGAACCAGTCGAGATGGAGAAAGACAAAGGGAAACAGATAGAAGTGGAACACCGGAAAAAGCAGTACCAGGGCGATCCCCTCGTTGAAACCGCTCTTTAGGCCGATCTTGAAGAAATCGATGGTCCGCTCCAGGGTGAGGAACTCGGCTGGAATGTTCTGGCCCTTGCTCTCGATCACATAGAACTGCTGGATTTCGGAGATGGCACTGAGCAGGTTGACCGGCTTGTAGATCCGGCCAGCATCGGTGGTGATGATCTGGGCATTGGTGTCGTTTGCCCCTTTGGCTTCCCGTTCCTTGGCCATCAGTTCACCTGGTCACTGCCGGTATAGGGACTGACACTGAGGATGTCGCGGAGCAGATCCGGCTTGGCCTGTTCCATCTCGGCGATGGAACCGAAGGCCTCGGCATGGAAGGGGGTGTAGTATCCCCGCATCTCCTTGCTGTGCTTCCTGGTCACCAGGAAGTAGCCGCCGAAATAGGTGGCCTTGATCAAATGGGTCGCAATGACCTCATGCTCTTTACGCAGATGCTGAACAACACTGAACAGCACCTGCCGCATGGTGGGATCATCCTGGGCCATGGTGGCGATCTCCATGCAACCGACCTCTTGGGCTTGCTTGCGGGCCACCTCTTCCAGCACCTTGACCTGGAAATAGACCTGGCCATCGGCCATTGAGAAGGCCAAAAACCGCCGGCCCTCAACCCGGTTAATGTAGGGCTTGAGTAGGGCCAGGTAGCCGGCGGCATCGAACCATCTGGAGATGTCCATCCGCTGGGGAGGCGCGATCTCCGCCCGGCTTAGCACAGGATCGATGGTTTCCCCGTAGATGTCCGCCTGCACCCGCTGTACCGCTGTCCTGGATGACGGTTGCGATGGCTTCTCTTTCGCCTCCTCTTCGTGCGACTCCGTGATTTCCTCGGGCACCTCCACTCCCGCCCACCGCTCCAACTCCTGCTGCCGGGCCAGCTGATCGGCTTTCTTGAGGGTCTTGCCCAGCAGTCCCTCGGGCATTTTGTGGTGCATCTTGATGGCCCGGAGAATGTCCTCCTTGCGGGAAAGCTCCTTGAATCCAGGGATGGCGGAGATGATGGCGCCGGCGGCCAGGGGGTGTTCACCCAGGGCATAGAGGGAACCCCGCGCTGATTTGAGCTTACCCAGATCATGCCCCAGGGCCGCCGCCATGGTGTCCGGAATCACATGCCAGGCCTGATGGTCGGAGAGCAACTTGACCACCTGCTCGGCTACGTTGAGGGAATGATCAAGCAGGGTGGTCTTGGCGAGAATCTGATAAGTGTTCTGTTCCCAGGCGGCTTCGACGTCGCCCTGGACATCGACCACCGAAGGACACTGCCCTTCACGGTCGAGCAGGCGAAGAATTTCTAAACAGACCGCACGCTGCCCGGGTGCCTGGTTGAAAAAAGGCCAGGTCCGCAACTGGCTGGCAAAGGAGTTGGAGCGTGGATGCACCAGCTCAAACTTTTCGATCCCTTCAGCGATTACCTGCTCGTTCCGCCAGAGGTGGGCCAGCTCCGAGATATGCTTTATCCCCTCGATCCGGGTGGATGACTTGGGCCTGACCCACCGCTGCGAGAGCGCACTCAGCGTCATCTGTTCCAGGAGTGAGGGCTCCTGCTCCTCACTCCGCAGCACCAGTATGCCGGCAAGGCCCACCAACACTAAAGCCACCCCGAGGATGATCGTTGGGCCGGTGCCCAGCATCAACCGCTCTTCGCTTGCTTTTTGATGATCGTCTCTCCGGCCAGGTCTGGAAAGACCACCTTGAGCCTCCCTTTCTCGACGTCGGCGGTCACTCCCTTGTAGGTCCCGGAGTAGGTGATGAGAAAGAGTTCGCGCGGCTTCATCTTGAGGATCTCGCTCGGCTTGATCCGCACCTCCTCAGTCTCGCGAATGGCGACGTTGCCCCCCAGGGAGATAATCGGGGAAAATCGTTTCTCTTCTCCCAGATGCTCGGAGACGTAATTGGCGGTGCTGGGATCCGGCACCCGCATGAACAGCTTGGTGTTGCAGTTGTCGAGGATGGTGTTGGCGCGATCCTCGCCAACCTCGGCATACAACTGGCTGATCGATTGGCAGTAGCCGTGGATGAACACCCCGGCCCCGCCAGCTTTGGCAAAGAGGTCCTCGATCCCCTGATAGAGCACCGACTGAGCCTCGTCGATATGGAGCACCAAGGACGGCGTCACATTCCTGCCCGAGGAATAGACCCGGCCGACAAAGGCCTGGATCATGGAAATGATCACCTTGCCGGCGGTATAGGCCGCCCGCTTGGTCAACAACGAGCCCAACTGCACCACCAGGATGATGCCCTTGCCTTCCTCCAGCCGTTGGATGAAGCGGTTTTCGTCAGCCTTGCCGATGATCTTGCCGACATTGCCCGAGGTCAGCTCGGTGAGTGCCACCCGCAGCGAGCTGGCCACCTTGGAATAGTAGTCCGCCGGCGTAGACAAAATTTTCTGGATGTCCAGGGAGAGCTGCTTGGCCTCCGGGCTGTCGATGTAGTCGATCTTCTCCTTGAGTTGTTCCAGGTCCTGGTGGCTGATGTGGTTCTTGATGTCATTGAGGTTGAACGAAGGCTTTGTTCCGGCCTGCTCAGCCAGCATGATCAGGGCCTGGACCACCACCAGGCTGACCTCGTAGGCCACGCCGAAGAAATACGGTTCCCGGCCGATGGCCACCCCAGCGGTGATATGGGCCACCAGTTCCTCGGGCATGTAGTAGGACGACAAGGGATCAAGGATGGCGCTGTACTGGGGAAAGATCGGGGTGATCAACATCAAGTCATCGAGCCGGTCGGTTTCATGGGCCAGTTGGGTAATTTTGGAAAACAGCTCGATATCTCCCTTGGGATCGATGGCCACCACCGAATACCCCTTGCAGATATCCTGCTCGATGATGTGCTCCATGATCCGGGTCTTGCCAACCCGGGTGGTGCCGAAGCACCAGAAGTGGCCCTTGCGGTGGCTGTCGGGAACGCCCAGTTCCATGACCGTTTGGGGATGATCGAGATGCACGCCTTGTCCGATATGGGTCCAGGGGATTTTTGGTTCCGTCGGTTCAGGTGACTTCATGGCAGGGCCTTGACGATCCGGACTTCGATTCGTTCCTGGAGTTCCCGGTCAACGGCGATGATTACCTCTCGTGGCAACTTTCGTGTGGTCAGGACAATACTCTTGTGGCCGACGTATCGTTTCAGGCAGCGAAACTGAAACCGATGAGCCGTATCGCCCAGATGATGGCGGAGCAGATTCTCGGTCAGGGTCTTGGAGACCCGATCAAGAACGACTTTGGTGCGCGGGATGCCATGCACCAGTACCGGTTCGATCCGACGCAGATGAAAGGCTCGGTGTTGGCCACGCTGAAACCGACTGGTATGGCGTTCATGCAGGCCGATCCGGTTGACGGGACAGGTGGCGATGATCGGTTCGTCCGGGATGATCTCAATTTCAATCAGAAGATGGTCGCCAGCCCTATTGCGGACGACCTCGCCCCAGAGCAGGCGCCGTTCAAACCCTTTGAGCAGGCGGACCTGTTTGATCACTGCGGCCGTGGCCAAGTGGTTATCGAGAATGGTCGTGAATTGATTGCGGGAGAGGACGGTGGGAAGATCGAGAATGTGTTGCACAGGCAGGCCGTCCTTTTTGCTATAGGCCACAATCTCCAGGCGCATCTCCTTCCGGAGGAAGACCATGACCTCATGGCGGTACCACTGGGAGAGTTGAAGAGCGAAGGCGGATTCGATTTCCTGGATGACTTCGGCTGTGGAGAGGGCGTGCCGGCTGGCTAGAGATAGAATGATGGACTGCATGCGTGATCATCCTCCTGGTGTGGATAAAAAAGGCGACCGTTCCAATCGGTCTCTCTTCTATTTTCAGGGGTGATGACATTGCACCAGCAGCGTGACATCGTTTTGGGGATGGTTTTTCGGGAGAATGGGGATCTAAGCCGGAACCGCCGAAAATTCCGACGTCTCGATGAGGATTGAGTTTTCGGGCCAACACTACTACTCAGCCAGGCGCTCTCTGTGCCCTGAATAAAAAGGCAGCGGCCCGCACCGTGCAATCCTTGGCCAAGGCGCCAACACGTTTGTTGGTTAATCCACGTCTGGGAGAACAATTGTTCGAATTCTCGCTGCGAGAGGTGCGACGAATCATCGTGGGGCAATATGAAATGCGCTATGAACTCCAGGGTGAATGCATCTATATATTGCGATCATGGCACACCCGTGAAAACCGGTAGTTGGTCGAAAAATTCATAGGACAAAATAACGGTCCCTCAAAATATGGAAAACAAAGTTAGTTAAGAAAATATTTTGAGTGCGGCCGGGCAAGGTCGTGTATTCCAGCGGGTGTGAACCCCGCCCCAGAAGGTAGGCCAGCCACTGGGTAGCGAGTCCTTGGAGGCTTTATGGTAACATAAAGTTTTAAGCGTAGGATAGCAAGCAGACAGGCCGTAAGCCGAAAGGTTGAAGGGATTGAGCCCCGTAACTCTCGTAATGGGAAGGACGACATTCTTCAATAAATGGAAGTCAACACAGGTATCACCGCTAAAGGCAAGATGATGGCTGCTTCCTTGGGGTCGGAGACCATGGCATGCCTGACATTGAGAGTACACGGTAACCCGGGAGGCCCTGTGTTTCTTTCAGAGTATCGAGAGTATGCCGAACAACTGAAAAAGAAGGAAGGCAAATGAGACACAGGGAGTCGGATAGCCTCGTAGTACCGAAGAAGGCGGGTAATGCTGCTGGAGGAAAGGAGGCTACACATGGTAGCGCGGTGTGAGGAGACATTGGCCGTTCACAGAAGCGGAGAACCAGTGGGAACGAAATTGCGTCGCATAGCAGAGAAGGCCCGCAAGGAGCCTGGTTTTAAGTTCACCAGTTTGTATCATCTGATGAATAAGGAGCTGTTGCGGGGATGCTTTCAGCGGTTGCGGAAGGATGCAGCTGCCGGCATCGACGAAATGACCAAGGATATGTACGCTGCAAATCTGGAAACCAATCTAGCCGGTTTGGTAAAACGGTTGCACCAGATGGCGTATATTCCACAAGCTGTCAGGCGGAAGTATATCCCAAAACCTGGCAGTGCCAAGGAACGCCCCTTGGGAATACCGTGTTTTGAAGATAAGCTTGTCCAAGCAGGTTTTGTCCGCATATTGGAATCGGTATATGAGCAAGATTTTATAGAAGACTCATACGGATTCCGGCCTGCCCGAAGTTGTCATGATGCTCTCAGAGCGTTGAGCACGACGGTAGAGTACCAGCCGGTCAACCATATTGTTGAAGCCGATATTAAAGAAGTGGCGCCGGGAATTAGGACAAGCTGTTAAGTGGAAACTCTGCTACCAACAAGGTCCGACATGGGGCTGAATCAAGGAGCAGAGAATGGCAAAAGGAACGCGACGGAAACACGCAGCGAGTTTCAAGGCTAAAGTGGCGTTGTCGGCATTGGCCGGCGACAAGACATTGACCGAACTGGCGCAAC
>Ga0209639_1000282_pt1 | contig 78582 bp, 45 predicted proteins | sample EPASupsiteHSE605_FD_187268 | JGI IMG/M metagenome (GOLD analysis project Ga0209639, IMG submission 187268) | Bioremediated contaminated groundwater from EPA Superfund site, New Mexico - Sample HSE6-05 (SPAdes) (version 2) | ecosystem: Environmental > Aquatic > Deep subsurface > Groundwater >... | reverse complement strand
AAAAAGCTTGAGGAAGCAAGGATGGTTATGATGTATAAAAAATAACTCAAAAGTCACTTTTTTCTCCCCAAACTCTGGCTAAATTTAACCCCATCATGAGAGTTTTAACCCCAAAAAACATCCCTAAATTGATCCGCATTAATAATAATATTTCAATCAACCATGATTGATCTTTGAGTTTTAGTATTATCGAAGAGGAATCAAAGGACCTTTTTTCCCAGCTCATAAAACCTAAAGAATAATCGTTTTTCAAATGGACTCTTTGATTCAGTTTTTTAATGGATTTAGCTTTGAAGCACTTGATAGGTTATTGTTTTGGGGTTCTCCATATCCATTGTATTTTATTTTGAATTGTATTTGCATCTGTTTTATACTTAGAAAGAGTATTAGAAAATGCCGTCCGGGGGTTTCGTATATTTTTGGGTTTTCTTTGGTTTTTGTTGGAAAAATCGCTTTATCATTGCTTTTTCCGATACCAAATCCAATCTTTAAGCATCCCGAAGTTGTTTTATATTTTACAATAGTATGGTTCTCCATGAATGCTTTTCCCTATGATTTAGTTTTCAAAATTTTGTCATGGATTCCTTTTTCTTTTATTGTTCAGTTAATTTTCACTATGCTTCAGGTTAGGGAAGTTTTCACAGTAACAAGGGTTGTTTATGTGAACAAGATGCAGGAGTATATGATTGTTCCCATTGTTTTGATCACTGTTGCCGCTCCTCAGATTATTTGGATGGTATGCAGGCTACCAAAGGCCAGATGGATGGGGTTGATAAGCATTATTAGGCTTGTGTTTTTGTCAATTAATCAGATAGCACTATTATTCTTTGGAATGAACCCAATGGACCAGACAAATAAATCAGAAACGATGATAAGATTTTCGGGTTTAGCTATCAGCTTTATTATTACATTTCTTACTTTTGTTGCATATGGTAAGGATCATGTTGATGAGTTTGATGTATCTCTTATTGTCCACATTTTCAGGTTCTTACGTAAGTAAACACGACCGTTTAAAATTAATATGGAGAAAGTTAGAGAATCTGGTATCCCTAAGAGGCCTCTCAAGAAAACACGAGATGATAGTACTAAAAAGTACGCTATGATTACGTCTACATCCCTTTTGGAACAACAAACCCTCCGAAATGAAATTGAAAAACTCCAAAATGACGTTTTTGCATTTTCATCCTCAAATGAATCTCTAATACTTAGTCAAATTGATAAAATAGCTACTTGGATTGATAGGTTAAATCAACAGACGGAAGAAGTATTTGGAGATTTGGCAAGCAAGTTGATCCCTTTTGCTGATTTTCTTATCAAATTCGATAGATTTCAAAAAAATATTGGCTTAAGAATGAAAAAAGATAAAGAAACCTATGATCAAAATATTAAACAATTGACAAATGAGAATTATGATCTCAGAATTATGGTTCAAAAACTGAATAGTGAATCTAATCAAAATCAGTATTCTATCGAAGAAAAAAAATCATTAGAAGATGAGGTTTTAGAATTAAGCTCAAAAATTCTTCTGATGGGTCAAGAATCGAAAGAAAAAGCGAAAGAGATTCAAAACCTACATGATGAAAAAGATTTATTTGTTAAAAAAATAGAAGATTATGAAATTCGGATACATGCTCTCGAAGATGAGAACGGAAAGCTTTCATCAATAATATCATCTTTAGACATAGAGAAAAAGAATCAACAAATAATGGAACTCAACCAAACAATACAACATTTAAGAGATGATAGATCCAAAAATAATACTGAAGAAACATATTCTTTACAACTTGAAATTGAACAACTTAAAGCATTAATTGAAGAGAAAAATGTGGAGTTACTCAGTTCTCAAGAACAAATTCCACAAAACATTAGGGACTATAAGGTGAAGTTTGCTGAATTGCAAACCAAAAACACTGAATATTCTGCAAGAATCGAAGAGCTTGAACAAGATTTAAATCATTACGAAGTTTTACAAAAAGAAAAGAGTGCTTTGGATCATCTATTAGAATCATCAAGAATTGAATTATTACATACAAAAGAAGAAAACACTAAATTAACTTTAGAACTACAGGAGATAAAGGAAAATACAATCAAAGAACTTACAGAAAATTTAAAAACGATTCAAAAAGATCACGAAAATGATAAGGATTTGGATTCTAAGACAATTGAATGCTTAAGTATTGAGAACAAGAAACTTTCTTCAGAAGTTGATAACCTGAAAAGTACTTTGAATGATAGCCAAAAACAGAATATAGAAATTCAAGCCCAAAATAAATCATTAAATGATGAAAAAAATCGGATTGAAGTATTATTGCAAACAAATGCCAAAGAGTCTGTCGATTATTCCAAAGAGAGATCAGTTTTATTATCAAAGTTACGAAATTCCGAGGAAGAACGAAATAAAAGTATTGGTGTTATTAACGACTATGTTGACAAAATCCGATTTTATGAAGATCAAAATTCTTTACAGCTCAAAGCCATTGAAGAGCTCAAAGCAACAATTCTGGAAAAATGTTTAACCATTGAAGATTTTTCGTTACAGGTAACCAGGCTCCAAAAAGAAATAATTGAACTCAAAGATACTATTAACCAAGAAAACAAAATAGTATCAAGCTTGAATTCTGAAATGGAACTAATTAAATCGACATATCATCCACATGAAGAAATCATTAAGTATACTGATCAAATTCAATCTCTTGAAGATATGTTGACAAGTACAAAAAAGATGGAGTCAGCATATATTGAGCTTAATGAAATCTTGGAAACGAAACTCAAAGAAGCAAATGAAAGAATCAAGGTTATGTTGATACAAATTCAGAAATCTTCCAATCTTACATCGCAATCTATCAACAAAAAAATATCAATTTCTTCATCACCCATTAAGATTATTGATAATGAGTCAAAAGATGAAGAAAACCAGATTAAAAACATTATTGCAGAGAAAATTGCAGAAAATGATCAGAAGCATATTATTGAACTCTCTTTATTAAGAAATACCATTACTTCTTCGCAGAATAGTTTTGAAGAATTACAAGAAAAAGTTAAAATGCTAACATTATCCCTCTCTGAAGCAAAAAATACTCTATTCAAAGCTACAGCCGAAAATTCTAATTTGAGGAGCGAAATTGAAGTTAAAAATAAATCAATTCAAGAATTAAGAGAGAATTTGAATTTTGAAATCGAAAAGCGTAAAGAATCTCTAAAGCAACTCTCAATTACTGTTTCCAAACTGGTGGCTTGCGATTACCAACTCACACAACAAATGGCAAATTCACAGTCATTTTCGAAACAGTTGCAAATAGCATCACAAAGTAATCCAAAAAATGAATTAGTAAGCTATATTTTATCTCATTGGAATGAACCAACAATATCTCTTCCAGGCAAATCCGAGTTTCAAAACAATGTTGAAAGAATTTTTAGTGATCAGTACAAGTTGATTCAACAAAAATTGTTGTATAACTTAAACAAAATGGATTTGGTGATACAACGCCTCTCAAACCTCAAAAAAATTCCAACAAAATCCAAAAAACCAGCAATATCATATCCACCTAAACAACAAGCAATTGTGTTCTCTCCCCCTGATTTCAAATAAACTGTTTGTTTTTTATAGGGCCAGGGACCTACTAGTTTACACGCGGTTTTCAACAAATTTCACTTTTTCATGACTGATGAGTTACCAAGCATGATTCCCTCTCCCCAATCCATCTCTGATTGGAACGATTTGAATGAAATTCCTATTTTGGAAACTACTCCTAATTACGCTCCATCATCTGTTTTTGTTCATATTCCAAATGATGACTTTTCTATAAAAAACGTTTATGAAATTACCCCCCTGAGCGCTTCAAAAGATGTTCAATTTATTATTAAATTTAACAAAGATATAGCAGAAGCTGATATTTTAATTGCAAAATTGTTTAAGAGGAGGTCAATTTCTAAACCATTACTATCTTTTGTTGATCGTTCTGAAGTAGCACCTCCAAATGAAACTCCTGATGAAAGAGCTGCAAGAGCCGCAAGAGCTAAAGCAATTCGTGCCGCTGCCGCCCCTCATTTCCATGAATTACAGAATCTGGTATCTTCTTTACAGTCTTTTTCTCTTGAAGTTGCTGCTCATATTAATTTATGGTTTTGTGATAAAAAGTTTTTAGATGAAGGTGTGTATTCTACAGTATTATGTGATTCATTTTGCAAATTGATATATAGAATATCTGCTTTGGATGAATTAAGACTTGTTAAGTCATCCCTATCAAATGACTTTTCTCTATTAATTAGTTATATGTCTAGTGGAATTGAAGGCTCCGCTGAGCAGTATAAAGATCTTAGACTTTGGCTATCATCAGAGTATTCATTGGAATTAGATATTCTACGTAAGTTTATTGACGAGAAAGTTGTCACATTAGAACACAAGAAATTTATTTTTGAGATTTTTTGGAATCATATAACATCACATATTAATGAGAAACGCTTCTTGAATCCAGAAATGCTTTATTCATACCTCAGGACCTTGGTGTTTTTATTAAAGTTTTATAAACCTGATTCAAAGCTCGAATTAGATGTAAAGAACTTTTTATTGAACCAAGCATCCGAGCATCCCCTTATTCCCCTTTATTATGACCTTTCACAACCATTTAATGCCATTGTGATGAAAACTTTAGCATTCACAGATTTTGTTTTCAAACCACGATTATTCGATTTTCATAAATTGAGTTCGGAACTCTTAAAAAAGATTAATGATTTTCCATCACAAGTTTCTTTGGCTCAAAAAGGAGAAATTACATCAGATAAATTCTATAATATTGTTGTAGATGTTATTCAGGCTGTTGGTATTACTAAAAATTCAATCCGTGAGCAACTTCTTCATAAAGTCGCTTTCCCTCCCCAAGGATCATATTCACCATTTGAGCGATCACTTAGAATTGGATATACTTTGGATGATCATAAAATTCTTCTCCAACTTATTACTATGTGGAGGAGCCTCACAGATATGCTTAGAAGCAACTCTCAGATCATTATTAGTGTAATTACTAATCATATTAATTTAACAATGCAAGAATTTATCAAGAATTTCCTCGAAAAGATGATTATTCATACAAAAGTTATGAAAGATCAGATGAAAGAAATACTTAATACTCTCCGTGATTTTACTGGAGATTGGGAAAAAGATGAAGTTCTAGGAGGCAATCAGACCAACACTAAAACTTTTAAGAACCATGCTATTCCGAAACGCGAGTCACCTCCACTTACTGTTTTAATTGACTTTGTGAGGATTCAAATACAGCACATCATAAATGAAGGTAACGCAATGATGAAAATGGTGCCTGTTGGATGGGGAAGAACTAAAAGACCCCTTCGTGAAAAAGATGAAGAGGTTGTCAAAAAATTCTTAAGTGATTCAGCAACATTTTCTGAAATGCTTTTATATGATCAACTTATTACCAATATTGGGGACCAGAGTTCTCTTTATTTCAAGGAGGTTCAGCTGGATATTAATCAAGTAATATCTTTTCCAATCAGAGCTTCGTTGCCATTTATTTTATGTGAGTTTGCCCTGAAGAATGCTATGAACCCCGAATTGACTGAGCAAATTTTTTATCCATTAGCTATTTATGACGATGCAGCTAATATCACTCAGAGAGTGTTCCATTCCAAAATTATTATGGATGAAATAAGAGCCGAAGCTGAAATATCATTTAAGACATTGTCAATTATTATTTCTGACTTCACATTCGATCAGTTTAGGAAATTTTGTACAATGAGGACCATCCCACCACATATTTTAGAAGAATTAAAGCCCAAATTCAAAGAAGAAGAAGGAAAATGGCCAGAATCAAGAGCTTACAGATTAACCACAATGATTCAACAAAATACGTTTTATTTACATCTGAGGATGATTGATCTGAGAAGTATTATTGTTGGAGAGGTTGATAGCCAAATTGTTCGCACTGTTAATCAATTAATTCAAATCATATCTAAAAATGGAGTAATCAGTTCTGTTGCAGCTCTTAAGGCTCTTGATATTTTGAGCGAAACAAGGAGACTATTGAGCGAACAAGGATTATCAGTTATACCATTCGAAAATATGGTTGTATCTGCGGTGGGAAGGGCATCTCCAATATCATTTATCTCGCCTTTTCTATCAACAATTATTCAAGATCTTACCCATAATGTATGTTCAAAGTATTATATGAGATCAAATCCTATTAGATTTGTGCCAAATATTGTGAAACAGCTATCATCTCACCCATTTGGAAGTGGAAATTTGGGACCATTTTTATTAGAGGCTCTGGAGCCAACTACATCTATACTTACAGTTGAGCATATGAAGTGTCTTTTCCGATTATTTGATTCCGGATCGATTTCTCAATTAATGAAAGAGTTTATTTATGACTTTGATTCTCGTCTAAACAAATTTTTGGCTAAATACACATCAATTCATGATAGAATCAAACGAATTCGAGATGAACCAATGATGACACCTGGTTCTTTGATATTTGATCGATATGAAGGAGCATATAAGTTTTTCACATATGATGATGAAATTACTGAACTTTATAGTATAATGAGAATAATAGGTAACTTTTTAGGAATCGCTTCAATGATTGATATTGCTTTGGCTATGAAAAAACTGACAAGAAATCTTGTTGTTGGATACTTTAGAGGTGAAGGAATCAATGGATGTTTCCAAAATGATTTCTTTGATTTGATTACGGAAGAAAACACCTTGTATAAGCAGGTGCTATCAGAAGAAGATGAAAGACCGTCCTCAAAAGATATTCATCCACCATTATTATCACTATTATTATCAAAAATTGTTCAATTCGTTGATTCAAATCATGAAATTTTTGGCGAAAAATCAAAAACATATTTAGATTTTGGATCTCTTACAGGTTTTGCATCCGTATGGTCTGTTTTAGAATTTGTGTTTTGCTTAATTGAAACACTACGAACACATGGACAGACGTCTCCTTTCCAATTATATGGTGAAGGATTATTGATGTTCTCCGCTGCTTTGCTTTGCGCTTCAAATCAAGAAAAGCTCCATTACACAACAAATATTGGACGTAGAATTGAAAGGGTAAAAGATATTGACTTTGCTTCTTCAAATGATGAGAGATTATCCAGATTTAGTGCTGTATTTTCTTTGGAGTCATCATCACTTGCTTGGGCAGAATCTGTAACCAGACCAATTATTCAGCATATCAGAGAATATGGGTCTCCTCAATAATTTTAAAAACACGTTGATTTTTATTTGTTTTTTTCTTTAAACAGGTATCTCAAGATAGGGGTTGGATCAGTACCTTCATTCATAAATGGCTTCACCATTTCTGATATTCTTCTACTTCTTTCTACAAAAAGGGATGGCTCATTTTTCACCACATATGATAGCACATATATGTTAATCAATAATCTGAGTGAAACAGGAGTAACAAGCATCGGAGAAATGATAATATTGGTAAATGATAAATTGTTTGATCGCAAAATACTTAATCTGTAGAGATTGCTATTAACTTCTTCAACAGAAAAGACAATACTAAAACTATTTGGAATAATTGTGGGGCTGATAAGTTGTTTAGATTCATTAAAAACAATACATATCGGTAAAGTTTGAATCCATTTGTTAATAATATCACAAACATCATTTTCAAATAATATTGTAGAAACAAAGGCATACTTAAATGTTTCATTATCTCCAATTGGAAGAGGAATTTTGGATCTATTTCCTTGAACTTTTTGATACAACATCTCAGATGATATATTTGTTAAAAATTTTTCAAATGATCGAGATGAAAGATTATTACTAAATAATGTATCTGAATTAGCGGTAAACCTAGCTAAGGCAATATGAGCTGAACAGAATAATTTTTTCGAATCATATGATTGTATCATTTCTGGAATATTGGAGGTTATTGGATATAAATGATTATGATTAGAGGGCGTGACAATTCCAAGCTGAACAAGTAATTCTAAGTCCTTCATAGTTTGCTCTGGCCTTGAAAACTCAGAAAACTTGGTAAATCCACAAGTATCCTCCAAAATCAAATCATTTTCAGTTAAACCTGAAGGTGGAGTTTTCTTTAATGGAGGAACTTCATCTTTAGGGAGTTCATAATCAGAAATTATGTATCCAACATTGCCATATTGTGTACGAATAATGATTCTTGATTCGGTATTGTCCTTGTTGTATAATATTGTGACAATTCTATCAAATAACTGATAGTATGAACAAGGGCCTTTATGTGTTTCCATTATTTCTTGAATAGCTCCCACAGATAGATTATGTTTCTTCAATGTAGATACTGAAAAAATTAAAGAATTCGCGAATTCCTTAATAATAACTGGTTGATCACTGTTTGTCAATAATCCATAACAAAACATATTCACAACAGTCCTCAAATCCATATTTTTGTCAAATAATGAGGTAGATTCGGCAATTTCGTTAAGCAATAACAAAATACATAATAATGAACACATACTTTGTTGATTCCTTGAAAGAAAATCAGTAATAAAACTATGAATTGTTGGATTTTGAATTAATGATGAAGTGAATATTGGGAGAAAAGAAGGCAATGAAGCTATAAGTAATGAAGAAAAAGAGCAAGAATCACCTTTCAGTGTAAAGAAGCGACTGAGGAAAATGAAGAATAAGTTAGCATCACAACTAATCGAAGAATACAATAATCCAAAAGCAAGGTCGTCCATTGATGATGATAAATCACAAAAATGATATGATGCCATTGATAACACTTGTTTGACTGAGATATCTGGATATCCAGGTTTATTATAAATAAGTGATTCAATATGAATAAAAAGTTGGTATATACTCGAAGTTTTCATATTAATAAGATAATTAGTGTCTAATGAAAGTGATGACGACAATATTTTCTCACATAAAGAATCAATAATAGCTGGAGATGAATATGATACTTGATAAAGATTCTGTATTACTAAGAATGTCTGAAATACGTTAGTCATCGAGAGATTGTGCAAAATATAAGATTTAATTGTATTCATCCAATCAGAATCAATCATTTCAGCTCCGTATTGGAATAGCGAACAAAAAGCTTTAATATGTTTATCTGAAGGATTTTCTACAAATACAACATGAGCGAATAATTTAAATATTTTATCCAAAGGCCATTTCAAACAGAATTTTCCTTGATGAGACAATAAAGACAAACAAGTTACAAGGTGTACACAAAGCTTAGTTTTGGTAGAGTTATTAGAATCCTTGGAAATAAGATGGACATTTCGAAATACCTTAATCATAACACTACTAGGGATTAAACCAAAACCTCCCTCAAGTTCAATATAAAGACTACTCTTTGATGGAGAAGGATGGTAAAATAATGGTATCATATATGCAATAATACTGTTTGCAAAAGATGCCCATGTTCCAGCGAGTGATCCACATTTAATGGATATTTGTTGAATAATCTCAAGATATTTTATCGATTCATCAATAACAGAATGATTAAATACTATGAATCTAAGACCAGATAAACACATTTCGGGATTAATTGTGTCGACCTTAGAAGAATAAAAAACTTTTGCGATAACATGAATCGATAGAATGATGGATTTATTACACATAAACTGCAATTCTTTAGTAATAATGCATGTTAATGAGTCGTAGAGTCTTTCAACATCTTTCTGATCAATAAAATCTAATATATTTTCAATTGCTAATAAAGAAATTGTTAAATACCTATTTTTCAGCTCATTGGTTTCCCCTGGAAACTGTTTAAGAGTCCAATTAACCAAAATATCTATAACAAAATTAATATAATCACACCTACAAGCTTTTAAGGTAAGGGGATATAATAATGGACCTAAAATCCAATCTATTTTGGATTTGTCATCATAAAAACTAAAACTATCCTCAGATAATAACTGTTGTGCAAATAACAATGCTATTTCAGTTGATTCATCACATTCATATAATGATGTCGGATTTGATTTAGGTAAATATTCGGATAAACTCATGTTTAGAATCGGAAAACTCTTCGATTCGCGTCTCTGAAGGATCATCTTTTATAATGAAAGACGTTGAGTTTGAGTCACATAAAGAGATCAAAAAGACTCGAAAAAAGCGCATTTATTATGAATTCATTGCTATTTTTTTTGTTTTTGTAATTTTTGAGGTGTTTTTAATTAGCAATCCGAAGAATCATTATAAGTTTTTTTGCACAATGAAGAAAAGCGCAAGATTTGGTCTCATTAATGTTAGCAAACCATTTATGAGCGAATTTCTGATTCAAAATAATGACTCTCAAATGATAATTATTGAAACTGCATTGGTATTCCATCGAATGTTGAATTTAGAACCAGAAGAGAGGGATATATATGTAACTGGTAGTATTTTTACTAATAATTCCAAAAAAAATGATCAAGAGGTTTTATTTGAATCTATTACTCGCAAGATTAAGTTTCTGAATTACAATGAGGAAAGCATGCCTGTTATAATTGGCTTGCTCTCAGTTGCAGATTGCTCATTCATTTTGTTCAAGTTAAATATAGTTGCAATGGGTTATAATATAGATGAATTTTCCTTCATTGTTAGATATCAGGATAAAGCTTCACAGAAGGTTCTTCTCGGATATTCATGCATATTTTTGTTTTTTAGTATTATTGTTATTATAAAGATTTTATCAAGTTTTGTAGAAAATGGTTTTGCCTACAATTCAGTGGCATCTTTCATTGTGATTATTATCACTAACATTCACATATTTGGAGATCAAATTATCCCTATTTTTAGAAATACATTCATTGCTGGATCAGTAATTTATTTAACATTTTCTTTATTAAATAAGATTATCACAATTTATTCATTGCAAAAAGTATCAGGAAATCAGAATCATAATATTTGGTCACTCATATCAGTATTTTTCCTCATTTATAATTTAGTAATTGAGGTTATTCAATTAGTTTCACATCAACGAACAATGTTTATCCATTTCTATGATGTGTATCCTTCCTCCACAGCATTGGACATTCATGGTTCAATTGCTAATTATCTCATTTTATTAATGATAATAACTATTGTCCCTATTTCCTACTTTGAATCTGCATCAAGTAGGAGATTCTTTTTAATACCCATCTTTTTATTCTTTTTGAATAGCACGATTGTGCAATTTATGTTCTATTTCCTCAGAGGGTTCTATCAGTATAATAATTCCATGATTTCTTTGTTTGTTTTTATGTCACAAGCAGTATCTAATATCATCTTGGCAACATCTTTGATCCAAATGGATCCTTAGAATTTTGTAAAAATGAATCTTTGTATACCCTCCATTTTTTAATCTATTATAATGAATTTATCTAGCCAAATTCTAAAATATTTGACAATTTGATCGAAATATAATTACTTAATTCCAACAATTTTGCCAAATCTTGGAATGAATAAGCTCATGGGATCAATAAACTAGTCCTTGAGCCTTTTAACAAATTATATCCCTGTATTTAACCCATAAATATTTTTAAAACTCAACAGAAAACCAGGAAATATCTTTCCCAAAAGAAAATCACAGTGATTAATTCCAAGAGATGAGCTGGAGTTTGCTAGGAACACCCCTCACAATCAGCCTTTTTGAGTAAGCTATAATTGCCAAGGGATTTATAAAACACACTCTCATGACCTGTTATGTCTGATCCATCAGATCAAAAACAAGACACTATCTGCTGTCTCAATGGTCTCCCACTGAACCCAGTGAAAACTTGGCAAAGATTATACAAAGAAATATTCTTCTTCATAACGATACAAATCACGTTGGCAATCAAATAAGGAAGGTCAATAGTGAAAACGTGCCATATGATACTTTTGAATGAAATTGATCGATATTCTTTCAATTTTTTGTTAAAATGATCCAATCATGTTACCCACTAACTGGGTCTAAGCTATTATTCGAAAAAATCATTTTCTACATGATTTTTTTCACATATTTATATGAAATATACGAAAAGAAATTTCAAATATCTTCAATTAATAATAACTCGTTTTGTCAGATGATTATTAAAGTTTATGAAGCCTGCCAATATTCATACCCCAAATATCATGTTTTAGCAATGTTCGTTTTACACATATTTTTTTCTAATTATTCTTATATTCTGAAATTCTTAAGCATACGTCTAAGATTGGGATTAAATGGAATCCAAATCTATCGTTTTTTCCTGATTCCAAAATATTTATCATATTTGTTGAATTTTCATCTTATATTCATGGAAAAAGAACACGAGATTGCTAAAAAACTAAACAAAATTTACAAACAATCTTGTTATTCCTTTAGTATAAATTTGTTGATCATTATTTTTGGATTATTCTTTATTAGAAAAAATGCTTTTTACGAATATTTAGATGAGCCCAAAAAACACATAGATTTTATTAACAATAATAGAAAGTTGTTTATAAAAACCATAACTGTGCCTCTATGGTTGGATGATTGTGAGATTATTTGGGATGCTGGGGTGGGGTGTGAAAGCGAAAGCATAGATCAAGGAAGGTCTTATGTTGATGAAAATATAAATATTGCTCTCTGTTTCTTCTCAAGATATTTATCATACCATGGATACGGTGGGGTAATATATCTTACTGCTAGTTCTTGCTCAATGAACATCAATTACTCTATGTTCTTTAACTGTGTTTGCTCTTCATGGGGAGGAGCAATATGTTTCTATTCTACCAAATCGTTTCTCCGAATGATATGTGCTAATAGATGCTCATGTGGAACATCTTCTAGTGGTCATTTTGCTTATCTTTGTGCTTCTCCAGTGAATCAAGTCGAGTATCTATCAGTATCAAATTGCTCTCACACTTCATCTGGATATAATCCAATTCGCTTATTCACAGGTAATCAGAGAGTAGACAACACAAACAGTTCAATGAACAATGCTATTCAGTATTCTGGTATTTTTATCGATTCTACATCCTCATTCACAAGCTCACACTGTACTTTCTCAAACAATAAGGTATCTGATAGCAGATGCATTTACTTCTATTCTGACTCAGGAACATTATCAATGTCATATGCTAACATTGTTCATAACAACAATCCATCAGACTATGGAGTTATATGTGTTGAAGGAGCAGGCACAAAAAAGATGATATATTGCATATTCCATAATAATCAAAACTATCTATTCTATGTTGATTCAGGTTCTCTTGAAGTGTCTCATTCGTTCATAGATCATTCGGTATCATCATTCTCTAGATCAACTTCAGTATCAACAACAAATAATAATTCATTCGCTAATAGAATCACATATCAATTTCAATTCTTTAAATCACATTATTGTAATGCACAGTTACCAGTCCCTGTTCCTTCACCAATGAGAACTGCAACATTAGCACCAACAAAAACATTCGAGATATCTCTAATAAGATCATTTGAAGAAACAATCAGGAGAACAAATGAAGAAACTTTGAGAATGACAATTGAGAGAACAATCGATCAAACAATTAGAGAAACTCTAATCAAGACTCTAGAACAATCTCCAACCAATACAATCGATCATACAATAAGAGAAACACCAAAAGAGACAATTCATAGATCTTATGCTGAATGTATTTTCACTCATCAAATGGCTAATTGGAGAGAGATCAGTGTTATTTTCTCATTTGCTTTCTTATATCCAGTGATAATTCTAATGATATCATGAGTAAATTGTCATTCTATGAATGTTCTTTATTGTGGCTGGATGATAATGAGATTATTTGGGACTCTGGGGTGTGAAAGTGAATGCATAGATCAAGGAATGTCTTTTGTATATGAAAATCTTAAAATTGCTCCTGTTTCTTCTCACGATATTATTCATACTTTGGAGAAGGTGATGTAATATATGTTAAATGGTGGTTCATACTCAATGAACATTAATTACTCAATGCTCATAAACTGTGTTTGTTCTAATCTTGGAGGAGCAACTAACTTCAACTCATCAAATTTATCTCAGAATGATATGTGTAAATAGTTGCGCTGTTTCTGATTATGAGCATCTTGCATATCTTCAAGCTTCTCGGGCGAATCATGTGGAGTATCTATCAGTATCAAATTGCTCTCATACTACATCTGGATATGAATCGATTATATAATTTGTATCGATTCTTCATCTTCATTCTCAAGCTTACACTGCATTTTCTTAAACCCCAAGGGATCAAGTTTGAGATTCAGTTTAATATCATCTTGGCAATATCTCTGATCCAAATGATTCTTTTGTATTTTGTAAAAATGAATCTTTGTATATCCAGTTTAACTTTTATTCATAATTTTGATTCTCCTATGTTTTCTTTCAGGAAAATGAGTTATTTTCATATGAAAAAATCACTTCTAAATAGATTTGGCGCCTCATTCTTTTATTCGACGATTGATCTGGGGATATTTCTTAAAGAATCAACTTTTAGCAATTTTCTTAGCACATCAATATATTATGATACTTTAGCTTTCAATAATGGTGTTTTTTATAACAGAGCGACATATGAAAAAGAAACCGATGATTCAATAATCATGAATTGCATTTTCAAAAAGTGTAAAAGCACAGGAAAAGGCGGAGCATTTGTTTTTCACTCTAAAGTAGCTTCTTTGAAGCTTAAAAAATCAGCTTTTATCCAGAATAGTGCAGAGAACTGTGGAGCTTTTTCTGTTTTTGCGAATTCCTTTTTCATGCTTGAATGTTGTTCTGCATCATGCCGAGCTGTTTCTAGATTTCAGTTTTTTAAATGTGAATCCACAGTTAATAGTTCATCAGAATCAAATTTGAGTTTTATTGACCAGGCATCATGGAGACCTTCTCCTGGGTTGTCCGTGAGCTATTCTGTGGTAGGAGATCGCTCAATAATAAGTGATATCAATGTTACAAGATGTGTTGCTAAGGAGGTTAGGTGTTTGGGACAGTTTGGTGCCAAATATTATTTGCATTATAGGTATATTAATAATGTAAATGGATCATCTCATTCATATTTACATTTCCATATTAGTATAGGTGGCCAAACATGCATTTCTGATTCTAACATTATTGGTTGCAAGGCTTATCATCAGGAGATTGAACATGCCATTACTTATGACGGGGTTGTTGAAATATATAGATTTGCCTTTATTCGAAGCCAAATGATTCTCCTTGTTCAAAGAAAAGATAATAGTTATCCTGGATCAATTTCTTTTATCGATTGTATGACTGATCTTGATAAAGATAAGATGGTTTCTATTAAAAATGAGGCAAAAATTAAAGAAATGTTTTACAAAGCACCTGGTTCATTCGATATGCTAGATAATTTTGATTTTGCATCATGGAAATGTGCAACGTTTATACCACCAACTTCAACACCTGGATTATCGCCAACTGATCCACCACCTCCAACATCTACACCGAAAACCCCTAGACCAACAGTTGCTAATGATTTTTATGTTCAATCATTTGAAAAACCAGTGATCACTTTCATATCAAACACCAAAAATGGAAAGATTTCATTAATATTTTCTTCATTTTTTGTTTTAGTGTTTATTGTTGCATATAGTTTTTATGTATTTCGAATTAAATTCAAGCCCAAATATACTCAAGAAGAAGAACAAACTTTTTTTCAGAAAAAATGATAAAATAGTAACCAAGGTTTTATAAGAATTTAAACTTGACCTGCTCTGAATTGATACTTTCCGTTTCGTGTTTCATATTTGGCACCAACAAAAGATGAAGCATCCCCTCCTTCTATTTGGAAGGAACCAAGTTCGCATCCACTAACAAGAGTTTCAGGAACCTTAAATTGAACACGAACACATGTTTGCCTACAAGAATCATCACAATTCACAGACCCCGTAAGTTCCGCCGATTTTCCAACTTTCATTTTTCCTATTGTCCAAATAACCTCATCAATGTTCACGTCTATTTTTCCAAATTTTGTGGTTATTGATGGTGATCTGATTCCAATAATTGCAAACTTCAAGATTATATCTTCAACATCTTTTTCAACACAATTAACAGTTATTCTGATATCAAATTTCCCTTTTGATGGAACAATCACAGATTTAATATCGAGAGGGAGTTTAAGCTGATGTTGTTGGATTCTATACTCTGCAAGATAGGAATGACCATGAGGAGGAACAAAATCGACTGAGTTATTCTTCTTGAAAAAGTCATAATCAACACATCGATGAAAGCTAATATCTTCGAAAACAGGAGAGTTCTTCCAACAAAATCTAATTCTTGGATTATCATTCACTTCGGATTTGAGAGAGATTTTACCTCTTATCTGTTGAAGATCAGGTCTCCCATTCAAATTCACACAAAAGTCTACATATTCAACAACATCAATAAGAATTTGAGCCCTTTTATATGTGATTCCATTGCATCTCCAAGGATGAACAAGATTAACTGTTGCTCTTGTTTCAGAAGAGCTTTTTGGAATGAACTGCATCATTGAGTTAACGTCATCTGCTAGTGGAAATCCACAATCTATGAATAAATCTAAAATTCGGTAAATCTGAGAAAAGTTATCTTTGACACCAAAATCGGTCAAAGGATTTTCTATATACTGGTGTAATAATTCTTCAGCCTGTGCTAACATACTGGAAAAGAACAATGCATCTCCATCTCCTTCAACAGTAGCTACAAGCCAAACTTCGCCTGATTGGCGAATTATAACAGTTAACCCTTGAACTTGTTGAAATGGTGTGATGGCACTCTTATCAGGGGTACTACTAAAAATTGAACAAATATACTGAGAAATTTGTGATGTAGGAGAGCCTCGAATTTGCTTTGCAACAATAGGAACAGGTTCATTATTAATCACATAAATGGCATTCAACATTCTTACTGACACAACCGAAATGATCGTCATTTGACATGTCAAAAAGACCCATACAAACCAGATCCCATTATTGATGAATAATTGTCTCATTTGGATACATTTATTATTGAAATATCGAAAAAAACCATCTTTCGAAAAAAAAGATCACGGAATCAAATCTTAAATGTAATTATTTCGATTTATAATATATTAGTAACGGATCAGGTTTCACAATTTGAGATTGAATATCACTGAATTAATTCATTAAATTGTTTAAAATACCGCGGTTATTTCAAAATTCATTGAATTTTGAAAGGAAAATGGTAAAGCGGTTACTCAGAAAATCTATAAAATTTGGAATTGCATGGGATGTATTATATCTGCCTCTGTGGAAAATGGAAATATCGGAGATAAAAGTATATCGGATTCTAGATTGACCAAATATTCCGAAAAGAGTGTAGAATCACCAGATTTTCAAGCTTTAACCAAAGCTGAAGTAATATTACAAGAGGATATTCATTCGAGTGGAAATGGTAATGGTTTGATGTGCTCAAGCTTTTTTGATCCGAACAAAAAGACAATTATATTTAACTACGAGTTTATGACACCCATTGGGAACGGATCAAAGTCAACTGTTTATGATGTTTTAGACACTGATACTCAAATTCATTATGCAGCTAAGGTTTATCGAAAATATCTGATTAGATCTACATATTCTAATGAAAATGTTCAAATCCCAAGCTCAATTATCGGCGAAATTGAGATTATGTCAACTTTGGATCATCACAATGTGCTACCATTGATGGAAGTGATTGATGATGAAACTACACAAGCTATAATATTGATAGTTCCATTAGCAAAAGGTGGGAATTTGTTGAAGAATATAGTGTATTCTGAAGAAAAGGCCAAAGAGATTGTGAGGCAAATTGCAAATGGGATCTTATATATTCATAGCCTCAACATAATTCATAGAGATATCAAGCCGGATAACATACTTTTTCTGGAAGACAATCACATTGTGATTGCTGACTTTTCTGTCTCCAAATTACTCAATGATCCTTGTGAACTTTTGGATGATACAGTAGGTGCAATTCCATTTTATTCTCCCGAGATATGTACAGGGGAGAAATATCTCGGAAAACCTGCTGATTGTTGGTCTTTAGGAATTCTAATGTATTTAATTTTGTTTGGTCACCATCCTTTTTGTTCAAACAATCCCGAAAACAACTCAAGTTATTCAATTTTGGGGAGAATTCAAACTCAGGATATAGCATACCCTGAATGCTCACCTCAGCTTTTAGATCTATTATCAGGGATTTTGGAGAAATGCCCTGAGAAAAGACTGACAATTGAACAAATTGTTCAACACAAATGGATGCAGTAACCCATTTTATACCATAAAATATTGTTTGTTTTTTACATAAATTTCAAAGAAAACTATTTAAATAATTTATTTAATCGAGTTTTCAATTAAATTGAGAAGATAATTTTATAAAATGAAAACGAAATACAAGCAGAAAATACCCAGGTATTATGATCAATTATCAGCTGTATTACCGTATTTTGCTGCAGATAGCGCTTCTGTCCCTATTACAAATGGTTTAATTCCATTATATAGCTTAAAAAGAGGCAAACTTCAGTCTGTTCGAAATCAACAAATAGAGGAGAATATTCCCGAAAACGAGGAAAAAATCGATTTTGAAATTACCCCTAGGCGCGTGGCAACGGCTTTGTTCAAAAAAAGAGGACCAATCATTCAAGTTCCTGCAATTTTGCTTCCTTCAGGAGATACTGGTGCGTTTCAAATCACAGCTATTAATTTATCTACTATTGTATCGACAGAAAGAAGTGATATTTCAGATAATCAAGAAGGAAACCCAAGATTGCAAAACCAGTTCTCATCTACTAGTGTAACAATGTCTGATTTTTCTGGAAGATCAACAGATTCTAATGCATATTCTGCAATCCCATCACCATCATCCCAAAAGCAACTTTTTATTGAGAAATCTGATTTTCCATATATACCCCCATTGGCTACAAATTTAGCGACTCTTCTTCAAACTCTCCCCGAATCCCCACCTGCATCACTATCTCCCATCACTTTTACAGAGGAGGTTGTAAAGCTTCCAGATAGCGATTTTGTTCAGTACTTGGAGGAAGATACCCTCTTTTTAAAAAGTGTTATATATGGCCAAAGGTTCACAGGGGAGTCAATATTTTCATTCTTTTCGTCTCTATCAGATGTTCAATTTGCAAATTCATGTAATATTGTATCTCATCAATATATGCTGTTGTCAAAGATAATTCGATTTTCATTCAATGTTTTGACATCAAAATCATTACCAGAATGTGCTAATCTTATTGAGAAACAAGCAGAGTCGTTTTTTCAGACCCGAACTGCCATGTTATGGATAGTTGTTCCTAAAGCTAATATTTTGGTGAATCATTCCCGATTGATGAAATATCCAATGGGAATTGGGTTGATAGGTACTGCAGCTTCTGAAATGAGACAAGTTGTGGCTCCAAATCCATTGAAATCCCCTCTTTTTAATGAAGAGTATGATCTACCATTTTGCGAAGACGCGGAAATCATACTTGTTGAGCCAATTTTGAACAAAGATTCTACTCAGTGTTTAGCTGTCCTACTTTTTATTGATAAAGTTCATAGAAGCGGTGCAACATATTTATATTGGCCCCAATCAGATTTACTTCAGCTTCGATTTTTATCTAATTATCTGTATAAAGTCTTTTATAGATTCGATAAAGAAGCTCAAGCTTTATCGATTGGCCTCAAAAACATGGGAAGGTTTTCTCACAAAAAAAGCAATATGATTGGGCTGCTCAAATGCATGTATGAAGTTTTTTCCAATCAAATATTATCAGAAATAGTATCTTTTTTTATATTAATTGATGATGTTTTTTATATGTTCAACTTTGGTGGAGTTTCTACCAAACCGAAAGTTTGTCATAATCAAAGAATAGGAGTCGCATCGCATGCTTTTGAATGTAAAGATGTTTTTTGTTTTGCAAAAGCAGCTGATTCTTCAAGTTTTTCTCAAAATATTGATGGTGAGTATTCTCATCTTCCTATTATTGGATCTCGATTAGAAAATAATAGTAATTTGTTTGCAATAGTTTTATGTAGAGGCAAAAAATCTGTTCCTTGCTTCTCTTATTTAGATGTAATCAGATTTCGAAATCTTGTTTTATGTTTATCTCCAATTATAGAGTCATCAATAATGATCAGGAAGAAGGAACACGAATTACATACAGCAATCAGAGCTCAAGATCGCCTTGCTTGCTTATTACAAACTGCAGAATCATTGTCAAGAGAAACAGATGTGGATTCTCTGATTGAACAAATTGTAACTAATTCCAGAAATTTGGTTGAAGCTGATAGAGCATCATTATTTGTTATTAATGAAACGAAAACTCATTTAATATCTCGAGTAGCTCATGGGACATCAAAACCGATACTCTTACCTATTAATTCTGGAATTGTAGGCTCTGTTGCAAATTCCGGGGAGGTGATTAACATTCCAGATGTTTATCAAGATCAAAGGTTTAATTCAAAAGTTGACAAAGAAACAGGATATCGTACCAAGAGTCTTCTTAGCATTCCTGTATTGGATCAAAACAACAATATTATCGCTGTAACACAGTTAATGAATAAACAGGATAATGGGCCATTCACAGATCTTGACTGTGAATTAGCAAAAGCAATGGGAGTTTTTACTGGGATAGCTTTATCAAATTCGTTGAATATTTTTAGGGTATCTGAAACAACAAAGGAGATTAATTCTTTTTTTGCCACTATAAAAAAGTTTTATTCTGAAGAACATACTTCTTCATTATTGAATTATGTATTGAATAATGCTAGGAATCTTATTCATGCAGATATTTGTTCATTATTTTTAGTAGGCCAAGATGAAACTTCAACTACAATGGCACAAAGTCATCAATCAACTATCAAAATTGGCAAAGGCCATGGAATTGTTAGTTTTATTAGTGAACATCCCCAAATAGTGAATATCCCTGATGCATATAAAGATAATCGTTTCAATCAATCAGTTGATAGACAAACTGGTTATCATACACAGTCAATTTTAGGAGTCCCAGTTAAGGATCTTAATGGTTCTCTATTAGCGGTAATCGAGATGGTAAACAAGGATCCTGCTTTGAATGGAGGAATTTTTTCTTTAAATGACGAAAAAATTGTTGAAGCATTTTCATTTTTCATTGGTATATGCCTTGACAAAACTGAAAAAACACATGATCGGGACATATATGTTGATTTTGTCCAAATGATGACTGGCGGGGATGTATTTTCCTCAAAGCCACTGCCAACAGTAATTATTAACGAGGTAGCAAATAATCCTCTTCGGTCTTTTGATGCAGATAGTATTTCTGATACAATGCTAATTAGGTATGCGGCTACATACTTTTCTGATTTAGGCATTCAAGAGTTTTTTTCTATCACTAATTCTACTTTAATAAGGTTTCTTCTTTCTGTAAGAGAAGAAACCAATAAAAGTACGGTTTTTTCTTGGAAAAAGGCATCTTCATGTGTTCAATTTACTGTTCAAGCTCTCAAAATATCTGGTTTTCTACCTTATTTCACCAAAATTGAACTTCTTGCATTAGTTGTGGCATCTTTGTGTCATGATCTTAATTTCTATGATTCTGATTTGCACTCAAATACCCAAAACGATGATGCATACTCAATACTGTTTCAGAATAAATCAGGGAAGGAAATTTATCATTGTGAGCAAACCATAAAGATCATTACAAAAGAAGAAAAAACCATCATTGACAATCTGACTTTGGAACAAGAAACCGATTTTATGTATCTATTAACACAATACATACAATCAACCGATATGTCTCTTCATTTTTCCATTATTCATTCATCGAATTTGCTTGTTACCCCAAAGTATATTTTTAATCCTTCAATTTTGAATCATAGATTGGTTTTTGGTAAACTTCTCATAAAAGCATCTGATATCAATTTAACCATTAGAAGGTTTCCTGTTTTTGAAAAATGGGCCAAAAATTCTCTTCAACGAACTCCAAATGTTTTTGAAGAGATAACTTATTGTTCAAATATTATTGGTTTTTGTGAGTTTATATCAATACCAATATGTCATCAGATTGCTCAAATATCATCACAATGCGAAGATCTTGAGAAAAACATTATTAGCAACTTGAATGAATGGAAATCAAAATACAAATAAATGTTAGTTTTTCCGATTAAAACATTTTTTTATTTCTATATCCAGGCAAATCCTTGATCCTGTGAAGAAAAAGCATTGTGTGATACACTGATCAAGTGCTCAAGAATCATTGAAGGATACAATGTGTCTGACTTTTCTGTGTACTCTCCAGAATTATTTGAGAAAATTTCTGCTCTATTAATGGCAAGGGATACTTTCTCTTTCATTTCATCTGACAATAGAGCTCGCAAAACTATGCGAATGTTGTCAGAATTTTCATTTATAACCTCTGAGATCATTATCCATGTGGTGGTAAAACTACCTCTCATCATAAATTGTGGAATAAATCCTTCAATTTGATCTGTTAATGGTAGATACAATGAATGATCATGGCTTGTGAAGAATCCAGGAAGACAAAATCGAAATCTATCATTTGTAAGTGCAAAAACAGGCATTACTGGATACTGTGAGCCAAATAGAAATCTTAAAAGCACCATTGCAGAAAATTGAGATGTAAAAAGATTCCTCATAAAAAGAAAGTCATTGTAATTCCCATCAGATCCATTCAAAAACCAATTAAATAATAATGAAGGGGGTGATTCAACTAGTTTTCTTTCTTTATATGACAATGGAGATTCATCAACATGTGAATTCTTCCTCGAATCAACTAATTGTAATACTATATCTTTAATTGGATACATTTGATGAATGGTGGTAAATTTGGGCATATTACAAATAGCTAATGTGATTTTGTGTTCATCACTAATACTTGTGTCAAATAAAAAGCTTGGAGGGTAGTAAAACATGGATGGCCTTCCTTTTGCTGATGGATGTGAGTCAATAATCATTGTAAGATAGTTAACAAAAGACTCTTCAATAAAATGATACTTATAAAAGTGGGGTAAAAGCATATAATAATAATGCTGTTCCCCTTTTTGGGATAAAATCGCAATAAATGCCTCTTTATCTCCAGGAGCATTCAATTCAATATGAAAAGCAGTAATCTGAGAAGCAAATGGAACAACAAAACCAGAACTTTGATTTGGCTCAGGAATAACAGTATCTGTTTTAAAAAATGGTGGGTTTTGCTGACAATAATCCAACACTTCATCAATACTCTTTTCGGCTTTCCCGAGAGTAATAGAACCATTATTCTGGTTTTGAATCAAATATGCCAATAGTGCTTGATAGTGTAAACATGAGTTATAATAACTCTCGATTTCTTTGCTACATTTCTTTGTCCAAGCAAAGAAACCATCAAAATTATTCCAATGTCTCATTTCTTTTGTGTCTTTAAATTCTGATATGATTTCTTTAATACTAATAAAAGATTTCGGGTTTATCGACTGAGTTTGTTGATAGATTGATTTAAAATATGATGGGTTATAAACAAAAAGTCTCTTCAGTAAATCAGGGGGGATATGCTCACAAATAGAAAAAACCAAAGGAAGCAATTGAATCCATGAATATAATGATTGGTCTGATAGTGTATTGTTGTTGCTAAGAACACACTTTCCAAACTCATTTTGTAGTGAAGGATTATCTTTTAGAAGAGATAACAAAATATATATGTAATAACAACTGTCTTTCATGCTCGAATTGTTAATTAATGTATACAATCTGGATAAAACAGATTGACCATCAACAAGATGTGGAAAACTTTGAATTATACTTACAATCATTTTAACCCATTCTTTAGGACTATTTTGTTGGTTGTGAATCATTTGAATCGAATTCTTATAATCTTTAAAAAACAAAAAAATTTGGGATTTCAATGAGATGAAGGTTTGATTTGTCCATGAAAATGAGTGAGCCTTTGGTAGGGAAACTTTATTTACTGGTAAGCATTGATACTCAGTTTGAACTTTACTATCCCTCAATATTGAAAAAGATTTTGAAACAGAACCACACTTAAATAAGAACCAACTAATATTGAAATAATTCTTTTCCAATGATTCTAAAACAAATTTATCTGTTTGAATATGATTTGCCGAATCCCCTGACTTTATTGCTTCTAAAAACCCAATCTTCGAGGCAAATACTGATGCTGTACAACCTAATCTATCTAAACTACCCATCCAACTATTAGTCCATTGTTTGATCTTTTCTTCACTAAAACCGGAATTAAAGCCTGATGCTGTACTCCTTTGATTATGATCTGATCTTTGCTTATGTAAACTTAATGTTTCCTCAATAAGTGATTGTCTGGATAATGTAACAAACAATGTAGATGAAAAGAAACTAGTAAACCCAACACTCTGTTTAAACCTACTAAAATCTGATGGCTGATTGAAGTATAAAATAAATGGCTGATTAATTCTCCTGTTATTAGCATCACCTTTCTGCAAAAGAACATAAGGGAAAATATGAAGGAGTTGAGGAAAACCTGTGTTCAAACTGGCAAACCTGAGATGAACCATTGAGATGCCATATAATGATGAATCTTTTGATAATTGATCAAAATAATGGCTCTGGGCAGCTTTATACTGACATAATTGACTGTATGTAGCGGCCACTGTAAGATGAGGGTAATAAGTTTTTATCAATCCAAGACTATCTTCGGTAAAATTCATTGTATCGAGAAAATATGAATTGATGTATACTGACTCGTTATAAAGGGGTAGAGATTTAGAAAACAGATGAGTGGCTCTGAAAACATATGAAAGCGAGGTAGAACTAAACACTTTGCAATAATACATAATGAACCTCTTTAAACTTGAGTCAATACATATATTATTGAGGCTTAAAACTAATAGATCCTTCAATTCGTTTTGTGTTATGTAGAAAATAATGGTACTAAATGATTGAGGAAGAATAACTCTCGCAAAAACCTGTGCATGTGTATCACCATGAATTCGATCCCATTTAATTGACCAGCAGGTATGTGATATGCTATTTTCATCATTATACTTGATTAAGAGCTTTGAATATGGCCATCCTTCGATTATTGGAAGCAAATGAGAAAACTGGGTAGTTAAAAGGGTGGCTAATTGATCTTCTAAAACTAAAGATATTGGAAATTCAATACTATGCAACTCCGTTAAAAATTGATTATCAGAATTCGGCTTAAAAACGCTTAAAAAATAATTCATTTTTTGGTGTTGATTTTTATCCCTACTCTCAGAAATCCATTTAGCCAAAGATGAATAAGCTGTTGCACATGGAGGAGATAAAACTTGATGAACAATATTTCGATAAACCATATAAAACTCTTGAACCCAAAGCTTTTCAAATACAGATCCTCCTGTTTTCCAACATTGGCTGATTGCCCCTTGATAGCAAATAATTAAATCTTTTGTACATTGTTGATGGGTAATAATATTTGGAATAAGAGCAGTAGGGAAAAATTTTTCTTTGAAAAACTTCAGAGAATCATGATTAAATAATACTGGAGCGGAAGATCCTATCAACTGAAGTAGATATGAGTATTTAATAACATTATGTTTTTGCTCAGTTTTCTCAATAAGCTTCTTCCTTAAAAAAATAAGATTCTCTTGGTTCAATAATAAAACATTGGTATTCTGGGAAACAAGTTCTAAAACTGGAGGAAGAGTTTTATATGATTCAGAATTACTATTATCCATTGTAGAATCTAAAAAATTAAGAAAAATCACAACAAAAATATCGAAAAATATGTAGTATTTGCTTTTTTCAACATTATCCAATATAGATAAGACCATTTGAGGTATTTGGCGAATATTAATTGGAGATAATCTGGAATCTTTATATACAATATAATTGATTATAGAAATAAATATATTTACATTTCTAGGATTATCTCTAAAAATAATAGTCTGAAAAACATTTGAGTTTGGTACTAATAAAACATGTCTTTGCATATAAGAAATACGATGTAACACTTCTCCAAATAATTCTGAAGATCGTTTAATCTGTTCAATTTCGTCCTGTGGTATTGATGATCTATTATTAATTCTTTTAATCAATCTTGAAAGGGAATATATCATGTTTTGGTTCATATCACTTTGATATATTGTATCAGTATCTTCATCAAATCCATCATTCCCTATAATATTGATTTGAGAAAGACCCTTTAAATAATTATAATGATGATTATACACAGATGAATAAAACAATGGAGCATGAGATGAAAGGAGTTTAACATTAAGATTACACTTTTCGGTAATATCAAGGTTTTTAAATAAACAAGATAGAAAGACAAATCTGATTGATTCGCATTGAATGCTTGAAGTGCTATATGATAATAAAGCATTCAAAGCTTTTTGTCTGTTATTATAATTAAACTTTTGGAACAGTAAAAGTAATCTATTTTGCATAGTTGGATGTCCAAAAAGCAAAGGTTGATTAAGAACAAGTATAATTGAATCTGAAATGAAAAAATTAAACATTTCATTATTCCATTCAACTTTATCTGGAAATAAAATCTCCAAAAATGATAGGAAGTATGCTGGCTTAAACTGTACAAATGATGACTCTCCATCTTTGGGAAGATACTGTATGAATGAAACAACAGTTTTTTGAAGCATAAGTATTGTTTGCTCATTAATCAAATTGTCCTTGACAGCTGTTGCTAAAACGTATGGGGCGCGATTTAGAACAAATTGGGAAACAATGAGTTGAGAAGTTTTAATGCAATCAAGGCATGATCGGAGATTCTGATTAAGAATTTCAATACATTTCTTCCTGAAATCTGACAAATCTGGCCTTAAAAACAATGACTCAAAAACATTTAAAGCTGGTATACGAATAGTTTTTGCTAATAAAGATGCAAATAACTCTGGATAAAGATTTTGCCAACCACTAACAATAATATGAAGAGGTGGGCGAGATACATGTTGCTGACCTAAAACTAATTGTATTGAAAACTCTAAAATAAATCCATGTAGCTGTCTAGACTCATTTTGACATTTAATGATTTTTATCAGTGAGTAGAGAGATTTGAGGTATTCTCTCCCCATCATTCGATTATTTTGGGATAAATTTTTAGAGATACCAGATAATGCGATAAAGACATACTTCGCCAAAACATCATGATTTATTATTGCATTTGCTTTTATGAGGAATTTGTTTAATTCTATATCTTCATTTGATAGAACTTTGCGACTATTCATATCGGGCATCTCAGAAAAATATTTTTTAGGAATAAAAACAAAATCTCTGTTCCAATAGTTATTAAAATGCTCTAGCTTACGTAAAAAATATATTATAAATCCTTGTTGACTTTCTTCAAGTTGAGACATGGTTTTTTCAAACATTGATTGGGCAGCCTTTTCATTAGGTTCGGTTGAAATAATCCATGCAACGAATTTTATGCAAAAATATTTGGCAAGATGATTGAAAATAGAACTATCTTGGTGAACTTTTGCGAGTCTATATTGATCTGGTTGAAGAGGGGGTGTATTATTAGCCACAATTAATTTCAAAAATTTTTGATGTAACAAATTATGATCTACAGTTGTGAAGATTTCAATACTTGAAACAAAATAAACCTTATTCTTAATCAATATATGAGCTGGCATTGTAGTATTGTATAAATTACTAAAAGATCCAATTAGCCGATTATGAAAAATAGAACCAGGAGGAGACATTTTTTCAAAGACTTTTAATCCATTGAGACCAAACTTTTGATATTGGCGATATGGGGAAAAAGCGAATCCATAACATATGCCAGTAAGTTCATTAAGAGTCTTAAGTTCATCTTCGGTGGAATACTTAAATGAGAAAATGGAATTCTTTAAAACCCTATTTACAGTATTTGGGCAATGTTGTGCAGCTTGAACCAAAGAAACTAAAAATTTTGTATAAGTACTTATCAATTTGAAATTACTAAGAATATCTTCGATGAGAAGGGCTCCAATTTCTGATGATACTCTTGAATATGATAGTGTTGCAACATTTTTGGAAAAATCCAAAATGTCATCTAAGTCTTTGATTGATTCTACTGAAGATTTTAATATCCTTTTTTGAAAATATATTGCAGCATATTTTTGTGGTGGATTAAATTCATTATGAAATGGAACAAAGAGATTTGAGGCTTTGATGGCAATAAAATCGGCGATATCATTCATTGTTTCATGAGATACGGAATCGAAAAATGGTAACTGCCCAACAAGATTTTTCAAGCAATTTATGATTAATTGGATCACACTATCACTTGGATTTTGGATTCTTTTTATTGAAGCAAAAACAATGTCAACAGATATATGAATCCCACTAATTATAGTATTCAACTTCAAAGTTTTCTTCTTGGGTAATTGAGCCATCAATTGATATACTTGATCAACAATATGAGTAAGCATTATAGCTGCATAATTATTATCTTTAAGGGTAATATATGCTTTAAATAATGCTGAAACAAAAGAATGCTGTAAGGGCTTCCTAATCTGAGGGAAATATGGAGCAAGCTTACTGGTAAATATTTGGAAAAAATCTGGGAAACAATGATTGGGTTTTTCGATAGCTGGGATAAATAGTTTATACCATCCTTCAATGTTTTTCTCTTTATCTTCGCAAATGGGGTAAAAATAAAAGGCAAGTCTTGACATTTGAAGTTCAGGCGAAAGTTTTAACAAGATATTCTGCCATAATGAAGAATATTTCTTAATACTACTATAAAGATAGTCGGCAATCCTGATTAAATCAGCCCCTTTGATAGAAAATAGAATATGAAGTAAAGGAATCAAAATATCATCGATTTGATTACCATTTTCTGAGAGAATAATTCGAGTCATCATTTGAAAAACTTCATTAGAAAGCATTGCATATTGTTCATTTGATATTTGGGAATTTTCCGAATATAATATTGCAAATGATTCAACAATAATTGATGAAACACTTGAATGCAACTCCTGATAATGATGATTGAATGTATGATACAAACTATAAAAATACCCGAAAGGAGGAGATTTTTTTGTATACTTCTGATGAAAATATGGGAAATAAACATGATGAGCTTTCATTGGTAAAAGTAGCATCATATTATCAAAAAATAATAAACTCTGAATATTCAACGTAAATTGAGAAATCATATCAATGAGATAATGAATTGATTGCGTCAATTTATCCCTAAATTCCTTTAATGAAACTTCTTTAACAATTTCCATTTGAATTGGAAAATCGAGTTCTTTTTGAGAAGCGACCATTCCAAATAGATCCATCAAAAAATTAAGATATTTTGCAAGTCTCTTGAGAATTTGCATTCTAAGAGGCTCCAATGATTGGGCTTCTGCATGTGAATCAAGCATAAAATACTGTTGTAGAAGCTGTACTAAATAGAGACTGTATTCACTCCAGTGTTCATAAAACTTCAACCCTTCAATGGGGGGATGACCAAAACATAGCATATTAATTTCAATAGATGACACAATTTGGTCAATAATATCAATGATAATAATAGGGCTATTTTTGGCGGTTTCTTCCTTTTGATACAAAAATTTCCCGTAAAAAGGTTTTAACACTGTTGTACTAAGATTTAATGAACTTAAAAGAGGCCAAAAACTCGGCATTATTTCAGAATACATACTATAATCATTAGGACTTTTAGACAGTTGAAGAAAGTAAAGCTGGGTAATTTGTGTTGAACGTCTGTTTTTGCTGATGGGTGGAAACAATATTGCTTGAAATCCTCCTTTGATTTGGGATTTTACATAATTCATAAGGCTTGTGTTTCCAGTTTTGTTAATTAAAAATAAACAGCACAAGAGATGATTCTGATATATTGGCAAATACTTGAAATCCTGTCCTATTTTCAATGACATTTGAGATAATTCACCAAATATGGAAGGGGGGATAGTTGTACATACCTCAATCAATCTAAAAACTGCCCTCAAGCATCTAGAAACAAATATTGCAATGTTAGGATAAAAGTTAGAATTATCAAAGTTTGTCATTATGTTATTAGCCATTGATATAAAAAAGTCAATATAACTCTGAGGTTCTCTCTGATTCTTCATATCCTGTTGGGTGACAATCCGAAATGAATCAAAAACTCCAATTATTGTTCCAAAATCAGAAGATAAAGGATTCTTAGATGCACTTCTCAGGAAATCACTCATTAGTTGAAAAAGATTAGAATACTCTGAAGAACTTCCTGATAATGACGAACTAATATGATCGACAAGCAAAGGAACTATGCATTTTAATACACCAAGCGCTTTCCTCGCAGTTTTATAACAGCAACTCATTAAAACTTTGGAAAGATCTTGAGTGAAAACAGACGGACGAAATTGCCTTAAAGCTACAAATATTCTAGATAAAATATATTCTTCGTCTGATCCGGCAACAATATTCTTTTCAATAAATTGGTGGGCACAATCAGTTAAATAAATGATTATTTCTGACGCTCTCGAAAGAACTTCTTGTTGTTCCCCATAAATTAAAAAATTTGAAATACTATCGAGTAAAGAATGGCTGATTTTTGGCCCTTCTCGAAGATTTGTAAGCGAAGCAAAGGTTTCTATAGACATTAAGGATTATTTAATCGTTCTCGAAAAAATTGAAATGTTTAAACGTACAGGACCAAGGATCTTGGTTACTTCTTAATAACTGGTTGGCATTTACAGAGCGACTCATTTTTAATGCAACATTTGCATGTATCTTTTTTAACACCATATGGAATCAGATTGTGGGTGTTATGACACTTACTTGCACATGAGGAGCAAACATATATTCCACATGTTTTGCATTCATACATGAACTGTTCTATATCGCTAACCTTGCCAACTCTTGTACAAATTGGATCAGTAGAGTGTGGAGTACAGCACAAGCATGGAAAAGGCCCAAGATGATAACCACAATCACAAAAACCTGTTAAGAATCCGCAATCAATAACTTCATGACCTGCATGACATACTTTGATACAATTTTCGCATATACAATAATTACCAACCAATGAACAAGTTTTGCAACGATAGAAATGAGCATATATGTAAGCTTTTTCGTACGTGAGAATTGAGCATAATGGATTAACATTGAAAATAGTTTTTTGTGCCCTTGGGTTGATTTGTCCAGTCACAACAGGAAGAATGAGTCTTGATTTAAGAGCGTCGAAGACCTCAGATCCCATGTCATTTAAATGAATAGTTTTGAGCATTTTTTCAATATTATCTGTTGAAACATACTGGAACCGAATAAATGAGAGCAAATTCACATATTTTGTACCACCATTAATAATTAAACTCAATAAGAATTCAAAAAGCCAATTCTCTTCTGGAACTATCAATCGAGGATTGGAAAGGATTTTTTCCAGAATTTCATACTGCAAAGTTGAAAGACTCTGATAATCAAATTTGTGTATATTCTGGGCTATTATTGTGATTTCTTCTGATGGGTTAATCTCAAAACTCAATTTGTCAATTAATTGTGGAATGACATCCTTTAAGGGAATCTCTTTACGAAAATCAGGTGTCGAAATATTTACTAATTCGACATTTTCTAGTTCCTTTGCAAACCGATAAACACTATTTTTTTCTTTCATTGTGAAAGAAAACTGTCCAGTTGGCATTGATTTTAAAAATCTTTGAAAAACTACCAAATCTTCCTTTTTTAATTCGGAAAACTTATAATTCTTCATTAGTGGGTCACTCTTTCTGATTTTAGAAACCTTTCGAGAAATAATTTCTGCAAACATTGTTGGACAATATTCTTGAAAAATACAATCACCTTCAGCAAATTCGAAAAGAAAATCAGAAGAGAAACAATTAATATTGATATTCTCTAAATATGGAATATGAAAATTAATACCTGCACTCATAAAAAGTTTATTAAATCACATGTCTTTTGTTGGATTTGATTTCTTTAAAATTCGATCAAACCAAGCATCAAAAACTGAAGCTAAGCTATATAATCCAACCAAAAATCCAAGGGTTGATGATATAAAACTCCCAAAAGTCTTGTTTCTCCAAGACACAGCAACTGAATATGGAGCAAACTGATAACTAAAATATATTCCAGGAACATATGCGCTATTGGAGTGAACTGAGTTGGTAATAATTGCGGTATATTCGAATCCATTTGTTATCTTTTTGTTATCTACGTTAAAAACTATTGGAGTTGCCAAAATTTCATATCGGAAAGACATAGGGTAAAGAGGATTTGCATTCATTCGCATACTGCGTAATGGATTTGAGGTCATTGGAATATTGGGACCAAATCTAACTCCAATAATAACGTGTGATAAATCTGGAATTCCATAATACTGATAATAATGTCCTGGTTTAAGATTTGTGTTTCGCCCGACCGAAATAAAGAAATTCCCTTTAACTCTATTAATGGGTATCTTCCCTTTAATATGGCACATTTCATCAAGAGAAACATTCACTCCATTGTCGGTTTTGCACTGTGGCCACTCATCTGGTTTGGCATCAAGTCCACTAGATTGATATAAATACTTGAGCTGATCACAGTAGTTACAACAAGCACCCTCCATGTCCAATCCAATACACTCATGGCAAGGCTCATTTGTTGTTTCATTTGCTAAACCAATAACTCCATAATTTCTATTAATCCGAATAAATCTTACTGTATTATTCATATGATACTCTGAATGACCAATATTATCAATATTACTAAGCTGAAGAAATAGGCAAGGAACACTAACAATCATATTTATTGATATATTTACAATATCTTCGTTATTAACTAATAATGAATTGGTGACTAAATCTCGATGAATATCGGGGCTCAAAGAGATTATGACTTGAAGCATAATAAAAAATGTCGAAAAGAATGTAATAAAACTTGAGCAGACTTTGCTGCTTTGACTATGTCTTATCAAATCTGCATTGTCATATTTATCAAAAGCATCAATCGATTTCAGAAAAGAGGCCATGTGATTATGAGTTTATGATGTAAAATGTAAACCAAAATAATGAACGTTCACTCATATTTGTTTGTGTAACAAAGATTCACATTCTTTCTCCATTCAAAAAATCCAACCTTTGAAATTTTGAAGAATTACATAAAATATTCTTCAGAAAAATTGCATTTCAGAATCAAAAGTTTTATTCAAGGACATTCTCTATGGTTTTGATTTAACTTTCAGATCCTATACCAAAAAATGCCCAATTCCAGCTCTTGGAATTATATTGAAAGAGTGAGGAGGGCTTTTTCCATCTGTAGATAATAAAGTGTTACAATTTGGGTCATAAATATTTTGTTTTTGTAAATGTGAATCTATAATTTTTCGATCTTGGCTATTATCATGCCCATTAGCATTGTTGTTTGCCGATTTACACGCTATTTCTGGTATACAACGTGGATCGCATATAAATCTAGCTTTTCTCTTAATCTTTTGGATTTTTGTCCTATTTATAGTGTTTAAATCGCTAAATTGAACTATTTGCGAATTAAATTCATTATAGTAGATGATTTGATTAACTTGATTGTTATTGGGAGATTTTTCTGGAGTATCAATATAATCTGTGAGAACTGAAGTTCCATATGATCCCAAAAACTGTTGATGTCGATGTGGAAACCCGAATACTGACATGATCTTCAAGTCTTGAATGGTTATTTTTGTGAGAAAAACAAATCGGTTAAGAATAAAAACTTTTAGTAAATAAACTCATCTAACATTGGTCGATCCTCATAGGATCCTACTATATATTGATACTCTCTATTAACAAACATAATATCATCATCAATATCACATTCAATAAATTCATTTTCGTCGTCGTTATTTTCATGAATTGCTGAAGGAATGTATGCTAAGAACAAGTCTACCATTGAGAGTGGAAAATGAGGAATTGAAAACTTCTCATATTGTGAATTGCTACACATGCTTGCAGAGTTGAATGACTTACAATTATTTGGATAAGCCATTACAACACAATTCGGGTAATTAATAAAATAAAACATGCTCCGGCAATTCTTGCATTCTATTGAGTAACATTTTTGGGATACCCTCCCTGTTAACACACCATTCCTATCCCTAATCATAACAGATGCCTGGGATGGCTTACAGAAACAATAATTCACAAATTTATTTAAAGGAATACCAGCTTTTGATATCCCTAATGGCTTTTGATCCGTGATAACAATATTATCGCATTCGATTCTCCCGCAATCGCATCTAATATTCCTGTAACATTGTTTCATTTAAAACAATGACGTTTATAATTTCTTTGGTGGACCAGAAGTTAATAAATTCGAACATTTTTTTTGAGTAGTTTCTTTGAAAAAATCATGGCAATTATTAAGGGTCTGATACTACAAATTGGAAATCTCTTGCTTTTCCTTATGGAATTGACCAAAGGAGAGAGAAGGAAAGACTTTTGCTTCTTTAGTATCTCATTATGAACAATCAAAGTACTTGAAGATAAACTAATCATACCATTAATTGAGTCTCTTAATTCAAATTGAGTAGATTCAGGTGGCAATTTCAATAGAACACGGATATCATCAGCCCATTTTTCCCAGTCATCTAACATGTTAGATGATTCGTTATCCTTATTATGAGATTTTTGTGTCTGGAAACTTACATTATGAACATGTGAGTCAATACTCTGGTGTGGAATTTTAGTATATATTTCTGAGAAAGAAAAATCCTGATTAATAGAGTCGCTATAACATTTCGTCTCTTCTTGAATATAATTATTCCCAGATATATTGTTCTCGTCGTTATACTTTCCCACATTATTAATGTTTGGCAAATCAAGTTTGCCATGAACTTCATTGGATTTATTCCGAATATGTTCTTTATATTTTAATATCTTGGCTTTATACTTATTGACCATTCCTTTAAGCGCTTTATTCTTTGATTTCAATTTTTCAACTTCAAAAACACAACTAATCCTCTCTGGAGATAGATTTGTTGAGTCTTTCAAATATCCTATTGCTAAATCAATTTGCCTTTTAGCTTCAATTGAACTATTTTTCCTCTTTTTCTGTTCATTTTCTATCTGTTTATAAGCTTCAGCAAGTCTGTTTTCAATCATGAAACAGTTATCTCCCGCTTTAATTTTTTTATAACCTTGATTTTCTTTTTCAAGTTCTTCAACATACCTAATGATTGACTCTGCCTCATTATTATAATCTAAAACAGAATCATTACACTTGATATATCTTGGGTTCTTATTATAATTAACAATCAACCTTAATTCTTCAATCATATTAAGTAAAAACTTTATCAATACATAATTTGATCTTTCTTTATACTTTTCATCATATTCATTTATTATGAAGTCTGGGAGGATTTGAAAACAATCAGAATCATTGGCTTGCGATTTAATAATTCTACATATCGATTCATTTTGGGATTTTAAGCTTAATATCTCTTTGTTTTGTTGATTAATAATGGTTTCCAAGGAGATCTTGGTGGCAAGATCAGTTTTGGATTCCATTCAAGGGTAAAATGGAGATTAAAATGAATAATACCCTTTATAATCTTATCCTTACTGCTTTTGGCTGTTTTTACTTGATAGGTCATATTGGTTTATTGGTAGAATCATCAGCAACATACTATTATTTTCTGAGATTTGAAGGAAAAGTGATTGATTCAAAATTCCGGTATCTATTGTTGCCCTCATCGATAATAATGTTTATTTTGACGATATTTCTGGTAGTAGTTCCTCAAATTTCCGATTTTAAAGAACATATTAATGTATTTCATATTGGGTCATTGATTGAAATCATGATTGTGATTATTCTTGAGTTGCTATTGTTTCAAAATCAAAAACAAAAACAAAACTTGTTGGCAAATCCAACATATAAAGCTAATTTCCAAGAGTTTTTCAAGTGCAGTTTTGTTAACAACTGTGAGCCATACTTTACTGATTTTTTCGGACTTATGTTCCACAACACTCAGTACTGGCACTTTGTCTTTCTATTGTTTTGGGTGATTGGATATGCTTTGTTTTACTATTCTATCACTCTTTTTAGCAAGAAACATGAATAGCCTGTTGTTTTATTAAACATATGATTGAATTGTTTACTTATATTTGATTTGGTTTTTCGATTATGGATGAAGAGGCACTAGATTTGGTTTTATCGATACTTAATATAAAAATTGATGCTAATTTTTCGAAATATAAAACCATTGTTGAAGAGAAGATTGGAACTGAACTACCCGATTTCGATTTTTCCCAGCTTCAAAGTAAAACTATCAAGACAAAGGTTATGAAAAGCCGCTCTTTTTTTGGGTTCATGCAAAGCGAAGGATTTGTATTCGAGATTGATTCAACAATACTTACAAGATTGGATTCAATTGAACCAAAAAATTTTGAAATTAAGTATTATATTTGTATATATTCTTTTTGTTGTATTCTTTCTTATTTTAGTACGGGAGAAAAGGATCCAGTTCTTTTTTTAAGAAAAGCAGTAATCAGGTTGTTATGTTTGTATTCTGATAACTCTTTATCAGATGTAGTATTGAGCTCTATACTATTCCTATATTCTAGTTTTTTGGAAGAAGAAAATATTCATATGATAGATAGTGTAAAATCATATTTTATTGATTTTATTCAGCAAAGATCTGAATTCAATCATAGAATGATTGGAGTTTTAATTAAAAGTCTTAATTATGAGCTGAATAATAATAACGGTCTTCAAGAAAGCTTAGCTCCAAGGATAATTACCATAATTAGTATGATTATTGTTGACAAACCATCATTCTTAAATAAAAATGAGATCGAATACTTGGCAATAGTTATCAAACCATTCGTTTTTCGTTTTGAAGAGTATTGTTTGGGGCTTTTTCAACATTTTCACATACTGATGAATGAAAAAATGATTTCAAATTTCTTAATTGAGTTTGTTTTAAGTCTTCCCGTTGTAATAGAAGTTAATGAACCATATATTTCTTTTAATAAGAGGCCAATTATTCAAATTTTCCCGTCTCACTCTCCCGCTAATTCTTTTTTGTTTAACCGTACTAGTAATAGATATATAATTGATGATTTTGATCCCAAATCACAAAATCCTTTTGATGCAAAGTGCCTTATTCGTCCAGATCTGTTTTCATCAGCATCGCTTCTTATGAAAATCATATCACTGTCATATTATGAGATTTCCATATTTATCAAAAGTCTCAAAGATTTGATTGATCAGAAACAAGAAAGCATGTATATTTTCGATTATATAGGTTTCTTTAGTTTTTCTCTTTATCATTTACAATTATACAATAGCTTAGTTGAAATATGTTTGCCATCATTTTTTTGGGATCCTTCATTGATTCCTGAATCCACTTTATCTAAGGTTCAAATGTATTCAATAAAATACTCTGCCTTCATAGCAATTCTTAAACAAAGATCAGAGAGCCTGGAAGTATTACTGAATAATACTGCTGTGTATCCAGAATTACTATGTGAAACTTTGAATATATTATTGTTTCTGGTTGTAGATTTGGCTAAATATATTTCTTTTAATAATCGGATTATCAATTTATTAAGAATAGTATCAGTGAAATTAAAAGAGAATACTGATAATGGAGGATATCATGAATCTACAATGAATGCACAGATATTAATTCTTAGATTGTTCAAATCATTATTCCAATGTGGAGATCTCATCATGATTTTCTTGGATCATATTTATTTTGGTAATTACTTTTTATCTTTGCTATTGGATGAAGGGTTTCAGAGTTTTGTGATCTCCCAGATTAAATTATATTTTGGCTTTAATCGAGTTACACCGGGTTTTGTTTCTTCTCTATGCGTTATTATTAACCAGATAAGGATTGAAAACCCCATTCAAGATTCTGGGCTTACTATTGTGTATTTGTTATTATCTGAAATGAATGCTTCTGTTAAAAATATTGTTCCATTCTTACCATTATGTGATGAACTTCTCGGATTGTTCTTAATTGATACCAAATGTGAAATTTTCCAGAAAATTATTGTTGAATCTGTGTTGTTTTTTATTTCTGTTTCACAGCAATCCAGTCTTGATGGAAAATATATAGATTCTTTGTTAAATCCATTAAAAATGTTCCAAATAAGTGATTTCCTATTCCTATTATTACATCAACTTTGTGCTGGTGAATTTTTATCAAGAGTCAATACAAAAATTGATATAATTAACCCAAGAGCTCTGTTACTATTTCTTGAATTATTTCTTGAGTATCGAGATATGGATATTTTCAATTATATATATGGTTTATGTGATTATAATGAGGTAAATGCTGTTCAATGTCATAAAAGCTGGGTTGATATTCGACTTCTAGAAATAATTCCTACGTTGAAAGGCAATCAAATCGATAAAGCACTTAATTCTTATTGTTCAATTGCAAAAATTGTATCATCACCTTTTGTAGTTCAGAAATATATATCATTACTGATACCAAATGACCACAAATATTTGCCAAACTATCATCATTATCTACTTAACCCATTAAAGAGTTTATTTTATTCTTCTCATTCGATTCCTGAGACAACATTTCCATTGAAAAGCTCTCATGAGTATATGTTTTCATCAAATAGTAAGCAATCTTTTTTCCTAACATTATGGGGTTTTTTTGATGCATCAACATCAGATGTAATTGAACTTTCGGATAGTAATACCACTTTCCTTACAATCAGAGTTCTTTCTTTTCTTATTTATGCTAATACTGTTCAGTTATCATGCCAAGTTCCAAAAAGAAAATGGGTTTTCATTGTTTTTTCGATATCAAATGGAAATGTCAAAGTTTATTTTGATTCTCTTTTGATGAATTCATTTTCTATTGATGTGATGCTCCCAAAATCTAATAATGTTTTTATTAAAATTGGTGGTAACAAGGATAGTGTTAGTAGATTCTCTCGATTACAAGTTTATCAGTATTTGAGCCAAGTTCAAATTGATACAATGTATCATCAAGGACCTCGATTCAATAAAGTACAATATGCTCCATTTCTATTGACGAATTCATCTAATCATGAATCTACTACAATGGATCCATACTTTCCCTCATATCGCACATTTGCATCCGTTTTCGTAAATGATTTTGGAATTGATATCTTACTACCATTATTTGCTCAGCTTGATTTACCAATGTTTGATGATAGTTCTAATACGCTTTCCATTTTATCCATATTGGAAATTTTTGCCTCTGCCTTGCTTTTGTCAGAAAATGAAGAAATTAAGTTTTGTGAATCACAAGGAATACAAATTCTCTCACATTTGCTAATTTCATTATCACAAAAACATATTACATATGATTTATATTTAGCACTTAGTAGTCTTTTAGATGCTTGTGTTACAACCATCATCAAAGAAGAGCTTATTGAAAATATATTACTGAATTTTGAGATTTGGATTGTTGCTTCTAATGAACATCATTTAAAAATTCTTACATATATGGAAATCAATCTTTACAACAGTTTCTTCGGGATTTGTTCAGAGAAGTTACCAATTCTATCATTGTTGCATGTTTTAAGGGTTTTTTATTGGTATAATCCCCTTGAATCCCATCAAATACGTGGATATGATCAAGAAAATCACCGAAACAGAGATGGTATGTTAGATATTTGTACCTGCAGAAAAACAATTATGAGAATTATTTTGAATATTTCTATTAAATCATTTCGTTCTAACGATTTTGTATCCATTATATCACATTGTGTTACGCTTCCTGATTTAAAACAAAGACTAGATATGATATATTTGATTAGAGAGATTTCTATTCTTAATCCATGTCCTCTATTATTAATTGATAATCAAATATCTACGATATCAAGGCTTCATTATGTTTTTAATAATTCTGATGATCTTACAACATGTGCTGCAGTTATGTCAATTATAAGTGTTCATAGAATAGTTTCATCTTCAACACTTTCTCTTAATGATCATCTTGAGATTATTTTTCACCAGATATCTCCTCGGGCATTCTCAAAAGACTTATTGTGTCTATTCTTAAAAGAAATAGATAACTCTCCTGAATTATTTAAAATATGCTCATTTCTCTCGCTATGCACAGATTCTTTTGAAATGTATAATAGATTAAAACCAAAAAAGTCATATATTACTTCAAATGGATGGTGTCTATGGGGAGTTGTATGTGCTGTTCAAAATGATTCTGTAAGAACAAAAGTATATGATTTTTTATTAAGATGTTCAGAAACCGAATGGCCAAATATTTTTGCTGCGGTTGAAATTGTATGTAGGGTATTTGAGATAGAGCGAGAAGTTCAATTATGTTCTCTTTTATCTTCAATGTGCTCAATTGGTTTTGAGTATAGAAAATCGGACGTGATTACATTTATTTCTTGTGCAGTTTTTCACTTTCTATTTTTCCATGAACCAAGTCAAAACCCTCATTTTAAAGTATTATCCCTTGATACAGCCTTTCATACAAATTTCTTTAATGATTTTTCTCAATCAGAGTCTTCTGATTCAACCATTGAGAATTCTTGGGTATTTCTTCGAGGCTCTTCGAGTCTTGTAGATAAACTCTTAACAAAAAGGCTGAAGAAAAATCCTGTTGTGTTTTCTGTGTCATATGATATGAATACAAAGTTTAGACATTTAGAGCTCGCAAAAAATACACTTAATGTAGTTGCTCAAATTCAATCTCAAGAGTCATTGGAATATGCTGTAGCAATCGCTTCAATAATAGCACCATATGAAATCGAGTTTGTGATAGCTTGGTCAAGATTGCTTAATGATTTTTCTAAATGTAAGTGTTATCAGTATTTAAGAATGCGTTTGGATCAGCTGTATTCCATTGAATCATTTGAGTCATTGAATAGTATCACGCATCTATATAAGGATTCTTTTCATGATTACTTTTTTGTTCTTCATGGAATCGAAAAGGCTTTATCAAAGAAATGTTTTGAAATGGCTCTTGATGTTTTCAGAACTGATCAAACAACAGCTGTTGATGAATGTGTTAGTTTTCTCTCTGTTTTCTCTGAAAAAATTCGCATTGATATCGAAAGGAATTCCAAGTCTTGGCACAGATTTTGGAGGAATGTTTCAATTGCAGGAGGGCCATGGGATCCAGCCAGAATGTCTGAACAGATAAATCGTGTACATTGGAAAAGGGATAATTCATTATGTGCTTTTATGTGTCCTTTTAAGCTTAAAGTTAATAATCATTTTGATAATCACGTCAAAGCCTCTTTTACTCGTGATATAGGTAACTCTAATGCAGCAGAATTGGCATATAATAAGTATCGCGAAGATCTTGCTAAACAATATGAATTGCAGGCACCCCCTCAGATTTTCGAGGTTCAAAATGATCAAGAAAGAGTTTCAGATGAATTGAATGTGAACAATCAAAAATCTAAGGTTTTTTCATTTGAATGTGAAATTATTAGTATTAAGAAAGTCGATAATGGTATGTTTAACATGTATTCTGATTGCATTCAAATCATTAATGAGAAAACAGGTAAGGTCAAAACTTTATTTTATAATGAGATTGTTCAAATCTTATACAGGCGAAGATTTCATCACAAGACAGCAATTGAAATTTTTACTCTTTCTGGGTTTTCTATTTATATTAATTTTCCAAAACACTCGCAATCAGTAATAGTATCTAAAATATCATCATTTCCTTTGTCAAATGTGAAAATTATTCAAAAACAAGACTTTCCCATATTTTTTAAACACCTTTCTTTTACTAATATGTGGATTGAAGGGAAAATTTCTAACTTTGAGTATCTGATGAAACTGAACATTTATACGGGAAGGACATTTAATGATCCCTCGCTATACCCATTCTTGCCGTGGACATATATTAATTATATGGACTCAACTTTTAATTTGAACGATCCATTATCATTTAGAGATCTTAATAAACCTGTTGGTGCTTTAGGTGACAGAAGACTCGAGGAATTATCCCAACGACTATCTGAAATGGCTCAATTTAAACAAGTTCCATTCTTATACTCGAGTTTTGCTGTGTGTCCTTTGTCAATCTACCTATGGTTTTTAAGATTAGAACCATTTACCACATTACATATAGATATGCAATCAGGAAAATTTGATCATGCAACACGTTTATTTTCTTCCATTCAAGAAACATACAAACTTGTAACAAATCATCTTAATGATTATCGAGAACTTCCACCTGAGTTCTTCTTCATGAGTGAGTTTCTAATGAATGAGAATGACTTCAATCTTGGGAAAGCCCGAGATAGTATTATAAACGATGTAATTTTACCCAAATGGGCTGAAACATCAATGGAGTTTGTATACCTAATGAGAAAATCTCTTGAGAGTGATTATGTATCATCAAATATCAATAATTGGATTGATCTTTTTTGGGGATACAAACAACGAGGAGAAGAAGCAATAAAGGCAAATAATGTATATTTGCCTAACATATATGAAAATGTTTGGACAAATGATACATTAAAAGACCCGATGAAACGTGCCTCAATAGAAGCGGCAATGTGTCATGTAGGGCAAATGCCACCTCAAGTATTCAATAGTCCACATCCAAAAAGAAATATCAAAAAAGTAGTATCATATTTTTCATCACAAATTATCATCAAATTTAATGATCTTCATATTTATGAATCATGTATTGATCCTATTGATAATGTAGTTTATGCATATGATGGGAAATTTACTCGAATTTTTGATACTATTCATGATCAACAACAGCCATTTGTTGAACGGAATAGGGTTAAGACTGACAGTGTCAATACATATATAAGTCCCTGTTTATATATCAGCAATGGCAAACTAGTGAGATTTAATAATAATGAAATCAACCATATTAATCCAGAACTAACCAACATTTCTGTTGCCGCAACAAGCGGTTCTAGCTATTGTGTCGTTTCAAACACATCAACTTTGGCAATTTTCAATCTTACTTCTAAGTTTAGTATCCCGTTTTATGGTTATGGTATTTCTTGTGTTGATATTAATACCAATTTTGGACAGGTAGTTTGTGGGACCTTATCTGGAGATATTATTATTTGCTCAATGCATGAGGGATCAAAAGTCAACCTTGTTTCATTAAATAATTCCATTCCAAAAAAGGTTCTGATGACACCTTCATGGGGATTTATTGTTACTTATGTTACTGAAACACATGCTGGTTGCACTAATCATCATATCTATGTTCACAATGTTAATGGAAGGTTTATTCGAAAAACAACAATACCATCACCGGTTTCATCATGGTATGCATATCAAGATCCTCAAGCCTTTGACTATTTAGTCGTAGGGTGTGAGGATGGAAAAGTGTTTTCAACTGAAGTGTTCTATGCATCTTTCCAAAAACCGCTAATGAGATGTAAATCCAGAGTTTGCTCTGTATCATTTAAGGACAATTCGCATTATATTGTTACAAATGATGGGAGATTTATTATTATCCCCTGTGAAATTGGAATATAGTGCTTTCAATAATATCCAACGACATCAAACAGAATAAATTGTTGTAATAAAAAATTTCCAAAAATCCGAAAGCTAATTCAATTTTCGTTAAAATTTCTAACTTTTCTATTCAAATATTCTGAAGAAAATTTTTTTTCTTCAGAAAAATGTAAAGATTTTTCGTTCTAATTCAAAATCAGAGCAAATCTAAAAAAAAGTAACAAAAATGGGTGAAATTTATCTTTCATGGTATTAGTGTGTCCGCATAGCCTTTCCATTGAACAAATACAATGAAGGCATCGATCCTAAAGAAATGATCTGGTGAAATTTTTGAGAAATGGGGGAAAAAGCAAATAAATCATCATTTGCTGCATCTGGTGCTTCTTCGAAGCATAAATCCTTATCTCTGGAAAAGCCAAAGGAACTATCTAAAACCAGAGGTGGAAACAGGGTGAATCGAGCTATCCTGTGTCTCTTAATCGTGTGATGAGGCTCTTGATTCAAATCGTCTTCTTGAGTTTGGGAATCACTACTTTCCATAATCACAATCTAGATATTTAAATAATGGTTCTCAAAAAAGGAACTTTTGTGAACCGTGTCAAATTCGAAATAATCTTGAATACTTTTTTGAGAAACTCTCTGAAAAATAGACTATTTGATTATTTATTAGAAATTTCGGAATAAAATCTCAGATTATGAAAAGCTCGGAGTAGGTGAAACCCTCCAAGTCAGAATCATCTATTTTCCCAAACACAGCATCGACAATATTTTGAGTTGTATCGGTTTTTTTCATTTCGGAATTTTTAACCCTACTAGATTTCTTCAATTTCCTTGCCGAAATAGCTGGGCATAAGTGTTTATACCACCTATTTTTGACATTATTTGGGCTTCTTCCATTGAAAAATTGTGAGATTTGAACCCATTTAAAACCTATTGTTCGGACTAATGATGATAATTTCTGATCCTCATCCATATTCCATCCATGATTTGTGAGGTCTGGGTTCAGATAGTTATTGAATCTATCTCTGCACTGCCTAGGGCTTCTTCCGGGCAAATATCTTGAAATAACATCCCACCTTGGTGAATCAGTTGAAAAATACATTTCAACAATCTTCTGATCTTCCTCTTTACTGAAGAGTTTTCTTTGGCCATGGGAATATCCAACAATGCTATTATAAGAATAATCATCTGATCCAGTATCACTGTCACTCATAGAAAATTTGATGCCCGTTGGAATCAATATTTGAGAGAATAAGTCTAGAAGAACCACAATTTTTTTTTCAAATATAACGTAAATACTCAAAAGGGTGTTTATTTTTTCAATCAATTTCTCTATGGTGAATTTTTCAAAGCGTGCCGATTATATGACAAATCAAATCGTTCCTTGTAAAAGTATCTAATTTCTGTCGGATTATTTCCGATTAATTTGTAAAATGGGCTGTTGCTGCTCTCATGAGGATGAAAAAATTATTATCGTAAAGAAACAGGATAGTGGGAGTTATCCTATACCAATGATTCCAGTAGCGGAAGTACAGACGGCCACATTCTTTGATTCTGGATTTCATTCGAATAATCCAGAGAATACTCAGCTTCTTGAAAAAAGGGAAGTTTTTCCTCAAGAAGACGATACAACAAGTTCTTCAATGGATGATGACTCAATTAAACGGCTTCTAAATGAAGTATCAGACGATTAGATGTATAAACAGTTTATTATTCTGTGATTGAATCAAGATGGTGCTGATATTTTTGGGTTAATTGTTGCTCTATGTATCCTACTTGCTTTAAAAACGAAAAAGCATCGGGTTTGTTAAATTTGATACATGAATTGAATACAACTTCAAGCAATTTATGATAATTCTGGAGGAAAAGGGACCAATCGAAACTAATTTTTGATTCTAATAGCTGAAAAACACAATGCCTTATCTCATGAACAATTGTTCGTATTTCATTGGATGTCTGTTTTGATAATACACCCAGCATTCGATCCAAAAATGGGCTAAATTGCTTCCAGCGATTCAAAACCATAGCATATTGATCTGAAAACTGAGAAAAATCAGAGCAATCAATTGAGAAATCTGGATTATTAAATTTTTGAATAAATTCCTCTGCCTCAACATCAGTCCTTGCAGTATTTGGTATTACACTAGTTCGATATATAGAATCAATCATCCCATTATCAATATTTGGCAACATTCGTTTGATTAATGTGGAAAATCGTTTTCCAGACATTCGAGGAATTATGCGGAAAAATGAAAACATCCTCCTCATTCGTCGAATCCTCTCATCGTGCTGCTCACCTACAGCTAGCTCTAGAATTCGATACATAGGGATACATGCACCCTCTTTGTTTAAATCTGCAAGGGAGTCAAAACAATCCCATCCTCGTACAGTGAGATCTTGGACAAGTTCAGGCTGAGTTTTATGAAAATGGTGATGAAAGAAATCATGTACTTGAGCTTTAGTCAATTTAGTTTCTTGAATATACTCTCCAATATCGTTATTTTGAATAGGGATTGATATACATCTCTGTAGTATCCATTTACGACAAGCCAAAAAGAAAACTAATTGATCAAGAGTCCATTGTTCATCTAAAAACCTAACAAATATCATAACTTCCAAGCACTTCTGCATGTGAAAATGTGATGTTAAGTAAATATCCCAACATGATTTTTGAGCCAATTCATCTTCCCCATAATATCGAGTTGCCCATTTAATAATATATTCATGAAAAGGAACTATGTCTGTCCTATCATCAATTGTTTTCTGATCGAAAATCGATCTGATTGTATGGATCATCCAATCGAGAGGCTTTGGAGATCTCCCAGAATAATCAGTTTTAAGAGATGATAAAAATCTTGAAGATTTGATCATCTTAGGTTTCTTTTGCTCGTGAGATGATCCTTCATCTTCTTCTTCATTTTGATCTTTGTCTAGTGTTATTACTGCTTCGGGATCTGTCTGCATGCATGTAGATTCAAAAAATCGAGCTTTAACAGATCTTTCCAAAATTCCTTGTACTGTCCATTCAGCAAAAAGACGAGCTTCATCATTTGATGTCTTGTATATATTGAAAAGTCCTTTTCTAGCTTTTTGAATAGAAACTTGGGACCAATCAAAGATATTATTATTCTTTAGAACAACCTCCCGTATGCTTTTAATATCATCAATGTTGTGAATAACAAGGTTCTCTCCCATAACTTTTTGAACTGAGGCCATATCTTTTTTATTCTGGTTAAACTCTGAAGGAGCAAGGGTTGGTGTCTCTTTTGTGATTTCAACACTCTTTTTAGTTTTCTTATTTTTATTTTGCAATAAATTGGCCATTAACCCAATATGCCTATGTTGTATTGATTTTGCAATATCCGGTTTATTACGTAAAATACTTGCTAGTTCTTTTTTTTCGTGTATTTCTTTCACAATTTGTTCTCGATTTAAAACTAATTTTGATAGAGTATCTTCAATCGATGCTAATTCATGGCTTGAAATGCTCAGTGTTTCAGTTTTTTCTTTAAGATCTTCATTTAATGTGGTAATTAAATTATTAATCTCTTCATATTGTTTTTCCTTTTCCTTTATTTGAGATACATAATTCTGGAGCTTTTGTTGATTCGATAGAGAACTCCTGGTGATTGTGGTTTTTGAATTGGTAATATCCCTTAATTGAGATTCAAGAGAAGAATTTTTGTTTTTCAAATCTTCGATCTGTTGCCGAATAGCACTTATTGATCTGTTTTGCCTGTCAATGGAATACCCAATTTCTTGTTGCATTTTAAGATGAACGTTCTTTTCTTCTTCACTTATTTCGCATTTCATCTTTGCCTCCTCATATTGAGCATTATAATAATCCCTAATTTTTGGAATCTCATCTGAGAGGCGATCATAATAATCGCACAAATCAACAAACAATGCCCCTCTTGTGGGATTCTCCCTAAGTGTAGTACTCCTAAAATGATCCATAATATCATGATGAACATGAATAGCCTTTTCTAAGGATTCAAATGATAACACATTGTCTTGCTGACTCTCGAATGTGCTCAATTCGGAAAACATTTGGCCCCATTCTTGAGACCTATTGCCAGAACCATTTTTTGATTTATCAATAGAATCAGCAACGTTAACAAATGTTGCTGGTAATGAATCATCCAAAACAAAATTATCACCCATTGATGGAATAGAGTTTCTACGATAAGAAATATCATATGGGAGAGAAAAATCATCTGCTAACGTGTGTCTTTTGGTGGGTCTCTTCCCATATTTAGTGAAAAGGGGTCTCAGCGTACTCTCCCCTGGTAATCCTTTCCTTCGTTGACTAACCAAAAGAACATCTTCAACTGACTGTGTCATGGGCCTTTGTGGATGTATTTCATCCCCTTCTTTCATTCTTATACCGTTATTTCTCCTAAAATTTGGTGTTAGTGAGAGATTTATTGTCGGGCTACTTGTTGTGCCATGTAGTCAGTGCCAAGGATGTTAAAGTTCAAGACTTTAGTTTGTGTGTAGACCCTGATGTTCTTCATCCAGTCTGGGCGGATGAAATGGTAGAACTCATCGTGAAGCTGGTCAATAGCAGAACGAACGAACCACATATTCTTAACTTGATTATCCAAAGCCATAACAACTGAATCGCATGATAAAGATGTAGAAATGGACTTAGCAGATCTCATGAACATTGTGTAATGTTGAAGGAGAGCATCTCGAGCAACTTTATCTCCGTTTTGAGCAGCAGAAGCAATTTCTCCAGCACTGATTTGGTCAAGTGGAACTTTAATTCCAGAAGCTTTCATGTTGAAATATTGCCAAACAAGGCATAATCCACGTCCACTTGATATATCTTCGAATTCGGGCATTTGCCTTCCACCATAATAATGATCGGAAACGAACTGCAAAACATCGTATTCGTCCTTGGCACCTGGGTGGCGAGCACAAACGGATGGAATCTGAAGGTGTCCAAGTTCTGTTGGAACGACAAGGGGCTGTTTGAGGAGTGGTGTCTTAACAATAAGTGCAACACCAAGGCCACTTCCCATTGCTAAAACAGCTGTGCGAGAATCGCTCACAATTGGGCCCTTTGGTGCAGAGTGTGGCCACATTTGCTCAAAGAAGGACTCAAGTAACTTCTCTTTCTCAGCAGCAATAACGCCATAAGCGCCAGCTTCGAGATCGTTAAGGAACAATGACTTTCCTTGTGGGAAGAGTGTCTTTGGAAGCATAGACAAACTTAGTGTACGCTGGGAAGCTTTGCCTGGCCAATTTGTTAAAATAACAGAATTATTGGAAATTGGTCCTGCAACAGCAATTGAAGAACCCTTGCATTGGAATCCAGGGACAACTCTCTCAACAACCTTAGAAAGATCTCCGAGGGCTGAAAGAGCCTCCTCGGTGCTCTGGGCCTTAATATGAGAAAGGTCCAAATGTTGCGACGGATTCAAAAAATTGGATAACCGAATGCGCAATCCTGAACCACCAACATCACATCCAAGGCAAATTTGTGTGGCACCTCCTGTTTTCCAAAGAGACAATGGCTTGAGAACCGATTCAGAGATCATTAAAGTGACCAACCGACATTTTTGAGAGGATCGTTTTCAGAATTGCCGACCATTTGTTAATTGAAAAAGTTACTGATGTAAATAAGATCTACCGCTATGGAAACATCGTTACCCTTCTCTAGATACAGGTTTCTCAACATATAAGGGAAATGCGTTAAAAAAAGGAAAACCGATTTCAGGACAAGGGTTAGAATAAAAGGGTTTTGTAAACAAATTTTAACTTTCAATTCATCATGAAAATATCGAAATGATCTTTCAAATGTTCGATAATAACCACTTTTTGCTCACAAAAACTTGACCTTAGAAAAAACAGAAAAAAGGAGGATCAAAACCTCAAAAATATGTTAGGGCTTTTCTCATGTTTAGCTTATTCATACACTTATTCACTGTCAAGTCAGAGTAAGCAGATAGAGGACTATTCTTACTATTTGTATAGTGGTGATAAAATCAATATTGTTTTATCTGGAAATTTTGTGGTTAGGATAACCAAGGGTTATGGGTCTGCCTATGCCTCCTCTTCTACATATTCGAATTCTCAATCAGTTTGGGGAAGTGGAACTGCTACTATTACTGCATATAGCTCAGCTTCGGTTGAATTTGTGGTTTTTAGAATTCCATCATCTTACACAATTCTCAAGCATGGTGAATCTTCAGCATCTTACTCATATTCTGAGCTTACCTCTAATTTCAAAGGATGTCTTGCTCTATATTCTGTCAAGAAACTGACCTACACTTTGAAATATGAAATGTCATCCTCTGATTACATTTATGTTTATGGTCCAAGCAATGGTTACCTCAATTATACATATTCATCATACGATTCTTCCTCTCTTTATACAAAAACTTTTGAAGGAGAACGTATGATGTTTTGTTTGTATTCATCAAGTTATTATTCTCCCAGCAGGTTTGAAATATCCACTGGATTTTCTTTTGATGAATACTATTTAATCGCTATTGGTGTATTCATTATTGCCATTCTTCCATGCATCTGTTGCTGCATCTGCTGTTGCTGCGCTGCTTCTTGCCAGAACCCAGAAAAGAAATACTCTTCTTCATCAAGTTCAAAGCAAAAGCCTAAGGTTATTATCCAAAACGCCCCAGGTATTTATGCAGCTCCTCCACCTCAAATGTATTCACCCCCTCCATACTATGCCAATGGTCCATCATTCGGTGTTTCAGGAAACATGCCACCAATGAATCAAATGAATCCACCACCAATGCCAAACCAAATGAGTCCCCCACCAATGCCAAATCCAATGAGCCCACAACAAGCTCCTAATATGGGATACCAACTTCCTCCCAATTCATATGGTGGTGTTGATCCATATCAGCAAGCTTTCCAAAATGAAGAAAAGGGTGGGAATCCATATATCTTATAAGTAAAATGGAATCAAAAGTGTCATTTCTATGAGGGTTGTTTGTTTAGGATCCACTGGATTTCATCCTACCGAAACAGCACATACATCTTGTTTTATGATCCCTTCACTTGGGGTTGTTTTTGATGCAGGAACTGGTTTTTTCAGAGTGATTAAACATTTGACAACCCCATATTTGGATATATTTTTGAGCCATGGTCACACAGATCATATAATCGGGATTAGCGGAATATATGAAATTGTTGAAATGTCTGAATGTAAAACCATCAGAATTCATGGTGAACCACAAGTACTTGATGCAATTAAATTGCTTTTTCAACAACCATTTTTCCCAATTTGCCCCAAAATGGAATTTGTTCCATTAACAAATGAGCCTTTGGTTTTGCAGTCAGGGGCTGTTATCAACAATTTCCACCTAAAGCACCGTGGTAGCTGTGTTGGATATAGACTTGAGTACCTGAATAAGTCAATTGCGTATGTTACTGATACTACTTCGAATGGCAAATCCAGCTACATTAGCAACATTAAAAATGTTGATTTATTGATTCACGAGCTCTATTTTGGAAAAAAAAATGAAGCAATATCTGAATCATCCGGACACACATGTACAAAAGGATTGAAGGAATTGTGCACAGAAGCATCTATTAATAGGGTTGTTATCATGCATCATGATCCAAATGGAGATCATTTTGCTTTGAAAAAGGAACTTTTTTCTGAAATACCTGGATCAGAATGGGCAGAAGATCGATCAGAGTTCTTAGTCCAATAAATCATTAATAGTATTTCCGAAATGGTGTTTGAATCTGATAAATGTTGAATAATTTTATTTCCCCAAAATGTATACTCATTTAATGTGGGCATTCAAACATCAAATTTTTAGTGAAAAAATATCTGAATAATTAGTTTTTTTATCCTTTGGGTTTCGGATATTGTTTCTTTTCACTTATTGAATTTCCATATATGATCCAATTCATTATGAAAACTCTGCGGTGCAATCATTCATTAGTGTCTAAACAGGAGTATTTATTAATGTTTACAGTATGTTTTGTTAATTTTGGAAAATAAAAAAACACTTTTGTTCTTGATCATGCGCCATCGGCATTAGAGAATCTCAGAAAAGGTCAATGGAATAAACTTTGAGAGTGACATTTGAGAGAACAATCAATCAATCAAAAAAAAAACAGAATGAAATATGAAATTTATCTTTTGCTGAAGGTATATTCGCTCATCAAATGGCTTTTTGGAGAGAGATCTGCATCATTTTCTATATCTTTGTCATATTCTTAAAGATAATTCAATTGATTTTGTAAATCTTATCCTAGCATTATTATTATCACAAATCCAAGTGTTGTAAACCAAAAAAAGTGACATGGCCATTTTTGCAAAAAGTGACAAACATATGGCTTTAATCATATTATTAGCAACTTCATCTAGATGTGCTGTTTATAAACCGCCTCATCTTAATGACGAAACATTCGAAAAAAAGATTAGTAATTACCCTCTTGCTTTTGTAATGGCAAATCAGGACAATAATACTTTTTGTTCAGATGTATTGCCTCGTTTTCGTGCTGCTGGACAAATGTTTCAAAATAAATGCCAATTTATTGTGATCAATGTCGAAGACTCCCCACAGATAATTTCTAAGTATAATATTACCCATTTCCCTTCATTATTTGTATTTCGAAAGGGTAAGTTGATTACCGAGTATTCTGATATTAAAAACACTACGCATATTGTAAAATATCTGCGTAGAATTACTGGAAATCCAGTTAGTCAATTAAATACTGATACTGAAGCTTACGATTTTATCAATTCTCATCCTGTTTCTGTTATACTCGCAGGCGATAATGAAATGGATGAGTCAATTCTGGAAAAATTCACAACAGTGGCTAAGGAATTATTCGATTATGTTCCTTTTGCTTATGCAGCTGAGCCAAGCTCCTATGGGCAACTTGGATTTGATGTGTTGCCAGCTATAAAGATTCATAGGGTAGCTGATGATACAATTATCGATGTTGATATGGAGAATTTATCCAATATTGATGTATTCAAGAGCTACCTTTTAGCTAATATTAAACCAAACTATAGAATGAAAGATGGAATTCTATTTCGAGAATTCGTTGATGATAATAGGTATAAACTCATTTGTCTTTTGGATCCCACAAAGAAATCATCTATGAAATCAATGCACTTAGCAATGAGAGCAGCTGTTACCAGATATGGAAATATATTTACCTATGGATATGCTAATATTAAAGATATGGTTCCTCTAGCTATTGAAATTGGGTTTTCAAGCACAAAAGAACCATGTTGGGCATTTATAAATTTCAGTAAGAGTGGTTCGTTAATTAACAAATTCTTTTTACCTGAAGGAACCGATGTTAGTCCAGATCTCCTTATTAGATTTGGTGATAATTTCCTCACAAATTATAATATCCTTCCAATTAAGAGTGAAGAAGACGATTCAGAAGGACCAGGACCACTCAGGAAACTTGTTGGGAAAACATTTAAGAATGCCATTGGTAACGTTATTCATGATATTGTAATGCTGCTGTCATGTGGAAAGGAAGAAGATATTAAAACAGCAATGACAACAGTGAATGCGGTTGCCATGGAATTTCAGAAACAGAAAGTTAACTCTGTACTTTTTTATTATATTAATATCGAACTGAACGAACTCCCCGGCTTAGAGAAACTAGACCTTCAGAAACCAGCCATTGTATTTTGGCCAGCAGGAAAAGAAAGAAAGCCAATGATGCTTCCAGACGACTATGATCCAGGTCAGCTAATGAAGATTGTCAAATCTCAAGCCAAAACTAATCCGAAAGTCAAGATCCCTTCCAAGTTTGACCTTGGATCTCTCGAACTTTAAACAGAAAGCGGGGACGTATTTTATTAAAAGTAGCATTTTTTGGTTGATGTCCATAAAACCTGAGTTTCAGTACTTATATGATTGGGAGTTCGAGGATAAATATGATAGAGTCGAAGCTAAAATCCCTATTCATTCTCAGTTTTCACCCGATTGTATTAAATTTCTATTTGATAAAAATTCGAGTTCTATCACGATCTATATATCTGGGTATGTTCCGATTGTTTGTGGAACTCTTTTTATGAGTGTCAAAGATGTTGAAAGGGAAATTGTTCAATCATTTTTGGTTTTTACATTTCTTAAAGAGGAGAATCTGCAATGGCCTTTTCTTATAGTTGATTTCTACCCAGAAACAGAGTCTATTGACCCCAAATCAGCGCATATATTATCTCATATGTTGGCCTCATCTCCTAATCAAGAAGAGAAGGCACTCAAATTTGTACACTCATCAATAGGTTCAGGATATCTCCCTGCAATTCTCACTGCGATACAATTGTTCCTCAATGTTGAGGATAGGAGGGCCCAAGTTATTGATCTATTAGATGTTGCTGCCAACAGGTACCAGGACCCATCATCCATTTTCCAACTTGGGATTGTTTACTATTCTCTTGATTCATCGAGAGAAATTTCTATCCCATACCTTGCAAGAGCAATGTCGCTTGGTTATACTGAAGCAGGAGTTTATCTTGCAAAGATATTCTCGCCAAATTCTGGTGTATCATTCTATCAAAAAGATGAAGTTCGAGCAATGGATTTATTACGTCATGTTTTAAATGAAAAACCAAATGCTCAAGCTTACTATGAATATGCTAAGATTCTATTGAACGATGATAATTATTCTTCGAATCATGAAGAGGGTAGAGAATGTTTGAAAAAGGCACAAGAGCTTGACTCATCATTACCAGATATCACGCCGAAGAAAAGTCATATAACAAAAATCCTAATCGCTTTAACAGCAACAGCGGCTGTAGCTATTGCTGTGTATTTTAAAAAGAGTAAAAAGAAGCAAATTTAGCAACAAAAAATTGAAATTGCGCTAAATAGATTCATTTTCAAATTGTACCTGGATTCAAAAACAGATAGAGTTGGTGTGAATGATGCTAATCCACAATATCGGATATCAACTTGATTAATGTCTTGTGTTCTTAATAATCCAAATGAATTCAGGGTTCCTTTTGATATAACTATCGATTTATCAAAAATGCACTTATATACAACCATGATTCCCGTTCCTGTAAAAAATGTTGAGGTTGAAAAACCAGAAAATGTTGAATCTGATACATAAATAGAGCCAGACGAAATTGAATTAAATAAATAGGAACAAGTATCATTGATTGAGCATAAATTCTTAATAATTGCATAACCAACATTCATATTAAAGCCAATTAGATGATCTCCTTTTAAACCCAATGTTTTGATATACATTACATCAGCTGGTCCATTTGAAACCTTATCAACCCAGAAAGCTCGGCCATGTTGCAGATTTGTACTGTTTTGATCCCTATGGACACATACGACAGTTGAAGATGTTATCATATCAACACAATATCCTTTTTTCCCAGTGTTCATAAATAATGAGTTATTGATAAATACATAATTGTTGTTACATTCATAGGCTCGTACATTAATAGATCCTGACTTCGATGAGTGAGGTTCATCAAAACAAGAGGAATAAACAATGAAAGAATTGCATTCTTTCATTAATACACCACCCGATGAAAAGTCCCAACCATAATCATATGTTGAAGTAACCCGTATAAAGGAGGTGTACATGATTGATAAGTCACCTACAGCTTTAAAATATATAGTTCCTTTCATATTTGCGGTAATATCTCGGAAAATGCAATTCTTAATTGTCATTGAACTAGTATACTCAAAATTAGTACTCTTAATTTCAAAAGTCATTTCGCTCTTTTGATATATTATCGGAGCAGAAAGGCTCTTCTCAATTCTAGAATTCATTATTTCAACAAATCCTTTGTTAAAAAAGCCAACAGTTGAAGAAATTCGAGAAAATGAACATCTATCCACAACTAAACATAATTTAGATAAGAATAGAGCTGATGAAGATATATGGTTTTGGAGAACCAGGTATCTTGTTGTTACATTCATTTACACAATTTTTTTATAAACTTGTTGCTTATTTAGTTACTATCATGGAATATGTGCAAATAGATAAATCTATTCGATTTGAAAAGAAAAGATGAAAATGCTTATTGCCACAGTGTTTTTTGCATTCATCGAAGGATTGTTAACTCTAATCAAAGATGAGCAACCATTCATATCCAGAAAGTCTGCTGATATTAGGGAAGTACTTTTATAAGACACACTTCCATCAAGGTTTATGGATCCTGAAAACTTATAGGTGAGTGTTCCACTGTGATCTATCCATGTGTTCTTGACTGATATTGCAGATGCAGATGTAGTCAGTAATACATTTGTATTTCCAATAAAAACACAACCACTGATATCAACATTTGTGGTAGATTCTGCATAAAATACGCCCCATGAACTATGAGGGCTCTTATTGCCAACAATATTAGAATTTTTAAACAGTCCTCCAGCTCCATTTCCAATATATACAATACAAACATAGTTTCTTGTGGTACAATTATGAAATGTACAATAATCACATATGGATGATGATATTCCATTAAACAAAATCCCCGAGTAAGATTGACCTTCATTCGATGATGCATTAATATTCTTGACTTCTTGAGTGCTTCCTCGGATTCCTATCGAAACCTCAGCACCACTAACTGTAGACTCGGGACACTGGAATACACTTGATAGTAAAAATATATTTTTTCCCGCAATAATATCAGAAAATTGGCCACCGTTCGTCCAAACTGTTGAAGGGGCTGAACAAAAACTTCCACAACATCTATTAACAACACTTTCTGAACTAGATACCTTCATGGCTCCTCCGTTTGAAGATGAACAACGAGAAAAAATGCAATTTTCAACAACAGTATGATCGCATGAACTTATATAGATCGCTCCACCAGCGCCACTTGAAAAAGTTAAACCATTAAAAATACTAGAGTGAATATAATGATTCCCAGAATTAACAACAACACGAGTATCACTTAATTTATGCAATATTGCTGTTTCTGATGGAAAAAAATCGCTAAACAAACACAGTAAAAAACATAACATAAAACTCTTTTTTAAAATGGTTCGATTTATTAATCCTATGTGTGGAAGAGGATTCCTTCTTCTTTGTTTTAATGAAATCAATGAATTCGTGTTTTTTCAGAATAGAAATTATCCTTGAATGAAAGATGAGTGTTGTCAGGGGTTGTTCTTCCATGGAGGAGACTAGTGGATTGTATCATATTAATTCCCAGCTTCCTCTCTTCAGGGCTCCTATTGCTACTAACTCATGGTCACCCTTCATGGTTTCCCTCTGAGAATGACCTAGTGCAAACTTCCTGACATATTTCAATAAGGCATTCACATGTATATGTATATAAGTTGTCATGTCCATACACACATTGTAAACACATACACCCTCAACATGTTTGTAAGTCATGAGCTTCATTATCTCCAGAGAAAGAAGTAGATGGATCCTAAAGCTCGAATCTATGGTTGTATCAGCAAGCCATAAACAATGGTGAACCAAATGATGATGTTGCTCAGGTGAAAATGGGCTATTCAACTTTTATTGAATCGGGGTTATAGCCAAAACATTATTATTAATTATAATTTCATCATGAACATTAACAACAATTAGTAGACTCAACATACCCATTCATTTCGCTTCAAGATTTGTTCATCTTCTTGTTGTTGAATTTCTTAAAAAATAATGGAGCTGATTTATTTGAAAAAAGATATAAGAAAACTCATGAGAATCTAGTAAGCAGAGAAAACTAGATAATTAAACACCAAAACCGAAAATTGTTTAATCTCATTATGATTAAAAATATGATGAGAAATCAATTTGAAAACAATTTAATTTCAGCTTTTTATCTTTGATTTGATGGATTTGAAATGGGGGGCTGATCGGAAAAGAGTGGACAAAAGTCCTATTTTTTTTGTTCATCTTTCGATGAATGGGTTTGTTTGTATGTTTGTTTGTTTGTATGTATATTTGTTTGTATGTTTGTTTGTTTGTATGTTTGTTTGTTTGTATGTTTGTTTGTTTGTATGTTTGTTTGTTTGTATGTTTGTTTGTATGTTTGTTTGTTTGTATGTTTGTTTGTATGTATGTTTGTTTGTTTGTATGTTTGTTTGTATATTTGTTTGTATATTTGTTTGTATGTTTGTTTGTATGTTTGTTTGTTTGTATGTTTGTTTGTATGTTTGTTTGTTTGTATATTTGTTTGTATATTTGTTTGTATGTTTGTTTGTATGTTTGTTTGTTTGTTTGTATGTTTGTTTGAATATTTGTTTGTTTGTAAGTTTGTTTAGTATTTTTGTAAATAAGTAAGATACTTGGTTGAACCCTAAATTTTTGTGGCTAGTTTTCGTTTTATAGTATGATATTGATTCTCAATTTTGTTTGTTCTCATCTTGTGACAGATAAACTAGAAACGAATACTATTTTCAAGGATTTATAAAGAAAAATGGATTTTGAATAAATATATTCTCATAAAAGTGGAAATAATCATCAATTAGACCTGTACATAACTTGTTCATCAATGTCATTGTCTAATGAATCATCAGGATCAGCGACCACATCATTAAAGGGCCCCATAATAATTAACAAGACCCTTGGATTTTGGAAGCTCATCACTATAAATATTACATAATGTTCAGGTGGATTTAGAATTACCTTGCAATAAACTGGAATCCAATCTTCATCTATGGCCAAATCCTTTATTAAGTCTGATAGATCCTCAAAACCCAGTGAAGGATTTTTAAATATCTCGCGAATTATTGTGTCAAAACTATCAACATCAAGAAGAACAATATCTCTTCCCATTATAATAAGTGGCTGTCCAAAAGTGCCATTTTAATGAATTAAAAATTTTTGAGAACAAAACAATAATTGTAATTCAATATTCAGAATAGTTTAAATAATTTGAATTTTTTTGAGTGACAATAATATTAATTCAATAATTCAATTATTTAAGTGGAAAAAACATGAAAAATGTCAGGATTATCCTTTCAATTTTTATATTTGTTTACCTAATAGGGAGAGATCAGTTGGCTATTCATTTTGTGATTACACAATTAATAGGATAGGGAATTATGGTGTTTGAATAGATTTGATTGAGAATGTTCATGATTTTTACCCATACATACATCCTCCTACCGTGTTATATGATATAAAAACATTTTAATTCAATTTATTCTCATTACTTGAAAAAGTGACATATAATGTAGTCAAATAATACAGTTTCAACTCATTGTTTTAAAGTGTATGTCAACAGTCTTCTGGTTAATAAAGGATAAAATATCTCCCACCATGAGTTTAAATAAATTAATGTTACCAATAATTCTCTTTCATTTGCTTTTTTACAGATTTTCTTTCCAATATGACTCATCCAAGTTTAAAATATTTATTAAGGATTTAAATTTGTTGAATCATTTTCTAATATTTAAAACATTCTTAAATCTAAATTGGATCCAAATCATTCACTTCTGTAAATTTCAAGAAATTATGAAATTTATCTTGAAATTATGTAAGAAACTTGGTCAAAAAACCAAATTATTTCAGTGTATCTTCAAAGTTACAATAATTTCCAAGATCATTTACATATTATTATTCCTTGTATTATATCGCAACCCTGAAAAAGAAGATGGATTAAATAATAATTTGACAACATTTATCACCAAAATTTCAAAATCCATTATTTCTACTCCAATTTTCTTTGTAAAACATAACAATGGTTTTGTTTGGGGGGTTGGTTTTTCTTGTGAAAGAGAAAATATTGACCAGGGAAGGTCTTTTTTTAATGTAACAATTGTGATTCTAAATTGTTTCTTCACAAGATCTTCAGAATTCTCTGGAAATGGTGGAGTGATACTTGTGGATGGAGGAGATTACTCCATGAATATCAATTGCTCAGTATTCTATAGCTGTGTTTGTTCAAATCAAGGAGGGGCAATATACTTCTCTTCTTCTTATTCATATCTGAGTATGATTTGTGGTAATAGATGTTCATGTGGAGCATCTTCGAGTTACAATTGCCATTTTGCTCATCTTTGTTCTCCTCATGTGAATCATGTAGAATATCTTTCAATTTCAAATTGCTCTCATACAACATCTGGATACTGGTCAATGCACTTATTATCAGGTGATCAGAGAGATGATAACACTAACAGCTCAATGAATAATGCTTACAGAGGTTCTAGTTTTCTTATTCAGAATGGTAACTCATTCACAAGTTCATATTGTACATTCTCAAACAACAGGGTTTCAGACAGCATTTGCATTAGGTTCACTACTACCACAGGAGCAATAACAATGTCATATGCTAGTATTGTTCATAACAACAGTCCATCTACATACGGTGTTATTTATGTTGCAGGAACAGGAACAACAAGGTTAATGAATTGCATTTTCCAAAACAATCAAAACTATCTATTCTGTGTATATTCAGGAAATCTTGCAGTTTCTCATTCATTTATTTATCATCCAACATCATTCTCTACTAGAACATCAGTATCAACATCAACAAATAATACATTTACTAATGCAATGACATACCAGATACAATACTTTAATTCCCTTCATTGTAATGCAGACATTCCTCTAATTGAACCAAAACAAAAGTATACAATTGATCAAACTCATATGAAATCTTTCTTTTTTGTATATCAAGTTACAATTCAAGTGATTAATTAAGTAAATAACCATTGGATGAGTGTTATTGATTGGGAAATAGTGAAGGATTTATTCTTTAAAATAAACTAATTGTTCTAAATTGGTCTTCATCATACTCTTTAGATTGTGGTGTTATATTTGTTTCCCATAGTTCTTATTAAAAATATGTCAATTCTCAAAGTTATATAACTGTTCGTCATACAATAAACGTTTTTTTGGGATTCGCATCTCATATGACAAGATCCAATAGATGCAATGGTGGAAATTCTATTCCATTTAATAAAACTACTAACATGTTCATATATTTTAAGAAACGGCCATTAACAGAAATATTGGATGATATCACAAGACAATAATATATATACATTTTAGATATTTATAGTTGAGAGAATATAGTAACAATAAACATCCTATTCTGATTTAACAAAGCCAAACAATTCAAATCGATATAAAAAGAAAATATAATTATCAAGCCAATTCTTACTTATATTCTTAATTCTAATGTACTTATAATACTTGTTATTAGGTTGGACTGTAAAGTTCATTTGAGCATTAGGATCATTGAAACCCTGGCTACTGTTCTGGAAAACAGTTGTATCCATTTTTTTATCAATGATTTCGAATGTCGATCCATCTGTCGATCCCTCAACTTGCCATGACTTGATTCTTTTACCATCATTCATTGAGTAGGAAGTAATAGATACCTTTCTTTTTTTGAAATCAAACCGAATCCATGATTCTGGTGAATTCAGACTGATCCATCTACTACTATCATTCTTTAAAACACTATATGGGTCATATGGTTTTGAATGCATACTTGATGCTTCAATGCTGATTTCTCCAGTATCAATCAAATCTTGTTTAGTCAATAAACCATTAAAAATACCCGAAAACAGATTTGATGTATATGAATACTCAGAAAAAGAAGCAAAATTACTAGTTGAATAAAACTGTTCATTAATAACTTTTGATTGAATTTGTTGATCTTTTTCTTCTATCACTTTCTCTTTGGCTTGAATCTCCATTTTCAAGGAACTTATTTCTTGGTCAAATCGATGAAGTTTTTCATTTTGTTGTTGGATAAGATTCTCAAGTTCTTGAAGTTTCCTATTTGTTTTTTTGTCTTTATGTTCAATTTTTTTAATAAGACTATGTTTTTCATCTTTCATTGAATAGAATTCTCTTTGAAAAAATGAAAGAGCATGATTGAAATTGCGATATATTTCACTCGAGTCATCGACCGACATGATATGAAGAAAACTCTCCAGCTCAGAGAGATCTGAGCTCTTTTGATAATTAATACAGTTAATAAGCATTTGAGCTCCAGTTCCATGATGGTTAATGCATCCAATCAAAAATGGTTCTAATGATGACAATGAGAAAGTTTGATTACATAATCCAAAAATCCGAAATAATGACGGAAGAGATACTAAACATAGACTTGGGCAACGCAAATACGTTTCGATGTTGTCAATAACGCATTTTTCATACTTAGAGATATCAAAACGGTCATCATTTTGTCTTTGGAGTAAAACAGCCAGTATTCTTTCAGGCGAATCATCATTAAGAAGTTGAAAATGAGTATCACAACAAAGATACTCACATATATCATAAACATCCCCGGATTTATCAACTCTTGGATAACTGATTCTATTATGAATCAGATTTAAAAACTCTTTGAAAGATTCTTTCGAGTATAAAAGCTCAAAACTAAAAACCATTCCGCAATTTTCATTGTAGAATTCCCGAAAAACTCCACTATGAAGAAACAAACACCCGATGTTCACTGGAAATTCTTCACCATTATAAACAATAATTCCATCTTTCTCTTGAACTGATAGTCTCAAACAATATGAATCAAGAATCCCAAAATGTGATTCCCATTCTCTTAATAAGCGATAAACACCAATTTGATCATTTTTATCACTAGGAATTATTCCTGAAACCAGAAAGTCAATGAAATGACAAAAGACTCTAAAATCACATGAATCACTCAAAAAAACACGATCATGTTGGTAATATTCATTTAAGTATCTCTTCAGGCATGCCAAAACAGTTTTGTCAACATGTTTAGTCTGATTTCCATATTGAAAAATCACTTCGGGCATTAAATTCTAACTACAAAATTAGACAAAATTCGAATTTGGTCTAATGATAAGAGATACAATTTCTATTAAACAAATCTATGTTAGAATCTGAGGATCGAAATTATATGGATTATCATGAGTTTTATCTCTTGCATGGAGTGTTTAGCGAAGAAATTCAAGCAAACTATGATGGTGAAAACAACTTGGGTGGGATAATTAATGAATTAAAAAACCGAAACCATATAATCTCATTATCTGGTTCTACAACAGATCCATTGATTTCTATAATGGGAGATGAAACAAAATATTATTTTGTGAGCGGGAAGAAAGGCTATTTGATTATTGTTCTCAGAGATTTCTCAATAATACCTGAATATTACTCAATGAAATGCAAGAAGTATGATAATATTGGATGGACATTTGAGGGATCATCTAATGGCATCGATTGGACAATTCTTGATACCAAGAAAGAGCAGACATCATTTAATGAAGATACCAAGTTTTCTTTGGGTATTTGCACTGAACCACTGCATTACATAAAGTTAAGCAGTTTTAGTAACACATGCTCAATTTTTTCTTTCGAATTATACTCAAATTGTTACCCAGATGGATATTTTGCGCATTTTTTAAAGAAATCTCTTAGTAGACCTTCAGATCATGGAATTTTCATGCATTCAGACAAGAATTCACCATACACTTTGCTTTCAAGAGATTTTTATTTCCCTTATTATTCATCACCTAATTGTTTTAACTGGTTTCAACTTGACTTTGAAAATCAAAGACTCCAAATAACAGGCTACACATTTGAAGTCTTCGAGACTGCATCTAAAGCACAGCCAATGAGATCATGGATTGTTCTCGGATCCAATGATGAAGAAAAATGGGAGATTATCGATGAGAAAAGGCACGATGAAGAACAATGTGTCAAAAAAAAGTTTCCTTATTTTCCTGTAAAGATCTCTCAGCCATATAGATTCATTCGATATGTTATGACAGATTCAAATGCCAACAATCGGAACATAATGGTACTTAAAAGTATAGAAGTATTTGGTTCATTACATAACTCAAGCAACAACAATTCTACATTGAATGAATAAAATCATTGTTTTCACCATGTTTTGAACTTCTTTTCCATCCATTATTAAGTTAATAGAATATTTGGATACTTTAAAGAATTGATAAAATTTAATGAGCAATAACGTTAAAAGCTTTGACTTTGGGCTTTTTCACGATTCTACAACCGAAATTGGTTCAATGCCTATTCATTCATATATACGGATTAATGATCAGGAGCACATTGCTGCAACTGAATCTGAGATATTTTATATTCGGAGGGGTTTATCGAGTAAAAGCTATAATATACCATCAATATCAGCAATTTATATTCATGAATTTAATGTTTTGGTTATTGTAACACCATCTCCTTCATCCTTTTCGGTGTATTTGCTCGATTCTCTTAGATCACCAATTTTAAGTGGAGTTTTTTTGGATCAAATTGGTGTTTGCCACATGGTATATTCACATAAATCGAATTCTATAATCACTCTTGGAATATCTGTGCATTCATGGAGATTTCAGTTTATTCCTCCTTCAAAATATGGAAAAAGCGATTTTTTTGCAAAAATATCTCCTAGAAAAAAATTCGCTCTTGGCTATAGAGCTAGTTTACTATCTTATCCGTGTTTTATTAAGAGCAAAGAGATACTAATGATTACAACAAATGATGGAATCATGGCGTTTGATTTAGATGGTAATATAATCAAGCCTCCAATAGCTTATCATACAAAAACATTCACATTATTTGCTCATAATGAATCAAATGGGAAATATCTGAGCTCGGATGTCCAAGAAGGGCTATGCCTTTGGGCAAAGAGTGGGAAACTTCTTCGGCATTATACTTGTACAAATTCTCCTATTTTTATATCATTCTTTGTGAATGCAGAATTCATAATTTGTTTTGATGCTAGATTGTACCTTTCTATCATTGATCTTAAAACCGATCAAATATTCACATGTGTCAAGCTTGAGAACAGACCCCAAAAGATTTTTTTCGAAAAATCAAATGAAGAAGCTTGTAAGATTATTTTAGTATCTATTAATATGGTTTCAATTTATCAAATTTCAATACCATGGAAGTTATGGAGGAGATCTGGAACAGCTCCAGTATATATTCATAGATGTCCAATGAAGAATCATGCTGCAAGAGTATGTGTAATTTTTCAGAATGGAACAATTCAAATGTTTTCTCCCTCTACAAAAAAGATGATTACCACTTTTCCCCTTAAAGCATCAGATGTTCCTCAATCAGTTGTTCTAGATCGGGGATTAAATGATAATTATGAACGTGACCAAGTTTTTATACTTTATCAGAATGGCTATATTGGAGTATATAGTATAGCTTCATTTCCTAGTTCTCCATTATCAAGTTTTAACATTCATGGTTCTTGCTTTACAATGGGAAAGTTTAATAATCGATTGTCTTTCTTGATAGGAAATCAGCAGGGAGAGGTCCAGATTTATTCTTATGAAAAATTCTCATTTATAAAGAGATTCAATCCTTCCATAGGGCCAATTGAGAGCATTTTTTGTCATGAAGATACAGATACCATCCTTATTGTTTCAAATAAGAAGCTTTCTAGGTATTCAAGTTCATCGGGTCTCCCATTAGGAACATACCCTCATCATTCTGGGTGTATAAGTAGGGTTTTTAATGATCTTTTAATTGTTGGCTTTGAAAATGGATCATTTTCTTTCAAGAGAATTAAAAAAAACTCAATTGAAATACTATATGATGTTGATAAGCCAATTCACAAAGGTAAAGTTACGGGATTATCATGCGGATCAAACTTTTTTGTTAGTTGTGGCAATGAAGGAAGTGTTATTGTATGGAATTATGAAATAGAAATCATTGCTGAGTTATGTTATCCATTGAAATTGAACAGTGTTTCGGTATTGAATGGTAGAAGGGATTTATTAGTTGGAACAGACAGTGAAATGATGTTTATTAGTGGTGCAATGGTGTTTGGAAACGAAAGAGATGAAGAAGATTTAATAATGGATAATTATGATAGAATAAGTGATTCGCTTACCGCTGAATTCAGTACATTTGATGAGGATGAAGATATCCCTGATGATGATGTATTAACATTTGCTTCAACAAATAAATCTTTTGATCAACCCAGGTCCATTATAATACGGGAGAAAGTGGATTTTCTAGATAGCGAACCTCTATTATCACCAGAATTTGGTGCTCCAGAGCAAGTACCCAAATCAAATGATAAAGAAAGAAGCAATAACACCTTAATAAATAATGATAATGTATCAAAAGACAAAATAGACCTTCTCAATAATAATGATCCCCTCGGCATTGATGAATCTATTATTGATCATTCAAAAAAGATTGATCAAAACCATATCAAGCTATTTGATGAGAAATCAAATCAAGAATCAATTGAAATTGTTAAATACCCATTATTACCAATAGAAACACCCAAAGCTGAGTTGAATTCAATGATAATTGATAAAATCATAAATGATGAAAAATCGAATGTTTCGATAAAAGATTCACAACTAAATACGAATAATGACTTCACTGAGAACACTTCTGGGAATATTTCTCAATTAACATCTTCGGTAGATGAAAATTCCAGAATCAATAAGGAGAATGATAATGGTTTTAATGATGTATTTAATAATAATATCAATAATTATACAGACAACAATAGTACAGATAAAAAATTTAATGTTCCCCTTGCAGATGAACCTATTAATGGTACAGAAACCAATGAAAATATTGAAAAAACAATTCTTTTTGGATTTGAACCCATAGAGAAAAATGGAACTGAAATTGGAGGCAATTTATTTGTAGAAAAAGAAAACCAAATTGATAGTTCATCAATTTTTGAAGGAGGCAGAACAAGCCAGGGGATTGCTGGTGGAAATATAAAGCAAAATGTTGAGAATCTCCAAAATATTGAACCACCAAGTTTATCAAAAATTTTGAATAGTTCTAGAAAAAAATCCCCACGAAAAAATCGACCCAAAAAACAATTTGACAAAAGTATTAAATTGGAGAAAGGGGATGTTGGTGTATTAAAAGTTGAGGAAGAAATGAATGAGATCAATTCAAAACACAGTGAGTCTATTAATGGTTATTTGACAGAGGATAATGGTAAATCATTTGAGTTTAAAGATAATATTGAATCAAATGAATTAGACAATTCACATATTCATGTGAACAGTACAATTATTGATTCAAATCAATTGAATGAGTTTTCAGATGGATTTGTTTATAATAAGGATTTGATATCATCAAACAATAGAGATTTGGATTATATAAATGAGACTCCTCAGCCATTGTCTTTGTCATCGAAGTCTATGAATATTTGTGATATGGAAAAGAATTGTGATAATGATCATGAAAACTCAATGGATACCAAAAATAAAGTGAATAATCAGAAGAGAATAAGTTCTTCATCAATTCCAAATAACAAAACACATACTAATCATCAAGAATCTGGAGAAATGATGAGACTCAATAATGAAAATCCAAATTCTCTTCATGATATTTCTGAGAATAATCCTTCAATAAATGATGTTCCATACGTTCGTTACTGCAACCCTCATCGAGTTATTTTACGAAAACCACCTCCAATTAGACCAGAAAATGATATTTTGGTTAATATACCAGCATCAATACGCTTCGATCACAATATTTTATATACAAGATTGGCTTCCGAAGAATCTGAACAAGTCGCAACTCTTCCTAAACTTGTTGACTATAATCAGGATATCATTATTAATGAAAAGAGGAATCATGCATATTTAATAACATCAAGATCGGATACAAGCTTACCCCCTGAATTAGAGACCAACTTTGCCAAAGTTCAGCATGCACAAAAAAAAGATAGATTTTTGGCTCCTCCTCCAAATACACCATCTTTACCTTTGAGGCCAAAAATCCCAAGTTTTAAAATACCCCAAGATCAAGACCTATTCTCATATAATCGAGAACCAATACATTCATCAAGACCATATTATTCCAAATCTATTAGAATGCCAAGCCCTGTTTATGAGGACTCAAATAGGGAATTGAACACTGACCCCAAATACATTGTTGTTTCACCGGGCCAAAACAAGCAAAAAATGAACGATTTAATTGCAATTTTTGCTAGGGTACACTCTCCAAGGAAGAGCACATCCAAAAAATATAAGAGATAAACTGTTTGAATTGTTTCTTCTTTCATCTGATCCAGGCAATTTTTATTGGATAAAATGGCTTCTGCTCTTCATGAAAGAACCGTATTTCAAGAAATAAAAAGTATTTCTATCGACAAACATGTGTTTGAAAATCAGAATAATATCAATTTTACGTCTTCTGTTGAGATCCCAAGTGTAATGAATAATGTCACTCAAAATTCTGTTCTTATTCCATTCAATGATATTTTAATTACCAAAATGCTGGATAAATTTTTGTTTCCTCATCCTCAATTATTGATAAGTCTTGTTTCTACCAAGTCAATGATTGATGATTTCGATTTTTATTATTTGCTGAAGTTGCACTTTCTTAGGGACATCGGCGTCAATAAAAAAAGCATATTGGAATGCTTAGCACAATCCAATGCTCTCACAACTGAAGAAATAATGTTTATTTATAGCACCAATTACTCTCAAGAGGACTCAATGAATGAATGGAACAATAGCTTTTCATCTATTCTTACCGATTTCTCCCGTATATTTAATAGAGAATGGGTATTAAATAGTGTTGATGATCTATTCAGTTTGCATTCATTGTGTGTATCACTAGATTGCAAACTATACCTCACCAAGTTTTTAGAATCATATAACGAAGATGATGGAAGATTTTTGTATTCATTAAGTATCGGAAAGCAAGATTCTAATCAATCTATTATATTGTATTGTCATTCTCCATCAGAGTATTCTCTTCTCGGTCCTGTCAATCGAGAGAAAAAAATCAAAGATTTTCCTCCTAAATGTTCAATTCTAACATCAATTGTCACACCAAATAATCAGGTCGCTTTTTATATTGATACAAACTCATTATTTGACTCTCTTGGGAAGATTTCAATGCCTTTTAATGAAGTAAAAGGCTCTGTTTCTAGAGACAATCAGAAATCAATAGGAATCTCATTTAATCTCACTGGCGAAAGATTAAATATTGAGCTCGAAATCGGAAGTAATAACATTGGAAACGAACAGTTACAGTTTTTCATGAATGGTTTTGAATGCCCTTCCTCTGATATTTCATCAGAGTTGGAGGTTTTGAAGTCGTTTGGGAGATCTCAACTGATTTTTTCTGCTAATAATTGGTATTTGATTGAACAAGAGGTAAAAATCTCTGAAATAACTGCTGATATGTTCCAACAAATGTACAAGGAAAAACATTTCTACATGTTGTCAGACTTGTTTAGCCAGTTTAATTTTCCAATTGTTCCATCAAATTCAGAGATTTCTCTCACCAAATTCATTCGTTTAATGTCTCCTTTCTCAAAAAACTCAGTGTCACCAATTTTTGGTGATGTTGATTCTTGTGTTTTATCAGCTTTTACAGAAAGCTACCCTCTTTCACAGGCTTCGAATCATCCATACTCGCAATTAGTGTGTTTGGAATCTTTATTGGAGGCTGCAACAAATAGTAGAACAATATCATGCAAGTATTGTCATTGTAATAGAAGATCTAATGATTCAGTCAATATACTTATGGTACCAATCAGAAGTGAGAAGAGTCCATTCATAAAATGGTTGTGCATGAAATGCTTTCGGTGTCAATCAAAACAGTTCCAAGCTGAGATAATGTCAATGTTTCTTGTGTTTTATAGTAGTTTTGATATATATTCAAATATTATAACTGAAGAAAAATGTATAATTTTATTATCTCAGACATTGAGAAGGATTCATTTATCAATAATGAGCCTACGATCTCAGCCAATCGGATCGCTAAGATCAATCATTCCAAGAATTGATGCTGCATATAATGAATTATTGTCCATTTTAAAGCTTTATAGGCAAAGGATTCTTTCAATTAAGAGTGTTTCGATTAATGACCTAATTACTATTAGGAACAGTTCTGAATATAAAGCAAGAATTGGCCCTGGACAGAGAATTGTACCCCTTCCAGAACCCGACTATGAAGTGGTTGATTACAAACTCTTTTCTCAATATTTATCTGGAGTGTATGAAACTGGAATCGGAAATACATCGTATATGCTTACACTCCCAGAGAAAGAGATCTCTAATAGTTTAATTACAAAAGCCCATGAAAATTTAATTAATGCTGAAGGGCCTGTTTCACAGTCCATTAGAACTATATCCATTGGCATGAAAGATGTGAAGTCTTCAACTTTGTTAATCAATGCCAAACTTAGCATGGATTCAAAAGAGATAATTGGTAATCTAACTCAAAATGTGTATCAAATATCCAAAGTTTTTTGCAATGGGATTAACTCAGTACCTATATCCAAAATCCGCACAAGCCATGTTTTGAAGAGTTTATTCTTAATGGACAACTCTCTGAGATTTGTTTTGCATGATCAAAAACAAGGTAGGATTTTCATATCTGAATCCAAATTTGGCCAAATCAATGATAATTCAATGAAAATCATCTGTGAGGTTGATGATGTGTTTGATTGCTCAATCTCAATATGTCGAAATGGATCAATTGCAGTACTATCAATTGATGATAACATTAGCAGCCTGATAATAATATCTTTTGAAAATGGAGATGTAATTCAAAAGAAAATTGGTGAGTATAATGGACAACTTGTTGAATGGGATGCAAATGGAACCTATGTTTGCATCGCCAATTCTGATTGTTATACATATGAGTTCTTTGACGGCAATGAAAATGAGTATGTTGATTTCGAATCAGATGAGATTGGTCAAATAATTAAGCTGATATATATTAATAATACATTTCACGCATTTTTTGATTCAGGAGATGTGATTGATTTGTCAGAAAACCAAAATCAGTATTCATTTGAATCCGAGATCAAAGATGCTTATTTCATTACTCGAAATAGTGTAACAACATTGGTATCCATAAATATAGATGACAGTTCATCATTTATTGAATTAGATTCTGCTGATGTAGATATTGAAACACCGGTATCTTCTCTACCACCAGTATTTTCCCCTGGTATTCTTATTGATCTCAAGTCATTTGATAAAACATTGACATTAAGCAAACTGGGACTATCGATTATTGAGTCATTCCCTTCAATGATATCATATTTTTATGGGAAATCTATGGTAATAATCAGGAAAGATATGTCATCATACAAACCGAACAATTCCAACAATATTCTAGTTTCGTCCATTGTTTCCTCATATACCAAATATAAATCATACATATGTCTTCATTCATCTGAAGGTTTGCTTAATTCTCTCAGTATTCCTGTATTAATCCTCGGCTTTTTATCATTTGATCACACTAATACATGCAAACAAATTGATATTCTTTTCGGAACAAAACTCCAATTTGTGCAAAAAGAAGGTATTTGGATAACAACAAAGGTAACAAATTCTAGGATTTATTTAATTTTAGTGATAAACTTATCCAAAGAACAAAACTATGAAAGGATAATACACTCCCTTATTGCTTCTGGTATTAATCTAATCCTTTCATCATCAAACAATGCTGATGTATCATTGTTTGCACAGTCATTATACTCGTCTCAAATTCACCCATCACATTGTTCCCTCCTAACTATCATCCGAAGTGTTAGCCAATCAGTGAACACAGGATTAATCACAACACTACTCAAAGAATCACTAATCAAAGAATCCATTGTTAACCATTTGAAACTATCAAAAGATGAGCTCAGCTCATGGATGTCCAAAATTAACTCACTGCCAACCACAAATTCTTCTTCGGCTATTAGTACTATAAAGGATGCTTTGGCTCTAACTGCAACATCCCTCGACTACCCACAAAAATCCATCAGGCAAATATCCTCTCTGTTAAGACCTTAAAATGGTAAAATTATCCCTTTATTTTAGATGGACAAAGTTGCAATAACAACATTTCTAGAGAATTCTCTTGGTAGGAAGTGCCTTGTTGTACTTTCGAATGGCTCTACGATGATTGGATATCTTTGTACGATCGATAGATTTTTTAACTTAGTAATGAGGGATGTTGATGAGACTGTCAACAGCAAACCCGTTTCCCATCATTCACATATATTTGTTCGTGGAAATTTTGTAAGTCACGTTGCCCCAACACAGTAAAGGCTGATTGTAAATAACACTTTTATTTTTTCGTATGATTCTTGAATTCTGTTGAAAATTCTTCAATTATCGAGAGCACACGTGGATCAGCTGGGTATATTATGGCAAGTTGATGCAGATAAAGAACAAAATCATTTTGTATCAAGAAAGAATGGATTTTTGCCAGCTTCATTCCAGCCAATAGAATCTGAAGAAAAGGGGCAGCTGCTTCCAATGGAGGCTTTCGATTATATAAAAAGACCAAGGTCGATGTTAACATATCCTTTGTCACTTTAGAAAATCCACAACTGTTAATGTGTTTCAGGATCAAAATAGCAAGACATGCGGGAACATTATAATCAGAATTTTGAATTTGCTGAGTTAGAATTGAAGAAAATGAGTCATCAAGTATAAACTTATGCTTTGATGTTTCTAATTCGAGAAGAACCTGAATGAGAAATGAGTTTGAATGAATCTCTTTGCCAATATTGAGGAATATTGATGCAATGAAGCTTGATATCTCTAATCCTTCATACTTGTTAAGAATACTCTGGATAAATTTCAGCGTATCTCTGCTTTGAGTAGAAGAATAACATGATACAATAATATCCCAGTTCTTGATCATTATTTCATCCGGTATAGTAACTCTTTGGATTATAGAAATTGCAAATTTGACAATACCAATGTTTTGGGAAGTAAAAGCCGAAAATAAGATATTTGTTAAACCTTTTTCGATAATATACTTGTGAACTGTTGCAAATGCCAAAACATTATTCAAAAACTCAAGAGAACCTTTCCCAGGCCCAGATTCCATTAAATATGGTACTAACATCATCATTACAAACGTTGCATCTTTTTCTGATGACCTATATGAGTTGGATGATAACATTTGAATAGTGGTAGAAAGATTAACTTTTGATTGAGGCGTCGATTGAAGACCAATTATGCTATATTTTTCTTCTCTCAGTATACTCGACAGAAACATAACTATCGAACTTAATGAAGATACAGATGCTTTCAACATGATTTTTCTTGCTCCAAATCGTTTCAAAAAAACTGAAAGAACTGGAACAATGATGCTATGGCTTGAAGATTCTAAAACCATTTCTATATGATTTTCTTGAGCGATTCGATCAATTAAATCAATTGTCTGATTTGGTTGACTTCTAGAGAGCAATTTTTCTAAAAATTCACCCAAATTCTTCATATTAGGAGCGAGTTTTGAAACAGAACTAACAACAAAATCAGTTAAAACATCCCATATATTGAGCAATGAGAAAGCGCACTTATCTGGATTAACTGTTTTCACATCAATGATTTTCGCTATCACTTTAATAGCCCTTTCTTGAAGAGGTGGCGATGTTGTTTGTTTAGCAAGCGCAATCAGATCATCTAAAATCGAATCATCAAGTATATTCAACTCTAATAGCTGCTCCAATGTTAAAGATGCTTGTGGATCCAATGGACTCATCGATTTTAACTTACTGATTACAACTTGTGGATCCTGTTTTTTGGTATAATACTCGTCCATTATTTTTTGATGTTCAGGAGCTGTATCTTGAATCCATTTCAGGAATTCTTCTTTGTTAGTCCCTGGAACAACACAATTTCCTTTTTCTAATTGAAGCCTGACCTCTTTCATTGTAGGTCTGTCATGCATTTCTTGGGCCCAACACCTTTGGATTAAATCGGAATACTCAGGATCAGAATCCGGAGGAAATTCTGGTCTTAATTCGTGCATTACAACACCTACAGCAATTTGCATAATTCGATAATTCCTGAATGGCATTTTCCCTGTGTATAATTCCCAGAGAAGAATTCCAACAGCAAACACGTCAACGCATCCACCATATGGATGTCCAGGTTGTAGTAATTCTGGTGCCATCCATTGGATTGTCCCGAGTTCGACAGACATATTAGGTCCAATTATTCGTGCTAAACCGAAGTCACATATAACTGCTCTATTATTTTTGTCCATCAAAATATTAGGAGGCTTTAAATCTCTGTGAACCATGTGGTTGGCATGCAAATACTCAAGTCCTCTAACAATATCAACAGCAATTTGTGATTTCAAAAGTGGTGTAGACTTCACTTTTGGGTCATGGAGAATATCAAACAAGTTTCCATTCGGAATATAGGTTGTAGCAATGCAGAATGGTTGTGTTACAGTTACACCCACAAGTTTTAACAAATTTGGGTGATCCAAATGAAGCATTGAATCGATTTCTCTTTTTAAGTAACCTACCGTCCTTGGCTTCAATTGATTAGGCTTCAACTCTTTAATAGCCAATTCCTCACCAGTAACTCTATGCTTTGCATAGTGAACAACAGCATAGGCACCTTGTCCAATATTTTCTTTGACTATAATCCAGTCTCTATGCTTTAAGATACTATTGTTTGACTCAAAAAGACCTTGATTTCCTTTTTGAACGCTCAGGACGCTATTAATCTGGGATATCTTAAAATACACTCTTTTTTGAAAATTGGTAGGAATTACTTGAAATCTTGATACCAATAAATCGCGAGTTTGAACTAAATCCCTAGAATGAGCATAGGATAGACCATCAAACGTTTGAAAACATTCAAAACAGAAAGCAGTTGATGTTTCGGCCCATGCATTCCATAAAAATGCCAAATCAACGTAGCTCTTGTTGAGACTATTATGAATTAAGTAAGATAGCCAATTATTCGGCAAAAAATGTGATAATATCCCAATAAATGATGTGCATGCTTTTAAAAACTCAAATAAACGCAAAATTTGATCAGAAGTGATTGTGCCCGTTTGAGATGATAGTTTTTTTAAAAATGATGAAAGCTCGTATGATATTAGCTCACATTTAAATCTGCACCAGACTATTTTTCCAAGCACTTTATCGATTTTGTCATATGTTTTCTCGAAAAAACGAGTCCAGAATCGAATTTCTTTTGGAAACCCGTTCCATGTAGACATGATAATATTAATGAAAAGAATTGGTCAGGAGTGATTCTTGATGATTAATAACATAAAAAATTCTTCAGAGAGTCTCATAGTTGAAGAAGAATTGAACAATTTTTTTTATAATGATGAATTGGATCTTATCATTTATAAATCATGGAAAACATCGTAGTTTATACACATAGAATACTAGGAAAATACTATTCTCAAAGAAATATCACAATAGAACTAAGATTTGCTTATGGGTTAAATATTTTAGTATTAATGATTGATTGAAATCTTTGGAATTGTCCAAATAAAAAGCAAAAAAAGTCAAATGATTGTATTTATTCTTGATCAAAATTGAATTTATTGATTATCATTAATAAATGAAAGGTTTTTGGATTCCTGGAAACATGTCCAATTCTTGTTTGAATTACAAACTTTAATTTTTAATTAATATTCACCAGCATATATTAATAATAAGTATGAGAGCTTAAATAGTCTCTGTATATAATAGATCCAATTTAATGCCAGTTATATTTTTGGTTAAATCAACAGTTCAAATCATTTCAAAATGATTTTATTCTTTTATATGAAATCTATAAAAAAGTTGAATTTTCACTTGGCAAAAGTACCTGATTATTGGATAAATCTAAATATTTATGGAAAAAGTTCAAAATATAAATATTGTGATAGAAAATATCCAAAAAAATCTTATTTTTTTAGAGGGTCATTCAACATTTTGGAGTTTTCCAGACAAATTTGCATTTTTAATCAACTTTTAATGCTTGTAACACAAAATAATTGCCTAAAGAATATAATGAATTCAAATCATAAGATTAGAAGTTCATATAAAATAGAAATTAACAATTTCGAATGCAATAGATTGATTTTGGTTTCAGATGGGTGCATAAATGAAAGTGTATCTCAAGGTAGATCTTATATTGATGGTAATATAAGTATTTATGACTGTTTATTTGTTAGATCATCTCAATATTCAGGGACTGGTGGTGTTATTTATGTTTTGAACGGTCTTTGCTCAATGAATATATCAAATTCGATGTTTTATCGATGCAATTGTTCATTAGATGGAGGTGCAATATACTCATTTTCATCAAATTCTGATCTGAGAATGATTTGTGCAAAGGAGTGTTCATGTAATTCTCATTACATTGGACAATTTGCATATATTTCATCCTCTAATATGAATATAGTTGATTATTTATCAATATCTGATTGCGCGCCCCATACAATTGGAAATTGTCCCATTCTGCTATCAATGGGATCTCAGGAGTTTTTATATTCAAATGTATCAATGAATCATGCATGCGAAATATCTGGAATGCAAATAGATTCACCGTTAATGTTCAGCAGTTGTTATTGTAACTTTGCTAGTAACATTGTGTCAGATAGCATGTGCCTTGATGTCAAATCATGCACCGGAATCTTTTCATTCTCCAATTTTATTAATAACAATAGCCCTCAACATTCTTCTGGAGTTATTACTATTAGTTTCGATTCACCAAAAATTCATTATTGTATATTCCAAAAGAATCAAAACCTGCTATTTTTAATTCACCAGGCATCATTAGATTTATCTCATTGTTTTATTTCTCACAATGATATGACACACACAGGAATAAACAATTCTTTCACATTCAGGCAATCATATGATATTGTATTTATAGAATATAAGCACTGTAATGGTCTTACTGAAGATATTAAACCAAATCCAAGCAAGAATTTGGTGATTAGATGGATACTGTATGTATCTTTCACATCAGCACTCTTATATCTAATATTCTTCGCATTTGAGAATCATGAAGCGGCTCGAGCTTTCAGAGAGAGACATCAACTAGAGGAGAGTTTACAAACTGACTTCGGATAGAGGTGTATTTTGTTCCTTTTTCGTTAAGTTGAAACTTAGTTTTAAATTTTGGTCAATTAAACAGAAATGGGGCAATCATCAAGCATTTCCGCATGGAATTTTGTACCTAAAAAAAGGATAACTGTATTATTTTTGGGAATGGGAGGTTCAGGAAAAACCACAGTGTTGTATTCAGACTTTGGAATAACTATTCCAACAATTGGCTTTAATATTGAAGAGATTAATTATAGGGGATGTGTGCTTAAAATATTTGATGTTGGTGGAGGTGATAGAATATATCCACTATGGGTACACTATCTTGAAGATAAACCGGCAATTGTCTTTTTCATTGATTCCAGTGAAGAAACTCAACTCGCTCAGGCTAAAGAAAGGCTTCATATGCTCCTAAATCAAGAAAAGGCCAAAGGTTTGCCTCTTATCATTGCAGCTAATATGAAGGATGTTGACCAGTCGATGAGCAATGAGATTATGGAAGAGTATTTTAACCTTCACACATTGACAAATCGGAAATGGAAAGTAATAGGACTGTCTGGAAAGAACTGCGATGGAGTGTATGAGATCTATGACTGGGTCCTCGAGAATATGTAAAAATTATGGAAGCATCTGATATTTTTAATCAAGCAGATTCTGTTGTTTATTCATCTCCAAATAGGAACTTAAGTGCTCCTGAGCTAGAACAAATACTATTGATTTCGGAAATGTGCGAAAATGAAAAAACAGTTGTTTCTGCGCTTGAACATTTGCATCGTGATTTGATCAATGCTTATCAGACAAGAAACGAGAAATTATCCATTTTAGATAGAATTTACTCAGAAATTGACAAAATGGGGAAAGAAAATCCTCTCAGATCCCAAATCAGGAAAGAAATCGTTTCTGGAAACGAACTTTTCGACTTCGAGTCATATTCCCATGTTATAGTTAGGAAATAAATGTGAAATCAATCAATTTTTATGCAAATGATGATACTGCTTTCTGCATTTTGACAACATTTTGGGAAAAATCTGCGAACTGCTGAGGGCTAAATGTAACATTATGGAAATCGATTTTTCCTTCAGAATTTGTGGATTTGAAAGATACGGTAATATAAGGGGCTGTAGAATTCTCTCCTACATTTGTTGAAACACTCAAACCAATTTCCCAATCTAACCCACTATAAACATTCCTTTTATCAATGTGGTTTAACGACTCTGTTTGGGATTTATCAATAATTTCAAGTTGTGCCTTTAACTGTTCAAGAGACTGCATAATAGAAATGGCGTCAAATATTGGTCAATTTATTAACATATTACTAATACACTCTTAAGCAATATAAGAGAAATGAATACTGGAATTGTGTTCACGTCACTCTTCCATTGCCTTGAGAGTAACCACATTTCACATTCTGAGTCATAGGTTCTTGGCCTTGGGGTATCCATTAATGTCATTCTTAGTGTTCTTTGAAGTGATCTCATTGGAGACTGGATGTGTGTATTGACTGGTGTTTGGTTAATTAGAGGCGCATCAGAATATATAATTACAATAATTCCTGAGCCGCCATTTCCTCCTCTTGATATCCCATAATCTGGAGGAAAATTTTGTGATGCACCACCACCTCCTCCTCCAGTGTTAGGTGCGGCATTTCCTGCAACACATGAAGTTCCAATTCTCTCAAGCTGGCCATTTCCAGCTCCATCAGATCCGTATCCAATAGTCCCACCGTTTGAGCATCTTTCACCCCCAACATAAGAACTACCTCCGCCACCACCACCAACTCCACCATTTCCAGCCTTTCCCGCTTGATAGACCGATCCACCGCCGCCACCACCATAATAATTCCCATCTATCCATTGAATTCCAGGACCTCCATTTCCTCCCTTCAAGTTGTTTCCACTTAATCCCGGTCCTCCAGCTCCGCCACCTCCTCCAGCTAGAAATCCGTTGCAATCATTAGTAAATACTTCATCACCTCCATTATTCCCATATGAAATTCCTCTTAAAGAACCATTCTTGTTGGTTTTGCCCCCTTTTCCATTCTGAAAAGCGCCTCCACCCCCACTTCCACCATCTCTACCATTTATAAAACTTGAATATGAACCGCCTCCTCCTCCCCCTTTAGCAATCTCTCCAAAAAAAGAAGAATCTTGACCATTATCCCCAACACCATTTAACTCCCCATATCCTCCAAATCCACCATCGCCAATTATCAATGAATAATTACCTTCAGGAATGAATATTTTTGATGCAATTATAATTCCCCCTGCTCCGCCTCCTCCAGAATGGCGCGATCCCCCTCCTCCACCACCACCCATAATCAAATAATCAATAAAAATCCCTCCAATTCCCGAAATAAATGTATGGTTACCAACTGTTGTATATCTGTGTTGTACATAATATGTATTATTATAATAGACAACACTGGTATTGTCTCCCTGATTTAAAAAACTAAGAATAATTATTATCATTTAATTTGAATTTATTCAATTTACTTTCTTAACAATCAGGGTTTTCCAATACATGGCTGTTTTTTGCTTTTGCTTGAGGGTGAGCGGATTAGTGGGATTTCATGCATCGATTTTTTAGTATCCTTTCTCCCAATTAGGGATGTTAATTGGGGTATAAAAAATCAATTTGGGGGACATTTTTTAAAAAATTGGGGTCAAGTTTCTGACATAAAAAAAAATTTTTTTCGGATGATTTTTTGGAATGCTCTCCCCACTCACCAT
>Ga0209639_1000281_pt1 | contig 78816 bp, 77 predicted proteins | sample EPASupsiteHSE605_FD_187268 | JGI IMG/M metagenome (GOLD analysis project Ga0209639, IMG submission 187268) | Bioremediated contaminated groundwater from EPA Superfund site, New Mexico - Sample HSE6-05 (SPAdes) (version 2) | ecosystem: Environmental > Aquatic > Deep subsurface > Groundwater >... | reverse complement strand
GTCAACGCTTCGCCGCCCACCTTACGATGGGCCGACGCATGACTCGGGGCCACAGTTGGTCGCTAGCCTTTACCATGTAGTGGACTTGCACCACCTACCCTTTGCCGGCTTTTACCGGCGCTTTCGATTTGATCCGCGTTCTTTAGGCCCTGCGGGTCCATTGCCTTTGATTTTTTCTTGTTTGGTTCCGGCTTGTCCGGCTTAGGATGATACGGCCCAGCTTGCCGAGGAAAGGGGCTGAATGAAAAGCGAGGGGGTGGAGTGTCGCGTGGAGCCTCCGTGACTACAAAAAGCGGCGATAATCGCAGTTGAGAGCTTTTGCAAGTTTCTTGGCGTTCTCTTTACCGATAGGGCGCTTGCCGTTTTCCATTTCGCTTATGTGGCGCTGAGGGATTCCGGTCATTTTGGAAAGTTGGGCCTGTGTCATGTCTTCACGGCCCCTTGCTCCTCTTAACGCAACTTGTGCCTTGGATTCTCCAGTAAAGTATTTATCGAAAAATTCTTCAGCGGGAATACTTCCTTCTTCCCCCTCTGCCGGCTCTATGGTTTCAACAAAACGCTTGATCCTTTCGACATTTACAGGATGAACCAAAAATTTCAGCGGTACAAGCCCTTCAGGATTAGTATGGCGCTTTTTCGTGCGTGCCAACATATATAACCTCCACCATTATTTCTTGTTTGTCTTCTATCCAGACAGCAACGTATGTGGGATGTCCTTTTTTTAAATGGCAATGATGCTTGTTGCCGTCAAGTTTTGAATAGTTGGGCCAGTCTCCCCTTACAGGCCCAGTTGTCTTCAAGTAGCTGGAGTTGGTACAAAACAGATCGTGGCAGCTTCGCCGCCTGTTTTTCCGCTTTCCTGTGAATTTTTACCGTCCAGCCCATATTGTTACCTTATACCATTGTTTAGTATATCATCAATCGGAAAAGCTTATGCAACCCTCCTGCGAATTCCAAGCGGAAGTCCCAGTGGAGGTGGGTGTAGTGGTGTTCGTGGACGACGAAACGGAGCATAATGAGTAAGAATGCGGAGCGCAAGGAATCTTCCCCACGGGCGCAGCAAAGGCAGGAGAAAATTCGGTCTTTTTCAGGAAAGTCTTTTCAGGAAAGTCTTTTCTCAACGAACTCGTGGAGTGACCTGACCAATTTGAAAAGCGTTTCACGGTCGAGCTCGACCTCGGCAGGCAGATCCTCGTAGCGAAACAGGGTGCCGTAAGGAGTGAGTATATCGAGCTCGGCCAGGTCAGCAGGAAGCGGCTGTCCGAAATCTGCCAGAAGGTCCATGAGCAAGCGCAGGTTATGGGTTCTGGGATAGCCGATGCCAGCTTGGGAAAGCAAAGCCTTGAGAAGCTTTTCCGCAGCCTGCTGGCAATGAAACCCGAAAATTTCATCGCTTACATGGCTGGATGAGAGAATCTCGGCGAGGAGCGCCTCATCGTCGGCAGCCTTTTTAGCCAGGAGCATAGCCTGTTCATGCTGCCTCATAAACTACCTTCCCTTCTGTATTTGCCTGGTAATATACATTGCCCGGAGTTTCAGCCCAATAATCGAACATCTCTTGGCTGACCACCAGTAGATCGACGGGAATGCGAAGCGGACTCAATGTCCGGTTAAGGCGCACCATCTCGGCAATGCGATCCTTCACCTCAGTTTCAATGACGAGAATATCGACATCACTGTCTTCGCGCGCTTCTTTCCGGGCATGAGAGCCAAACAGGATGATTTTTTGCGGATGGGCAGTATCCTTGAGCAGTTCGGTTGCCCTGTCCAGAAGAGCTTGATTTATCATATACAACTCCATGCATGATTAGTGATAGCAGGTTGGTTGCTGGCATTATACAGGATTAACAGGGGAAATCAACGGGTTAGGGTAAAAAGCGAGAGGGCGAAGTGAATATGATGAGTGAAGCATTGCACAAATCCATAAATGTCAGAATGTAGGGGAGCTGCTCCCCGCGGGCATAGGAACCGAAGATACCGGCTCGTCGGTGATCGGCAGCTATCTGGATCGCAAGGCGCTTGTCGGTGGGGTTCATGTGGCCGATAGATAAATAGACAAGAGCGTCCCCCATGGTTTCCTGTCACAGTGGTTTCCCTCTGCGACGGGGACGGCGCCGGTTAAGCAACAGCCGTTGTTGCAGCTCTTCATCGTAAAATGAGATCGTTTTTTCAAGCAGTGCTGAAAGTTCAGCCAAAAGGGGGTAGCGTGGGTTGAAGATGTAGATGCGGGTACGTCCGGCAGTGCGGCTCGCCAGGATGCCGCCTGCTTCCAGCTTGTCCAGCTGCTTCTGGATCGGAGCCAGTGAGCTGTTGTAGAACGTAGCTATTTCCCGTGCATACCCCTCCTCTCTTGCATTCAGAAAGGTAAGAACGCGCTCGCAGTTGATGGAACCGACAATTGACTCAATCATGAACTCTGATCCGTTATACTTTAATGTAGGTCACATGACCTACTTAATAAGTCAATAACTCAACTCTTGTAGCAGCGATTGTCAAGAACAGAAATTGAGCATACAAGTGAGGGATGAGGTGTTGTTGATGATCGCCGGGGTGATGATTGTGCCCGGACGCGGCACCAGTTCCCAGAACGGTTCCCGGTCGAGACGGGAGAAGGGGAAGGCGATACTGCTGGTCTGGCCAAGGGGAATGATCCGCCGCCAGTAGATGTTGAAGAGATCGTTCAGTTCCCGGTGACGTCGATGAACGGCGAGGTGATGACGTCGCGATGCACCAGGTCCAGCACCGCCAGCAACAGGAGCGGCTTGTGCGGGGCCTTGCGTTTGGTGGCGTTGGTCCAGGTCGCGCCGGGGGCGCGGTTGAGGGAGGTGAAGTGTTTTATGGCAGTGGTGAGTGAGGTCATGGTTTTATTAAAATTATCATAAATTTGTACGAAGTTGAGACACGACCCCTATTTGTTATTTTTGTACGAAGTTGAGACACGACCCCTATTTGTTATGGTCGAATCGATAATCCTCGCTCAGCCTAGGCACGTTCTCAATTAGAACGACCTTCGGGTGAAATCCTTCTACGAATCGCAGGTATTCAAATACCAAGTCCTTGCTCGCTCGGTCATGGATACGGCGTTTTCCGTTTAGCCGACGCATCGACGAGAAAGCTTGACAAGGCGGGCAGCCAGCCAAAAGGTCCAGTTCTCCTCGCCTCAGCCCATGATGCTCCATGAGTTTCTGTGGCGTAAGTCCGCATATATCGCCGTCCCACACCTTTACTCGCTTGTGGTTTGCGCGGAACGTGGCGACAGCCAGTGGATCTTTTTCAATACCAGCAACAACACTGAAGCCAGCATCCTTCAGTCCTTGGGTGGTTCCACCACAACCGCAGAAAATGTCTATAGCCTTTGGCTTTCGCAATGTAGGTTTATTCATATCTTCGATGTTTCTAGTCATGGATCGGAAGCACCATATTGGAATTCACTAAAATTAACTATTTTTTGTTCGGTCAGTCTTTTTTCTCAGGAATCTCTTCGGCCGCTCAAGCTCGAAGTACGCCCCGTTGCCTATTGCCAATAGCGAATAGGGGAACGACATCGCTTTCAGGATCCTTCTTGCATGGCGATGTTCGATATATTAACAAATTTAACTGTCATGCTGTATCCCCAAGTTGCTCATACGAAAGTGAACTTAAATTTGCTAGGGTGTTGCGAGTTGACTTTTACGTCTGTTATTGCTGCCCGGCCTAAATAGGTGAACTCGCTGTGGTGAATCACACGGTGAAAGATGTGGATCTCATCTCCATTTGTGGCCGTGTGAACCATCCTATCTTCGGCAAAGTGGTCTGTTGGCCCCTCCCACTCTAGGACCTTGCCAATTAGCTTGTCTTCGTACTGTTCTTGAAAAGTCTGTTTCTTTTCTGTTACAAACAGAATGATGACATTGCCATACCGAGGTGTGACGACGCCACGAGCAAGAGCTTGATGCCCTTTATAGCCCCAAATTTCAGCAAGTTGTGATCGAGAATACCGACCACCCACGATGATGTCCGTAAAACATACTGTCATATCATTCTCCTCTCTTAATATCCTACTAAAGAGAAAACCTGGAAGGTCAGGTTTAACATTTAAACAGTCTCCAACACTTTTTCACGCTGGACTTTCTCCACATCCCGATGTTATCAACTTTATTCGTAATTTTCCAAAAGCATACAACACTTACCCCACAAAAAAATAAAAAAGCCGCCAATCAGTATATCCCTGACCCAGCGGCTTTTATTTACACGCAGTGCATCTATTACAAGTTTTATTACCCATCCCCAAATACTCCGCATAAGACAATAAAATCAGCCATCTATTTACACCCTGGATGCACTCTCTGTCAACCTTTAGCTAGGAATTTTCTAACAAAAGTCCGTGTACCCACCCATTATCTGGGACGATCCCCCCAACACCGACTGACAGTAGTGGCGCACAAACACAAAAGATTTAGAAAATTCATTTACTCATGTTGGTACAATAGTGACTGGTCGTGCTGTTGTAATTACTTGGTGGGATTGGTGCTAAATTCAAATAGAGAAGGCACGATCACTATTGACTATGCCTTTTCCTACCTGGGGTTCCTAATAATCCAAAATGCTAATCTGCTATATACCATCTCAATCCGTCTGATCATATAACTTTCAAACACTCTTAAGGTTATGCTGGCTGAAATAATCTTAAGTCTGGAGAATTGTCTTTCCTTTAATGACCGAAGTGAATGTAATAGTTCTTCTTACGCCTCAGTCCAACTTCCTGATCTCTCAGCCTTTTGTCAATATCATATTTTATTAGTAATCATGTTGACATTAATAAGTCTTACAAGAGTATTAATTTCCTTGATATTACTAAAGCAACCAGCTTTTACGCCACTCAATTCAGAAATAAAAACATTGTCTATAATTATCATTTCGTTCTTTTCGTCAATCTTACCGTGGTAAACTGTAGTGAATAATTTTATGCTAGTTTCAGATATCTTTTTAAGTGTGACAGATAGTACAATAGGCTCCTTTGAATCAATGGGTTGCTCCAACTCATATTTTTTCACGCTTACCCAATCATCGTGTCTCTTCGTTTTATTAACTTTAATTTCTACATGTTTCATTGTTCCTTCACCAACAAGAATCATGACCGCTCCACCGATTTCTAGGAGCAAACTGGCGTCTTTTTCACAAATAACAGAGTTGACACTTATTTCATACGAATCTTTATTTAGAACTTTTATAGGTTTGAATAGTAAATAATTGTGCTTCGAATTACTAGGTGTCCTTAAATCAATGCCGCCTGCATCTGCTATTGCATATCTCACATAGGCTATTGTGAATTCATTATTTCCTTTAACGCATTGATAAATCTTATTGTTTTCAGTTAAAGGCAGGGAAATGGTATTGGAATCAACAAACGCATTATTATCAATATTAACTGATTTAGTGAGGGCTTTAGATTCAACTTTTACACTAGCATATAGTTGCTTACTATTTATTTTCACAGAGGGATTGCATTTATTGTAACTCGTTTCATTGCCATTAAGACTCAACATAAAATCTTTTACGATGTTATTATTCTTATCAGTTACAACTAGTTTAAACTCCTTTGTGTATCCCCATAAAATATACTTAATTCCAAACGACAATAAGATCACGATGTATGCAAGGATACACCAAAAAATCTTCACTTTATGTGAAGTCAAAATGCGTACATGAAATCTTTTGTTCAATCTCATTAATAGAGGCGCTATAACCGCTATCAAGAAAAAAATTGCCACAAAGAATATAAACGCAGGAGGAGCCTTAGTCTCCAGGTATTTAAATAAACTACTATCCATTAATCACATTGCATCTTTAGAGGATATTGTAACAGATTTCACTATCAAGCCTTTGCTGTTTTTCCACACAGCAAAACCTACATTTTTGTAGGTTTCCTTAATATTCTGTTCACTTGTTGAATCATTATATAGAAGCTTAAGTTGGTTAGATCCATCCTTGTCAATTGAGATTTCATAACTGTTGTTAGTATTCTCTACTGATATTTTATAGAGTTCATTTTTTTGGAATGGCAAATAACTTCTCTTGACGATCTTTTCAGTCTTAGTTTTACCAATGTACTTCGACTGTATAATTTGGATAGACCTATCATCTCCAACACCAAAAAATACTGATGTGCCTAAATCCATAAACATGGATACATTCAGAGGAAACCCTTCCGGAATTACTTCCGCTTCTATCTTTACATTATTTTGAAATGCTCTTCGGAAGCCTAATGTGTTTGCTTTTTTTCGTTCTGATGGCATTAGTGTCATACCTTTATCAGATATTGCTGCCCAGTTGGTGGGGTTTTGATACCAATAGGTGTTCTCAATATTATTATCACTGAAATCATATCTATATTTCAGTGCGAGGTCATATTCAAATGATTTATCACCGAAACATAGCTTCAGCTTGTTTAGGGATGGCTTTATTAAGTAATCAGATTTTACAATTATATTTTCATCATCAATTGTATAATAAAGCTTCACTTTGCTGTCATTTAACTTCAGTAAATGATCGTTTATATAAATGCCTTTAAAATTATGTCTTCTGGCAAACTCTTTGCGCAGCTTTAATATATGGCTAAAATTGTTACCTATGACTTCAATGTTGTTATCAGATATAGTAATTTTATTACGCTCTGCAAGTTCAGCATCTATAATGCTCTTGTCAATCCTTGCATAGTTGATATAGATATAGGAGCTTCCAATAATTGCTACAATTATGGTGGAAATAAATATTGATTTTATGAATTTAGTGAAATTGATATTCATATAGACACCAATCCTAAGAGGATTTGCATTACAAGCCCTAGGCGTATTATTAACCATCAATTGCCTTCCCCTACTATTGTTGTCTGAATCTGAAGGAATATCAGATTTGAGCTATGCCTCTGGATCTACATGCTACGCTCATAATAAGGGATGAGGTGCAAGTATACCAGCGAATAAAAAATATAAAATAATATTAATATAATTTGTTACTCGTCTTGCTGTGCGTTTACTAGATAAAACACAGCTTCTGGCATTCCACGGATTTTTGATCCTAGCGTTCTTTTACCCTACCGAAGTTCCGAGTACTCGCAGGACTTTTCTACTATAGACCTGATCAGGAGTCTGATCCTCTTTGCGTTAACGAGTTGAATGACCACCGAATTGGGTATACTCGGAGCAACTATAGGACTATGTGAATGATCGCCTAGACAATATATCAAGAACTTTACCACCCGTTTTTACACTTATAGAAACTGGAGAAAAACTGGAGGCCAGGTTTAACATTTAAACATTTTCCGACTATTTTCCCCGATGGACTCTCTCCACACACCGCTCAGTTCAGCTTTATTCTTAATTTTTCGGAAGCATACAACAATTACCCCAAAAACAAAAAGCCGCCAATAACAGATCCCTGACCAGCGGCTTCCACTTTTTATCACCCATCCCCAAAAACTCCACATAACGCAATAAAATGAGCCTTCTATTTACACCCTGGATGCGCTCGCTGTCAACCTTTAGCTAGGAATTTTCTAACAAAACTACTTATACACCCCCGTCACCCAGACACGACTTCGCCCTCCCCCCCTTACACCGGCTGACAGCAGTGGCGCACAAACACAAAAGGCCTCTGCGTGCGAAACCCGAGGGTCAAATGCTTATAAGTACAGGAGGTTCCGCGCAAAACAAAAGGAGCTAACCGTTATTGGCTAACCCCTTGTTTTTATTGGAGGCGACGAGCGGATTTGAACCGCTGAATAAAGGTTTTGCAGACCTCTGCCTTACCACTTGGCTACGTCGCCGGACTTAATATCAATCTATTCCAGCCGGGCATTCGGGGGACATCTTACCTATTTCCTCACTCCCCCGAAAACCCCCGATTCCTCTTCTTCTGCTCCGACGAACCCATCACTAAATTCTGGAGACAATACCTAATCCATATCAACAGAATCCTCACCCACCCCGCCGATTATCCTCAAACATCTCCACCGACATCGGATACCGCAACCGCCAGACCATCTTGATCGGCCGGTCGCTCTCGTAGCTCACCATATCCACCGGTCCCAGATAGGTAAACGGCACCGTGACACCATTTCGCTTTTTCTGGTCGCGAGCAAAGACCAGAATCGTAATGCCTTCTGTTGATGGTTCAGATGTTATCTAACATCCTCGCCGATCCGAATAATTCGCCTTCATCCCCCTCTTTTCCTCGCCTCAAGCCTCGCCCTGGTCATCCGCTCCCGCAGGCCGCCTTCCTTGAGAAACGCCTGTTCCAGAGACTTAAACTGCTTGTCCAACAGATAGTTGGTTTGATGAATCAGACAGATGATGATATTCGCCACGACCTCAGGCAGCCGAGTTTCAATGAAGGGTTTGTAAATCTCATAAGTTTCATAAGTCATACTCATCTTATTGGTCTCATGGACTCAGAGGACTTGTAGGACCTATTCTTCCCAAGGCTTCTCACATATTTTGCCTCTTTGCTGTCCTTGTCCCAGATTTGGTGCCCTTTTGTCCGCAAAAAATCCCGATAATCGGCCAGCAGTTCTTCCAGGCTGGCCCGCGCCACATTGGTCAGCTTGATCTCCATCTCTTTTGAAGTGCCGGAGGCCATGCTCCCTTCTATGATGTTCTGCTTGCCGGAACGCGCTGCCTGCACCATCTGGTCATGGGTGCGGCTGCGCCGGTCGATGAAATGGTCGCAGAAGTAGACGGTGGCATCATAGACGATCTCCGCCTTCTGGTAGGAAAGCAATTTCTGATAGCCGCCATGCGACGGGATAAAGCCTTCAGGCATTTGAACTCCTTTAAAAAACAAAGGGACTTGAAGGACAAAAAAGACAACAGGGATTCATGCTAATGCTGATCGTCTTTGGTGTCATTGGACATTGACGGAGTGAAACAAAAAAGCCGCCAATCAGCATATCACTGACCCGGCGGCTTTTATCTACACGCAGTACATCTATTCCACTTTCTATCACCCATCCCAAAAACTCCGCATAACACAATAAAATCAGCCATCTATTTACACCCTGGATGCGCTCGCTGTCAACCTTTAGCTAGAAGTCTGTCGGACTTAGGAATGAATCTACTGCGAGAATGGCAAATCGGTCCATATCTCCGTAAATTTTCGACGAATAGGTCCACTATTAGCTCTCAAATTTCCGAAAATCTGTCCTCGATTTTCCATCCTCTCGCTACGATTCCCTAAGTCCGACAGACTCCTAGGAATTTTCTAACAAAACTACTTATACACCCGCGTCACCCAGACACGATTCCGTCCGCCCCCACCCAACACCGGCTGACAGCAATGGCGCACAAAAGCAAAAGGCCCCTGGGTGCGAAACCCAAGGGCCAAATGATTATAAGTACAGAAGGTTACACGTAAAACAAAAGGGGCTAACCTTAATTGGCTAACCCCTTGTTTTATTGGAGGCGACGAGCGGATTTGAACCGCTGAATAAAGGTTTTGCAGACCTCTGCCTTACCACTTGGCTACGTCGCCGGACAAATTATCAATCTATTCCAAAATTCAGTACGATGAACCGATACGTTCGGAACAGGAAAGTTTTATACATTGTTTTGCTTTCTGTGTCAACGAATAATATGTCGGGAAAATGGTTATGCCGCCCCGCTAACTGTACACTCATCGGCACTCTTGCTCTCCGTCCGGAAAATCAACATCTCCCGGCGCAAAGATTCGATCTCGATGGAGATGGCCGCTATGCTGGCGGAAACACCCTGGAACCCGCATATGGTACTGGCGCCTATATCCATGATCTGATCCATGGAAACAATGATGCCGCCATTCACGTGCTGTTGCTGGGTAGATGCGGCAACGATTTCAGCAGTTCTGTCGTTTGCAGCCTGGAGATTGAACTGGATCGACTGCAACGTGCTTGCCTGCTCATTGGCAGCCCGTCCCGTCATTTCCATGGCATCCTTGATTGAACTGATACCCTTGACCAAATGGGAAATGCTTTTTTCTTCTTCCTCTGTTGCCCGGTTCACTTCGTAGTTTAAAGTCTGCAACTCGTTAACGGCTCCGATTATGTTCTCAATGCCATCGCTCTGTTCAACGGCAGAATCTTCTATACTTTTGATCATTTCCGTCGATTTGCGCGCCGAACCCAGTATTTCCCGCAAGGCATCACCGGCTTTCGAGACGACCTTCCCACCCTCATGCACAATCTTGGATGTTTCCCCCGTACCTCTCACCGCCACGTCTATATCCTGCTGTATAGCCCTGACAATTGCTTCTATTTCTATGGTCGACCCGACTGTCTTGTCGGACAGCATCTTAATCTCATTGGCAACTACCGCGAAGCTTTTTCCATGCTCGCCAGCCTGTGCCGCTATTATTGATGCATTCAGCGACAACAGCTTGGTTTCATCGGTAACTTCTTTTATCACGGCAAGAATTCTTGTTATGTCTTTGGACCTGGAACCGAGGTTGCCGATAGATTTGGAAAGAGTACCGACGATCAAGTCGATTTTTTCCATGCTGGCCTTTGTTTCGTAGACGGAAACAATCCCTTTGTCGGAAATCACCTTGGTCGTATCGTTGCTGAGTTCGACCGATTCCTTGACGGAGTCTTCGATTTTTTTCACAGATTCTTTGATCAGCGCCACGGAACCGGAAACACCACCTACCGTCATGGATGCCTTTGCGGCAAGGGCTGCCACATTTTTCGCCGATTGGCCCAGCTCGGCAACGGTGGAATAGGAAGAGTTGATATTGGTATTCAATGTTTCAACCTTGCCGGCAATTTCTTCCGATGCTGCACCGACCTCGGTCAGGGAAACAGTGTTGTCATTGGCCAGCGACAACAATTTATTGCTGTTATCGATGATCTGGTTCTGTGACTCTGACGCTTCTTTTACCGCCTGTGAAGTCTGCTCGGTTGATAGCTGCTGCCGGCTCACGGACTCGACCAGATTTTGCAGGATATCATTCAGACGCATCGTCGCATTCGAAACATCATCGGAAATGTTTTTTATCCGGTTGATGCTTACGGAGAGGCGTTCCACAAGAAAATCAAAACCAGTGGCTATCACACCGATTTCGTCCATTTTCGAGGGTTTCATCCGCTGGGTAAGATCGCCTTCAGTGGCATTTCTGATGAACTTGCTGATAAGCGCAATCCTGTTGCCTATGTTTGCGTAATAAAAACGATAAATAAGAAAGATCAGTGCAACAAATACAACCGCTTGTATGGCAAAACCGGTAAGAACCTGATGCAGCAATTCAGCTTCAACTTTTTTCAGCGAAAACAGGACCTTGAGCGTCCCGACCTTGTCCCCTCCGGCAAGAACGGGGATTTCGAGTTTTTTGAGGCCGCCGTCGGACTTCTCGACTTTTTTCAGCACAGTAAGTCCGCTTTTGTCCAAAAGTTCCAACTCTTTAACATCTCCATCCTTCAGGGTTTCATCCATCAGAAGCCCCAGGTAGGTAAAATCATAATCGGTCAATGAGCGGGACGATGTGCTCACCAGCAGCCGGGAAACAACCTGAATTTTTTTGGCAAGGTCAGCCGAAAGTAAATGGCGGTTATTATAATACGACCAGCACAGAATGACCGTCTGACCCAGAAAAAGCACCAACAGCACCCTTATGATAAACACCCTTGAAAGACTGGACTGTTTCATTGTTGTTTCCCGTTATAGACTGAAATTCGTTGGAACAGCCTTTTCCTTCTTTATCAATCCCTGGGCCTCGGGCGACTTGATAAACTGGATGAACCGTTTGACGGCCTCGCCACGATTTTTACCCAGGACAAGATTATAATGATGGATTATCGGCCATGAGGAGGACGCGGATACCTCCTTGCCGTCGAGCTTCAGCGCCCTGGCCTTCGCTCCCGCATCGATCAAAGCAACGGTATCGATCATGCCGATCGAGTTAGGCTTGGCAGTCAAAGCGGTGAACATGTCCTTTGCCTTTGGAAGCACGGCGACATCGGCAGGCTCTTTCAGCGCTGCAAAGCAGGCGATCCCGCGGCGCACTGCAATCTTGGTGGAATCCGCTTCGGGCCTGGTCAGAACGACTATCGGTGCATCTGCCCCACCCACCTGCTTCCAGTTCTTGATCTTGCCTGAATAGATGTCGCATATTTGCTGACTGGTTACGGCTTTTACCGGCACAGAACTATTCACCGCAAAAAGACCGGGCACGACGGCAATTTCATACGCCTTGACCGGAAGCGCTTTTTCAGAACGGTCCAGATCGCGTGCCGACATGGCGATATCAATGGCGCCGTTGTTGACGGCCATTACCCCGCCCACTTGACCAAGAGATTTTTGATTAACCTCAACCGTATCCTGGGGATATTTTTTCATGTATGCTTTTCCCAGTTCGGTTATCAGCGGGATCATGCTTCCCGAACCTGCCAGCGTGATGTTTTCGGCTTGTGCAGCCAGAGGGGTTAATAACAGCATTGAAATCATGAGCGCAACACACAAGTTTTTCATTCGGTCTCCTTTGTTCGTGTTTAGAGTAATGCCGGAACTTCACATGGAAGCAATCTCCCGCAAGTCGGCCGCAACTTCAGCGAGACGATAATCAGGCAATTAATGTATTGGGAATTTAAAATGGAATTATTTGGCGATGATGCTGGTGAATTTTGCCAAATAGTCTATACCGGACCAAATTGTGATGACAGTGGCGATCCAGAGATAAAAGATTCCGATATTATGCATGTTCACTGTAAGCAGCGGGTGATTAACGGCAAAAAACCAATGATAATCGTAGTGGAGCAACAAACCGAGAATGGCCACAATCTGGAAAATCGTCTTGAATTTACCCAGGTTGCTTGCAGGTATCACAATTCCTTCGGTAGAGGCGAGGCCGCGCAAGCCGGTAATGATGATCTCCCGGCCTAAAATTACCAGCACCATCCAGGCTGGAACACGATTGTACGGGAGCAGCATGATAAGCGCCGCCATGACTATCAGTTTATCCGCTATCGGGTCGAGGAATTTGCCGAAAACTGTTTCTATGCCCATGCGTCTGGCCAGATAACCGTCAAGCCAATCGGTTATGGAGGCAATGGCAAACAGTGCCGCAGCCCAAAATCCCGCCTCTCTGGAAGGGGAAAGAAGGAGCACCACCAGAAGTGGAATGGCGGCTATACGAAGTAAAGTGAGAATGTTGGGAAGATTAAGAATTGGGGATTTGGTGGCAGTGGACATGAACGGGCCTTTGATTTATTTGTAGTTTTTCTTGTAATTCAGCACCTTGGCAACGTAATTGCGGGTTTCTTCGTAGGGAGGAACTCCCCCGAATTTGGCTACCTTGCTGAGACCGGAATTATATGCTGCCAGGGCCAGCGTTTCATCACCCTTAAAGGTATTAAGAAGAAATTTTAAATAACGCACCCCACCGCGAATATTCTCGGCTGGATCGAGAGAGTTGGTCACCTTCAGGTCCTGGGCTGTTTTCGGCATGAGTTGCATGAGACCCCTGGCCCCCTTGGAGGAAACGGCAGTCGGGTTATATCCGGACTCCGCGTGGATGACAGCCTTGACCAGTGATTTATCCACCCCGTATTCGAGGGCGCAGGCGTTGATTATCGGTTCGAATTCTTCCGGGTTTCTTGCACATCCGGCGAGTCTGAACGTGGTACGAAGTTTCCTGTCCTTTTTCAGATCACGCATAAATACTTTAAAGCGCTTGTCGGTCGGGGCATCGGTGAAATGCAGAACCCCTTCTTCATCTTCGTACTTGTATATGTCTGCAAAAGACGAAATAGCAGTGAAAGTAACCAACAACATGGCATAGCACATCAACAGTTGTTTCTTCATCTGCATTAACCCTCTTTACATCGCGCATCGACACTTATAACAACCTGTTAATGTATATAGACCATAACCAGTGATAATTCAAGCGTTAATGTCTGGTGATTCTCGATAACATGTTAAAATGCCTTGACAAAATGCAAGTGGGAGTAAATAATTCGCCCATTGGAGCAAGGATGTTATAAGCCTTATCGGAGGGTAACATGAAGGTTGATAGTGATTTCCTGGTAATCGGCAGCGGCATTGCAGGCCTATCATTTGCTTTACAGGCAGCAGACCATGGCAAAGTGGCACTCATTACCAAGAGGGAAATAACCGAATCTGCAACTAATTATGCCCAAGGCGGGATTGCAACGGTATCATCTAAAGAGGATACCTTCGATGCCCATGTGGAGGATACGCTGATTGCGGGCGCAGGAATCTGCCACGAGGACGTTGTCAGAATGGTGGTCGAGGAAGGCCCCAAGGTAATCCGCAGCCTTATTGACTGGGGGGTGAAGTTCACCACGAGCGGCGATGCCTACGATCTGACCAGAGAAGGTGGTCATAGCCAGAGACGAATCCTCCATGCAGAAGACATAACTGGTCGTGAAATCGAACGGGCACTTGTGGCAGCCGCCAGGGCCCACAAGAACATCGATATTTATGAGCACCACATTGCTATCGACCTGATAACCGAATCAAAAATCCTGCGCAAGCGACTTAAGCCTAACCGTTGTATCGGCGCACACGTTCTCGATATTGCCAGCGGCGACATCAAGACTTGCAAAGCCAAGATTACCCTCCTGGCGTCAGGTGGCGCAGGCAAAGTCTATCTTTACACCTGCAACCCCGATGTGGCCACCGGAGACGGCGTAGCCATGGCCTATCGCGCCGGAGCAACCATCGCCAACATGGAATTCATGCAATTCCACCCCACCACCCTCTACCACCCCAGCGCAAAGTCTTTTCTTATCTCCGAGGCGGTACGGGGTGAAGGGGCGATCCTCCGCCGCCGCGACGGCACCGCTTTCATGGAAAAATACCATAAACTGAAGGACCTGGCCCCGCGTGACATTGTGGCCCGCGCCATCGACAATGAAATGAAAACCTACGGCGACGACTGCGTCTTTCTCGACATAACCCACAAAGACCCCGAATACGTGAAAAGCCGTTTTCCCAATATTTACCAAACCTGCCTGGAATATGGTCTGGACATGACCAGGGAAGGTTTGCCCGTTGTGCCGGCAGCCCACTATCTTTGCGGTGGAGTTGCAGTCGACACCAACGCTGAAACGGATATCCAGCACCTCTATGCCATCGGCGAGGTGGCCTTTACCGGCCTCCACGGCGCCAACCGCCTGGCCAGCAACTCCCTGCTCGAAGCCGCAGTCTATGCCGGCCGTGCCTATACACACGCTATCGAGCAGCTACACGCACACAAGTTTGAATTTCCTGAAATTCCCGCCTGGGATTCCAGTACCGCTACTAATAGTGATGAAATGGTGGTCGTATCGCAAAACTGGGATGAAATCCGCAGATTCATGTGGAATTATGTGGGAATCGTCCGCTCCGACAAGCGACTGGAACGCGCCATGCGCCGGATCAAGCTGATTCAGGACGAGATTGAGGACTACTACTGGAATTTCATCGTCACCTCGGACCTGATCGAGTTGCGCAACATTGCTACGGTGGCAGAGCTTATTGTGACATGCGCCCAGCAACGCAAAGAATCACGAGGACTCCACTATAATATCGACTACCCTGGCCGAGACGATATCCATTGGCAAAGGGATACCTTTGTAAAAAAGCAGTTTTAATTTCAGGCGCAAAATAACAACCCGACCGGGGACTTCATGAACATTGACAATTTAAGAGAGCAAATAGACAATCTCGACAGCGAACTGCTGCGAATCTTCAATGAACGGGCCAATCTTGCGCTGAAAATTGGCGAAATCAAAAAAGGGCTTGCTCTCCCGGTCTACGACCCGTCCCGTGAAAAGAAGATTTTTAAGCGGATGCAAGAGGAAAATCCAGGCCCCTTGGACGATCAGGCAATTGTCAGGCTGTTCGAACGGGTTATCGATGAATCGCGAAGACTGGAAAGGATTATGACCAGCAGGGAACTATGACACTGCCAAGGAGGACGATCAGGTGTTGATAATCATGAAACAAAACGCCGATGACCTGGCACAGGTCCATATTAAGGAGTATCTGATCAACAGGAATTTCGATATTCACCAGTCGACCGGGGCAAACCGGGTCATTATCGGAGTTATCGGCGACACGGATAAACTTGAAGCCGCAGAGTTGGAAAAGATGCCGGGAGTGCTTCAGGTTATAAGGATCAACAAAGAGGAATAAGTAAATTGGCTTGAGCCGCCTTCTATTCTATAATTATCCGAAACACATTTGCACCGCCACTTCCCCCCGATCCACAACAAAAAAGCCGCCCATCAACATTACACTGACAAAGGCGGCTTTTTATGTATGCTCTGAAGTGTTCTCATATCTATACTAGTACACTGTAACATCTGAATCTAGCCCCCCTCAGTCCCCCCTTACCTAAGGGGGGAAGCCTTGAAGTCTCCCCTTAGATAAGGGGAGATTTAGAGGGGTTATCCGCAAAAATAAGTGTTACATGGTACTAGCGAGGCATGGCGCAGTACATGTTGCCGTAAGGACGCTTGCTCTTGGGGAGTATCTTGACAAATTTTTCCCGCATGATTTCTTTAAAGTCCAGTTTAAAGTCCTTGCTGAATTCCTGAAGATATCCCTCCAGTTCTTGCCGATCCTCAGGGGTCAGGTCGAACACGCCGACTTCAGTGGAAAGTTTCGCTTCATCCACTCCGCCACGGACATAGATAACCCCGCCGTGCATACCGGTGCCGAAACGGAAACCGTGCTTCGACTTTTCGGGCGCATCGGTGAACATGCCGAGCAGGACGAGCACCCCGCCGGCCATGTATTCGCCGAAGAAGTCCCCTGCCTTGCCGCCTGCCACGAGCACCGGCTTGTTGTCCTGATAGGATTTCATATGGATGCCTACCCGGTAGCCGACATCTTTCAAGATGTGGATACGGCCGCCGCGCATGCCGTAACCGAGCACATCACCCGCATGGCCGTGCACCACAACCTTGCCGGCGTTCATGGTGTTGCCGATGTTGTCCTGGCCGTTGTCCCTGACAATGATCGTCGCACCGTTCATGAAGGCGCCCAGGTCATTGCCCGGCACGCCGTTGACCGTGATGGTGACCGGCTTGTTGATGCCGTCGCCGATGAAGTACTGGCCGTTGACATTGACCAGGTCAATTTTATCAGCACCGCCGGCAACCGCCTCACGGATTTTTGTATTCAGATCTCTGTAATATACGCCCTGTGCGTCGATTTTCATGGTAAACACCTCTAAAGTTAAAGTTCAATGTTCAACGTTCAATGTTCAATGTTTTAAAACCTTGAACCTCGAACTTAGAACCTTGAACCTGGTTCAAAATACTCCCGGATTCAGCTTGGCTATGACCGGCTCTCCGCCGCGGGGAGACCAGACATGATCGGGAGCGGGACATATCTCACGGATGGCAGCCTCTTCCGAAGCCATGTAGACGAAGTCATCCTTGGTGGCACAGACCAGCGGCCGGAGCTTGACCCGGTCGTTGAGGCCGATCAGCCCCTCATTGCTGGCGAAGAGGATGGCAAATGGGCCGTTGAGAAGGCCACTGCCGTACACCTGGCGAATAGCGGTCAGCAACTGGCGTTCGTCTTCCGGCAACGTGTCGATCATGTCCCAGAACGGCGCTGCGAGGGCCATGCTCGCAAGTTCAGGCGTCAGGCCGTGCTTTCTTATCAAAAGGTCGAGCATGTAGGCCACCACCTCGGTGTCGGTGAGCATGGTGCAGAGGTAGCCGTACATCTCCAGGTAACGCTTGTTAATGCCATAGGAGGAAATTTCCCCGTTGTGGACAATGGACCAGTCAAGCAGGGTAAAGGGGTGTGCGCCCCCCCACCAGCCGGGTGTGTTGGTCGGGAAACGGTTGTGGGCTGTCCAGATATAACCCTTATATTCTTCCAGGCGGAAGAAGTCGGCGATCTCTTCGGGATAGCCGACACCCTTGAACGCCCCCATGTTCTTGCCCGAGGAAACGACAAATGCGCCTTCGATCTCGTTGTTTATGCGCATGACATGACCGACGATCACATCCTCGACGGTCATGTTCTGGAATTCGACAGCCTCTTTGTAATCGGCAGTCTCAAGCGGCTTGACGAAATAACGCTTGAAGACGGGCGGATTGGCAATGGCGGCAATGCGGCGGGTCGGAATATCCTCCTGCTGTTCGACGAAGAAATGTTCTTCGAGATACTCCTCGGTCAGTTGCAGGGCCATGCCGCTTTCGTACATCAGGTGAAAGGCAAAGAACTCCTTGTACTCCGGATAGATGCCGTAGGCGGCAAAACCTCCGCCCAACCCGTTGCCGCGGTCGTGCATAAGGGAGATCGACTTGATGATCACTTCCCCTTCGACCAGCTTCCCCGTCTTGGATATGAATCCGGTCAAACCGCAGTTTGAAATGTCTTTCTGAAATATATGGGTAGGTTTCTTTTTCATGCTTTCGTAATCCTCCGGTTAGGCTACTTTCCCTTGCGGCGCAAAAAGGGTGCTGCGAATCTCCTTGGTCAGATGGATGAAGCCGAAATCGACGGTCAAAAGCTTATCCTTGAAAGGAGCAACATCGATCTTCTCCCGAATCAGCCCGGCGAAGATGCCGGCCCGGTCCACTGCGCCGACAAGCACCGCTCCCATGAGGAGATTATCCTTCAGAACGATCTTGCGGTACTGGTAGTTTTCCTGGTCCTGATAGGTAAGGATTTCAAACTCCTTCTCATCGGACGGATTGGTGATCCCCATGGAGATGGTCGGCACCTTGAAAAGTTCGATGGAGTTCATGGCCAGACCGCCCGCATAACCCTTGTCCTTGCCGGCCATGGACACGCCGGCCACGTCGCCCTGGATATAGGCATCCGGCCAGATCGGCATGGGATTCTTGCTCGATGTGAAAAAGTCCCGGGCCTCGGCCACGTCGCCGGCAGCATAGATACCTTTCGCCGAGGTTTCCATCCGGTCATCGACGACGATGCCGCGGTTGACCTCCACCTTGCTCCCTTTCAGGAAGCCGGCTGCCGGGCGAACGCCGATGGCGACGATCACTGTGTCACAAGGAATGAAATCGCCCGATTTAAGGGTAACACCGCTTATCGCAGCCCCGTCACCCTCGATTCTTACCACCGTGTCTTCGGTGATGACATCGATACCGTTGGCTTTCATCTTCTTTGCCACGATCCGTCCGGCAGTGCGGTCGAAAGCAGCGGAGAGAATCCGGTCCGCCAGCTCGACGATGGTCACCTTTTTCTCCAACTGGTAAAGACCTTCTGCCGCCTTGAGGCCGATCAGACCGCCACCGATCACCACTACCCGCTGGATGTCGTAGGCCAGGCCCTTCAGTTTTGCGGCGTCATCCCATGTGGTAAAGGTAAATACCTTCTCCTTGCCCGACATACCCTCGATGGGCGGGACAAAGGGATCGCCGCCGGTAGCGATGAGGAGCTTGTCGAACGGGACGGTATCGCCTGCAGCCAGCTTCACCCGCTTTTTGTCGCTGTCGACACCGACCACTTCCGAACCGAGCAGCAGGTTGACCCGATTCTTTTCATAAAAATCTTCCGGCAGATAAGCCATGCGCTTTTCGGTTATTGTTCCGCCGAGAAGATAGGAAATCAGGGGACGGCCATAGGCGATGTGGTTTTCCCGGGAAATAACGGTAATCGTTCCCTCGCTGTCATGATTCCTGATGCCCCTGATGGCGCCGACTGCGGCAACCGAGTTGCCGATAATCACGTAGTTCATTTCTGGCTCCCCTCCTTGTAAACAAGCGCCCGGTTGGGGCAGGCGTCAACGCAGGCCGGGTTTTCACGCTCCGGACAGAGGTCGCATTTGTTGGCCTTCTTTTTGTTCAGGTTACGCTGCACAGCACCGTAGGGGCAGGCCATAACACACGACCAGCAGCCGACGCACTGTTCCGTGTCGATCAGCACCACGCCGTTCTCCTGTTTCTGGATGGCGCCGGAGATGCAGGCACGGAGGCAGTCAGGCTCATCGCAATGGCGGCAGTTGGTGGAAAGGGAGATGACCCCGCCATCCCATTCTTCCACGGTACAGCGGGAAATGGGGCGAACCGGTTCGTGGAGAAAGGCCTTGACCGGGTCCTTGGATTGTGAATGTTCGGTGATACAGGCCACCTCGCAGAGATGGCAGCCGATACAGGCGTCTTCGATTGAATATATGCGTTTCATCCTTGTTCCTCTTGAAAGCAGTTCTACGTTCCGTGTTCTAAGTTCTATGTTGTAAAATAACCTAGAACGTAGAACCTCGAACATAGAACGGGTTTATTCTCCAGCCGGCATGACGCCGAGTAAATTCATGTCTTTTTCGGAAAGTCCCACTGCACGCAGTTTGTAACGGTTGCCGCGCAGGGATTCGAGGGCATTCAGACCCATGCCGCCAAGGATCTCCTTCATCTCGTGACCCCAGGCGTGGACAAGGTTGACGAGCTTTTCCGCACCGATCTCCGGGTTCAGCCGCTTGGCCAGGTAAGGATTGTTGGTGGTGATCCCCCACGGGCACTTGCCGGTGTAGCAGCGCTGACAGAGTGTACAGCCGAGGGCCAGCAGGGTGGAAGTGCCGAGGTTGATGGCGTCTGCGCCGAGGGCAATGGCCTTGATGGCGTCGCCGGAGTTTCTCACGCCGCCGCCGACGACAATGGATACCTGGTTCCTGATGCCTTCATCGCGGAGACGGGAATCGACCGCTGCAAGTGCCAGTTCCATCGGGATGCCGACGTTGTCGCGGATCACTTGCGGCGCCGCGCCTGTCCCCCCCCGGAAACCGTCAATGGTGATGATGTCGGCCCCTGCCCGGGCGATACCGGATGCGATGGCTGCCACATGGTGCACGGCAGCGATCTTGACCGATACCGGTTTCTCATAGTTGGTTGCTTCCTTAAGGGCATAGATGAGCTGACGCAGGTCCTCGATGGAGTAAATGTCATGATGGGGCGCCGGGGAGATGGCGTCAGCACCCACGGGAATCATCCTTGTTTCGGATATCTGGTCGTTGACCTTCTCCCCCGGGAGGTGACCGCCGATACCGGGCTTGGCCCCCTGCCCCACCTTGATCTCGATGCCGACACCAGCATTCAGGTACTGCTCACTGACGCCGAAGCGACCGGAAGCGACCTGGACTATGACGTTCTTGCCATACCGATAAAGATCCTTGTGCAGACCACCTTCGCCGGTGTTATAGAGCGTTCCCAGCTCCTGGGCGGCAGCGGCCATTGCTCTATGCGCGTTCAGATTCAGCGCGCCGTAGCTCATGGCGGAAAAAATAAACGGATACTCAAGCTTCAGCTGCGGTGAAAGCTTGGTTTTCAGCGACGGCTTGCCGCTCTTCTTATCGTGCACCACCTCTATGGAGTGGGGTTTTTTACCCAGATAGGTGCGGAGCTCCATCGGCTCACGGAGCGGGTCGATGGAGGGGTTGGTCACCTGTGACGCGTCCAGCAGCATATGGTCCCAGTAAATGGGGTATTTGGCAGGATTACCCATGGCGGCAAGAAGAATGCCGCCCGTATCCGCCTGGGCGTAAAGATTTCTGATGTGCGCCCCGGACCACGACTCGTTTTTCTTGAAGTTTTCCTCGTTCAAGCGAATGGTGATGGCGCCGGTCGGACAAAACGCAGAGCAGCGACGGCAGCCTATGCAGCTGGTACTGTCTTCGACAAGTACGTCGTCAGCATCGATATAAGAGTGAACCTCGTAGGCGCACTGGCGAATGCAGACCTTGCAGCGGATGCACTTGGCATCGCTTCTATCAATATTGAACTCGTTGAATGATTCATTTACGGATTTATAAAGCACCTTTAAACCTCCTGGAGCCGGTACGTCGATATTCGTTATTTATAACCGTCCTGCGCACGATAAGCTTGAGGGTATCTAAATGCCAAATCCGTGCCACCTGCACACCATACAGAAAAATGGACACGATTTGACCACAACATATTGTTATTGCATGCATATTTACATTTCACACATTCACGGACTTTAAGTTTTCCATTCAAGCGCCCCATCACCATACAATATTGAGTAGTTTTAGTCTACTCTATTGATTACATTATAAACACTGGTTGCCGCTTTCCTGGAACCGGGTCGTGCAACAAATTTTATGTATTTGCCTTCACCGATAGGAGATGTTATATAAGACGCTTTGCGTGAAATTAACCATTGAAAGAAGATAACATGCTGACAGGAAAACAGAAAAGGTTCCTCAGAAGTCTTGGCCACTCCCTCAAGCCGGTAATTACCATTGGAAAAGGGGAAGTAAACGAAGCCCTTGTCAAGGAAACGGTCGAATCCATTGCCGCCCACGAACTGATCAAGGTAAAGATACTGGAAAGCTGCCTGCTTGAGCGGAGCGAAGCCGCCGCCGCACTGGCAGAAGCCTGCAACGCGGAAGTAGCGCAAATTCTCGGCCGGACATTCCTACTCTACAAAAAGGCAAAAGATCCCGTCATCGAACTGCCGTCGGAGAAAACCAAGCAGAAAAGCAAATAATGTCAATAAAAAAGGCGAGGGAAAATTCCCTCGCCTTCTGCGTTATCCGATCCCCTCGCAGGGACTAAAAGTCAATCGTCGTCTCTGCCGTGCCTGCCGTGTTTACGATCTTCCTTCTCCCGCTTCCGATCTTCCTTCTCCCACTTCCGTTCCTCTTTCATCCGTTCATGTTCTTCCTTGCGGTATTCCTTCGCTTCCCTGCCGGGACGGAAATGCTTGCCGCGGTAATGCCCCTCGTCTTCGCGATAGTGCCGGTATTCCTCATCCCTTATGGACCTGATTCGCTCGTACTTGTGCCGGCGAAGCCCTGGCGGAAGTCTGCGATGGGACGTTGCCACCCACGGACCATTGTAACGGGATCCGCGATACCAGGTATTCCCCCGATAGAGGTAGTAACTGTTGGAAATATAGAACAGATCGTATGGCACCCCTACCGCAACGTAGAAACCGAGAGATGAAGGCACGATAAACTCGGGGGGCTCCTCGATAACGATCTGTTGCGGAGGCGGCACAGGAACTACAGCCCTTCCGCCGCCATTGCCGATGTTGATATTCATATCAAAACCGACATCTGCGGCCAGGAGCGGCTGGGAGCCAACAAGCATGGTCAGAACCGTCACTAAAAACACTTTTTTCATTCAATCTTCTCCTTTCATTTCCGCCCGGTTGGTTAAATAAAAAAAAGCCGGGACCGGATATCTTTTTTAGAGATATTTCGGCAACCCGGCTGTCTCCTGGAGACCCAATAGGCTTTCCGCCCCACCTTCACAGGTGGTTTAGTATTATCGTCTATCAGCTGATTCGAATTTGTTGAAATATGTAATTTTTTTATCCCATAAACGCATGGGAAGTCAAGCTAATTATCCAGGACGCCAAGGTTGCCAACGGGAGAAAGCATGATATAAAAGCTTCTGACACTTGGTTAAAGGAAAGGGGTAACAGCGCATGGCAAGAACTGTTCGGGTCGATACCGATACATGTATCAGTTGCGGTCTCTGCGTCTCACTGGCGCCGGAAGTATTTAAATTCGTCGATGGGAAATCTTTCGTCTATAACCCGGAGGGTGCGCCGGAAAATAAAATCCAGGAATGCATCGCCGGCTGCCCCGTAAGCGCCATTCACTGGAAGGAAGACGACGCCCCGTAGGGGCAAGACGAGGTTCGAGGTTCGAGGTTCGAGGTTCGAGGTTCGAGGTTCGTGGTTCGTGGTTCGTGGTTCGTGGTTCGTGGTTCGTGGTTCGAGATGTTTTCAACGTCGAACGTAGAACGTAGAACATAGAACCGCCTTTAAACCCTCTCATACGGTTCGAACAGCCTCTTGAACTCATCAAGCGCAAAACGGTCGGTCATACCGGCAATGTAGTCACAGACCACCCGTTCCCGCCCTTCCCGTTCCATTTTTTGCAGATATTTGCGGGGAAGAAGCGTCGGATGCGAGATATACACCTCAAAGAGTTGCACCAGATAGCGTTCCGCCTTGACCCGCATCCTTTCAACCTTGAAATGGCGATAGAGGTTCTCCATGAGAAAGCGCTTCAGCTGCCTGTTATTCTCCGCCACGCCGGGGCTGAAAGCCACCACCTGACGGTTTACCCGGCGCAGGTCTTCCAGCGAACAAATGCCATGGGCCGCAATATTGTCGCTGGTTGTCGATGTGAGGTCCGTTATCAAAAGTCCGATCAGGGCGCTTATGGTTTGACACTTTTTCCGTTCAGGGTCTATGTCCGGGTACTTGGCATCGATCCCCCGGTAAACCTCTTGCCAAAGCTCAACCGTTTCAAGCTGTTCGAGAGTTATAAATCCGGACTTCAGACCGTCGTCGATGTCGTGGTTATTATAGGCAATTTCATCGGCGAAGTTCATCAGCTGCGCTTCTATGGTCGGGACGGTTCCCGGCAGAAATTCGGCAATCGCTCCCACGGGGCGGTCATAGGGCGAAGAATGCTTGATTATACCCTCCCGCACCTCCCAGGAAAGATTGAGGCCGTTAAACCCCGGATACCTCTCCTCCAACTCATCCACGACCCGGAGTGACTGCAGGTTATGCTCGAAGCCGCCGAAGCCGCCCATCAGCCGGTTCAAAACCTCTTCGCCGGTATGTCCGAACGGCGTATGCCCCAGGTCGTGGGCCAGGGCCAGCGCCTCGGTCAACTCCTCATTCAACTTCAGCCTGCGGGCGATTCCTTTACCGATCTGCGCCACTTCCAGTGAATGGGTGAGCCTGGTGCGATAGTAGTCACCCTCGTGATTGACGAACACCTGGGTCTTGTATTCAAGGCGCCTGAACGCAGCGCAATGAATGATCCGGTCACGGTCCCGTTCGAATGCCGGCCGCCCGTCGCGCAACTCCTCGTTGTGCTTCCGTCCGCGTGACATGGAGCTCTTGGCGGCATAGCCGGCAAGGTCAGGTCTTTCCATGGAATCTGCGTTATCAGACATGAATGAATCCTCCGTTTTTCCATTTAGTGTCCATCCGGAAACTCCGGATGAGACACTATTGGTTTCCAATTCGGAAACGAGGGATTTTTGACTCGACCATACGGTCGACCCCTTTGGGGCGCCTTCGCGGTCCAACTCGCTTCGCTCGTTGTCGTCCTGGCAAGGAAATCAAGGGATTGCGCGGAGGCGTACATCGGTACGCCGCACAAGCAAGCCCGAAGATTGACGCCGCCAGGGCGGAAAAGCACCGTTTCCGGATGGAAACCATTTAAATACCGCGACTGGAGCCTGTCAACAACAAAGTTATTCTTGACTCCCCCAATGACATCATGTTAGATTTTTAACCTTTTTTAAAGCAGAAGTCATCTTTTTCTGATATTTGGAATAGCCGGTGTCGCACATGCAGACCAGTCCAGCTCCGACAAGCTGGCACCGTAATGGGGAGAGGGTAGATTGCGCATAATAAGCGGCTCTGCAAAAGGCCGGAAACTCTTTTCCCCGAAGAATATGCGGGTCAGACCGACTGCCGACCGGGTGAAAGAAGCGCTATTCAACATCCTGACCAGCCTTATCGGTGATTTCAACGATTTGCGGGTGCTTGACATTTTTGCCGGAACCGGCAATCTTGGCATCGAAGCACTAAGCCGTGGCGGAAGCCGGACGGTCTTCGTCGACAACCACCTGGAATCTGCGGCAATTATACGAAAAAATCTCGAGATGCTCGGCTTTGATCAAAAGGCCGGAATTCTCATCCAAGAGGCGATTGTTGCCCTGAAAGCACTGGAAAAGAAGGGGGAGAAATTCCACCTTGTCTTTCTCGATCCACCTTATCAGACTGGTTTAACGGAAAAAACACTGGAATACCTGGCAGGATCCGGGTTAATTACCGATGAAACGATCATCGTTGCCGAATTTTCAGCACAGGAAGCCATACCGACGTCCTTCGGACAATTACAGGAATTCGACAGGAGGGTTTACGGCGATACCGCCCTGGCCTTTCTAAGCATGTCTCACAGAGGTTGATTATGCCCCTGAAGAAAGCTGTCTATCCCGGCTCATTTGATCCCATTACTTACGGCCACATTGACATTATCGAACGAGGCCTGAAGGTTTTCGACACGGTAATTGTTGCGGTAGCCCGCAACTCGGAGAAAAACGCCCTTTTCAACGTCGAAGAGCGCATCGCTCTGATCAGGGAAGTCCTTGGAGACAACAGTCGGGCAAAAGTTGACACCTTTGACGGGCTTCTGGTAGACTATGTCCGCAAGCAGGGCGCGACGGTCATAATCCGCGGCTTGCGGGCGGTTTCCGATTTCGAGTACGAATTTCAACTGGCCCAGATGAACAGGAGCATCACCCAGGAGGTGGAAACCCTGTTCATGATGACCTCCGTACCTTACAGCTATCTCTCATCATCGATCGTCAAAGAGGTAAGCTCCCTGAACGGCCCCATAGATGGTCTGGTGCCGCCACTAGTGAAAAAGGCGCTTGACGCCAAATTTAACCGCTCATAACAGTGAGAAGCGAGAGTCTACCAATACAGGAGGTAATAAATGAAACTTGCAGACCGCGTAAACAAGATCCAGCCTTCCCCCACACTGGCCATCGACGCTAAAGCGAAAGCATTGAAAGCCCAAGGCGTGGATGTCATCGGATTCGGCGCCGGTGAACCCGATTTCGACACCCCTGCCAACATCCGTGAGGCAGGCAAGAAGGCCATTGACACCGGTTTTACCCGTTACATGCCGGTTGGCGGGGCCGATGATCTGAAGGACGCCATCATCGCCAAGATGAAGAAGGACCACGGCCTGGAGTACAGCCGCGACGAAATTTCCGTGGCCTGCGGCGCGAAACATACCCTTTACAACATTTCCCAGGCCCTCATCCAGGAAGGCGACGAAGTCATCATCCCGGCACCCTACTGGGTTTCCTACCCCGACCAGGTCGTACTGGCCGGAGGCACCCCGGTCTTCATCGAGACCGGTGAAGAGACCGCCTTCAAGATCACGCCGGCACAACTGGAAAAGGCCGTCACCCCCAGGACCAAGGCCCTGATCATCAACTCTCCCTGCAATCCCACCGGCACAAGCTACACCGAGGAGGAATTAAAGGCCATCGGTCAGGTCTGCCTCAAGCATGACTTCCTCATCATCTCCGACGACATATACGAGCGGCTGATCTACGACGGCCTCAAATTCGCCAACATCGTACAGGTGGTTCCCGAGTTGAAGTCCCGCACCGTGGTGGTCAACGGCGTCTCCAAAACCTACGCCATGACCGGCTGGCGGATCGGCTACGCCTGCGGCCCTAAAGAACTGATCGGCGCCATGACCAAAATGCAGTCCCAGTCGACCTCCAACGCGACGTCCATTGCCCAGAAAGCCTCTGTCGAGGCTCTCAACGGTCCGCAGGAAGCCGTGGCCGCCATGAAGGTGGAGTTCGAGAAGCGCCGGACCTACATCGTAGAGCGGCTCAACGCCATGCCGGGGGTAACCTGCTTCAGGTCAACCGGCGCATTCTATGTATTCCCCAATTTTTCCGCTGTCTACGGCAAGAGCTTCAACGGCAAAGCGATCAGCAACTCCACCGACTTTGCCGCCTACCTGCTGGAGGAGGCCAAGGTGGCCCTCGTGCCGGGCGTGGCCTTCGGCGCAGACAAGTATGCCCGTCTCTCCTACGCCATCAGCATGGAAAACATCAAGAAGGGGATGGACCGCATTGAAGAGGCCATCAAGAACCTCAAGTAGCAAAAAAATATTTGATTAATCGGTCTGTTCTGCTAATCTGAAGGCGGGAGCGATGCTCCCGCCTTTTTATATGCAGATGACAGGGGGAATCTATGATAAGCAAGGAAATGACCATCGGTGAAATCATCCGCAGGTATCCGCAAACCCTCCCGGTTTTCGAGAAATACGGCCTGGACTGCCATGATTGCCAGATAGCCGACTTCGAGGCCGTGGAACACGGCGCGTCCGTGCACAAGGTCGATATCGGCAGGCTCATGGAAGATCTGAACAGAATAATAAACGCCTGACTTACCCCTCATCCCCCTTTCAGACCCGCAGTTTCTCTCAGAGACATCGCGTAGAAATCCCTTTACATTGAACGCATAGTTATATATCATTTTTGGGTTATACTCCACGTAAACAAAGGAAATTATGGTATTAGAGAACATCCGCAATTTTTCCATCATTGCACACATAGATCACGGCAAATCAACCCTGGCCGACCGACTTCTGGAATATACCGGCGCGCTTTCCGAACGGGAAATGCAGAACCAGTTTCTGGACAAGATGGACCTTGAGCGTGAGCGCGGCATCACCATCAAGGCCCAGGCAGTACGCCTCAACTACCGCGCTGCCAATGGCAAAGACTATATACTGAATTTGATCGACACGCCGGGACACGTGGACTTCACCTACGAGGTCTCCCGTTCCCTATCCGCCTGCGAAGGGGCTCTATTGGTAGTCGACGCCTCTCAAGGGGTCGAGGCCCAGACGCTGGCCAATGTCTATCTTGCCCTGGAAAACGACCTGGATGTTTTCCCGGTTCTCAACAAGATAGATCTCCCTGCCGCCGATCCCGAGCGGGTCAAGCAGGAAATCGAAGACATCATCGGCCTTGATGCCCATGACGCGGTCCTGGCCAGCGCCAAGGAAGGGATAGGCACCAGGGAAATACTGGAAGAGATCGTCACGAAAATCCCGCCACCGCAAGGCGACTCGAACAAACCGCTAAAAGTGCTCCTTTTCGACTCATGGTACGACCAGTATCAGGGTGTGATTGTTCTCGTCCGCATCCTGGACGGTATGGTCAAAAAAGGGGACAAGATCCAGCTCATGTCCAACCGGCGCAACTACGAGGTGCTGAAGGTCGGTGTGTTCTCACCTGCCATGTGCGAGGTGGCCGCGCTTTCCGCCGGTGAAGTCGGTTTCATCATTGCCGGGATTAAAGATGTACAGGACGCCAAGGTAGGCGACACCATCACCTCGCTGCACGACCCCTGCGACGGGCCTCTGCCCGGCTTCAAGGAAGTGCAGCCGATGGTTTTTTCCGGTCTCTATCCCATCGACACCTCCCAGTACGAACAGTTGCGCGATGCCCTGGCCAAGCTGAAACTGAACGACTCCTCCTTTTCCTACGAACCCGAAACCTCCCTTGCGCTGGGCTTCGGCTTCCGTTGCGGCTTTCTCGGCCTCCTGCATATGGAGATCATCCAGGAGCGACTGGAGCGGGAATTCAATCTCGAGCTGATTACCACCGCCCCCACGGTTGTCTACAAGGTGCACAGACTGGACGGCTCAATCATCACCATCGAGAGCGCCAACCAGCTCCCCCCCGTGCAGGAGATCCAATATGTCGAGGAGCCGTTTATCCTCGCCTCGATCCACGTGCCGAATGAATTCGTCGGCGGCATCCTCGCGTTATGCGAGGAAAAACGGGGCGTGCAACGGGAGATAAAGTACCTCACCCCCACCAGGGTGATGGTAATCTATGAACTGCCCCTCAACGAGGTGGTGCTCGACTTCTACGACCGGCTCAAGTCGATAACCAAGGGGTATGCATCACTTGACTATGAGCATCTCGATTACCGGCGGAGCAACCTGGAACGTCTCAACATCATGATCAACGGCGAGGTGGTCGACGCCCTGTCGCTGATCATCCACAAGGACAAGGCCTATTTCCGCGGACGGGACCTGGTGTCCAAGATGAAAGAGCTGATCCCCCGGCAGATGTTCGAGATTGCGATCCAGGCGGCCATCGGCAACAAGGTCATTGCCCGGGAGACCGTCAAGGCCATGCGCAAGGACGTTCTCGCCAAATGTTACGGAGGAGATATCACCCGCAAGCGCAAACTGCTTGAAAAACAGAAGGAAGGGAAAAAGCGGATGAAAAACGTTGGTAACGTCGAACTACCGCAGGAGGCGTTCCTCGCCATATTGAAGGTAGAAGGTTAGCAACGGCAGAATCGGCTTTCCGCCGAATAAACTCAAAGAAGGATACATTCCCATGGAAGATTACAAGAATATGAGCTCGGAAGCGGCCAATGTCCAGCGCGAACCCAAGAAAAAGCACATTGTGCGGGAATATGCCGAATCGATAATCATTGCCGTCATCCTGGCGCTCGTCATCCGCACATTTGTAGTGCAGGCATTCAAGATACCTTCGGGTTCTATGGAAGATACCCTGGCCATCGGCGACCACATTCTGGTCAGCAAATTCATCTACGGCACGAAAATCCCTTTCACCACCAGCCGGCTTCTGAAAATCCGCGATCCGAGACGAGGTGATGTCATCGTCTTCGAATATCCTGAAGATCCGAGCAAGGATTTCATCAAGCGGGTGATCGGCACCCCCGGCGACACGGTGCAGGTCATCAACAAAAAGGTGTACGTGAACGGCAAGGTTTACGAAAATCCGCACGAGGTCCACAAGGAAAACGATATCATCCCCAAGGAACAGAACCCCCGCGACAATACCGACCTGATCACGGTTCCCGCCAGCTCCTACTTCGTCATGGGGGATAACCGCGACAGATCCTACGACAGCCGTTTCTGGAAATTCGTCAGAAACGATCAGATCAAGGGGCTGGCCTTCATCAAATACTGGTCGTGGGACAAGGAAAAGTTCGGTGTGCGCTGGAAAAACATCGGCAAACTGATCGATTAGACTTCCGGATCTCCGCCATGACAAGAAAAAGGCCGCCTGGCAGTGAATGCCGGGCGGCCTTTTTTTATGTTTCAATATTCAACGCTCCCCTCTTTGCAGACGCTCAACCTCTGCCGGCGTCAACAGTCGGTATTCGCCAGGTTTCAGCTCGCCTATTTCCAGAAAACCATAACGGGACCTCTTCAGCCGGACCACCGTCAGCCCCACAGCTTCACACATGCGGCGCACCTGCCGGTAACGCCCCTCGTGAATGGTAATGGAAATCCAGCAATTCTGTTCACTCTCCCGCACCAGTGAAACCACCGCCGGCGCTGTCCTGCCGTCCTCAAGATCAACTCCGACAGCCAGGTGCTTCAACTGTGCCGGTGTCACCTTGCCCCTGACCCGGACCAGATACCCCTTGTCCACCTCATGGCTCGGATGGGCAAGCCTGTTTGCCAGCGCGCCGTCATTGGTCAATAGCAGCAGCCCTTCCGTATTGTAGTCAAGCCGCCCGACTGGATAGACACGCTCCTTGATCCCTTTCAGCAGGTCGGTGACGATAGGACGCCCCTCGGGATCTTTCATGGTGGTCATGTAGCCGACCGGCTTGTACAAAAGGACGTAGAGCTTATTCGCTTCCACCCTGATCGGCCTGCCGTCAACCGTTATACGGTCCTTTTCCGCATCCGCTTTCGTCCCCAACTCCGTCACCACCTGACCGTTGACGGCGACACGCCCGTCAGTGATGATCCTTTCCGCCTCCCGGCGCGAGGCAATCCCCGCCTGGGATAATATTTTCTGCAATCTTTCAAGCATACATCTCCAATAAGAAAAAAGGCTAAGGATTGAAGACAATGAATACAACCAAAAGTCTAAAACCTCAGCCCCTAGTTATTTGCCTACAGCCTGCTACTCCACAAACCGCGACATCTTTCTGAACTTCTGGTAGCGCTCCTCGACAAGCTGATCCGCCGGTATCTGCCGCAATTCCTTCAGGTTCCGGGTCAGAGCCTCGTGGAGGGACTTTGCCATGGTCTGATGATCGCGGTGGGCGCCGCCAAGGGGTTCTTTGACTATTTCATCGCTTACTTCAAGCTCCTTGATATCCTTTGCCGTCAGTTTCAACGCCTCGGCCGCCTGTTCCCCCTTGGTACCGTCTGACCAGAGGATGGCCGCGCACCCCTCGGGCGAGATGACCGCATAGACGGAATGCTCGAGCATCAGGATGCGATCCCCGACCGCAATGGCCAGCGCGCCGCCGGAGCCACCTTCGCCGGTAATGACGACTATGATCGGCACAGACAGCCGCGACATCTCCCGCAGGTTGCGGGCGATGGCCTCCGCCTGCCCCCGTTCCTCGGCGCCGATACCGGGAAAAGCACCCGGGGTATCGACAAAGGTAATGATGGGGAGCTTGAACCGCTCTGCCATCTCCATGAGCCGCAATGCCTTGCGATATCCTTCCGGGTTCGGCATGCCGAAATTCCGGAAGACCTTCTCCTTGGTGTCACGCCCCTTCTGGTGGCCGATAACCATCACGGGTACACCGTCCAGCCTTGCCAGACCGCCGACGATAGCATGATCGTCACCAAAATTGCGGTCGCCATGCAACTCGATGAATTCGGTAAAAATAAGGTTCAGGTAATCAAGGGTAAAGGGGCGATTGATATGGCGCGCAACCTGTGCGGTCTGCCAACGGCTGAGATTGGAAAATATGTCTTCCTGAACCTTTTCAGCCTTTTTTCCCAGCTTGGCAATTTCCGCCTTCAGATCCAGGGTATCGCTGGACAATTCTTGCAACTCTTCAATCTTGCGCTCCAGGTCAGCAAGCGGCTTTTCAAATTCAAGATAATATTGCGTCGCCATTTTATTTATGTCTCCTTTGATAACAATTTAATTCCCAACAAGACTGTTCGCAAACTACTCGAAAGAAACGGCATTATAACCCAGCAGGTTCTTCACATCCAGTGATAATTCTTCGCTGGCGGCAAGCTTGTATGAATCCGGAAGAATTATCGTCGTCTTCGATTCCGCGGGGATGACGATATGCAGAAACGATTTGCAGGCGCCGGGGTAGCGGTTGATGATCCCCTTGAGTGACTCCAGCTGCGGCCGCTCCAGACCGGTCGCCTGGACAGTGACATGGACCCGTCGGCTCTCCCTTTCGTTCACTTCCCTGAGCAGCACGATATCGCTCGCAATAACCTTGGTGTTCTTCTCCCCCACCTCGACGCTGCCGCTGACGAGGAGCGGATCATCCCCTTCCAGGTACTGGGCGACCTTTGCGTACACCTTTGCCAGAACCACCACTTCTACGGAGCCGTGCAAATCTTCCAGGGTAACGAAGGCCATGCGCTCACCCTTCTTTGTGATGAACTCCTTTTTCGTCACAACGATGCCACAGAGCTTCACCTCTGCCCGGTCGGATATTTCCCCGAAATCGGAGGTATGCACGGTGGCAAAACGCTTGATTTGGGAAGAATAGCGGTCGAGGGGATGGCCGGTGATGTAGAAACCGAGGGCCTCCTTTTCCTGATTGAGAAGGAGCTTGTCATCCCATTCCGGCACATCCGGCAGGCTACCTTTGCCGTTGCCGTTCCCCCTGACTATCTCCGCCACACCGAACAATGATACCTGGGCGCTATCCCGCTCCTGCTGTATCTTCTGCCCCAAAATCATGGCGTCTTCCAGCGCGGCCATGAGGGGAGCCCGCCTGGCGCCGGTGGAATCAAAGGCGCCGCACTTGACCAGGGATTCAACGACCCGCTTGTTGACCCGGCGCAGGTCGACCCGCTCGCAGAAGTCATAGATGTCCGCAAAAGATCCCGACTTGCGGGACTCGATTATTGCCTCGATAGCAGACTCGCCGACGTTCTTGACCGCACCGAGGCCGAAACGGATGGATTTCCCAAGGACGCGGAAGGAGTGATCCGAGGCATTGATGTCCGGCGGCAGCACTTCGATCCCCATATCCCGACAGTCGCTGATGTTCTTGATGACCTTGTCGGTGTTCCCCATGTCTTCAGTCAGGAGTGCCGCCATGAACTCCACCGGGTAGTGGGCCTTGAGATAGGCGGTCTGGTAGGCGACCAGGGCGTAAGCCGCGGAGTGGGACTTGTTGAAGCCGTATTCGGCAAACTTGGCCATCAGGTCGAAGATAGCCTCCGCCTTCTTCGGGTCGATCCCCTGCTCTTTTGCGCCGGCAAGGAAAGGAATTTTTTCCTTGGCCATGACCTCCGGATCTTTCTTGCCCATTGCCCGCCGGAGCAGGTCGGCCTGCCCCAGTGAATACCCGGCCAGGGTCCGGGAGATCTGCATGACCTGTTCCTGGTAGACGATGACCCCGTAGGTGTCCTTGAGGATCGGCTCCAGCTGCGGCAGGTCGTAGACCACCTTTTTCTTGCCGTGTTTGCGATCGATGAAGTCGTCCACCATGCCGCTTCCAAGGGGGCCCGGCCGGTAGAGGGCGCAGACCGCGATTATATCCTCGAAACAGGACGGCTTGAGTTTGACCAGGAGCCCCTGCATGCCGGATGACTCGAGCTGGAAGACGCCCGTGGTGTTGCCGGACTGAAGGAGACGGTAACTCTCCTCATCATCGTCCCGCAGTAAAGTGATGTCGAACGCCGGGTCCTTGCCGGCACGGATGATCTTGACGGCGTTATGGATGACCGTCAGGTTCTTGAGACCCAGGAAGTCGAACTTGACGAGGCCGATCTTTTCCACGTACTTCATGGAATACTGGGTGGTGATGGAGCCGTTCTTCTGGTCCTTGTAGACCGGGCAGAACTCCTCCAGCACGTCCGGGGCGACAACCACCCCTGCGGCGTGGGTTGAGGCATGGCGCGCCAATCCTTCCAGGCAAAGTGCCACGTCCAGCAGCTCCTTCACACGCCGATCTGCCGCAGCCAGTTCGTTCAATTTCGGTTCCTGCTGCAGAGCCTTGTCCAGGGTGATGCCAAGCACCTCGGGGACCAGCTTGGCGATCTTGTCCACGTCGCCGTACGCCATGTCCAGCGCCCGCCCTACATCGCGCAACACGCCGCGGGCCGCCATGGTACCGAAGGTGATGATCTGGCAGACCTTGTCCCGGCCATACTTCTCGGTGACGTACTGGATCACCTCCTCGCGGCGGTCCTGGCAGAAGTCCACGTCGATATCAGGCATGGAGATACGTTCCGGGTTGAGAAACCGCTCGAACAATAGGTTATAGGGGATCGGGTCAATATCGGTAATGCGGATGGAATAGGCAACCAGCGAACCGGCTGCCGAACCACGGCCCGGGCCGACCGGAATGCCGTGGTCCTTGGCCCAGTTGATGAAGTCGGCGACGATGAGGAAATAACCGGGAAATCCCATCTGCTTGATACAATCCAGCTCGATGCGAAGCCGCTCATAGTAGCCCTGTTCCTGCTCCGGGGTAATGTCCGGATACTTGGCGCGTACCGTCACCAGCCGCTCTTTGAGGCCTTCGTAGGACTGTTCCTCCAGGACATCGTCGAGGGTCTTGTCGGCGGGCTTGATGTACTGGGGGAAATGGTAGGTCTTGAAATCCAGCTCCAGGTTGCAGCGCTCGGCAATGCGCACAGTATTGGCGATTGCCTCCGGCGCATAGTGGAAGGCCGCAGCCATCTCCTGGGGGGACTTGAAGTAGAACTCCTCCGCGGAAAAGTGCATGCGATTCGGATCGTTCATAGTCTTGCCGGTCTGGATGCAAAGGAGCACCTCGTGTGCCTTGGCATCTTCCCGGTTGAGGTAGTGGCAGTCATTGGTCGCCACAAGCGGAAGTGAAAGTTCCGCAGCCAGATCCAGGAGGCGCTTATTGACCAGATCCTGTTCCGGCAGGGTGTTTTCCTGCAACTCTATGTAGTAGCGGTCAGGGAATATCTCCGAGTACCAGCGGGCCGTCGCAATGGCATCTTCAACTCGATTGCGACCACACTGGTAAGCCACCTCACCCTTGAGGCAGGCGGAAAGGGCTATCAGGCCTTCGCTGTGCTGGGCAAGAATCTCTTTATCGATGCGCGGCTTGTAGTAGAATCCCTCCTTGTAACCGGCGGAGACCAGCCAGGAAAGGTTCTTGTATCCCTGGAGGTTTTCGCAGAGCAGGATCAGATGGTAGCTTGACGTCGACTCGTGGCCGTTGCCGCTCTCCTTGCTGAAACGCGACCCCGGCGCGATGTAGACCTCGCTGCCGATGATCGGTTTGATCCCCTTGTCCTTGCACTTGGTGTAGAACTCGATGGCGCCGAACATGCTGCCGTGGTCGGTAATGGCCACGGCAGGCATCTCATACCCCTTTGCTTTCTTGACCAGGTCGCCGAGCCGGATCGCTCCGTCCAGAAGGGAATACTGGGTGTGTAGATGTAAATGTACAAAGTTTGCTTCGCCCATACGCCCCTGAATACAATGATGGGAGCCGGTTCTGCTGCATGGCTCCCTTTTAGTATCGCTAAAAAATTTTGTTATTATTACACGAAAAGCGCGGTACTGTCAACAAGCGACGCACGCAATTTCCCGCCGCCATTTGCACTCATTTTTATTCATGGTACATTTTCAACTGATTGAAATCGGAGCCGTAAACCAACCATTACCTTCAGGAGGTCGCAAGATGAAAGTTCTAATAGCCTATTATTCCATGTACGGCCACATCCACCGGATGGCCGAGGCAGTAGCCGAAGGTGCACGGGAAGTGGCCGGAGCCGAGGTCTTGATCCGCCGCGTCCCCGAAACCCTGCCGGCTGATGTACTGGAAAAAATGGGTGCTGTAGAAGCGCAGAAAAAAATGGCGCAGATACCGGTCTGCACCATCGAGGAACTGGCCGATGCCGACGCGATCATTTTCGGCACCCCGACCCGGTTCGGCAACATGTGCGGTCAGATGCGTCAATTTCTTGATGCAACCGGCGGCCTCTGGATGAAAGGATCGCTGGTCGGCAAATTGGGAAGCGTCTTCACCAGCTCCGCAACCCAGCACGGTGGACAGGAATCCACCATACTCAGCTTTCACATCAGCCTGCTCCACCAGGGAATGGTCGTTGTGGGATTGCCATACGCCTTTCAGGGCCAGATGCGCAATGATGAGATAATCGGAGGATCACCCTACGGCGCATCCACCATTGCCGGCACCCAGGGAGAACGGAGTCCGAGTGAAAACGATCTTGCCGCGGCGCGCTATCAGGGAAAACATGTGGCTTCCATTGCCGCCAGGCTGGCACGATAACCCTAAGCCGGCACAGCCGGAACCAAACGGAAAAAGCAAAACCTTAATGGAACGCGGAAAAGGCGAAAAAATCTGATAACGGCGGATCAACCGTAAACCAAAGCAAGAACATAAAGTTACTAAATCCGCTTGATCCGCCTTTTTCGATTTTATCCGCGTCCCAGCCTTTCGTTGCGTCGTCGCGTCGTTGCGTGAGACATGCCTTGTTGAATTTATTTATTCACATTTACATCCCCCTTTAATATCAGAAATCAATCCTGCGTAAAACAGCCCCATAATTATTTTGCATGCATCCGCTGTCAATGCTATTCTTTGGGCTGAATAGTGTATTTTCACAGAAATGAGGAACCATGACTGCAAAACCTTTTCTGATAGATTCCCATGCCCATATCTACGGCCTTGAATTCAGCAACGACTTCGACGAGATGCTGCAACGGGCGGCCGAGGCGGGGGTAGAACAGATCATCGTCGTCGGCACCGACCTTGAAACAAGCAAGGACGCCTGCGAACTGGCCGCAAAATATGAAAACATCTACTGTGCTGTCGGCATTCACCCCCACGATGCATCACGCGTCACGGAAAAATGTTACGATGTGATCCGGGATATGGCCAACGGTAACGACAAGGTAGTAGCCATCGGCGAGATCGGTCTCGATTTCTACCGCGACCGTTCACCGAGGGAAATCCAGGAAACGGTATTTCGCCGCTTCATCAACCTGGCCAGGGAACTTTCCCTGCCGATCATCGTCCATGACCGTGATGCCCATGAGCGGGTGATGGCACTGGTCAAAGAAGAAAATGCCGCCGATGTGGGCGGCGTCTTCCATTGCTTTTCCGGCGATCTGGAAATGGCCAACGCATGTATAGCGCTGGGATTCTACATCTCCATCCCCGGCACCGTCACCTACCCGGGCAATGAAGCACTGCGTCAGGTGGTCAGAGGGGTAAAGATCGAAAAAATGCTCGTGGAAACCGATTGTCCCTATCTGACGCCGGTTCCCCACCGGGGCAAGCGTAACGAACCTGCATTTGTCCGGTTTGCCGCGGAAAAGATCGCGGAGTTGAAGGGGCTCTCGTTGGAAGACGTCAGCCGAATAACCACCCTCAATGTCCAGAGCCTGTTCAGTATCGGCAGGAAAAACCAGAACGCCCAGATCGCCTACCGCATCAGAAACTCGCTCTACCTGAACATAACCAACCGCTGCTCTAACCGCTGTTCGTTCTGTGCCAAATTTGAGGATTTCACGGTAAAAGGACACTACCTGCTCCTTGACCATGAGCCTGATTTTTCCGAGGTGATGGCGGCAATCGCCGCGCACAAGGGTTATGACGAAGTGGTTTTCTGCGGGTACGGCGAGCCGCTTTTGCGCCTTGATCTGATCAAGGAGGTCGCTGCTGCCCTCAAAAAACAGGGGATGAGAATCAGGATCAATACGGACGGCCAGGCAAACCTGGTCTATGGCAGGAATATACTGCCGGAACTGGCGGGGCTGATCGACACCGTTTCCGTCAGCCTCAACGCGGCAGACGCAAATACCTACGACCTGCTCTGCAATACGCCGTTCAGCAAGGATGGGTTCACCGGCGTCTGCACATTTCTCCGGGAAGCCAAACAGTACATTCCGCAGGTGGTTGCCAGCGCCGTCACCGTTCCGGGTCTGGACATCGCAGAAGTGAAGAGACTTGCCGAATCACTCGGCGTCGAATTCCGGGAGCGGGAATATACGGAAGTCGGCTAGGAAAATTGCCCCGGGGCGGCACTGCAACATACTACCGCAGCACAACGCCGGTTTTACGTCGGCACCATCTTCATCCAGGCTATTTAGGCAGTTCGACCGGATTACAGACATTTTCCGGCTTATCGGCTTTCGCCCCGCAATTGCCGCACTCCACGGCAGGATTGGTCGAAAGACACCGGATCAGTTCCAAATCCCCCTTTTCCTTGAGAGCACACATATGCTCTTTATGTTTCTCGCTATCGCATTCCATAAGTTATCTCCCGTCACTGTTTTAATTTTGCTTGAACGTCAATTTTGTTGCAACTTGTCACTCACCTGATGGCCGACAAATCAACACCACCGGGCAGATGACGAATCATTGCCTTGTATTTTTGCCACTCTACGGCTCCCCAAACCTCGGTAGATGCATGGCCGAATGTGCGGACGATGGTAGCCACCTTTATGGCCGTATCCATATCAGGAGCCTGAAAAATATCAAGATAATCGCATCCGCCCAGGATGGCAAAATTGTGCACCCATTTGACCTGGGGGCATTCAGTGCTGATGCATTTAACCGCCTTGCTTTCAAGTTCTTCCAGATGTTTGGGGGAATTGAGCGCTTCCGGGGAGAGGCGAGTCAGCATGACAAAGGTTTGCATAAATGTTCCTCCCTTCGTTATGACCACCAGCATATTAACCAAGATTAATCCTACCATTCACACGCAATCGGTCAAGCAGTAAATTTCACTGCCGCCCAGTGACCGCGGCAAAAATCTCACAAATACAGTTGCAACAGAAGTGGAATGCTGATATAAGGATTAAAAAGACCGTTATGGTCTTATTTATCCAAACAATCAATACTTCTAGGAGGAACCACCCATGGCAAAAAATCTGGAAATCTACAAATGCGAAAGCTGCGGAAACATCATTGAAATCCTTCATTCCGGCCCGGGAGACCTTGTCTGCTGCGGCAGTCCAATGCAATTACAGGTTGAGAATACGGTAGACGCATCCCGTGAAAAACATCTGCCCGTTCTGGAAAAAGTAAACGGTTCCGTCACCGTCAAGGTCGGCAGCGTACCCCATCCCATGGAGGAACAACACTATATCGAATGGATTGAAGTCATCGCCGACGGCACTGCTTACCGTCAGGCTCTGAAACCGGGAGATGCGCCGGAAGCAACCTTCCCCATCACGGCAGGAAGCATTACGGTACGCGAATACTGCTCCCTCCACGGCCAATGGTCGACTATCGGCTGAAATACTAACGACTCTGTAATTCGAAGGAAATCGTCATGACCAGTTCACTGCTGTTCAATGTGACAACCGTTTCGTACCTTCTGGCTACGGTAGTATTTTTTGCCTACCTGGCCAGTAAAAATCGCATCCTCGGCCTGATGGGAAGCATAACGGCGTATTCCGGCTTCATTGTGCAGACGGTCGCGATAGGGCTGCGTTGGAGAGAATCATACCAGATTGGACATGGTCATGCCCCCATGTCCAATCTGTATGAATCTGTGGTGTTCTTTTCCTGGACGATCATACTGATTTTTGCCCTGCTCGATCTCCGTTACAAGTACCGGGTCATCGGCGCCTTCGTCGTTCCGTTCGCCCTCATGGGCATGGCTTGGGCGCAACTAAGCCTCAGCAGCGGCATAGAACCGCTGGTGCCGGCACTGCAGAGCAACTGGCTGCTTTACCACGTTATCACCAGTTTTCTCGGCTATGCCGCGTTTGCCGTTGCCTGTGGTATTTCCATCATGTACCTGATTAAAGCCCGGCGGAAGTCGGGTGAAGTCAGCGGACATACCGACAGCATTGTCGGCGCATTTCCCGTTGCCGGAGTACTGGACGACCTCAACTACAAGGCGATCATGATCGGCTTTCCGTTGCTGACCCTCGGCATTGTTACCGGCGCTGCATGGGCAAATTACGCCTGGGGTACTTACTGGAGCTGGGACCCGAAGGAAACCTGGTCGCTGATTGTCTGGTTCGTTTATGCAGCTTTTCTTCATGCCCGCATCACCAAGGGATGGGTAGGGAAAAAGGCGGCAGTTCTCTCCATTGTCGGTTTTGCCGCCACCATCTTCTGTTATCTTGGGGTCAACCTGATCTTATCAGGTCTGCACAGCTATGGCGGCAGAATGTAGTCATCCACACGTTAAAAGGCCTGCATAGAGCAGGCCTTTTTTCTTCCCAAGGTTGAACGTTTCCATCTCGCTAGTGAAGCTCTGCTTTACCTTAACGCAAATCCCATGTTTTCTGAGCAATTGCGTTCCCCAAGCGGGAGTATGATACGAGGAACCTCTACCAGCAGATTCTCCCCTCATCCTCGACTGTGGCAACCGTCGTGGCGAACGATAGCTGACCATGGCCCATCAACCTGCCTATCACATCCACGAAGGCTCCGGTGCCGGTCAGGTTGTCCAGCCTTGAACTAATGGTGTAGATATACGGAGTTTCGGTCGGGGTGAGCACGGACTTGTCTTGAACGCTCAAGGTCCCCAGTGAACCGAAATCAAAGGTCATGGCGTTCGTCGGGTATATCTTGCCATCGTCTCCATTCTTGACCTCGACCATTGCCAGTGACACTGTTGCCTGGATGGGAGCTTGCTCATCAATCCTGACAAGAGCGGTTCCGGCATATTTTCCGTAGGGTAGCATTGGATCGACCGCAGAGGTGGTGACCTTCATCTCGATCTCATGGCACTTCGAATCGGCCAAGGACTGCCCGGCAAAGACCATCACGAGACTTGCTGCTGCCAGAAAACTAAAAAGATTTCTCATTTTTTCCTCCTGATAATTAATTATAATTACTGCGTTCCCAAAAGCTGTCACAAACGCTGAGAGACAACGCCCAACGGCCTGGCATTGAAGCCGGCCTGAGTCTCCTCCTTTCCGAACTCAGTAGAGTTCTGTGATTCCCATATCGTAGCTTAATTTAACTCTCGTCTACGTAGCCTTCCCACTTGGTCTATCACGATGCCAAGCTGTCTGCCCGCCTCGGTTGGGGCTCTGCCACCCTAACCTTGAATTGTTTTCTCCACATCAGGAACACGACCAAGGCCATGAGGCCCGAATAAGTTGCCATCGCATAGAAACCGGCTTCTGGGAAACCTGCTGCATCGATAGTTCTTCCAGTCACATAGGGCCCTAGTGAATTTCCCACATTTAAGAAGGTGTTGAGCACGCCATAACCAAGGCCAATATGTCTTGCTCCCACGACGTTCAGAACGAGGGTAAACACCGAAACCGGCACGAGTCCAACCGCTATGCTCAACAGCACTATCAATGGTGCCGGGGCATCTGTTCGGGTGAGCAACAAAAACGAAGCTGCCATCAGGATTCCGGCAGTGACAATATAGAAATAGCGGTAATTAAAGCGGTCAATCAGATAGCCGATCAAAGGTGAAAGGACTAACGCGCCAAGCATGATAGAACTTACCAAAAAATGGGAAGCGCCAAGCCCCTTTCCGATTCCGGCAATGAGATCCATGCCAAAGGTCAAGAACGAGAGGCAGGCCGCATTGAAAAGGAGCCAGATACTCGCAAGCAGGACAATGCCTACGCCTATTTCCCTCCGAGGGGAGGTGGCTGCGTCGGGGCTCTCGGATGCTTCAACCGCCTGTGGTGCCGAGGATAATGGCCTGAAAAGCAGATAGGCGACGATGGCCACACCGTTGCAGGCAAAAAGGGTGTTCCTCCATCCAAGACTCTCCCCGAGAAGCCCGAGGGTATTCATCGACAGAAGCACCCCTACTGGCACTGCGGTATTGAATATTCCCATGACAAAACCGATCTTCCCTTTATCAAATAACCTGGTCAGAATCTGGGGACCCAATATGGCAAGCATCATTGCACCGACGCCGGTTACAAGTCTTCCAGCTATCAGCCACCAGTAATTCTGCGCGAAGGCTGCCGTCGTATTGCCGAGGACAACCATCGCCAGGGAAATGGTGCCTATCACACGGATATTATGCCTGTCCGCCCAAATTCCTCCCGGAATGGCGATTAGCACTCCCGGCAGGGAGAAAACCCCCATAAGACTACCAACCTGGCTATAGTCGAGAGGTATTTCCTTCCTTAGCAGATGTACCAGCGGAGGGACGGATTGCAGAGAAATCACATACGTCAATGTGAATACATAAGCAACAGCCAAAGCAAACCATTGGCCCCGTGTGAAATGTCTTGTTGCCATAGATTTCTCAGTTCCGGTTTTAATTCACGGCTGCTATCTTTTCGGCCTCGATCAAGCGCTGCTCATCCATCAGAGGGAAAATGTCTCTGCTCGTATACTTGTAGAAGGGGGATTTGATGATCGTTTCCCCTAACTCATCATTGGATTCGACATCTAGAATGTATGCGCCCCCGGCTACGCCTGCAAAATGATAATGCCCCTTCAGTTTCCCTTTCTCTTTTAACGCCGCAAAGTAATCAGCGCAGCGGCCTGAAGCTTCCAAAGCCTCTTTTGGGATTTGACCTATGGCCTTTTCTATTATAAGGAACAGCATTCCCCCCCCCGGGTGCTTTCACTTTGTGATCATTTTGGACTTATTACATATGTCGTTTTTCTCGAAGTCAAAGCCGAAATAAGCCCCCAGACCTGACGAAATACCGTTCAGTCCTCCCATGATAAACGAGAGCCGGACCGTCTCCCGTATCTCTTCTTCCGTAGCGCCGACTCTCCGCGCCATATCGGATATCTTGGCACATCCTATCTTGGAACCGTATGCAGCATCCATCAACATGATCATGAGGAGTTTGATTTTGCTGGAGAGTGCCCCGTCTTTGTAGGCGAACTCTCTCATCTCGATGATCTTTTCATAAAATACCGGATCGCTTTCTTTAATAGCAGCCATAAAACTCGGAATCTCGACCATGTTTCCTTCCCTTTCTGTGGATTAGCTACCGGCGCTCAATCAGACGGCAGCCTCTTTTCCGCCGTAAAGGTCAATCGCGTTGACATCACAGACCTCATAACAGCAGCAACATTCGATGCACTTGTCGCCTTCTACCACGACCCGCCTCTTACTGCCGTCATTGGCCTTGAGCTGCATGGCTTTGACCGGGCAACTTTTCAGGCAGCGCAAGCAGAGCTTGCATTTTTCTTCAAGGACTTTCGGGTAAACCCTGGTCGGTGCGTAGACCATCCTGGTAAATCGTTCCAGGTTGCGGATCTGCACTTTCTTGGGAAACAGGTAGTCCTCAATGATCAGCTCATCTTTGGACACGCCGACGAGGTCTATCTTGTCTATGTCCACAGTTCCCCAATAGTTGTCCCCTGCCGCTTTCAGCACGGGGATGTCGTCCCATCTAACTCCGATCATGTAAGCGAGCACTGAATCCAGTGCCACAGGGTCATCCGTTGCGAACACGCAGCCGAAATTCCTGACCAAGCCGGCAGCGCCCGGGCCATCGCCTTCCAATCCGCAGATAGCGTCCATGATGGTCAGCTTTGGCTTGATCAAATGGGCCAGACTCGCGACTATCTTTCCGAAGTCCTCCGGCTTTGGTGCTCGGCAGTGGATTTCTCCTTTCCACTTGCCAGGAATCATCCCGTAAAGATTTTTCACCGCACCGGACATCGTCATATAGGTGTGGGTCTTGAATTTAGGGACGTTGATGACCGAATCGCATTCATATGCCAGGGAGGTGATCAAGTGTTCATCCAGTTTTTCAAGGTAGGGGGTCTTTATCTTCGTCATCTTGCATCTCTCGAAGACCACCTTTTCCGCACCTTCTTCTTCGACGATGCGCTCCATTGACGTTTCTTTCCAGACGTTGTCAATGTCCCATTTCCCGATGAGACCAGCCGGACTGTCCCCGACCAATGGGTGGCTGCCATGCTCCTTGACCAGTCTGATCACTGCCCTGACGACTTCCGGATGAGTGCAGACATGTGCTTCTGGCGGATGCGCGGCCATCATGTTCGGCTTGATCAGGACTCTGCCTCCTTTGGGACCGAGGAGTCGAGTCGGATCTCCGAGACCTGCAAACGCTTTTTTTACCGCGCCATAAACCTTTTCGAACTGGTACTCTTCACATCTTTGCAACGAAACAATAGGCAACTGACACCTCTCTGGCCACTCTAGTCTCGGGGAGCAAACGGCACGTATTTATTCAGGAATTCTTCGGCTTGTTCCACAAGCGATTTCGCTATTATGAAAGGATTACCTTTGGCCCATTCAGGCCTGGTTGCGTCCAGTACCATCTTGGTGACCGTTTTTTTTCCATCCAGCTCTTGTGCCATCGGATCGATATTTATGGCTGGAGCATGAGGAATGAGATGAATGTCCTTTGCCGGGTCAAACCGCGTGGATAAGACCCACTGACGCTGCTCCGGGATCGAGACATCCACATCGGCGTCGGTAACAAGTACCTGTTTTATCGGTAACACCGCCATCGAGAAACGAATCACCCGGCGCAGGTCGCTCTCGTTTCGTTTCCGTATGGAAATTGCGGCCTGGTGACCTCCGCTCCCCGGCACGATATGTATCTGCGCAACATCGACACCGCTTTTCAGCAACGTTTTGGTCAATGTCGCCTCTATCATGAGGTCCTGGATCACCGTGGTCTCCACCGGGGGAATCCCTGCGTAAGTACCAGAGAAAACCGGATCCTCGCGATGTGTGATGGCCTGAATTTCCATGACCGGAGCAACTCCCTGTTCGCTTAAGTAGCCGTTTACTTCACCGAACGGCCCTTCATCCGCATAAGATTCCGGGTGGACCACCCCTTCGAAGACCACCTCCGCACCTGCCGGAAAGTCCAGGTCCCGGCATATTTCCCCGTAGGCAACCTCCAGGGGGTGGCCCTTTATCCCCCCGGCCAGGGCCATTTCGTCTTCGTCCGGTCCCGGTGTGTCGATGGCCGCCAGCAGATAAAAGGGATCCCCTCCGAAAGTTACCACAACCGGTGCCGGCTCCCCCCTTTCCCAATACTTCCAGATGGCCCGCCCCAAGCCCCTCTCCTTATTGGTAAAGATGGTGAGATGGTTCCGGTCCTTTACCTGTAACCGGTTGACCGACACGTTGGCGGTACCGTTTTCCGGATTGCGAACCCGGACCATCCCCATGGTGAAGTAGGGGCCGCCATCGCAAGGATTCCATACGGTTTGCGGAAAGCGGCGGATATCTACCGCTTCATGGAAATTTTTCTTCTCCTTGCAAGGAGCCTTTTCCGCCACCTGGGGGAGGCACCATCTATTTCTGTCACTTCTCTTGATGTATTCCTGCACCAGATGACCTTCTTCGGTCCCCAGCAGGAGAGCCAGCCGCCGCCGCGAAGCAAAAGCATTGACGAGCAGGGATGCCTCTGAATGCAGCAGATTCCGAAAATGCAGAACCGGGAGGTTCCTTTTGAAGGCCGATCGGGTGATAGGTCCTATTGCGTGCACTTCATCAACGGGAATGTCGATTTCCACCAGATCTTCTTCTTGTTTGAGCAAGCCGATCCAGTCCCGCAGGTCGTTAAGATCCACACCATGTGGCTTACGCATAACTGCCCTTACCCGTGTTGGTCTGGATTTGTCTTCTGGCACGCGTCGGCCAGTCTTACTCCCAGTTCGAAGGCCTCCTTCATATAAGCCTGATTCCGCTTTAGCATTGCTTCCACGGCATTTGGTGGCAGATTCATCCTTTCCGCAAGCCCTCTTAATTCCGGCTCTTGCATTGCTACCTGGCCGCGGGATTTCAAACCGCACCCGTTCAAGACGCCTACGACGTTTGGCCTTCCATTGTTGATCTTCTCGAAGAACTCGATCATGCAGTCATGCGCCGGCTTGGCTTCATTCTCATCCGGGGAGGAGTTGGTGGTCACCAGGGTGAAATACTTGGCATCCTTGAACCGGCTATGGAATAGCGGGCCTTTGGGAGTTATCTCTATCTTCATGAATGGGCGAAGGCGATCGATAAGGCACTTAAGAGGCCCGGTCATGAGCCGGCCGTATATTGCAGTGCTGAAGATGATAGCGTCAGCACCCTGGAAGAGATCCTCTATCATTTTCCAATCGTCCTGGCCGCACTTGCCTGTCTTGTCGCAGGCCAGGCATCCAATGCAGGGCTTTACGTTCATGTTATGCGCATAGAACTTCGAACCATTCATACCCCGGCTTTTGGCACCCTCTATGACTCTCCCAGCCAGGATATCCGAGTTGCCTTGCTCCCGAGGGCTTCCGCAAATACATAAATACGAATTCATTGTTGTCGCCCCATTAAATATATTTGTGTAAGAAACTGATAGACTTGGTCGCCATTTCGACAGCCCTGTGGCTGTCCCGGCTCAATTCGACGTTTATGAGCCCCTGATACCTTATTTGAGACAGAGCGTTCATCACCGGTTGAAAATCAATATCTCCGTCGCCGAAGAACAGATGCTCGTGCACGTCCCCTTTGATGTCCTCTATGTGGATGGTCTTGATTCTGTCTCTGTAAGTAAGTATGGCTTCCTCGATAGTGCAGGTTTCCGAGCATCGGACGTGACCGATATCAAGGGTAAGGTACAGGCAATCTTTCAACAGCGGCTCTTGGCACAGCCTGTCGTATTTTGACAGGTCATCGATAAACATGCCCGGCTCCGGCTCCAAAGCGATTTTCATCCCCCGTTTGTCCGCATACTCCACCACATCTGCCAGTCCCTGTACCAGGGTGGGCCACGCCAATTCCGCGTCCAGCCGGGGGCCGAGCCTGCCGGAACAGATGGTGATCGCCTCCGCCTGCAGGGTCTTTCCGAGATCGATAGCTTTTTTGGTTAAGGTGATCCTTTCTTCACGTCCCTCGTTGCTGACGAAACCCGGTTCATGCTTGCGCCAGCGGTCAAGGAAGTAGCGCGCCCCGGTCTCCACGACGACCTTCAGACCGCGTTGGTCCAGTATTCTTGCTAGAGAGGCGATCGCCTCATCGGTGGCCTTAAGGATGTTGCAGTGATTATGGTCGATCGTTATGGCAATGCCGTCATAGCCCAGTTCGGCCAGTATCTCGATGGCGTCCTCGATGCTGTGGTGTGCAAAGCCGTTGGTGTTGTAACCGAACCTGAGTCGCTTCAAGCGGATACTCCTTCATTTTCCTGTAGCTTGGTCAAAAACATTTCCCTGAGCTGAGGGATGTCGATCTTGTTCAACTTTGCTTTCGGCAGTGATTCACAATAGACGATGTGTTTCGGAGTCTTGTAGTCCGGCAGGCGCGACTTGCAGAATTTTCTCACTTCGCCGGGAGGGAATTCGCCCCTTGTCACCAGAAAGGCGGCTAACGCCCCACCGGAGACCTCATCGTCGACTCCTATGACTACCGATTCTTCAATGCGAGGGTGGGCCGAGATAATAGCGTTGATTTCTTCCGGCGCCACCTTCTTCCCCGCGACGTTGACGATATTGCCGTAACGTCCATGGATGAACAGCCTGTTGTCCTGGTCCAGCGAGCCAATGTCACCGGTGAAAAACCAGGTCGGATGCCTGTGCAACTTCATCGCTTCGCCATCCGTATCCAGATAGCCAAGGCTTATGGCAGGGGTCTTTACCAAGATGCGCCCCTCCTCTATCTTGACCTCCACGTTGTCCAGTACCGTCCCCACGCACTGAGGGGGGAGATCTTCTCCCTCTCTTTCCACAGCCAGAAGGGATGTTTCGCTGGTGGCGTACATCTCGCGCACCCATATGCCGTATTTCGCCTGCAGGAGCTCTTTTTCACTTCGGGTCAGCCGGGAAGAACCGGAATACCATCTGGTTCCCTGGTCGACAACAACATTCCTGACCACCGGCATTCTGCTAATGACCTGGTACATAAAAGCCGGTGCCTTAACCAACGAAGGACCATGTTTGGTGACCAGCCCCAGAAAGGTCTTCGGCAGGAACTTTTTGATAAGCAGATTCTTGGCACCTGTATCCAGGGCTGCCATTACCGGCATAATGCCTGCCGAGTGATATATCGGCGCAGCTGTGAAAACACAGTCGCTCCCTGTGGTCCCGTAAGCGGCATTGGAAAGTCTCGCCGCCTGCAAGATACTCTCTATGGAGTGGACAATCCCTTTCGGTTTCCCGGTCGTACCGGAAGTCAAAAGGAAAAGTGCAGGCGAACCGTAGTCTATTTCGATGTCATAGTCTTGCGTCGGCGTCTTGCAGTCGGCTTTTTCCAGCGAGTCTTCCACTGCTATGTACGTAATGCCGAAGGTCTGCGACAGGTTTCCCTTTTCTCTTTGCAGCGTGGCTGGATCCAGGGGGAGTACCCCCATACCTAAACGTACAGCTCCGAAGAGTGTGGCTAGAAACTCGAAGGGATCCGCAATAGCAACTCCAATGATGGAGCCTTTTTGCAGCTCTTCACGTTGCCATTTCCCACTCCACGCCATGGACCGCTCGATGAGTTGGCGGTAGCTATACTCCCGGTCCTCGTAAACGAGGGCAGGGCTGTCTGCTGCCTCAAACTGCAACGAAGCTTGCAGTATATGCTTCAGGGCACTTGTCATAGTTGAATCTCTTGAAGTAATTGAGACTGTACAAAGCGGCTTCTGCCGGCTTCACATCATAGGTATAAAGCTCCACAGAGCAGTATCCCTCGTAGGAATTGCCAGAGAGTAGCTTCACGATCTTCCCAAAGTCGATATCTCCGTCCCCGGGCAACAAGTGGTTGTGAACCCGGTCTTTGATATCTTCGAAGTGCATGTGCTTGACCGATGCTCCCAACGAATTTATCGCCTCGCAGATATCCTCATTGGTGCATTGTGCGTGTCCGATATCCAAGGTAGCCCAGAGTGAGCCTTGGTATAATGGGAGTAGTTTAGCCAGATGCTCCACCCGCTCGACCAACATGCCCATCTCATTTTCTATGAGCAGATTGACGGTGCCGTCGCTTTTGGCCAGGATGGTATCAATCGATTCCCTAAGGCGGCGGTATCCCTCTTCTTCGCTGCATTGCTCCGGAAGAATCCCCGAGGTTATGGTCACGTTCTTGGCGCCGATGGCGGTGGCCGCTGCGATTGTGCTCAGTATGAGGTCGATCCTTTTCTGTCGGTCGTTTTTGCTGTCGCTGGTCAGCGAAGGCTCGAAATCGATGTCGCTCAGCAGGTCCTTCGCCCCGGTGTGGAGATTGACGACGCTAATGCCGGTGGCTTTCAACTTGTCCGACAAACTATGCAGGTACTTGTCGGAATGATAGAGTGGGTCCAGATGATTGCGGTGGCAGGAGATCTCGATCGCCTGATAGCCTACCTCATGCAGGTCATCCAGAGTTCGTTCCATATCGAACCGCCTGAATCCATTCGAGTTGTAGCAGAGCTTGAACACTACGCGGCACCTCCGGTTTGAGTTGTGATAAAGCTATGGATGGTATTGACACTTTCCAGGACCTTGTAGATCTGGTCATCGGATATGGTGACGTCGTACTTTTCTTCCAAGGAGGACGCCAATTCCAAGGCGTTGATCGAATCAAGGCCTATCTCCTCGTTCAAAGACACGGCGTCTGGGATTTCTGCCGGAGTTATGGAAAGTTTCAGCGAACTGACTATCAACTCTTTGATCTCTTCTCTACTCATACAAAGACCTCCTTGGTTGTTAACACAGAGGAATAATTCCCCATCGGGCTGAAATTGTTGATGATTGCCGACTTCATGCGAGGCTCGGAAATGACAGTTGGCGGCGCCTCTGCATCCACCTTTTGGCCTGGCCATTCAAGAAGAGGTGCTCCTCTGTTCTTGAAACCACATAGTGCCGATACCAGTTGGAATAAGCCAGCCGCGCCAAACGTTTCCCCCAAAGCACGTTTAAGAGCCGTCACTGGCAAGCTCTTTTGACCCAGTAACCTTCGCAGGGCGTTTCTCTCCAATCCATCCATGACCCTGTCACCATTGGCATTGGCAGAGATGTATCCCAGCAATACGTCGTCCACAACTGGCACTCTGTCCAGGCAGTCCTTCATTGTCTCAGCCATCGTTTTCACACGTTTGAATGAAGAGCCTGATGATGATCGTATCGATATCTCTTCTATGAAGCCGAGGATATCAGCCCCCCTGTTCAGGGCAGAATCCGCATCCTCCAGAAGGACTGCAGCGGCCCCTTCACCAAGGCAAAGCCCGTGTTTTTGCGGAAGATTACTGCTGCCACTCTGGCCACTGCCGTCGACGGCGATTTCTTCCAAAAGGCCCATCCCCCACAAGGATTCGATGACAAAGGGCGATAATTCCTCTGCTCCAACGACGAGCATGGCGCGCGCCTTTCCGGTCACGATCGCGAGGCTGGCCTGAAACAAGGCATCTACCGAGGAGGACGCAAAGCTTGAGACAATGGTGTTGTAACCCTTCAAGCCTAATTCCAGGCAGATGGTCCCGACCGATTCGTTGGGAACGCACCTGCTGGCTTTCAACGGTGAGACGCGCCCCGTTGGACGGGACAGGGCGCTGCAAACGCTTTCTCTGAATACGGTCCCGGAGAGTGCCGTTCCTACCAGCACACCGACGTCTTTCGATCCATGGCAAGCCATCCCGCTCATGGCCAAGGCTTCTTTGCCGGCCAAGGCCGCCATCTTACTCAGCTTGGTCGCGTAACGACTGGTGTTCGGGTCCAGCCCTTCGGAAAACTCCTGCTCGTCTGCCAGAGATACCCGGACCCGGACGTTACTTCCTTGAGCGGGAGCCATGAGTGCGAAATGACCCTGGCCCTGTTCCACGTTCCTGGAAAAAACGTCGATCCCTTTCCCAAAAACGGAGACCGAACCCATCCCAGTTATGGCGATCTTTTTATTCAATTCTGAAAAACGCACTCGTCTACTCCGATGTCTTGGTTATGAGGACCGAACTACATTGTCCTCCGAAGGCATAAGCGTTTGAGAGGCAGACCGATACTTCAGTTTTCCTGGCCTTGTTCGAGACATAGTCGAGATCGCAGGACTCATCCCTTACCTCAAGATGTATGGTCGGAGGCACCACACCGGCCTCTATGCTCAGCACGCAGGTCGCCGCGGAGATAGCTGCGGCTGCGCCATTGGTGTGCCCAATGCAGGATTTAATGGAACTGACCGGGATCTGGTAAGCCTGATTGCCGAACAGCCGCTTAATTGCAGCTGTTTCTGCCACATCGTTAAGCTTTGTCCCCGTCCCGTGTGCGCAGATGTAATCGACATCATGGATGTGTTTTCCTCCCGATTCCAGAGCAATTCTCATCGCTTCCGCGGCAGAATGTCCTGACGGATCGGGAGCCGTAATGTCAAAGGCATCATTGGTCAAGCCGTAGCCAGTCAAAAACGCCTTTGCTCTCTTCTTTCGCTGTTTCAGGTGTACTTGTGCTTCCAGCACCAGGGCTGCGGCCCCCTCTGAAAGGGCCAATCCGCTTCTATTGTTGTCGAAGGGCCTGCACCCTTTCTTCTCCAATGCCCGGTAGGAATCGAAGCAGGCGTACTCAAAAGGGGTTAGGATGTCTACTCCGACCACGATGGCCATGTCGCACAACCCGCACGCGATCAGGTCATAGGCGTAGCCGATTGCGGCATTGCTGGCGGTGCACGCCGATATGTTGGTCAAAGCTCCATTGCTGATGCTGTATTTACGCACCAGCGAGTCGGTCAGGGCATGGTGCGGATAAGCCAGCAATCGGCCGTAGTCGGCTTTGGTGAGCTCGGCCCTCCCCTGATGTTCATTAACCGCGAGCAGATGCGATACTCCACCGACGGCAGAGGCTACCACCAGTACGCAGTTCTGCTTTTTCAGTTGCTCGACGGAAAGACCGGCTTCCAGCAGCGCTTCATCCATGACCTGGGTTGCCAGGGCAAGGGGCAGTTCCTCCTTGCAGGGGGTCTCTCGTCCCGGAACCCAGCTGACCTCCCCGCCGTAATGGGTGGAAAAGCGCGACGTGTCAAAGGACGCGATGGGGCAGATACCATCGGTTCCATTGACGAGATTGACGAAAAACTCCTCCTTACCCGTTCCGATGGGCGAGGAAACCCCTACTCCTGAGATAGCTACTTTCTTAAGGAGTTTCATGACTTGCCTCATGGATCATCTCTGCTAGCCCCTGATACTTCTGAAAAACCAAGTCATGGAAATAATCCCGGTCGCTCCAGGGAAACTGGTCCAGCGTCCCCCTGGCAACGGAGAGTACTGCCGACTGTATGACCTCTTTGGAGAGACCGGACTCCTTGAGCCGGTGACAGATCTTCCCGGCGGCCAGCATGATCTCTTCAGCCGCCACCAGATTGACATTCCGGTATAGGCTCTCGTCGCGGGTAACCGTCACCTGGCCGATTTTGCCGAAAATGCTTGCCAGGTATCTGGCGTCCGCATCGCTTTGGGCGTTCACAATGAAATGCCCGATGTCTTCTTTGAGTAAATTGTCTGCTTCACCGATCACCTTCATGCTGGCCGGCCGGCCGTACAAAAAAGGGGTGCACTGCAGGTCTTCCAGCATCACTGCGGTCGAGAGGTTTACGAGCAGGATGGGCTTGACGAGCAAGTCATCGAGCATCTTCATGCAGGAGAGGACTTCGCCTTTGGGCAAGGCGATCAGTACCGCTTTCGCTTCTGCCAGATCCTTTGGAGCAGAGTACACTGCCACGTTGGGTGTTTGCGCCAGCCTTGCAGACTTGCTGCGGTCGGCGTCATGGACGACTATGCGGTAATAGGGGGACAGCTTATGCACCAAAAGATTCCCCAGCTTTCCCGCGCCCCAAATGGCTATGGTCTCGTCGGCAAATTCCATTTTTCTCGTATCTCCGGGTCTGCTCTGCAAGAGAGCGGTGCAGCCAAGTCGTGGCACCGCCCCCTTGCAGTTTTTGCTAATTTGGATTGCTTTGATCGTTTCCGAACAGCACTGCCTCATAACCTTCCAGATCGAGGAAGCCATGACCGCTAAAGCAGGCCACGATCACCCTTTCCTTACCTTCCTCTTTGGCCTTGTATGCCTCATGAAAGACCCCTTTGATGGCGTGGCAGGTTTCCGGGGCCGGAAGAATCCCCTCGACCTTGGTGAAAATCCTCCCACAAGCAAATACATCGGACTGGTCATAGGCAACCGCTTCCAGGTATCCCAGGTGCCTTAACAGACTGACCAAGGGCGAGCCCCCATGCTGACGCAATCCCCCAACGTGCATCCTGGGAGGTACAAAGTCGGTCCCCAGTGTGTAGGCCTTGTTGAGAGGAGTAAGCTTGCCCGGATCTCCATGCTCATAGCGGTAAGTACCCTGGGTCAGACGGGGTGCCGCCGTCGATTCCACGGCCAGGAAGCGCAGTTTGTTCTGCAGTCGATCCTTAAGGAAGGGCATCATAAAGCCCCCCAGGTTGCTGCCGCCGCCTACGCAGGCAATCATTACGTCAGGCTTTTCGCCGACCAGTTTCAGCTGTACCTCGGTTTCCAGACCAATCACCGTATTGTGCAGCAGAGTGTGCATGGCGTTGCTGCCATTCAGATAACAGATGCCTTCATTCTCCATGGCGAATTCCAAGGCGTCGCTGATCCCGGAATTCACCGAGCCCGGGTGGTCCGGCATCTTTTCCAGCAGCGCCCGGCCGGACTTGGTATAACGGCTCGGTGAGGGCAGGAATTCAGCGCCGAAGATCTGCGAGTGGATTCTCCGGTAAGGCTTCTGGTTGAATGACACTACCGGCATGAATACCGTGCAGGAAAGGTCGTATTGAGCGCAGGCCAGCGCCACGGAAGTACCCCACTGACCGGCTCCGGTCTGGGTAACCACCCCCTTGTATCCCTCTTTTTTCACATAGTAGGCCTGTGCCAGACTGGTGTTCGGCTTAAAACTCCCCGTGCAAAGAAGATCTTCCCGTTTGAAGTATATTCGCGCGGGAGTGTCCAGGTATCTTTCCAGGTTGCGGGCGCGGTAAAGGGGTGTCGGCCTACCAATTACCAGGTATTTCTCCAAAATCTCTTCAGGGATGTCGAGCCAGCGCTCTTCCATGACATCCTGTTCCTGGAGGGTTTTGGGAGTGATTTCCCTGATCTTCTGGATCCTTGAATCGGTCCCCTCAGGGTCTTTGGGAGGCGGCAGCTCTTCCGGCAAATCTTTCCGGCTGTTGTACCATCTCCTCGGGAGATCTTTTGCGTCCAAGCGGATGTGAGGACTATACATATGTCGACCCCTGCTGGAGGTACTGTTGCGATACATGATCAGTAAGCGTGCCCCACTGGACGAAGAAATCGTGGTTGGTAAAGTTGTAGGGCGACTTGAAATAGCAAGCCAACTGAGTGAGAACCCCTTTCTCACCCTTCTGATAGAAGAAGTCGGTCAGGCGGATCAGGTCAAGGATCAACGGGGCTGCAAGAATGGAATCCTTGCCCACCCAGTTGATCTTCATCGACATTTCCTCGCCGAGCCAGCCGCAGAAATCAATGTTATCCCAAGCCTCCTTGGCATCGCCTCTGGGCTTGTAGTAGTTGATCTTCACCTGGTGGTCGAAGTTGTCATAGCCCATTATCTCCGACAAGACGCCGGTCTTGGTCTCGATTTTGGTTTTCAGGTTTTCCGGGGAGTTGAGGACTTCGCCGTCCTTGTTGCCAAGGATGTTCACACTGTACCAGCCGGTCAACTTGAGTGACCGGGCCTTCAGCATCGGTGCGATGACCGTTTTGTAGAGGGTCTGCCCAGTCTTCCCATCCTTGCCGGCGACCACCACCCCTTTTTGATTCATGAGGTCCATGAGGGCGGGGATATCGACCGTGACAGACGGGGTGAAATTGACATACGGGGATTTGGTCATGATGGCTGCATAGGCGTAGAGCATCCCAAAGGTGATCCGGCTACTGTCTTGATCAAGCCCACTTTCGAAGTTCTCGATGCTCTGATACTCCGGAACTCCCTGCACCTGGAGAAATTTATCGGTGGAAGAGAGGTTGACCACGATGACATGGTCGAGGCCATGACGGCTCTTGAACTTCTCGATATCGTTGATCAACGCGGTGGTAATTGCCCTTCGGCTCGGCGCCTCGATGGCATTCTCCCTGAAACTGTCGATGATGCCGCCGTCGTTTGTTGCCGCCCCGGCCAAGACGACCACCTCTTGAAGCTTATCTTTTGTCGCCACCAGGATTTTCTCTTTCACCACCTTATGTTCCAATGCAGCGGTATAGAGATCCTTTTTCACGATATCCCAGCCACCGAAGACGATGTCCTCAATGGGAACCAGGTTCAAGGCTTTGAGGGTCTGGTCGTTATCTGTGGTCAGATAACTTTCTTCCATAAGTCCCAGCTTCTTGGCAAAGGCTCCTGCGATGACCGTTGTTGAGATACTACCCAGTGCCCCAACGAATAATGCTCCGATTTTCTTTTTCATTTTCTGCTCCTTTAGTACTTGATTGGTTTTATTTAACTTTCAAAATGGTCTTACACCCGCGGGTTACCACTGATTCGTCCTGACTATAAATCTGTGGGAATTCTCCAAGTTCGATCACGTTGGTGATCAATCTCACTATTTCGCTACCTTTGCTGTCCAGAAGTTCGATCGCTTCCCTGAATTTCCCCGTTCCTCCGATGTTTCCGAAAATGTTAACCATTTTGCTGACGAACAGGTCGGTGGAGAAGGAGACTTTCGGTTGCGAGAAGAAAAGGACGCTTCCACCCGGCTTTACCGTGTGGTTTATGACTTCTCCGACGTCAGAGAAGCCGCTGGTCTCCACGACCAGGTCAAATGAGCCTCTGCCGACGTGTGCCGGCATCAGTTTCATATCCATGGCAACGACTTGGTCCGCACCCAGTTCTCTGGCAATCTGCAGTCTTGTCTCATTGATATCCACGATCATCACCTTGGCATTGGGTTTACTCTTGATGATCATTGTGGCAAGGATGCCCAAGGTACCTGCTCCGAGAATGAGCACATCATGCGGATCCATATGAGCCGTGGCTTTATCGATCCCTTTCATCACAACCGCCGCAGGTTCAATGAGACAGGCGATTACGTCTGACATCTCACAGTCTTTCAGGGAATGCAGGGAGGACTGATTGACAATGACATAGTCAGCAGCAAACCCGTTTGCTGAGATACCGTGCTTCTTGACAGAGGTGCAGAGGTCCTCGTTGATCTCTCTGCAGAACTGACACTGGCCGCAGTATATTGAGCATTCTCCGGTGACCCGCTCGCCCACTGAGAACTTCTGCACCCCTGCACCTTTAGCGATGATTTCTCCCACCCATTCGTGGCCCGGCACCAGAGGATATACATGAGGTCCTTCATACCGGCCGGAGAACAGTTTCACATCACTGCCGCAGATACCGACATACCTGACACTTACCAGAACCTCATGCTCTCTCAAAGGACGCAGCTTCACAGGAGAGATAGTCAAGAGACCGGGGCTTTCGATCTTCAATGCTCTGCCACCCGAAGTTAACATTGGTGACCTTCCTTGAACAAAATTGCCTCGTATCCGGCCAAATCAAAGAAACCATTGCCGCTGAGACAGAAAACAATGACTCTCTCTTCTCCCTCTTCCTTCGCCTCCAGCGCCGAGTCTATGGCCGCCTTGATTGCGTGACAGGATTCGGGTGCCGGCAGTATCCCTTCGCACAAGCTGAACAGCCTCCCGGCCTGAAACGCTTCCTCCTGAGAAAGTGCTGTTGCATCAAGTAGCCCTTCTTTACGCAGCAGTCCCACCAATGGTGACCCGTTGTGCTGACGCAAGCCTCCTACGTGTATTCGGGGAGGTACGAAGCCTTGGCCAAGTGTGTAGGACTTTGTCAAGGGGGTAAGCCCCGAGGCGTCCCCGGCCCCGTATTCGTAGACACCTTTGGTAAGACGTGGCACCGAATCCGACTCCGCTGCCAGGAACTGAAGGCTGTCCGGGTCCTTTAATTTTTCCGGCAGAAAGGGGAGCATCAAACCACCACAGTTGCTACCGCCACCGACGCAGCAAATGAGCGTGTCTGGTTTCAGCCCGGCCATTGCCAGCTGCTTCTTGGTTTCCAGGCCGATAATGGTTTGGTGCATCAGGACATGGGGGAGGTTACTCCCGGACACGTAGGCGTATTTCCCCTGATGCGCCAGCGCTGTTTCTATGGCCTCGCTGATTCCGGTGCCGATAGATCCGGGATGCTGAGGGTCGCTCAGCAGAAATGACTTTCCCGACTGAGTGAGGTTGCTTGGGGAAGGGTGGACCTCACCACCGCACAGTTTCATGAAATAGCGACGATACGGTTTCTGTTCGTAAGAAACCCTTGCCATGAATATCTTTGCACCGAGACCGTACGACTGTGCCGCTATGCAGACCGCAGTCCCCCACTGGCCGGCTCCCGTTTCCGATATCAGGGCTTCAAAACCATCCTGCTTCGCGTAGTAGGCCTGGGCTATAGCCGAGTTCAATTTGAAGCTTCCGGTCGGCAGCACGTCTTCCCGCTTGAAAAAGATCTTGGCCGGAGTACCCAGATGTCGTTCAAGTGATACGGCGCGCTGCAGCGGAGTAGGCCTGCCGATCCTCAGATAGGCTTCCAGGACTTCACCGGGGATCGTTTCCCAACGCTTAGCTGAGTTGTCTTGCTCGTTCAATACTGCCGGGCGAATGCGCCGGTTATTTTCGATAGTAGGAGTACCGTCAGCGGGGTCCTTCGGTTCAGGTAGAATGGCAGGGAGGTCTGGCAGTGCGTTGTACCATTTGGTAGGCAGCTCTTCTATTGGGAGATCTATCCTTATTCCTTGCATGTGCATCCTCCATTGCAGCTTCGTTTAATCCATCTCAGGTTTTGCTCTATTGTGCCCGGCCCACACCCTGTTGCTGATTTCAATCTTTTTCCTGACAGTCAGCCACGCTTTGGTGCTCAGGAATGAATCTTCAAAACGGTTCACCATCTCTTTAAACATCGCATAGGGGATGGTAAAGGAGAGCTCGTCGGTCTGGAAATATCTTCTGGGCCACGGGTCCCATCCTCCCAGAACGGCTTTATTCCGTCCCTTTGCTAAATAATGCAGTGGCCAGGTGACGAGGCTCCCGCAGGCGGCGCCCCAGGGAGAAACTACTACTTCGGGATCATCGGTCACAAAGGCCGCTAAGAGGTTAAGCCCACAAAGCGCTTCCGGCCGCGCAAAAAAAGCTACTAACTCCGGTTGTTCGTGTTTTTCGAAGAGTGTGAGGGGCTTGACCACACAGTATCTTCCATGGGCCTCTTTCGGGTCGATATGCTCAAATATTTGTCTAACTACATCAGGGGAATTGTACAGAAGCTCCCCCTCGCATTGGCCGGAAAGCCCCGTTGAGAGATAACAAATGACTCTTTCCGCTTGAGGTTTGTTGTAGCCCAACCAGAAAGCGGCCCCCGGGCAACCGTAATGTTCCGCAGAAGCCCAAGCAACTATCTTTCTTTTCCGGGCTTTCCAGGCATTGCACATGATGCAGGAAAATCCCTCGTAGATTGCTTGCCAGTCGACTTCATCCCGCTCTTCCCTTTCACGGGTAGGGAGCTTCCCACTTTTTGGTGAAAGGCCTTCCCTTGGCTCGCTTTCCGTGTAAAAGATCCCAAGTGGTTCCTCTTCCAAACCAAGGGCTTCTAGGAGTCCAGTTGTCCTCTCAATTATTTCCTGGTCCATTCCTATCTCTCAAAAAGGCTCAAACTTCACTATCCGGCTCATTATTTTTTTGCAATGCACCCATAAGACGCTCTTGAGCATTAATGATCAGCATTACGTCTTCCTGTGTAATACTGTTTACCCACTCTTGATTCCAACAGTAAAATTTGGCCATACATTTTGCCCAAATATTTTCACCTAATTCAGTAGTCTTCACTATTGTTACTCTCGTATCAGTTGCTGAGCGCGTGACTGTCACATAACCAAGTGACTGTAGTTTGCTAATAATCTTTGATATATTTGATTTTTCATATAGCAGGCTTCCGACTAAGTTTTTTTGACATGTCTCACCAGCTCGTTGAATTTCATTCAGAACCACAAATTGTTGCTGATTAATTGAGAACTCTGAAACTATTTTATCGCCTAATCTATGAAGACATGCTCCTATTATGAGGAAGTTCTTAACCAACACCGAAGAATATTTATTCATAGCCACCATTTACATACAGATTTCGTGTCACGAGATACTGCCCCCTCTTTTTTCTCACTGAATGTGGATAATAAAACCGTCCCTTAACTACTAATCGAGTTTTCCCCAAACCACCTGCTATGCAGGTCTATGACTTGCAAGTTTAATCAATGTCGAATGGAGTTTTACAATAAAATAGTTTCCATGTCAACCATTTTATTATGCCTCTTCTAATTTATATTTCCTTAATCCGCGAGAACGACGGAAGAAAAGGTAGCTGGCACGCCCAAAGTCCTTCAAAGCCCATTGCCCTTAAAGCGGGAAACCGCTATAATCACGCCATTCATTAAAATGCCAGACACCATGGGACCAAAGCCCCTTACAAGTTCCGGAAAAGGTAACCCTGCATGAGTGATAAAACCCGCTGGCTGCTGCTTCTCTGCCTGACCCAGTTATTCATCATGCTGGTGTTCATCAATTACTCTGCCATCCTCCCCCTCCTGAAACAGGAATGGGGGATGAACAACACCATGGCCGGGTCGATTTTTTCCATCTACCAATTGGGCTACATCGCCTCGGGCGTCATACTCAGCGCCCTGACCGACCGACTCAATACCAAGCATATCTTCATTTTCTCGGCTCTCTGGTCAGGCATCGCCAACCTCCTCTTCGCCTTCTATGCCCATGATTATCTCTCCGCTATGCTGCTGCGGGCCCTGACCGGAATCGGCATGGGAGGAACCTACATGCCGGGGCTGAAATTGGTGGCGGAGAAATTCGCTCCCAGTGAGCGTGGCAAGGCTGTGGGCATTTATGTCGGTTCGCTCGTGCTCGGGGCCTCCCTTTCCCTGGCAGTGACCGGCACAATAACATCCCTGGCCGGCTGGAGATGGGCCTTCATCGCCTGTTCCATAGGCGTATTTGTCGGCGCAGCACTTTCTCTTCTGGTATTCAAAGACTACCAGCCGATAGTGCATGCCAGGACGGAGCGCGGCTTTGAGGTGGAAATAGTCAGAAACAAGCCCGCATTCCTGATGATCCTCGGCTACGGCTCCCACATGTGGGAGATGTACGGCATGCGCAGCTGGCTCGCGCCATTTTTCACCGCCTCCCTCATCAGCCACGGCATTGCCGGGGGAATTGCCACCGGCTGGGCAGCCACTGCCGCTGCAGTAATCATCGGCATCGGCACTTTCTCCACCGCCATCACCGGCACCATTTCCGACAAACTGGGTCGGACGAAAACCATTACCCTGGTCATGTGTGGCAGCGCCACACTTTCGTTTCTGTTCGGCTGGCTTGTCAACGCAAGCCCTTACCTGGCCTTTTCCGTAGGCATCCTCTATGGCTATCTGATCGTCGCAGAATCACCTGTTTTCTCCACGGGCCTCACGGAACTTGTTGCACCGGGCTATATGGGAGCGGCCATGGGATTGCAGTCGCTGGTCGGCTATTCCCTCGGCATGGTGTCCCCCACCGTTTTCGGCTGGGCCCTTGATATGTGCCGGGGCTGGCAGCCGCTGCCGGGCGTCAGAGCAGACTGGGGAATCGCCTTTGCCACCGGCGGCCTCGGCGCCCTCACCGGGCCTGTTTTCATGTATCTCTTGCGGCGCTGTCCGGAGAGCAGGCGCATGGCAGGCGGTAAGCAGTAACGCTCCAAATCAGCTTCCCTTTCCCCGCCTCCACCCAAAGATTTAATGACACATCGCCGGCCCTCAGCAGGTCTCCGCTTTTTGAAAGTGTCTATCACATTCCGCGATTCCGTTGAAGAAATAACAACTTGCACGGAACGCAAAATCGTCAATATATTGTCGCTCAATTGAAAAACGGCAAAAAGTGGATAACTTTCAGCCCCTTAGGGCTAAAAGCACACTGGGTGGGCATATAATCCACAGAAACTGTGGATAACTCTGTGGGGAACTCATCCGTTTCAGGAAAAGTCCAATAGAAGTCTATGGGTATTTAACGTTTTGCACAAATAATAAGCAGAACAATGTTAACGCCCCCTAACTACAGAACCGCAACAAAAATGCATCAAAAAGGCCGCACCTGTTGTCAGATGCGGCCGGTTGTATCAAACGGATAAGCAGCCATCGTCAGCCGACTGACGACCACCATGTCACTTTACTATTTCTCGTGATAGAGTATTTTGTAGGTGAACGTCTTCGGATCAAGCCAGTCAATGGTTTTGCCCCCCACCTCGGCATAGGGATAACCGAAGGTGTTGAGCGGCGCCCCGGCCTGGGGCGGATTGAGGACCAGATCGCGACCGACCGCAAGCCTGACGCGGTACGGATCGATGCCGCCCCAGAAATAATCGCGATATTCCCTGGTCTTGGCATCTTCAGGTTTCAGCTTTTCCACGAGCATTGCCTTGCGTACATCCGCCGGATCGGCAGGCACCCATCCGTAGCCGGGGAGAAAGAACTCCGCCCAGCAGTGCTGCCAGCCGGAGATGTCTTCCTCAGCCTTCTTGCCGAGGCGGATGCCGAAGATTTCCCGAGCCGGCACGCCGGCTGCCCGTGCCAGAGCAATGAAGACCGAAGAAATATCCGTACATTTGCCGCCCGGCTTTTTCAAAAGCGCACAGACATCCCCTTTGCCGCAACCGCGGGTATCAGGATCGCGGTAAGTATTCTCGCAGGTCCAGTCATAGATTGCCTTTGCCTTTTCCAGCACGCCCTTTTTTCCCGTGGTTATCTTGTCCGCCAGCTGCTTTATTTCACCGTCGACTGGACCGAGGCTGGTGGCCGTTAGGTAACGGCTGTAATCAAGCGGGCTCCAGGGAGCCTCTGCGGCGGGGAACGCACGACGTATCACCTCCTGCCTTTCGACATCAAAGGAAAATGTCAGTTTACGGCTCCGGGCATCTTTTCCCCACTCTGCGTAAAGCATGGGAGTGCCGTAGGTACGATCGGTATAAACCGCAGACGCGGCATAATCGCCAATAACCTTCACGTCGGTGACGACCTGGTCGACATCGGAGACCGGGTAAGGAAGCCAGAGTTTCGTCTCCTTACCCGCTTCCCGGGCCGAAAGATCCACCTCGATAGTCACCACTCCTGCCCTGCTCTTGGCCCACGCCGCAGGAGCAACAACAAACATCAATGCAACCAGCAACAACAGTAATCTCTTCATCATGCATCCCTTTCCTGAATCAGTGTTATTTCTCCACCGGCAGTTTCGCTTCCTTCCACTCCGTGAAAATAGTTTGATAAATGGTTGGATATGCCAGTTCCATCAGCTTCCGATACGCCATGTAGCTCCGTCCCCCCGTATTGCAGTACACTATGATCTTTTTCTCTTTGGGCAATACCCCCGATTTTACGGCAAAGGTCTCGGCCGGGATGTTGATGGCGGTGGGAATGTGTCCTTCCTCAAACTCGAACTCATCACGCACATCAACGAGCACGTAATCCTGCTTTTTTTCTTTTATGAACTTTTCGATATCGGCTGGGGACAATTTCGACGTCTCGATTTTTTTCGCATAATCGGGCCCGGCAACGATCGGCATCCCCTTCTCTTCCCAGACAGGAAATCCTTCGCTGTAGAGGAGAATGTTGTCGTATCCCGCAGCTTGCGCCTTGACGGCTACCTTCTTGCTCTTGCCGCACTTGATGCCGTTGCAATAGATAATCATCAGGGAATGTTTATCGACAGGCAGGAGGGAAACGAGTCCATCGAAGTCTTTATCGGGAATGTTGATCGCCTTGCCGATATGGGCTTCCTGGTATTCTGCCCTGGTCCGTGCATCAATAAGGGTAAACGCCTTCTTCTCATCGACTATATCCTTCAATCGTTCGCTGGAGATGGTTTTGAACTCCGCTTCGGCTGCCGGCAGCGGAGTTGAAACCGCCAGCAGCAAAAAAAGACCGATCATCGGCAGCAGATACTTACGGATTAAACGTGTGGGTGAATACATTCCATCCTCCTTATTTTTATAATGGGTAATATCAATAAGCCGATTGACAGCAGAGAGTCAAATTGATAATTTTGATATATTCAATAATATCTATCGTTATTAACGATATGGAGTGAACTTTGAACCTCAAGCAATTGGAAGTATTTCTCGCAGTGGCAGAAAGCGGCAGCTTCTCCAAAGGGGCCGAGGCGACTTTTATCACCCAGTCCACGGTAAGCCAGCACATATCCGCCCTGGAAAAGGAATTCGGCGTCAAGCTTCTCGACAGGACCGGCAAGGGTGCGCTTTTAACCGAGGGAGGGAAAATTCTGCTGCAACATGCGCGGCAGATGATTGCCGACACGCGCCTGCTGACGGCGGCCATGGACCGCTTCAGGGGGGTGGAGCACACGTCCCTCATGGTCGGCGGCAGCAATATCCCCGGCGACCACATGCTTCCCGATGCCCTCCCCCTGCTTACCGGGCGTTTCCCCACCCTGACCGTCACCGTCCTCCAGGGGGACAGCCACGAGATCCTGGAAAAGCTCAAGGGGGAAGAGATCGAAATCGGCATCGTCGGTAACAGCTTCGAGGAAGAGGGATTCTCCTTCACCCCCCTCGGCCACGACGAGATCGTGCTGGCGGTGAACCCGCGGCACCGCTGGAACGGACGAAAAGCGATAGAGCTTGCCGAGCTTCGGGAAGAGACCTACGTGTTCCGCGAGCCGGGCTCCGGGACGGGGAAAACGGTCAGGGAGGCGCTGTCTAAGGCGGGTATCGACATGGACGAACTGAGAGTGAAGGCATTCATCGGGAGCAACGAGGCGATCAAGCACGCCGTCGTGAGCGGCCTCGGCATCTCCTTCGTCTCGGAAATCTCCATAAGGAAAGAGATTGGCCGGGGAGAGCTCGCCGCGCTGCACATAAACGGAGTGGACCTGTCGCGCCGCTTCTCCCTGACACAGCGGGCGGGGCGTGAGCTGTCGCCTGCGGCCGCGGCCTTTGCGGAAATACTTTTGCAGATGTACGGCATGCCGGAAAGCGGGAGTGGCAGCTTTTAAGGGGACATTATTTGATGCAATCGCAAAAAAACCTTTCACCACTAAGACACTAAGGACACTAAGTTAACCCCTAGTTTTCTTAGTGTACTTAGTGCCTTAGTGGTGGATTCCGGTTTTTCTTCATTCTTCCTGGAAAGAGCGCAGTTTCTTCCGCTGGGAAACGGCCTTTTTGTCGGTGAGTCTTTGTTCCTTTGCCTTGCGCGGCACCCTGGTTGCAACCCGCTTTTTCACCCTGCGCTGACGCTTGAGCAACGCCTCATGTAACCGGTGCATGGCCACCTCGCGGTTTTGCGCCTGAGAGCGGCTTTCAGAAGCCTGAACAACGATGCCGGTAGGAAGATGGCGGATGCGTACTGCAGAATCGGTGGTGTTCCTGTGTTGGCCTCCGGGTCCTGAAGCACGGTAAAACTCTATCTTAATGTCGCTCTCTTTTATTTCCATGGCCATAGATAACCCGATAACCCTTCTCACCCATATTTTCCGCATTGACTTGCAGGATACAGTCGTATTAATAATAACCTTAAATTTCTCCGGGGTAAACAGATGGATGCAATCGCTCTTCTGAAAAAGTATTTTGTAAACCAGGAAGCGTTCGAAATTGTTGCGAAACACAGCCGCATGGTCGCAGACAAGGCCTTGGGAATTGCCTCGGCTCTAAATGCCGGGATTGATTTAACCTTTATCGAAGAAGCGGCCCTGGTTCACGACATCGGTGTTTCAAAGATTTATGCCCCGAAGTTGAACTGCTATGGCAAGTCCCCCTACATATGCCATGGCGTGCTGGGGAGGGAGATTCTTGAAAAGGAAGGCTTTCCCGTTCACGCCATGGTCTGTGAGCGACATATCGGCGTCGGACTCACAGAGGATGATATTATCCGGCAAAAAATGCCCCTGCCGGTCAGGGAAATGTGCCCGCTCAGCCAGGAAGAAAAAATTATCTGCTTTGCCGACCTGTATTATTCCAAAAACCCGGAGAGCCTCTCCGCAGAAAAATCCCATGAGGAAGTCAGAACCGCCCTGAAGAAGTTCGGTACGCACAAGGTCGCTATTTTCGACCAGTGGCTTTCTGAATTAGGAAAGCCCTGAGATTCCCGACCGTCGTCCGTGCCCACATGATAAATATATGCTAATGATATCCTGGATGCGGACACGAAATATGTTATAATTTTTTAAGAAATAATCACAATAAGCTGCACGCAAACATGACTTGTCTATACGGTCACAAATTTTGCGAAGATATATGTACGGAGATGCCTTTATGAGTACACCGCTCCGAATTTTAATAGTTGATTTCCGTGAAGACGATGTCGGACTTTTGGTCAGGGAACTTCAAGCCTGTGGCTATGATCCGGCATATGAGGTGGTTGAAACGTATGCGGCGATGAAGGAAGCAATCGTCAACCACTCATGGGACGTTGTCATTTCAAAATACGCCCTCCCCTTCTTCAACGCCCGCTCAGCCTTGTCCTTATGCAGGGAAATCAATCAGGACCTGCCGTTCATGATTATCGCCGATTCGACCGACGAATATACGGCAGCCCAGGCCATGACACCCGCAGCCAACGATTATTTCCTGAAAGCGTATCTGACACGGTTGGTCCCGGCCGTTAAACGGGAACTGCAGGAGGCTGAGGAACGGCGCAAACGGAGGGATGCGGAAGAGGCCCTCGTCCGGAGTGAGCATAGGTACAAGCGGCTTGTCGCGGCAGTCACAGACTACATTTACACCGTCAAAATCGAGAATGGGCAGGTGAGCAGTACTTCGCATGGGCCGGGTTGTGTGACGGTAACCGGCTATACTCCTGAGGAATACCATGATAACCAGCATCTCTGGTATCAGATGATTCTCGAAGATGACCGTCAGAGGGTGATGGAGCATGCCGGCGCGCTCCTTTCGGGCATGGATGTTCCGTCCATCGAGCATCGCATTATCCATAAGGATGACTCAATCCGCTGGGTAAAGAACACCATCGTTCCACGACACAACGAACTGGGCTCACTTGTTGGATACGATGGCCTTATTTCAGACATCACCGAACGCAAGCAGGCTGAAACGTCTCTCCGTCTCCAGAGCGCAGCATTGGAAGCCGCAGCCAACGCCATTGTCATAACCGATCACACTGGCGACATCATCTGGGTAAATCCGGCTTTTACCCTGCTCACAGGTTATTGCCAGGAAGAAGTCGTCCACCAGAATCTTCGTTTTCTCAAATCCGGCAAACATGATGACGGGTTCTATCGGCACCTGTGGGAAACAATCAATAGCGGCATGGTCTGGCACGGCGAAACAACAAACCGGCACAAAAGCGGCTATTATTACCTGGAGGAACAGACCATTACTCCCGTAATGGATGAAAGAGGGAAAATATGTCATTTTGTTGCCGTAAAACAGAACATTACAGAACGTAAGCTGGCGGAAAAGGCTCTTTTGGAGAACATCCAGATGTCACGGGAGATGGAAATCGCCAAACGAATACAACTCTCCCTCCTGCCGGCATTTCCGCCCAAACTATTCGGTGTCCAGTGCGCCAGCCGATGTGTGCCGGCCACCCACGTTGGTGGTGATTACTATGATTTTTTCCACCACAGTGAAAACAGCATTGACATGGTTATTGCCGACGTTTCCGGCCACAGTGTCGGTGCAGCGCTTATAATGGCTGAAACGCGCAGTGCTTTGCGGGTACAGGTCAATGCCGCCAATTCGACGACTACGATCCTGTCCGCCCTCAATGACCTTCTATTCGAAGATCTGAGCAAGGCGGAACTTTTCATCAGCATGTTTTACATCAAATACAATTCCCTCAAACGTCAGCTCACCTATTCCAACGCAGGCCACAATCCCCCCTTGCTGTTCCGCCCGAGCGAAATGTCTTTCACCGAACTCGACGCGGAAGGATTGATCCTCGGTGTGCAGCGAGACGTTGATTTTGAGGAAAAGAATGTCCAGCTTTACGTAGGGGACCTTTTGGTACTCTATACGGACGGCATTGTTGAAGCGCGAAATGCAACCGGCGATTTCTTCGGCCGGGAACGTCTCTGCACCGTTCTCGCCGATAAACATAACGACGCACCGGAAACGGTTGTGAATGCCGTACTTGAAGAAATAGCCTGTTTTACCGGCACAACTGTATTCCAGGACGACATATCATTGGTCATTCTCAAGACAGTCTGATTCGCACAAAACCGGCATCGAAACCGTCAAACAGAGAGCCACTGTGAGCAGAGAGAAAAAATCTCCGTCTCACAGTGGCTCTCTGTTTTCTGGTTTTAATGTCTTTTTTGGGTTATAGTTTCTTCGTTCTTGTTCATATCTGCCGTATTGGAATTTTTTATAATCAGGGGGGGAGAATGGCAAAAAAGATATTTATCGGTGCAACGGGTCAGAACTGCGGCAAGACCACCATAAGCGTGTCTCTCATGCACCTGGCACGGAAGAAATACAACAAGGTGGGTTTCATCAAGCCGATCGGGCCGAAGATCGAGATTTACGATGATTTTATCGTGGACATGGATGCCGTGCTCATGGCAAAGGCATTCGGTCTGGAGGAAGACATCGCCATCATGTCTCCGGTTGCGCTTCACAAAGACTTTACAAAAGATTATCTGAACGGCAGACTGGACGACCTCTCCCTCAGCGATTGCATTATCGAGGCTGTCGAAGAGCTCGACAGCAAATATGACTTATTAATTATCGAAGGTGCGGGACATGGGGGCGTAGGTTCGGTTATCGGCCTGAACAACGCCAGGGTGGCAAAAATGCTCAATGCCCCGGTCGTCATTGTCACAGACAGCGGCATAGGGAGGGTCATCGATGCGGTCCACCTGAACCTGGCCCTCTACGAACGGGAACGGGCCGATGTTCGCGCAATCATCGTCAACAAGCTGCTCCCCAAGAAGCGGGAATCGGTCCTTGGTTACCTGGGAAAGGCATTTGTGAACACCGGCCTGCAGGTTATCGGCGGGTTCAACTTTTCACCGGTCCTCGCCAATCCGACCCTCGGCCATATCTGCAAACTTCTTAAATTGCCACTGCATGGCAATCAAGACGAAAAGAGCCGCATCATCAACCATATCCAACTGGGAGCAGCCTCTTCCCAGCGGGTCATCGACGGGCTGCTCGATTCGACCCTGTTGATCCTGACCAGTTCCAGGGACGAGTTGATCGTAACCCTGGCTTCACTCTATCATATCCCGGAATACAAGGCCCAGATAGCCGGACTGGTGATAGCCGGACATGTGCCGGTGTCCAAGATCAGCCAGCAGATACTGGATGACAGCAATATCCCGTACATTCGCGTCGAAAAGACAACAGCCACCGTATTCACCGCCCTGTCGGAAGACGTCTCGAAAATTACCGCCGAGGACCAGGAAAAATTGAACTGGATCAAGACGAATGCCGAAAGGGATGTGGATTTCGCGGCGATCGATGCGTTGCTGTGACGAGGAAGATACTAGAAAACCCGGCTGTTTCTCCTGCGGCTCAATATCAGTTTCTCCGCCTCCGTGACCAACAAGACCACCGATGACAACACCAGAATGATAGAGAACTCAGTGAAGGAGAGTGGAGATGTGGAGAACAGGGAATTCATGGCTGGAATCCATACCACGCAGGATTGCAGGGCGCACGTTATGATAATCGCGCCGACAAGGGGAATGTTGCCGAAAAGTCCCAGTTGAAACAGTGACAGCCGGTCTGAGCGAACAGAAACGGCCATGGCCATTCTGCTGATGACCAGGAAGCTGAAAACCATTGTCTGCCATGGAAGGCCGCGTCCTGATGCATAGGCCTGAAGCGAAAGAGCCAACGCGCCGATCATAAGACCGTAACGCGCCATAAACCACCACCTTCCCTCGGCAAAGATCCCGGCCGCAGGGTTGACCGGCGGCCGGCACATGGTGTCCCGCTCCGCAGGCTCAACGGCCAGAGCCAGACCTGGAAGGCTGTCGCACAGCAGGTTCAGCCAGAGGATCTGAACCGGAAGAAGCGGCAGAGGCATGCCGAAAAAAGGGGCGAGGACAACGAGCACGAGGGTTCCCATGTTGGACGTTATCGAATAGGTTATGAACTTGAGGATGTTGGCGTAGATACGCCTCCCCTCCCTCACCGCATTGACTATGGTGGCGAAGTTGTCATCGAGGAGGATCATCGCCGCAGCCTCCTTCGCCACATCGGTGCCGGTCATTCCCATGGCAATGCCGATATCGGCCCGCTTCAATGCAGGAGCGTCGTTTACCCCGTCGCCGGTCATGGCAACGAAGTGCCCCTTGTCCTTCAGGGCCTGGACGATTTTCAGTTTCTGCTCCGGCGCCACCCTGGCATAGACCCGAATATGCTCGACCCGTCGTTCGAACTCCTCCAGTGACAGATCATCCAACTCCCGACCAGTGAGCATCCTTTCGCCGTCTTCTTCCAGCATTTCCAGCTTTCGCGCTATGGCCAGCGCCGTAACCGGATGGTCGCCGGTAATCATGACCGGGACTATGCCCGCAGACCTGCATAGCGACACGGCCGGCAAAGCCTCTTCCCGGGGAGGGTCCGTCATGCCTGCCAACCCGAGCATCGTTAAATCCCTTTCCACCACGTCGCTGGATACGCTGCCCGGCATCTTGTCCCACTTTCTCATGGCAACGGCAAGTACGCGCATCCCTGAGGCAGCCATGAGCTCGTTCTGACGGATAAATACCCCCCTGTCCAGCTGCTCGACACCGGCGGCGGACATGATGCCGCCAGCCCTGTCTACAAGCGCCTCTACAGCTCCTTTGGTAAAGGATACGATGCCGTCTGGCCCATGGTGAAAACTGGTCATGCATTTCCGGTCCGAATCGAAGGGAAGTTCAGCAATGCGTGGGAACTGAGCCGCCAACCTCAAAGGGTCAAGTCCATAACCGAGGGCCAGGACGTAGAGGGCAACATCCGTCGGATCGCCGGTCATGTTGTCTCCGTTGTCCTTCCGGGCATCGTTGCAAAGGGCAGCGGCTATCAAAAGGTGTGAAAGCGTTGATTCTGCGTCGACAGCGCCCCCTCCCGCCCCGTTGGCGGCAAAACCGGGCGAGATGGCAGCACCGTCAAGAAAGAGCTCTGTCACCGTCATCCTGTTCTGGGTCAAGGTGCCGGTTTTATCCGTGCAGATGTAGGTTATTGCGCCGAGGGTCTCTACGGCCGGAAGCCTGCGAATCAGGGCATTCTGCTTCACCATCTTCCCCGCCCCGAGTGCCAGTGAAATCGTGACCACGGCCGGGAGGGCCTCAGGTATGACAGCCACGGCAAGGGAGATGGCGGTCATGAACATCAGGAGTGGAGATTCTCCGCGCAAATAACCGATAATGAAGACCATGGCGCAGACGAAAAGTACGACAACGGCAAGTCGTCGGCCAAAAGCAGCCAGTCTCCGCTGTAATGGGGTCTTCGCTTCACCTTCCGCCTGGATCATGGCGGCAATTTTACCAAGCTCGGTAGCCATGCCGGTTGCGACGACTATCCCCATACCCCGACCGGCAGACACAATGGTCCCCTTGTATGCCATGTTTTTTCGCTCACCCAAGGGAAGACGGGGATCGCTGAGGCGCCTGCCATCCTTTTCCACGGGAAACGACTCTCCGGTCAGGGACGATTCCACCAGCTTCAGCTGCACCCCATCCACCAGCCGGAGGTCTGCCGGCACCACATCGCCAGTCTTAAGCAGCACCAGATCACCCGGAACGATTTCCCGGGCATCAATCGACTTCAGCTGACCAGCCCTCAGGACATCGGCCACTTGGCCGGCCATACGCTTGAGCGCGATGATTGCCCGTTCTGCCCGAAACTCCTGGATAAAACCAATGATCGCGTTGAGGATGACAATGGCAATGATCAGCAGCATATCGCCCGGATTACCGGTACTTCCGGCCAGAAAAGCAGCTCCCAGGAGGACGAGGATCATGAAGTCGCCAAACTGGGAAAGAAACATGACAAGTGGCATTCTTGCCCGTTTTTCCAACAGTTCGTTCGGCCCGTAAACCGTCAGCCGCTGCTCCGCCTCGCCGTCACTGAGGCCCTGACGGGATGAACGGAATTCTGCGAACACATCCTCTATGGAAAGCTGATGCCACTCCATGACACCCCTTTTTATAACTGCTGAGCGGTAAAGAAAACATTGATAAGGTGCACGGTATAAAGTATAAAGTCCTGAGCCGTAACCGCAACTTTCACCGACATAAAGGGGCAAACCCATGCAGTTTATTGCCGATCTCCACATTCATTCACGCTATTCAAGGGCGTGCAGCCGCGAGCTCACCCCGGAAAACCTTTACCGATGGGGACAATTGAAAGGGATCAACGTTATCGGTACTGGTGACTTCACTCATCCCCTCTGGATGGAAGAACTTCAAGAAAAGCTCGAACCAGCCGACAACAACCTGTTGATTTTAAAGAAAGGGCTCCGGCCGGACAACGTGCCGCAATCCTGCCGCGGTGAGGTCAACTTTCTCCTCTCCACGGAAATCAGCTGTATCTACAAAAAAGATGGCAAAACACGCAAGGTCCACGCCCTCGTCTTTGTCCCCGATTTTGCCTCGGCATTGCGTCTCAACTCGGCTCTGGCTAAAATCGGCAATATAAGATCCGATGGCAGGCCGATCCTGGGACTGGATGCCGGAAAACTCCTGGAAATGGTCCTCGATGTGTCCCCGACGGCAATGCTGGTGCCGGCCCACGCCTGGACACCGCACTTTTCGGTCTTTGGCGCCGTATCGGGATTCGATTCACTGGAAGAATGCTTTGGCGACCTGACCCCTCACATTTACGCCATCGAGACCGGCCTCTCTTCCGACCCTCCCATGAACTGGCGGCTTTCAGCATTGGATCGGATAACCCTCATTTCCAATTCCGATGCCCATTCGCCTGCCAAACTGGGGCGGGAGGCGACGATCTTCGATACGGAATTGTCATACAACGGCATCATGGAGGCGATAAAGAGCGGAAAGGGACTGAGCGGCACGATAGAATTCTTCCCGGAAGAGGGAAAATATCACAGCGACGGCCATCGGGAATGCGGCATGCGATTGACACCGCAGGAAACCGTGCAGCATGACTACCGCTGTCCGTCCTGCGGCAAGAAAGTCACTGTCGGAGTGTTGCACAGGGTAGGAAAACTGGCAGACCGGCCGGAAGGATTCAAACCGCCCGGTTCACCGTCATATTACTCCATCATACCGCTCCAGGAGGTGATTGCGGAGACATTAAAGGTGGGACCTGCCAGCAAAAAGGTTCAGCAGATGTATTTCGGCATGTTGGAAAAGCTGGGGAATGAGTTCTCTATTCTCTTGAAAATACCGACAGCAGAGATAGCTGCTGCCGCATCGCCGCAAATCGCCGATGCAATCGACAGGATGCGCACGGGAAATATCCGTATCGAGCCGGGATACGACGGTGAATTCGGCACGATACGGATATTCTGAGCCGGGGATTTCCGCCCCCTTCACTATTTGAGCAGTTGGTCGATCTTTGCCAGGTCGGCCCCGACAACCTGCTGCCCGCTGATGAAGAATGTCGGCGTTCCCTGGACACCTATTTTCTTCGCCAGTTCCATATGCTCCTGGGCAAGCGCCTTCACCTCATTACTGACAGTAGGGGCAGCCTTGGGAATCTCCCTGCCGAGCATCATCTCTTCATAGGCCTTTGCCTTGTTCTCTGCGCTCAGGATGTATTGGATCTTGCTGATCGCGGCGGGATGGGCCATGGGAGCAAAATAAACATAGCGGGTCACGTCGGTTTTCTTGGCTAAGAACTCAGAGGCTTTTCTGCAGTAAGGACAGTCGGGATCGGTAAATTCAATGACGACCTTCTTTCCGTCACCGATCTTCACTGCCTTCTCCAGAGGGAGGCTCTCCACGAGCTTCGCTGCCAGTCGCCCTTTTCTCTCCGCAGTGATGCTCTTACCATCCTTGGTGAAAATCTCTCCCAGAATCACGTAATCCTTCTCAGGCACGTAATAGAGAACATTCTGACCCGTGACCACCTGGTAAATGCCATTGATGTCTGCAGGTTCGAAACTGTCCACCTTTACCTGGGGGTAGGCCTGCTTGAAGGCCTCTTCGGGCTTCAAGGCTGCGGATGCGGCAAAAGCGGCCGAGGTGCAAGCCAAGGCCAGTAGCAAGCCTGCGCAAAGTTTTCTGCTGATGATCGTCATTACTCTTCTCCCCTGTCATTAATGTGATTATACAATCTAGTACACTGTAACATCTGAATCTACCCCCCCTCAGTCCCCCCTTACCTAAGGGGGGAAGCCTCTAAATCTCCCCTTAGATAAGGGGAGATTTAGAGGGGTTATCCGCAAAAATAAGTGTTACATGGTACTAGCTCTTAACGCTGTTGAAACTTACCTTAGCCCAACAAGGTTGTCAATAGACTGGGGGGCTTCGATACTGTTGTGTTTTTGCGACCGTAGCTTTTATTCCCGAAATGCAGAGTAAAAAGGCACAAATAATTGCTAACAAATTATTTTTTAATAATAATTCAAAATTTTGACTGGGTTCATTTTTGCTAACCATTAGATTTTATTATGTCACTGTAAAAATTTTTTACACTGTAAAAATTTTTTACACTTTTTTACACAAATTTAATATTGATTTTTTTAGGATATTTCGATAAGTGCTTTGAATCTATATATTTTACAAAAGAAAGACTAGGTGGTCTGGTAGCATCTGCTTCCATTCTCTTTGATCATGTGTTTTTTAAGTATAAGAATAATCACAAGCGTTAATACAGACGAGCCAAAACAGCATGAGAGTTGCCCAATCCAGAAAAATGCGACACAGGCACACTCCACCTGGCAACCTGGCCGGGCCGGACCTGTTGTGGCTGCTTGGCAGTCTCTGCCAACTGCACCGGGTGCCCTTCGATCCCCTGCTGGTTGAACGCCAGTTTCCTCCCCCCTGTTCATTTACCTCTATTCACAACGCCCTCCATGCCTTTGGTTTTAAAACCGGTGAACATCCCGTCCCCGCAACCGGATTTGAACTGAACAAACTGCCGCTGCCGGTCGCCGGTTTTCTGCCGCTGCCGGTTACGGAAGTCGGGCCTCAGAAAACACCGGAAAGTGCTAGCGAACCAAATCTCACCCCGATCCTGATCGTTAAGGTGGATGAAGACCGCCTGTTGTTCTTCCGGCCAGGCAGCCAGACACCGGAGACTCTTTCCCTGGCAGAGGCGCAGGCACAGCTGTCCCCTCAGTTGCTGCTGGTCTCCCGTAGCGAACAGGCAACGGGCAAAGTGGGTGCGGACGGTCCGGACGGCCAGCCGATTGTCAGCCGGTTCGGTTTTCGCTGGTTCATACCCGAGCTGCTCAAGCACAAGCTGATCTGGCGCGACGTACTGATCGCCTCCCTGATCATTCAGCTGATCGGTCTGGCCACACCGCTCTTTACGCAAGTGGTAATCGACAAGGTAGTGGTGCATCAGACACAGAGCACTCTGATCGTAATCGGAGTGGGGATGCTGATGTTCATGGTCTTCAGCTCCGTCATGACGTGGCTGCGCCAGTACCTGGTGCTGCACACGGGCAATCGAATCGATGCTGTGCTGGGGACTCAGGTCTTCAGCCACCTGCTGCGCTTGCCGCTTCCCTACTTCGAACGCCGACCGACAGGCGTAATGGTAGCCCGAATGCAAGGGGTCGAGAACATCCGACAGTTCGTCAGCGGCGCAGCCGCCTCGCTGGTACTTGATTTCCCATTTTTGCTGATCTTCCTGGGGGTAATGTTCTGGTACAGTTGGCAACTCTCCCTGATCGCCATGGGGATGCTCTCCCTTATTGCCTTGATCAGCTTTCTGGTCACCCCGGTTTTTCGTGAAAAGCTCAACAGGCAGTTCATGCTGGGGGCTCGCAATCAGGCCTTCGTCACTGAATACGTCTCCGGCATGTCAACCGTCAAATCATTGCAGATGGAACCGGTGCTGGAGAAGCGCTACGGCGACTACATGGCCTCTTATCTGGCAGCAGGGTTCTCCACCCGCCAGCTCTCCAATACCTACAATGTCATAGCCAATGCCCTCGAACAGCTGATGACCTTCTCCATTCTGATCGTTGGCGCCTTGCTGGTCATGAAAAACGACGGCTTCACCATCGGTCGACTGGTCGCCTTCCAGATGTTTGCCGGCCGGATGAGTCAGCCGATGCTGCGGCTGGTGGGGTTATGGCAGGAGTTCCAGCAGGCTAATATCGCGGTCAAGCGGCTGGGTGACATCATGGATATGCCGATGGAACCCTATGCCCTGGTTCCAACAAGGAGCTCCTCCAGCCAGGGCGGCGTGGTTGAACTGGCGGACTTAAGCTTTCGCTATTCGGAACAGCATCCCTTTCTCTACCGCAACCTCAACCTCACTTTCAAGGCGGGCCACCTGAGCCTGCTGATGGGGCCATCCGGCTGCGGCAAGAGCACCCTGGCCAAACTGCTGCAAGGCTTTTACCTCCCCACCGACGGCCAGATCAGGATCGACGGCCGGGATATCCGCCACATGTCGGCCAATGAACTGCGCTCCATTTTCGGCGTCGTACCGCAGGAAACAGTCCTCTTCTCCGGCACCATCTACGAAAACCTGAACCACGCCAACCCCCATGCCACCTTCCAGGACATCGTCACCGCCTGCCGCCAGGCCGAGATCCACAATGTCATCGAAGGGCTCCCGCAAGGCTACCAAACGGAAATCGGTGAACAGGGTGTAGGACTCTCAGGCGGTCAACGGCAGCGGATCGCCATCGCACGGGCATTGCTCAAGAGGCCCCGCATCCTTATTTTTGATGAAGCAACCTCGAACCTGGATCAGCAGACCGCCGAGCACTTTGCCGCAACGATCAATCAGCTGAAGGGAAAGGTCTCCATGATCTTCATCACCCATCAATTGCCCAAGGGCCTGCAGGTGGACGAGGTGTTCAGGTTTGGGCAGCAGGCTCAGCCGCAGATGATGGGAGTGGTTGGGCAGGAGGCGCAGGATGGGGGAGATGAGTGAGGCAGTTTCTCTGCAATGATATGAAAAGGAGAAATGAATGTACAAAAAGAAAATCATTTCAATCGCATTTTTTGTCTTGTTCCTTATGTCTTCATTCTTCTGTTTTGCCACCGAAAATGAGTACGTGACTGAATGGATGCCGAGTCGCCAATTTCAGTCTACCTTCGACAGAATGGCAGATAATCGATTCTATACACATTTTGTGGAGGGAAGAACAATGAATGGAGCAATTCAATACCGTGCAGAGTTCCGGCCATTATTCAAGGAAATGAAAAGATGGTATTCGTTCCACGGGATGTCGGATGAGTGGTATGCAAGGCGAAAGGCGGCTTTTGAAAAGGGAGGATTTAAGGAACTATATCACAACTTTTTCCTCGATTTTTCAGGGCAGCATGTTCATCAGGCATGCTGGGTCGAGCTTTTCGAATCTGCCGAGACACCTCCCCAGAAAAAGAAAGGCGTAAAGCCGTTGATATCATTCTAAACAGAAAGGAACTCTTTAATGTACATTCAGGTAACCACAAAATGCAATATGCGCTGCGGTCATTGCTGTTATGCCTGTGAACCAGGCAAGGGCGAACATATGCCATTCGAGGTATTTGCGGAGGTTCTCTCACGATGGGGAAAGAAAATTCTTGTTGACAATCAATGGATTGTTATCGGTGGAGGTGAACCAACCTTGCACCCTGATTTTTGGAAAATCATAAGCCATGCGCTTTCCTATGGACCTGTTTGGGTCGCTACCAATGGTTCCAATACGGAAGACGCCCTTACGTTGTGCAGAATGGCGAAGCGGGGGGTCCTTCGGGGGGTATTGAGCCGCGACAAGTGGCATGAACCAATTGATCCCGTTGTTGTCGAGACATTCATGGCTGGTTTAGTTGAACAAGAGTTCGGTTACTGGACTAACGATCCGAAAAGCTTTGATAGTCGGGAAATCAGGACTGTTAAGAACCCCTATATTGGAGGGCATGCCAAGGCAGGTTTGGGCGGTTGTCCATGTCGAGGTGTGCATATAAAGCCGGACGGCAACATTTATTCGTGTGGATGTGAGACAGCGGTTCAGATTGGCACGGTCACTGATGGAATCGCTGTGAAGTATCAGTGTGTAAGTCTTTATGATGGTTGTTATAAAGAATGGATTGGGAATTAGTGACTATGATTTCTGATACTGCATTGATTTATCTGTGATCCGTAAGGAGGTTAAAATGAAAATTCGAATTAAGTTGATCAGTTACATTGTTATACTGCTTGTTTGTTATGTTAGCTCTTTATCAGTATTTGGCGATCAAGCAAACCCAAATCATGGGAAAAAGCAGAGTTATCCTTTGACTCCTGAGGGTGTTGTAGAGGCTTACTGCCTTGAATCTTTCAATGGAGCAGGATTGAGTTCAGATACTTGGGTGAAAATACAAAAATACACCGTATGGGAAGATGGCCCTGGATGGGATACAGCTGTCGTGGTTTCAAATTACAAAATAACAAAAATAAGAGAATCTTCGAATACAGCCGAAATAAAAGTTGAATATGAAATTATTGCTGATCTCCCAGCAGATATAAGAGGGTTTAAACTGACAACCGATAGGTTGTCAGTGGTTTTTCTTTATAAATTGATTAAACAAGAAGGTCATTGGAAAATAAAATCACCCCAAGAGCCACCTCACATTTCAATATCAGCCGCAATCAATAAGTTGAATAAGTATATTTCAGTAAAAAGAGATGCTAGAACGATTAAGAACATTAAATCAATTATAGATTATCTAAACAATAAAAAATAATTTTGACAATAGGAGATTTTACTTATGGGCAATAAGGTAATAATCAATGCTAAAAATCAATATGGTAATGGTGGTTATGATTATGGTTATGGTGGTAATGGGACAAAAGATACTGATCGTAATGGAAAATTGGATATAGATTGTTCTCACTTGGTAAACGATGCACTCCAACAGTCGGGATATGATATACCGTATATGACAACCGGCGAAATGAGCGGATCAAAAGGAAATAAATATTTTGATAACGTGTCCCCCGATGATGTTAGACCGGGTGATATTATCGTTTTTAAAGGGCATACCGGAGTTGTTGAAAGCTACGACCCTGAAACAAATACCGGAAAGTTCTTTGGGTCTCAGTCCAAAGGGCCAGCAACAACTGAATTTGGCACAGACACAATAAAAGGGTGGGATAAACCATTTAAGATTCTGCGACCAAAAGGTGATGATCCAAGTCCAAATCCAAGTCCAAGTCCAAGTCCAAGTCCAAGTCCAAGTCCAAGTCCAAGTCCGAGCCCGAGCCCGAGCCCGAGCCCGAGTCCAAGTCCGAGCCCGAGCCCGAGCCCGAGCCCGAGCCCGAGCCCGAGCCCGAGTCCGAGTCCGAGTCCGAGTCCGAATCCGAGTCCGAGTCCGAGTCCGAGTCCGAGTCCGAGTCCGAGTCCGAGTCCGAGTCCGAGTC
>Ga0209639_1000279_pt1 | contig 79005 bp, 49 predicted proteins | sample EPASupsiteHSE605_FD_187268 | JGI IMG/M metagenome (GOLD analysis project Ga0209639, IMG submission 187268) | Bioremediated contaminated groundwater from EPA Superfund site, New Mexico - Sample HSE6-05 (SPAdes) (version 2) | ecosystem: Environmental > Aquatic > Deep subsurface > Groundwater >... | reverse complement strand
GCAACATAAAAATTCGATCGACACAAAACTCCATATCATTTATTCCAATTTCATTTCCGTCTCCAAAAAGAAATCTCTCGAATGAAATCTTCTCTTCCATCTGAAAAAAAATGACATTTTTATGTTTTACTAACATGAGGAAGTGACTTCATTCCATGTAAGCAATCCAAGAACAAAGAGAAGGTTACTTCAAAGTGCTCATCGCTAACCAATGATGAAAAAAAGGTTGTTCTTGTGAAAACAAGATGCAAGAATTACAATTCCAGGAAAATGTTGAGGCATAACTTGAGCAAACTCATCGATTTCCTCTGTGGTTTGAATTTTGAGATTTATATGGTTGAATAGGACTTGAAAACTATTTGGATGTATATGGTAATAGTTATTGAAGCAAAATTCCAAGTCCGAAAATGAAAAAGCCTCTTGTTTTTGATCAGAAAAGGAAGAGGTAGAGAATAAATTTCTGGATGATTCAAAAATTCTTGAAGATTTGCACTCAAATAGCTCTCAAAACCAGGAGAATCTATTCCCTTGATGATGTTTTTCAACATCATCACCTTCAAATCAAATAAGTTACAAAGAGAATCACAACCAAAGAACTCGCAAATCTTATACACTTTATAAGATTTCTTAATCTCATGGATATATTTAATTCCATGAACAACATCTAAAAACTCAATTAATGAATCTTCGTCATATCTAAACCTAAACTCAAAACCACCAGAAGGATTGATCAACCATAAATCTCTAAACACCGAACTATGGATCAAAAATCTACTAAAGTTTATCTCATAAAACTTTTTGTTTAACATAATTGGAATTGTTCTCCGAAATGTGCATTTGAAAGCTGTCTAGATGTGTAAATTGGAATTTCCATTCGACTAAAAGACTAAAAACATTTTTTTGTCCCTTTGGGTCTTTTGGAATATGCCAGGTTTGTAAAAATTGGAACAAACCTTGATAATCAGAACTGTAATTTTTCCAAACAAATTCTTTCTTCTCTTGCAAAATCTCTAGAAAATACAGCAGAACAATACTTCAAATCCTTTCGAATCTGTGTTTCTCCATCTTCAAACACAAAAACAACAATTTCTTACAAAAAATTGTCAGAGAGTGGCATCTATAAATATTGATCGACTTCAATTTTTTTGTAAACTTTTCGAGTTTCCATAATTTGCCCCAATTCATGGATTCCATAACCTAATACTCAATAAATGATTATTATTAATAAAAATATTTTATAATTTGTTTAAGTGCCGTATTTACTAGAACTATTTATTAGATGGAGTGAGTGTTTCCATCTTTGAGTCTGCTAAGACTTCACCTGTTTTCCCTGTAAGATAATATGCCAAAAATCCTGTTGAGAAACCGATTAACAATAAAACAACTAACACAGTTATTCCCATTGTAGCTTCTTCTAATGCTGCTTCAATAGGAACCAAAGATTGAGATGGAGTAGGAGATGGAGCTCCCATCGCCCAACATCCCCATGTAATAAAAATTGGCACTGGCCTTGGTCGTAGTCGTTGGGCTCCAAACAGAGTATCTGGATATGTATGTTTGCAATTTGAGAATAAAGAGTTCTTAAGCTTAACATCCAAAATGCATTGGGATAATGATAATGATCCTCCCATAAAATAGACTGTTGCATCATTGCCTATGAAAGTAAAGCCCATAAAAACAACTGATGAATTCTCGAACATAAAAATCCCTGTGTCATTATTAGCTTTATTGCTAACAATATTGCAATTCATGAAAAGATCATCTGGTTTCAGTGGATGAAGCCAAAAACAATTCCCACCTGTACATCCAACGAAGTTGGAAAACATAAGCGAGAAAAAGCTATTGTATGCAACACAAAGACATGCACCCATATCATTGACATGATTGGATGTCTCGTTGATGTTATTAATTTCTTGATAGCCATACTTAAGGAAAAGGGCCACTGAATTGCCTTTTGTTCTTAAAGGGGAACACTGGTCAAATGTGGTGAATTCATAATAACCTTTTACAGAAGAACCAGATACCTCAAAAGCTTGCCCAGCAGATAATGCCAAACAACCAAGAAAACAAGAATTTGATATGTTAATTCCAGCTCCATTAAAAGAAATGGCACCACCATTCTGTTGAGCATAAGATAGCATGAATCCAGAAGATTTAATAGAGAGAAAAGCATTCTGAGAATCAAACATAATTGCTCCACCAGAGCTTTGCGATTTTGTGCGCTGAAAAACGCATTCATTAATCTCTAGACTTCCTTCTTCACTATATTCTAGAGTTTTATTGAACAAATTCTGAAACTGGTTCAATCCTGTTAAATATATGGATTTATCATTAAAATATGAAAACTTAGATTTGTCTATTCTATAATGAAATAAATTTGATGTGGAAAAAAGAAAGCTGGAAGTACTATATGAAAAATGAAGCTTCGAAAAATAGCTCCGAGTGGAAAAAGAACCAGAAGAAACGGAAATAAAAGGGGAAAACAACAAGTGGGATCGAGATAAAGAAGATACTGAAGTATTCATTTAATGGTCATACAGTTTACTTTACAAACCCTTAAGGTAAAAACCCTGAATATGTGGGAAACAGATGTGGGTCCTATTTTCGCCCTTTTCATCGAATAAAATTATGAGTGAGTCTATGGGGAGCTGGTACGGAAAGACTATGGAAGTGTTGAATGTTTTGGCTGACAAGTATAAGGAAATGGGCTTTATTGAGAATTTTGTTGGCAAACACGACATATTTTCAAAGTTTAATAGTTTAATTTCTTTTATGAAGTGGGATTGAACAGGAGAAACTGTGATTGAAGTTTTTAAAAAAGAATTTTTAGCTATATAGTGATTATTCGTACTATCAGCGTCAACTGCTCGGAAATTTATCCCTCTTTTCTCGGTTTTCTTCCCAATTTTTCGGTTTTCTACAAAATCTACTCGATTTCGAATTTTTTGATCATAAATCCGCAATATTTGAATATTTTTCTCCATTTCTTCGTATTTGCTAACTATTTCATCCAATTTCGATTCGATTTCAAATGTTCTGTTGAGAAAAACAAATAATAAAAGCAACATTATTAAAATTTTACTCCTTAGCTCTAATCAACTAGGCCTTTCAAGTTGGAATCATTGTCTGATGATTGTTCGAGATTTCTCCTTATTAACCGAGTCATTGGTTTAGCTACTGGTCTAACAGGGTTCACTGGCTCGGGTTGAACTTGTAGTTCCGATTCAGAAAACGACATTCCGCTTTCATAGTTTGATTCAATATCAATATCAGATAATCCTTCATCTCCCGACCTTTTCGCTATTGACAATTCTTCTTCGTGCTTGTCAAAGCTTAGTTGCTGCTGTATGCTATGTCTTGATGACGCACTAGACAAAGTCTGTACTTTTTCAAGGGAATGTGGCTTTTGGCTTGATTGAGATTTCTTTTCGATTATTTCTTCCTCACTATCATTGCTCATCTGTATGTTACTGACTTTAGTCTCGTTTAGCTGACTCTTCTCTGTTTCTTTTATATAATTGATCAAATCATCTTTAATCTGATCTAAAAATTTCTTTTTTGCTTTTGAAATATCTTTATCAACAATTCTTCCAAAATCTTCTTCGCATAAGCTCAAAATCTCATCATCGGTCATCAACTTTCCTTTTTTGTTCTTATTCATAACTGATTTTAAATCACATTTCTTTTTTAAACGTAATTGTTTATTAGAAACACGAGCATAAAGAACCCATACTGTCTCCTAGTTGAAAGCGTTGTTGGTTTTTCTATTCTTATTGAGAAATCCGCATTGCAATATATTGTTCCAAAGAAACCAATTTTGTGTGTATTCATGGTAATCATAGAACAGTTCGAAACTGTTGTTACAAGCCCTGATACCTTTGTACCAGAATGAGCAATGTAGCTATGTAATACTTTGAGATTATCCTGAATTGAGGAGAGTAAAACATTGGAGTTTCTTGCAAAAATACAATAACTCATTGTATACAAACCTTTTGAAAGCACAACAGAGTATTCTTTGGGGCTATTATTATTAACAATGTTTGACCATGACATTTGTCCATTATTGAAACAAAAATAAACGCAGGTGTAATCAGAAACAATATTATTAGCAAAATTGCAATATGCCCCTAAAAAACTTGCTGGTATGTATGTGAGCATTCCAGAATACCATTGATTCTTATTCATTGAACTATTTGAGCTTAAAAAAGTCTGAATTCCATTTTGAAGGCATATCGAGTCGTGGCCGGTTGTTGTTTGGGAACTTGATGATATAGAAATATACTCCGCTTTAGTTGCATTCGATGAAATAAACCTAGCGAAATGAGAATAATCAGCACCATTTTTGTACGCACATGCCATCCTTACATTTGCATTTTGTGAATTAAAAAACACAGAACCACCACTGCCCGAGCATTTACACTCATAAAACAAGCAACTTCCCAAATTCAAACTCATTCCCGCAACATTAATCCAAATCACACCCCCACTACCCGAAAACACCATATTTCTCGAAAATTTACAATCAAAAACATCATACACACTCTCCCCCTCGCTCCCATCAATATATCTCCCAGCACTCAGGACAGTCTCACACCCCAACAAATACAAAAACCTACCCATGAGATTACACAATAGTTTATTTTATCCACCAACGACATATCGTTTCCACTTTACATTACTAGAATTGGTCGGCTATTGTCAAATTTGAGGGTCAACAATAATTTATAGAAATCAGGGTCATTTCATTTCTTTTATGTTGCTTTGGCTCTTTTTGCTTTTTGCCAAGCAATCATCTTTAAAGATATGTATTGCCACACAAGCAACCCGTAATGTGTGTCCTGATGGGTCTAATGTGGTTCTCACAAGTGTTTTTCCAACCTGGATCACACTGGTTGAGGGTACAACAACTGATATTTATTTTTATCCTGCAACTGATTTGGTTAGTGATTCTGGTGCTCCATTGTATGTTGATATTTCCAAAGTTCCACAGCAGGTTGCTAGTTTTAACGTTATTTGTCTTCAAACAAAAAAGGTTTACATTGATACTGCTACTGATATTACCAAGACTAAGATTCTTTCGATCAAAAATGCTAATCTCTTCTTCTCTCAGCCAAAGATTAATGTTGAATCGTTGGAACTTGATACCTGTGTGATGAACACCGAACAAATTGTTGGCCAGTTTACTAACATTGCAGGTGATGCCAAGCAATTCCTTCAATTCTCTGAAATTACATGCACAAAGGCTGATTTTTCTTTCAAGGATCTTTCTGTTACCAAGAACTCCTCCATTGTTTTGAAGAATGCTAAGAATGTTGGTATTCGCAACTTTGAGCAAAATACTACCCTTTACTGTCTTCAAAAGGAGCTGATGTTTGTTCCATACTCATCTACAAATGGTATTTCAATTGTTTTTGCACAAGCTATCCCAAGCATTGGTCTTGTTCATTCAAAGGCAAAAGTTTGTGTTTCCATTATTGAAGTTTTCGCAATTAAGTCAAGGTTGATCCACAAGTTTAGTTTTGATGTCTCTAATGACGCCATTCTTGCTTTTCCAAAATCAATTGCCCCTCGGGTTTCTGATGGCGCAATTCAAATCTTGAACTTTGATAAAAACACAACATTGATCCAAAAGGGTAAATACCTTCCATTTGAGATTTCAATCGGAGATAATCTTGATTATGTTATTGGGCATGGTGCAGAATTTGTTTACAGTATCCTTGCAACAGATAGAGAGGGTATTAATTTCATATCAGAAAATGAAAATCAGGCTCAAACATTCACTGTTGGCGGTTTCAATCTTCCAGAAACAACAGTTGCTAAGAATAAGAATCTTAACCTTCAAGCTGCTCATATGCATGTAATTGCCCCTGCTACTGTTAAAGGCGAAGCCAAGTTTTTGGCCAAGGTTGTTAATTTAATTGGACCATCAGTTACAACAGATAACTTTGGTTTTTATGGTGATTCAACTGTTGATGTTAGATTTGAGAATCCTGTGACCAAGCTTACTTCTCTTTCTGAAATTTCCTTTAGTAAGGATGTGAAAATGCAGGTTAGTCTTCCTCCCCAAGATTATCCAGAACCAGGATTATACCCAGTTTTTTGTTCACCAAACATAAAGTGTGAAAAGTTTACAACTAGCTTTTACAATACCAACACATCCAATAAAGTTAGCACATATTGTTCCAACTCATGCTATGGTTTCAATGTTTCAGCATATTCCGAGAGTTATTACAAATCATTTTGTGTTACATCAGATACATTCAAGAACTATTGTCCATCAAACACTCATGTAATTACTTCTGAAGAAGGTTTAAGCCAATGGACCAAAAAACTATATACTGACACTAATACTATAACATTCACTATTGTAAGCGATTTTGATTCCACAGCCACTCCTGTTGTGATTGATTTCTCAAATATTACCACCAAAGATAACACAATTACCATTTCTAAATATGGTGGATTTACGACCAACAAAGAAATTCAAATCACCCAAACATCTTTTGACAACAAAAGGATTAAGAAACTTATAGTTGATTCAATGCAAATTGGTGTTTCGAAGAGCAGTGGTATGATAGCACTTCCACTTCTTGAGCTTAAGAATAAAGCCACATTGACACAAGATTTCCATAAGCTTCTTGATATTCAATACCAAGAGAAATACATTGTTGATTTATCATCCCAGTCTTCATTCTTGAATATCGCTCCAGTTAATCTTGAGATTCAATTTGATGACTCATCAGCAACAATATTGTTTGTTAATAATGGGTGGAAATGTACTTTCAGTAGCAAGAATCAACCTTTCTTTATTGATTATACTCAACAGTTATTAGTTTTATCCCCATCATATACATATAGTAATATTGTTCTTGAATACAATGCTTCAGATGTCAAAGGTGTTGGGAAAGCCAAGGTTATGGTGACAAATAAGAACAATGAGATCACAATCAAAGGAGATTGGCCATCTGGAAAACAATTATTGGAGATTTCTCAAGCCATGGCTACAAAGATCACCATTGAAACAGCTAATCCTCCAGCAATATTTGGGTTCAAATCCGATACTCCTGATAGTTCATTTGTGACATCTCTTCCAAATGTTTATATCAAAGAACCAATCCATCTTTCTGGCGAAGCTACCCTTGAATTCAAATCCCAAACCGAATCAATATACAACGTATCAAGTATTGTTGTCAGCAAAAATGCTAGAGTTTCCCTTAATACGGCATCCAAAGTTATTGTTTCATCCCTAAAAATCAAAGAAGAAACACAATTCCCAATACCACAAGGTGTAACAATCAATCATTTATATCTTGACCCATTATCCACAGCAGATTTTTATGATGGACATGCATTAGATATGCCACAGCAAATCACAGCCAAATACAGTTTTAACAGATTCCCATCAATTAGCCTTCATGCTGATATTAAGAAACTCAATGTTTCCACCATTTCTTTAGAATATTCCAAGGAAGCTAATGAAGATGAGTTATATACTCAATATCCAGATATGATATACGATCGTCCATTCCAATTCATATGCGGAGCTGCTCTCGAATGTGCAGAAGTCCCCACAATCGAATTCATCTCATCACCTCCTTCCTTAAATGGTGATGCTACTCTTTTCAAAACAACATGCGCTGCCAACCTCGAAGGCAAGAAGTGTATAATGGTTGGAATAACCAAGCCAAATCCTCCACCATCAATCCCAGATTCAAAGAAAGGATTCCCTGTCACAAAGGCTCTAATTGGCGGATGTGCTGCCATCATTCTCTTTGTTGTCCTTTACTTTGTTCTCTGTAAGAAAGGAGAGACCCCAGATGAGCTAACAATCAAGCAGTCCTTGGTATAAGTAAACCTGAAGATTCTTAACTTTACTTGAACATGATCAAAAAGTGGCCATTTCAATGTTTGCTGTTCTCTTGGCCATTTCTTTTTCCTCAAAAATCATCCAAAGTTTGAATCTAAAAGTTACTGAAGGAGGAAGAACTGTTTTTGAAAAGGATATTATTCCAGGGAATATTGTTGAAACTGCAATGAATGAGAGTTCAACTTTGACAGGGACAATTTCTGGTGATTTTTCCAAATCTATGAAATATCAGAATTTCGCTTTGGAAAATGGTGCCTATTCCATCACAGGATCAATGACTTATAGAAATAACAAATTATCTTTTGTGATTAATCCTGCCAAACTAGAGAAACTCTACAAACATGCTGGGATTTATAACTTAAGAATTGTTATTCATGATCAATCATTGGATGAGCCATTAATTTGGACAGTAGCCAAAATCGATTATAAAGCAATTGGTGAAGACAAGGATAATTTTACAGATGTTGAGTGGGATTTCCAACCTGCTAAAAAACAGCCCAAAGAAATTACTATCAAGGTATTTACCTACGCTACATACCTTCCTTTAGCTGTCCTCGTCATATTGTTACTCAAGAATGGATTCAATCTCGGATACTTCCCAAGATCACTCGAGGCTCTCCCTTCATTAGCTTTCATCGCTGGTTTTGGTGGATTCTTATACTATTTCATTATCTTTTGGAAACAAATCACTTTCGAAGAAATGCTTCTTAAGCTTTGCATGATAATACCCATACTTGCAATTCTCCTCAGATATGCGCTGATTGGACGATCAAAGATGGTTCTCAAGAATCAAAAGACGGAGAATAAAGTTAAAACAGAGTAAAACACAGACAGTTTTTAGTGTCCGTTTAATAATAGAAATGAGAGCGAAAAATGAAAACTTGGTTATTAGGCTGATTAATCTAATTGGTGGTATTAAAACCGAGAAAGATATCAAAAAATACTTGAATTTATCACAAAGTTTGTTTGAAATCGGGTTAATCACGAAGAAAAAAACATTAAAAAGCTGGAAAGCTAAATGGAAACCAGATTTGAACGAAGAAAAACAGGATAAAATGGATAAAATAGTGATTCCGAATAATTTTAAATGTTTTGAAGTTCTATTAATTATTGATTCTTTGAAGTTTTCAAAAACAACGAAATTTCAAAATGAAAAAGAGCTTATTTCTTACCCAAATGATGTTATTATTAATGATATAGTGTCTATATTAAAGGGAGGAGATGGTAACTATGTTCATATCAAGGATCAAAGTTTTTTTTTTGAGTGTAGGATGTCTTTGATTCAACATCAGACAATACGTTGTTTTTCAGGCCTGATAAAAAGCATAAAATATATATCAGATATTAAATCAAATATGAATGGAATAATTGGACAATCCATTGCATCTTTATATGAAGAGGAGAGAATCGAAATAATCAAGAGTTTAACAAAATGCTCATTTAATTCAATCATTTCTTTGCTCTCTTTGTTAGCAAATCCAATATCCGAAAGAATCAAAACATTAGCCTTTATAGCTCACACATTGGTGATCTCATCAGATCATTATTTAAATGTTTTGTCTCATACACAAAGTCATGGATCATTGGATGTTCAAAATATTGGGAAGAAGCTTATCGAAAAGTGTTATATTATAATTATCGAGTTCATTAGAGATTGGGTTTGCTATGGCTGTCTTAACGATCCATTTGGTGAGTTTTTTATTGAAAAACATAAAGGGAAAGTAGAAGCATCGAACTGGTGGTCATCCAAGTATAGAATTGTGAAAGATAATGTTCCAATAATGCTTAATGACCATTTATTATTAGAAAAAATTCTCTCTACAGGCAAGGCATGGAATTATATTGCTAAATTTAGCAAAAAAAACAATGTTATAGCTATTCCAAAATTTGATCTTTCTCATGTTGATTATTACTATAATGAAGCTAATAAGGAAATGATGAATATTATAATGAAACAAAATTGGTTATTGGGACACTTGAGGGTGATTCATGATTTTGTTTTATTTTGTAGAGGAGATTTTTCTGTTTCACTTTATAATAGTATCCAATATAGTAAGAATACAGGAATGTTAAATCACATTACCATATCTTTAAAGTCTATTACCAATGGAAAAGTATATATTAGCCCATATACGAAAGAAAATCTACTGAATAATCTAGATAACAGGGTAAAAAAAGTCTCTAGGAGTAATGTTAAGAATACATTTATTGTATATAGTATTCCTGAGCCTTTGAAATGCATAATTGATAGTTCGAAGCTTGATGACTATTATAGGCTCTCATCATTAATCTGGAAGATAAGGATAACAAAAATAAAGTTATCTGAACTATGGAGATCATTTTGCTGGTACAAAGACACATTTGAACCTGAAGCGAATTTAGCTGTTGGCAAAGCAAAGCTCCTTCTTAACTATTTGTTGTTTTGTTCTTCTGTATTGAATGAGTGGATTTCATCTGATGTTATATCCAGTCAACGAAAATTGATGGAAGAAAAAATGAATCATGTTGAGTGCTTTGATGATATATTTTCAATTCACTCATTATATGTCAATAACATGATTAAAAGCGCCTTTTTGAATAAAGACCAAGAAAAGATCCGAGATGGTGTTTCCTCTCTTATTTCTCTAATGGAGAATTTCTGCAAAATAGGGTCCAGGATTATTAATGGTTATTTAGAATATGGATTGATCATTGATCAAATAGACAAACTCAAGAACCTTTTTACAATGAAAATTGATGAATTAATATCAATAGTAGTTTTGCGTCCTGATATTCAAGAATACTCAAATCTTGAAGTTCGGTTATTATTATGTCATGTTCAAGTATAAAGACCAACTCAGACTGATAATAGGATGATTGGACTAACTTTTTTATGGAAATAATTAATATTCTATTTCCATAAAAATGCAAATTCATTGGCATCGAGGTACTGATCATATAATATCCCTTTTTGGTGCAAGATTGAAACATTTCCTCTCTTTAAAACTGAGCTAAATTTTCAAACAGGTACCGGTAAAACTGACAAAAATGGAAAACAATATTGTAATAAATGTTGTAAAAGCTGGTTCTGGTAGCTTTTACGTGATGAATTGTGTATTTTTTGGTATAATTAGCAGTTCTTATGCTGCTTTACGGTCTGATACATTGTGTACTCATTTGCTTGTTAGTGATTGTTTATTTCATTCTTGTGATAACACAAATTCTGCAGCAAGAGGAGGGGCAATATATTCTCTTTCTCTTTTTACTAATGTTTCAAAGTCTTGTTTCTTTAGATGTCGAACTTTTGGAACAGGTTCAAGAGGATCGACTATTGGAACTGGATCAAATACTTATCCTTCAGTAATTATGTCTTCTTTTGTTGATTGCCCAAACTCCAGTACATCACTTGACTCTGATTGTTTATGTCTTGAAGGAAAAGGACAGTTTTGCATGAACTTGAATTTCTCTAAAAATGTAATCAAATCCGTAGGAGGCCCCAGATGTCTTTATGCAGGGACTGGGTATGTAATTCTAAAATTTTGTGTGCATAGTAACCTTAAAAGCGAATCTGCTTTTGGATTTCGGACTTACACTGGATCCCAAGATATTTCCTATTGTGTTGTGGTGAATAATACAATCACAAGAGGTCTTATATGGGTATATCAATGCCATTCTGTAGTTCATAATTCCTTTTTCGATCAAAATGGCAACATTCAAATGATATTCGATTTTGGCAGCGGTACAGTATCATTTTATTATTGCTATTTCGAATACCCTGATCAAAAATCAAGTTCAGTATCCAAAGTTGAGAATTGTTACTTCGGAAATGATAATACACTTGCTCCTGTTTTCGATATTTATAGATCAAGAGAATGCAATGGAGAACTAATGATAACATATGCGATTTCCAGACGTAAGACAGTTTTTGTTTTGTTTTGCATTTGTTTAATCCAATTATGAGATAAAGGAAGTGCATAATATATGATTTGAAAGTGAAAGGTTCCATTTTAGTTGCTGTGTCCTAGTCCATAATAATAAACCTGCTGCATTTCTTTTTATTTCAAAATAGAAATCGATATTACTATTTTGCCAAATGTTTGGAAAAATAATGAAAAGGAAAAAAACAATCAAGATTTGAGCTATTCATGAATTAGAAATATATTTTCCTGAATTTAATTCTTCTTTTTGAGTAACTGGTATTCTATTTAAATTAAACTATCCCATGATTATTATCTTCCAGATATGGGCGGTTTGGGATGGTTTCTTTGCATGGGTTCAATTCAATAGAAAAGAAACACTCTCAGTAATGTCTTTTCCTGGAATTTCCCAGGATTTTGAAAATGAAACACCCAAACCAGTGTTGAATTAACTGACTGATCAGTATTCATGAAATCAAGTGTCGATGTTTTGAATAATATTGGATCATTATTATTCATATTTGAATAAATAACTCCCAAAAAATCATGACATAATGTATATGCTATTGTGTCTATGTAAAAAAATATGGTGAACTTTCATATTTCTTGAAAGGGTCAATTGATGAAATGAAAGCTTTCACTGAATATCTAATTGATGAATAAATTGAATAAATCAAGAGGAGCATTATAAGTGTAATGAAAGCTTTCATGGTTTCTGCCCTATTATAAGATATTCTCTTTAAGTTTTTCAACTTGAAGGGTTGAAACTAATTGGGATATATCCCCTGGGATTCAACAAAAAACATGAGCCAAATTGGATTTCGATACAACACATATATTAAGGGTTTAACCGAGGATTGGCAAGTAGAGGTTGCTAATATATTTCGATTTTTAGATGAGCAATGTGAGGGGGCTTTACCAAGAGATGTCGCCTTAAAAGGGTTCGATTTAATTGGCATTAAGGGAGAGGAATACATCCATACTTCGAAAAAATCCATTACTATTCAACAATTCATCGAAGCTGTTGGGAATGATAAAAGAAAGAATTTCGAGAATAATGAACGGCGCTGGAAGTATATATTTTCCCTTATAGCAGGATCATCAGATAATACTACCATAACAACAGAAAAATTGCGTGATTTTTTCACATTTTTTGGCCATACTCCAGATTTAAAGTACTGTGAAGATTTTATTGATGAATTTGACCGAAACCATCTAACAAAAACTGAAATCTGCCTGGAAGACTGGATTATGTTTTGTAGAGTGCATCGATTACCATTTTGAGTGAATATATGTATATTTAGCTAATAAAATCTTATAATTTGTATTTGAAAATGCTAACTTAGTGCTAATTCATTTTTAAAAATGGATATTGATGATTTGCATATTGGTGATTTAGTGTTTTTATTAATAATTGGAATTTTTTGGCTTTGGATGGCAAATTTGACTCCAAATGAATCTTTTATTCCAGAAAATGATCCAATGTGTCAATATCCGTATAAAAATATGGGGCTGCGAGGATCCACAAATCTAGCAATTTGTTCAGGAATACCAATATCTTTATATGTTTTACTCTATATTATTAGCAAAAATAACCCATCTTATAGCTATATTTTGCCTTTCGATTTGATTGAAGCAATTGTATTTCATTTAGGGTCAATTTTTTTCGCTGGAATTATTAACCATTACTTGAAACTGAAAGTAGGAAGACCAAGGCCGGACTTTTATGAGTTTACTCAAAAGATTAAAGATTCCCATATCAGAAAAGAAGAGATGATAAAAGAAAGCTTTAAATCTTTTCCATCTGGACATAGCTGTACAGCTTCAAGTTCATGCTGTTTTTTGTCAATCTTTTTGTGCAAGATCATCAATGTATCTTCATATCTCGGAGTTGCTTTGAAGCTAACACCAATGTTTTATTCTATCTATATTGGTTGTATGAGGATAACTGAACATAGACATCATATTGATGATGTGTTAGCTGGATTGTTCATAGGTATATTGGTTAGCGTTTTAATGATATTCGGGGGATATAGGTCAATTTTCACACAATCTTTAAAGCCTTAATAAAAAACTTCATTACTCTCGATACTACTAAAGACCAAATAGAATCAATCACAGGAGAATATCTGGTATTTAAAACTCTCTTTTCTGTCCCAAATTTAGACACCAGTAATTGCAGATACATATATGACCATGAACATGTAACTGGGAGCTTACTAAGAATTGTCTCGAATGCTTCTCTTGATGCTGCAACAGGAATGAGATGATTTTGAATATCAGAATAACGATCACTATGTACCATTTTTGGCTCTATAAAATCGAAAAACACACTCCTTCTACTATCCAAATTTCCAATTTCTTGAGCAATAAATTTTGAGTCGATAACAAACTCTCCTGAAGAATAAGCACAACCCGTAATGAACGGAACAATTCCATCATGATTTGATCTTATTGTAACAGTTCTTGGTTTTTTAATTGGTCTTACTACCTGGAATTCATCTAAAATTATAATAATCTCAAATTTTGATTCGCAACCATACTTTTCCATGCAAAGATCATATAATGCATCAATCTGAACTATTCCAACATCATATTCTATATGCATTTCGTAAATAACGGATAATTCAACACCTTCATCTTTTTCAGATGCTTTATTTACAAGTTTAATATATAAAGGCTCTCCGAAAAACAGCCATCTATAAAAACTGACCAGAAAGAGACAAAAAAAAACAATGGTACATACCCAGCCAAAAAACATCATGACGATCATGTAAAATAATACGATTATTGCGGTTTGGTCCTCTTTACAAATGGCGTCTCATAAGACCCTCAGAACCAAGAGAATTCTTGCAAAAGCTATTAAGCAAAACCGTCCAATGCCACAGTTCATTCGTCAAATGACTGGTGTTCGTCATGTTCGTAATCCAATGACCAGGCACTGGAGAAGGAGGAAGCTTAACATCTAAAAGCTTATTAATAAATATTTTCGCTTTTTTAAAATACCTTGCCTATGAATTTTTGATGTATGGTGCAATAAAAAGTTGAAGGCGTTCAGCGTTGTGTAGCATTAAGCGGAAATTGATTTTTGACATACATGAATCAAACACGGGTTGGAAAGGCCGGTGTAAATTTACACTATCTTTCTCAACAAATATGTGAAATTGCCTGAGCGAGGAGCAGAGGAGGCATCTGAGAAAAATTTTGACATTTGGATTGGTAATAAGAGATGAAATGAGTAGCATTATATCATTTGGCTGACGCAAATCAAAAAGGAAGTTTTGTATTCTTTCCACTGCATATTCTATTTCGCTTTGAGAGTATAGTGTGAACACTGAAGCATAAGCTGGTGCGAATTTTTGCATTAAACTATTTGATGACCCAATTAGCTCTGTAATTTTGGGAATGAGGCACTCATCATCTGAGATTGATACATAATAAGCGTAAAAAGTTTGAAAAGAAAAGAATATTTTTGCCATTGCGGAATCAATATTGAGAAATGATCCATCTTGCATGCATATATGGTCTTCATCTGAACCTCCTTTTACAAAAAGCTTCACAAAAAGCTCAGCTAAGTTAAAAAGAGTCATCGAAAAATCTACTCCAAACCTGTAATAATAAACTGTGTGTTAGATTCTTTGTCCCAAGCACAAATGTGCAAGGAAAAAACATACGTGACATAAGGGTTTCAAACACCATTCTCTTAATCAGTTTGGTAACAATATTTGAATGTTCAATGGAACTCTCGACTTTGGAAATATACTCTCGGAGAGACCTACTTTGAGACCATTGCCATTTGCTGATATTAGACCACTGAGCTTTCAGATTTTGATAATCATTAACAGTGCAATCATTTGATTTTGGCTTAAGGATTGTTTCCCAAAGAATCATTGTGGTAACAATCTCAGGATCGAGGGCAGAGAACGGAACAACCGAAGTAATTATATTTTGTGGAAGCAAAATGGCACTCTCTTTTGGTGCTATTCGCACAGGCTTTTGCCAAAAGAAATCCGAAGAAATTGCGTCTGCAAAATCAAAAGATGAAGCGGGATACGAAGAAAGCGGCAGAGAATCATAATTTCTCCGAGATAATTTCGGTTGTTGCTCTGAATCTCTCTGTTTTAGTAGGAAAGAGTGATCATTATCGGGAGAAAGTTCAAGTTTCGACACTTGCTTCAAATAAGTACAGAAATTTGACACAGACACTTCATCTTCGAAAGAAATTGTTCTAGGAACAACACCATCAATGGTTAAAGATAATGGATCCCGATCATTCATTTTTACAGCAGAAAAATTGTGCAAATAATCAGTGATGAATGGAATATCACTCGTATCTAAATATTCCATTCTAACATCAAAATTACATTGAGTTAATCGGAGTTTAAATGGAAGAAAGTTCGTCGACGAGGAAAAAAGCTTAACATGAAAATCCATCAAACGTAAATGGAGAGTAACAGCAACTTTTTTTCGAGTCTTTTGGAGGGAAAACACTTCTCTTTTTTAGATCTAAGATGGAAATTCTATTTTTTATCGGTTTCTTTAAAGCAAAGAAGCTATCAAGCTCTCTGGTTTAACTTTTTGATATATGTATTTGAAATTATTATGCAAATATATCCAATGGCTTATCCTATTTTGGGAAGAGGAACAACATTAAGCATTTCTTTATCAAAGACAGAGTCTATTTATCCCCTTTCACCTGTATTGCATTCATTAACATCTCTTGTGACCACTGTTTTTGGTTTTTCTTGGACAGTTGTAGCGATGTATGCTGCAGTAATATCATTTAACTTGTGTTTAGTGTTTCCAAAGCTTCTTATGTATTTTCATTATTTTTTTGACCCAAGAATTCATTTGTGGTTCATGCCCCATATAGCGGCATGCTTTAGGTTTTCCATACATGTTCTTATGGATTTTAATAACCAAAGTACTGTGAAAAATGCTTTTTGTGTGCTATTTGTTGCCATTCTTGTTCCCTATCTCATAATAATTTCTGTTCTTAATTTATCTTCGAGCAATTCTTTCTATAACCCGTCTTTTGGACATGCTCAATGGTTTTCTTCATTATCACTGTTTTTTCCAATCTATTTGTTTTTTTATTCATTTGTAGGGTTTGCATGTTTCTACACATCAGTATATGTAGAAATATTCAATCTTTTGGTTTTTGTTGTTATATCATTTTCTTTTGGATATTTTTGCATCTCTCAGCTCCCATTAATGCACTTTATTGGAAACGAAGTTTTCGCAACAAGGTTTTTTTTATCATCTTTTTTGGGAATCGTGGCAATTATGTCCGTATCTGGTTATGCTTTATATCCTAATTTTGTTTTTTCGTTAATTCCTTTTTTCTCTGCATTCATTTATTATATTGTATATAGGATTATTAGAAAAAAGAGACTGATGATTAGGAGGATTTTGGAAGATATTGAAGATACCTCAAATAATGAGTTAGATATCGATTCTCTTTCTTCAGTATTACAGTCCTATGCATCTCCAGAGAATTTAAAATTATTATACAAAGAGGTGATTAATTCATCTCATCGGTTGATAAATTCTCATAATCTATTAAAAATTGCGATTTCCAATTACCCTGAAGAAAAATGGTTTTTCGCATTAGCTCCATTTTTGTATTCATTGTTTCTGGAGGCAAATAATGATGTGTATCGGATATTTCTCCATCTTTTAAGTTCATGCAGACTTGGGTTTCATATCGAGTATTCTATCTTTCAGTTTGTATATTATTGGGCTATGTCATCAAAATTTGCTTCTCCAATTATTCAAAGAGAAGTGAATCAATATAGATTATTAACTCTTAAGTATGTATATGAACAAAAACTCTTTTGGAAAAGTGCAGTTGATAATGATATTGAATGTTATGAGAGCCATAAATTTCAGATGTACCATTCTTTCTCAAATATGAAGAGATCTTTAAAAAGACTTCTAATATTATTTCCAAATTCTCCTCTTGTTCTTTATGAAGCATCTCTGTTTTATCATGACTTTGCCAACAAATTTGAAAAAAGCCACAATTTTTTTCAAAAAGCCGAAATGTTAGTGAACAGTCATAAAGGATCCTTTGTTTATGGTTTGAATCACCATTATCAGCTTTTTTTCCCAACTTTTTTGGATCGTAGCAATATAAAGAAGGACAAAGCTCTTTCATATTCCGTGATTTCGTTTTTTGACTCATCAAAACAGCTTAATAGAAGAGGAATGACAATTGGGATAATAGACCAATATCTTTCAACATTAACACATCCTTATACAATCCCAATGAGCGTTAATCAGATTGAACCCTCATTTGATCGGAGAAATACTTTAGTTTTCTATTCTGTTTTTACAGCAATCATCATTTCTTATATATCTCTGTTTGGTATTCATTTTTACATTTTTAAATCACAAGAAGTCGAGTACAATGCTTATCTTAATATTATCGATTCGATGAATGATACTCTTGCATTTTATAAGGTTTTTCATATTACAAAGTATTGTGCCTATAGCTATTTTCATGTGAATAACCATACTTATGATTGGATTCCTCATAACAGTACTGTATTGCATTATCTTAGCAATTTTTCATCGACACTTCTCCCATACTATTACAAGTTTAACTCAAGGATAAACTCAATACTCAGCACAAATTATTCGATAAGTTTAGCTCTTGAAAACTGTTCCAGCAAATCATGCAGTTTTCCGTTTTTATTTGGGATAATTCACAATCATCTCATCCAAATGTCCGAATCCAGCGTTTTTTTGGAAAATCCATCAAATATTGACATTTTCGAATTTAACTGGATCTATAATGATATGGATGGTTTGATTAGGGTAGTTTTTTCCGATTTGATTCGTATTCTAAGAAGTACATCAAGTTTGAATTCTGATTATATTTATATTTCTTTTATTTTAATAATGGCATCTGAGATCTCAATTACAATATTTGGAGGGATTTTAATGTATCAACTATTATCAAATTTAAGTTTTAATATTTATACCATTCTGAGAACCTGCCAACCCCCAATTCTTAAAGAAATGCTCACAAAATATGATAAAATAATAACATATTTCAAAATCAACCCAGAATCAATGGAAATTAAATACTCTCCATCTATTGTTTTTCCAATTATCATCATGTTTGGCTTTCTAATTTTATACCCATTATCCATTGTTTTACATCTCTGGTATTATAGGAACAATGAAATTACCTATCCATCTTTACCAATGAAAAACATAGTGTCATCTCAGTCTCTAAAGTTGTTTTTGTTATCTTTATTAATTGAAAATAATATTTCTAATACAAATCTTATTGAAATCGGGTCTACTATATCTGATTTTTCTCATTTTTTCTCGGTTTTACCATCAAATTATTCCCTAAATATATCATCAGGGGATTTTTTTAGCCTGGTGTTTTTGAGGTATAATCAAGTTTTAAATTTTATATCATTATGGATTTCTTGTTTCGGTTTTTTCTTATTCTTGTATCATCTCAAAATCAATCTTCAAATGATTAATTTGGGGAAATCTTTGATTAAACAAATCCCTTTAAGGGCAGTTCAATCAAGTCCTGTAATGAAAAAGCTTCACCAAAAAGATGGTTTGCTTCCAGATGAAGTTATGAAATTTTCTGAAGATGTTTTCATAACCCCCACCGATTTTCTTGATTTCGGGTTCATATCGCTTGATGAAAGCGATCAAGTGATATACTCATCAGAAGCTGTCGAATCACTTTTAGGTGTTACTCCATCCAAACTTACCACAATAAGGGAACAAGTCCTTTTTATTTCAAATGAATTCGTTAATGAGATTGAAGATTTTTTTAATAAGACTTCTCGGTTCCTTTTAGTATCAAATTCGCAAGACAGGGCTTTAGTTTTACAATTTGATGGATCATATATGAATATTACAATAATGAATGAAAACAATCAAATGGAGAAAGTGTTAATTTATTTGAAAGAAAAACGAATTATAAAAGCATTTGATTTCTTACACAGAATTAAAATGGAAAATAGTTTCACCGGAAATGCAATTATCCTAATGTTCTTTGCCCCAGACACTGAAGTATTGAGGGAAGTCACCAAAATGGTATATGATATTGGTGATACACAGTTTTTAGATGGAAGAAATAGGAGAATAGTTTTTGCGATGCAGGAAAGTGTGTATTCTGCAGATAAAGCTCTTTTCTGTATTAAGATGATAAAAAACACCGCAATTCAAGCCACATCCCTTCTTCATGTAGGGATTTTAAGGAGCAACCCAATATTAAAAGGTAAAGAGTCTCAAGATAGATGTCGACCAATGTTTGATGATTATGCTGATGCACTTATAGCATTAAAAACACAAACATTAGGTAGCCCAATAATTACAGAGCAATTTCTCGAAATTGTAAAAGAAAGAGTATCAGTAAGCTTTTTGATGGAAAGAAAGCTGAAATTCTTCACCCCAAATATATAATAATAAAATTGTTTGTTAGTTAATGTCCTCGGCATACCCAGTTAGATGTTAATTCATTCAAGTGTTTAGTTTTTGTTTCCTCACAAAATGTACATTGACAACAATAAGCGCACGTGCCATAGCACTTAACCAAATTTTTTTGGATTTTGTTAGGGAAATGATTCCTTAAAAACAAATAATCTGTACCTGCTGCCCATTTGCAATCAGGAAATCTCAAAACTTTATGATCACAGTGCAAACAAATCAAATTTGAGCATGATTTCGGAGATAACGGATCAACAGTAATCCCAGGTTTTAAACTTGGCCCACCAATACACACCACACAACATTTAGAATTCCCTGCAGGTTTTGTTACAGGAGACGGTGGTGAAATTGATAAACCAGAATTAGTCTGACGAGTGGGACTCTGCGGTATATGGTGGGTCAGAATCGTGGGAACTAGATCCGAAATCTGAATACTAAGATAGTTTTCGTATTTAAGATCGTCAGAAAGAATCTCGTCAATGGCGGCCTGTTCGTCAAATATGTGCTCACTCATTCTATAAACTGACAAAACGTGCATTGTGATTATTTTTTTTGATTAGTTTAGTAATCGTTTAATAATAAACCGAACTGTGTTAAAAGGCTGGAATTTTCTTTGAAAAACTCGGTTATGGCGGGGTGAAATGATTTGGGGAATATTAGAGAATGAGTATACTGAGCTTTCCTTAGGTAGAGATAATGTGATAATGGTATATTGTTAGAAGTAATAAACTCTTTTTCGGTTTTTGATAATATTTTCTCATTTACTGGGGAAACATATGAATCTGATTGGTAGTAATTCGATAGATTCGATATTTTGTCATCTGATATATTTTTTTGCAGAGAATGAATGAGTTTTGCTTCTTGTTTTGAAACTATTCCGAAATGAATAAGTAATTCCACATATTTAACATGCTCTTGAAGCCTTTTCTCTTCATTAAACACACTGATATAGCTTGTTAATGCGTTATCTTTGAGAGAATCAATGATTTCAATGAAATTTTTCACCGATTTCGTGTGCAATCCATTTTTTCTGATAAATTTATGCATTTTTCTCCTTATTGATACTTCTTTACTGTATGTTTTCAGCAGATCAAGCTTGCCATTAAATGAATTGATGTCATCATTACTATCAATGTTCATACCAACAATATCAATCTCAGCATTATTATTGTTTTCAATTTCATACTCGTCACGAAATGGCATGAAACCAAATCCTGATCCGAAAGAATCGCTCGGAATACTTTGAACTGATTGTGGTAATATATCAAGTGGATACCATTCGCATCTCTCAAGACCAAGATATGTCTCATAGTAATGGTTTCTGCACTCTAAATATGAGTGATTTTTAAACAACGACTCGATTTTATACCAATTATCGAAACCTAAATGGACTAACCCATATAATAATAGTATTTCTTCCTGAATCTTCCAATTTGCAATTGTATTCTTATCAAAAGCATCAGGAAACATAACAAATCGTAGATTATTAGAATTCTTTCTTTCCTGAAAGCAATACATACACATATCATAATTTATAATATCGATACAATGCAAAAAAAACTCATTTTCAAGGATCTTCCCGCATTTATAGCATATATATTTCGGAAATTGGCCAAAATCATCGATTTTCTTCTTCATTTTTTCCATTTATTTAATGAAACTTCTTTTTCGAATATCTTATGTTCCTTGGACAGAACGATTTCCGTTTGAAGTCGAACTCGAATTTGATGAACAAATTCATTTTGAAGGTCTTATTTCCTTTTTTGAGAATGATTTTAGGAAGGATTTGGAAATTACTATTGTGAGTATTGAGCCATATTTCAATTCTAATCTTAAGAATGCTACAATAACGGAAATGGAAATAGTTATTAAATGGAAATTATCCAATTATTTATTTATTAATCAAAACGATCCAACAATTATTGTTGATTCTCCTATATGCAATAACATTGTTGCGCCAATCCAATTGTTAGCTACACAATTAGAAAAAGAACCTAATAACCTTGTTATTTCGGAAATTTTTCAGAATGTGTTTCTGTATGAAGAACCGAGTTTTAAACCTATTGAGGGTATTGACCTGTCAGAGCTCGCTTTTTCTTCCTATGATTCGAATTTAGACGTAAAAAACATGAAAAATGGTATCATTAATGTTTTTCGAGATGATATTGTGATAAGGGTGAATAAATCCGAGTGTCCATGTTTAAATGATTTGATATCATTTCTTATGTCAACTTTTGATGATAGAAATATTCGAATTATCCTAATAGATCCATCCAGAAAGCAAACATTGACTGAAGAATTATATATGCAATTAGATTATATGGATATTGTTGTTGTAACCACTTCTCAATCAATTGAGATATACTCCGAGGCTGTTAAAATTAGGGCAATGGAATTAGCGAAAAATAATCATTTGCTTGCTGCAAAACTTCTCAGCTTCAGGCTAAAGATGTAATATCCTCTCATAAGTCAATTTATTCTGATATTATCTTATAAGATTCGATCGAAATTCTTATGAAGAAAAAATTTGGAAGTTGAAGTACTTCATTTGAGGTATGATAATTCCAATATTGTTTTTCAGTGCCAATTATTCGTATTTTTTCTGCCTTTTCGATTGTTAATCAGGAACATTCAGTAATACTATCTTTTATATAATTTTAATGCTTTCAGATCATAGAATAATAACTTTTTGTATCAATTGTCAAACGGTAGGAATCATTGGACCCTGAAGAATCATCTTCTGATTTATTGTCCTCCTTTGCTTATGATGAATTCAATAACATTAGATTTCCTTTTCTTATCATCTTCTGAATCATAGCTTTTAATATCACTTGCTACTCCCAATGGTGTTTTCCCATATTTATTTTTTGCATTTATATCAGCTTTTTGATTAAATAGATATTTAACAACACTAAGATGACCATTTGAAGAAGCTAAATTAAGGGGAGTCTCTTCATCTACATTTTTTGCCTTTATATCAGCTTTTTGATTAACTAGAAATTCAACAATACTCAGATGACCTTCTTGAGCAGCTAAATGAAGTGGAGTACCATCAAATGTTTTAACTCAGCATTCCAGTTTTTGGAATTAACATCAGCTTTTTGATTAACTAAATATTCAACAACATGGAGATGACCTTTTTGGGCCGATTCATGAAGAGGAGTAGAAATAGAAATTAAAACTCAACAAAATTATTTTTTGCATTTATATCAGCTTTTTGATTAACTAGATATTCAACAACACGAAGATGGCAATTTCGAGCTGCTAAATGAAGAGGAGTCCCTGATGGATATCCACTTGTTTGAGTATTTATTTCGGCTTTTTGATTAACTAGATATTCAACAACACTATGATGACCATTTGAAGCAGCAAAATGAAGAGGAGTCCTCGCAAATATTACAACTCAACTCTATTAGTTTTTGCACTTATATCAGCTTTTTGATTAACTAGGTATTCAACAACACTAAGATAACCATTTTTTGAAGCCCAATGAAGAGGAGTCCAATCAAATTGAAAAACACAATATCATCAGTTTTTGAATTTATATCAGCTTTTTGATGAACTAGATATTCAACAACACTAATATGGCCATTAGCAGCAGCATAATGAAGAGGAGTCCAATCAAATTGAAAAACACAATATCATCAGTTTTTGAATTTATATCAGCTTTTTGATGAACTAGATATTCAACAACACTAATATGGCCATTAGCAGCAGCATAATGAAGAGGAGTCCAATCAAATTGAAAAACACAATATCATCAGTTTTTGAATTTATATCAGCTTTTTGATGAACTAGATATTCAACAACACTAATATGGCCATTAGCAGCAGCATAATGAAGAGGAGTCCAATCAAATTTTAAAAAACAAAATCTTCGGTTTTTGAATTTATATCAGCTTTTTGGTGAACTAGATATTCTACAGCACAAAGATGGCCATTTTGAGCAGCATAATGTAGACATGTCTTTAGTTGCTCATCTTTTTGTGTTAAATCAGCTCCATTCTCATACAAAAAATTTAGTATATCTATGTTATTATTGAATGATGCTAAGAATTGCAGCTTTGAAAGTAACTCCGAGATATCTATTGTCTGCAAACATAATTGAAAAATCTCAATAGATCCTCCACAAGTAACACATTCAATAACTGACTGATCAATAGTAAACATTTTTGTTTCCAAAAAGAACTTAAAACAATGAACTGATCCAAAAAAGCCACAAAAACCGAGTAAATCAAATTCAAGATTCATGATATTCCCAATTTCAATAATATTCGCCTTTCCTTGGTAGAAACTTGGATCCTGATAAATATTACGAATCTCATTTATGTCATCATATTTTAGATGCCATTCTATTGTACCAGGTCTATAATCAGTTTGAACCATATCAAATGATAGATCTAAGATTCCAGAGCAAATTTCTCCACTTTTGATTTCTGAAAAAATGAATTCACTTATAGTATTCGAAAAACCATCTACCTCATGTTGAACCAAAACATCATCTGAACTATAAATTCTTTTTTCAATTAACAGGTTAATAAAATTACTATTCTGCTTCAATGCTCTTTCTAAGAACTTCTCTCTAAACCCCTCTCTTTCTGAGTATTTTCGATGGATCTCGAAAATCAATTCATATTTTTGAGGTCTAAATATGCTAAGATTGACTAATGTATTGATTACAAAATCAATATCATCGATTTCTTCTATGTGATCTGGTTTTCCATCCCTAAAAAGTGAATATTCAAATTTTAACTTCTCTTCCATCTAAGAGAAAACTGACATTTAAAAACTTGCATTTATATAAGGAGTCACATTATTTAATTCTTCTCATATATCTTCTTGTGAACCACAAAATGCTTTTTTGTTGCTTGTTCCTATCCAGGTTACCAGGGATGCTTAAAAAAACTCGAGCAAGCACGTAAAGAAACCCTGCAAGTTACCTCAGGTTTACATTGCGGTTTGACCAATTCCACAAGATGGTTCTTATCGACGATATTGATTTATTCGAAGTTAAAGCGAAAGATATGATTAGAAATGATCCAAAGAAGACCAGATTAACCACTAAACATAAAAAAGAGGGACCTGTATTTGTTATGAAAGTCACAAATGGAAAAGAGTGCTACAAGATTAAAATTGTTAAGGACCAAGTTTTAAAGCAAGCTTTTAAGATAATTGCTCAACTTTTGCACTTGATGACAAGTAATGAACTTATTTAGTAAATGGTTTTTATATAATTAATAATAATGAAGAATAATGATTGTTTTAACCAATGTTGGAGGTTGCATAGAAGCCCATTGAGCAAAGAGGGCATTGATTGTGTTCATCCATGAAAACAGGAAGGCATCTTCGGCATACAACAGCATGACCACATGGTATAAGTCTTAGCATTAACTGTTTGGTATTGCAAACACAACACTTTCCATCTTCAACTGAAAGAGGAGCAATCCTCTTAATTGGCGCTGTCATTGCTAGTGAAGACTGTACCTGACGAGACTTCCTTGGTGCTCTTTTAATTTGAGATTTTGCACCAGAATTGATGAGTGTATTGACAATTTGAGTTGCTTTTATATCCTGAGCAAGTTTCAGTGGGGATAATCCAGTTGAATTCGGATCAGCTCCACCATTCAAAAGTGCTTTAATCGAAGGAATATGCTTTAGCCCTACTGCTATATAAAGTGGGCTCATGTTATTCATATTACATACATTCGGCGAAGCTCCCTTCTCAATAAGTTTCACTATCAGCTCATCATTTTGTGTTCGTACTGCAGCAAATAAAGGTGTTTCTCCTTCTGAGTTTGGACGATGTAATGATGCACCTGTGCTCATCATATAGTCGATAATGTCAGCTTTTTGGGATTTTATTGAGGAGATCAGAGGAGTATCTTTGAATACCATATCGACATCAGCACCTGAATTAACTAGGACTTTAATACATTGAAGGCATCCTATTTCAATTGCCACAAGAAGGGGGAGACCTTCTTTAATGTCAGGAGTATTAAGATCGTATCTAACGCTTAATAGTTTTCTGAGTGCAGAAAAATTCTTTGTCTTGATATAAACAAATCCTTGTTGTGGAAGGGTTGGAAGAGAATTATTAATAGCAGCAAATGCATTTTTCGCAAGTTCGGGATTAACAGCTCGGATTTGATCACAAATCTCAATTTCATTTGCATCAAGAGAAATTTTGTATGTATTAAAATAGCCGAAGGATAAATTTGCACCATGCGAAATTAATTCTTTCACTATTGATGTCTCATGGAGAAGAATAGCTACTTGAACTGGTGTTAATCCACTGAGATTTACAATATTTAAGTTTGTTGATTTCTTTATCAAAGCTTTTACCATATGTAATCTACCATATCTGATTGCAACAAAAAGAGAATTCTCTCCTTCACAATTTGGTATGTCTATATTAGCACCATGGTCTAATAATGCAAAGAAAATATCTGATAATCCTTCTTGAATAGCAATATGAATTGGAGGTTCCATAAACATTTGAGTCACAAGATTTAAATCAGCCCCTGATTTTATCAAACTATTAAGACAATTCAATGAGTTGTTGGCAGCAGCTGCATGCAAAAGAGACTCCCCATCAAAAGTAAAAGTATTTGGTGGGAGACCTTGCCTTATCATACGGTAAAGTTGATCACTGTCATCCCTAATAATACAAAGAAATGCTTCTCCTTGAATCCCCTTGATATTCCTTGGAAGTGGAACTTTTGCTTGGGCTGGCTCTCTTGGAGATAGATGAGCTGGTGTTAAATAAGGGGCTGATGGTAAACTTCTGGGTGGCTCGAATCCAGGCCTTGCTGATAGAGGCATTCCAGTAAATCTTTTAAGCATTTCTTGATCAATATCTTCCGAATTGGAGTTGGCTTTATTATCCAATAATGCTTGTACCAATTTTGTACTTTGGAAAAATAAAGCAACTGCTAAAGGGGTTTCACCATTGAGATTCTTTGCATTTATATTTCCTCCTTTCTGAACTAATGGAGTAATAAAATCAGTTCTCATCCATCTAATTGAAGTAAAAATTGGAGTTTCGCCTTCAGCATTTTGTGCATTCACATCTGCACCAGCACTGAGAAGCGCGTAAAATGAATCCATTTGCCCTTCTTGAATTGCCAAATGAAGTGGGGTTTCTTGATAAAATTTAAATTAACATAAAGAAAATAAATAGAACATCATTTGTTCGCAAATTAATGTCAGCTTTGCTTTGAATCAAAAAGTTTAAACACTTCATCGAATTCTTTGATGCAGCAATATGAAGAGAAGTTTCAAAAAACAAAAAGAAACCCCAAAATCATTTCGAGAATTAATATCATTCCCGTTTTCAATATGTTTTTTCATTCCTTCTAAATCATCCCTTCTGGCGCACTTAAAAATCGTTGACATAAAAAACGAATGCCACTTTTATTTATCAGGCTAAAAGCACCAGATTGTTGAAGGCTGTTTCATCTCTTTCATTAACTCTGGCTCTGAGATTCGGGCCTGATGAGATGTTTCGTTTTGAAATACCATTGACTTGGGTAATATATCCTCTCCAAAAAGTATCAATAATGTAGTGATAACCGAGTATTCCCAGAAAGCAATATATGATTTTGTTGTTTTTTGAAGTGCAATAGTCAATGACACTACTGCCATCTGTAGCCAAAACTACTCTTCTAAATCCAGGAATGGAATAGTTAATATATGATTCTCCAAAAGTATCAAGTGTTCTCATTTGATTTTCTTCATTCTCAAGAGTTGTCACCAAAATTGGATGAAGAACATCATCAACATCACATATTGACTCGTGGTGATAACAAAGATTTGGCGCATCCGATAGTATTATAGATGTTGATGTTTCTTGCCATGTTTGAAATGGGAAGAATTCGGATTTTGAATGTGTTATTTCTTTTTTCTTATGTCCACTTGAATGACGTCCTCTTGAGCGAGAGCTCCCTGTATTAACATAATGGTATGCGTTCGAATCAATTTTCCAAATTGGAGGGTTGGCTACATTATCAGAAATAATTTGCCTTAACTCGTCTTTGGTAACCTTTTCGGCATTCATTTCTCTGAGAACACTATTTATTCCATATAATGGATGGTTTAATTCAGGTCTTCTTGTGATACAATATTTGAATGGATTCATATCTATAATACTTTCTAATGGATAATTTCTAAATACTGAAGCATGATTCTCTTCTTTTATGGCAACACCAAACCAATCCTTTTCATTGGTTGTATAAATATCTGGGGCAAAAACTTTACATTGCCCAATGAGAAATGTACCAACAAATAGTCCAGAAAGAATTATTAGAAATAAAATCCAAAACTTCTGGTTGATTTGGCAAGAATTGTACATAATTATTAGTGAGCAAAAAACATGAGCAGCTATAGCAAAAACTAAAGAAACTGTTGGAGGTTTGGTTCTAAAAAACCTTGAAACTATAAATGCGATCAAATTTGGAATCGACATAATAATCAAAACTACATAAAACAACTTTGAAGTCTGGCAATACTCAAAATCAAACTGAGATATGCATTTACCTGCAATACAAGCAGTATTGCAATTATCACTCGAACATATATACAATGTTGAGTTGCTGATGTTCTCAAGTACTTGCATGAATATGAACAATCAATATAATTCAAATTTGAGATCTGAAATCCGTAGTTTCTTAACTTTCTTTTCTAAACTATTTTCTCAATTAACTATTGAAACGTTTTATGATTTTCTGAATTCACAAACGTCTCAACCTTTCAATAGAATTGAGATTTAACACATGACAAGGTTTCAACAACAATTATCTTTATATGTGTGGTGTAATTCATTTCCAATGTCTGTTAGTTGATGTTCAGTTAGTGCCACTAACTTAGTGGAGAAGGGATTGAGATGAGAATTTTTGGCTTTTTGAATAGCTTCATTCTTAAAAAAGGGGAACAATTATTATGTTTATGCAAGGAATACCAAATTGTTTTGGGCTGCAATATCTTTTTCATTTGCTTTGGCCCTCAAGTTTGGACTTGTTGAGATTTGACGTTTTGAAACTCCATTTATCTGGGTAACACAGCCTCTCCAGATAGTATCAACAATAAAGTGGTATCCAAATAATGCAAGAATAAAGTAAATCCCCTTATTAAACCATGAAGTACAATAACTAACAAAACAATTTCCATCAGATGCTATGAGGGTTCTCTTGAATCCTGGAATGGAATAGGTTATTTTGGAATCTGATCGTGTATCATATTGCTGCATTTGTAATTCAACATTTTTTATAGTATTCATTAAAACAGGATGAAGATCTGCATCTGTATCACAAATTGACTCATGATGATAGCAAAGGGTTTTATTGTCGGACAGAATCAACGAAGTGCTAGTTTCTTGCCATGTTTCATATGGAAAGATTTCTGTATGAGTTTTTGTGATTACTAAATCCCTATTCTTCCTCCTTCTGTTCTCATGATATGCCCAGGCCTCAATGTTAATTATTGGAGGTGATATTACGTTATTCACTATTGCTTGGTTAAGCTCATCTTTTCCAATTTTATCAGCACACATCTCTTTAATAACACTATAGGCTCCCGTTATTGGATCATGATAATAGGGACCTCTCATTAAACAATAAGCGCATGAGTTTATATCTCTGAAAGGTCTTTCAGGGTAATTTTCAAACATTTCCGAATGTTTTTCATCTCGAATTCCAAAATAATACCAATCCAATTCATTCAACGAGTATTGGTCCTCAATGCCAGCTTGACACATACCATAAATATAAGCAAGTAATATTGCTCCCAAAAGAAAGTTGAAAATAAAGAAACCTGTTGATCCATCACAAAAAACGAATTCGATGAATCTTGGCCAAAAAAATTGAGCAACACAAGCAATATAAAAGGAAGCATTTGATGGTCTGTTTACCATCAACCTTGAAATCAAAAAGGCGATAAATGTTGGAACAGCTAGAATCAGATAAAAATACCAAAACAACTTTGAAGTCTGGCAATACTCAAGATCAAACTGAGATATGCATTTACCTGCAATACAAGCAGTATTGCAATTATCACTCGAACATATATACAATGTTGAGTTGCTGATGTTCTCAAGTACTTGCATGAATATGAACAATCAATATAATTCAAATTTGAGATCTGAAATCCGTAGTTTCTTAACTTTCTTTTCTAAACTATTTTCTCAATTAACTATTGAAACGTTTTATGATTTTCTGAATTCACAAACGTCTCAACCTTTCAATAGAATTGAGATTTAACACATGACAAGGTTTTAACAACAATTATCTTTATTCGGTTTAAAAACAAGAGCATTATCTTCTTTGATTGGAGGGGAGAAATTTTCATATGCAGCTTTTGCAATAACTTTAAGAAGGCCTTCGGTATTTATCATCAAAACAGCACTTGTATAGAGTATACATGCATTGTATTTCAAAGCTAATTCTTGCGCTTGTTCATTGTCAACAACTTGGTTGGCTTCCAAATCAATTTTGTTTCCCACAATGAATACTTTTGGAGCATTTCCAGTGATTGATAAGGCGTTTTCTATCATTGGATCAAGTTCTAAAAATGAATATTCTGAAGTGACTGCGTAAACAAATACCAAAACCGAAGAATCCCTTATATAATTAATCGACAATGATCTATACCTTTCTTGGCCAGCCGTATCCCATATAGACAAGGAAACGTCAGTATCTTCATGTTTCACAACCAAATTTGTTGACATTGGAGAAATTGTACTTGATTCATTCAAAATAAAACCCTGTTTGTAAAATGTATTGATCAAAGTCGTTTTCCCTACTCCAGTATCACCCAGAAATACCACTTTATGAGTCCTTTTCTTATCCATCGTAAAATCTCTGAACTGACACTTTTTGTAAACACGATTATAGTTTTCTCCCATTTTTTGAGCAATTTATAGTTGGCCAGAAAAAATGTTTTGTCAGGTTCATTTTTATGATTGAAACTAGAAATTCGAACGAGACGCTGTTTTTCAACGGTAAACAGTTGGAAATGGCCAAATTTTGGGAGGATATACTTGAGATGTTTCGCGAATCCAGGATAAAGCAAGATTTGTTAGGATTATCAAAATCTCTTGAGTTAATTCATGGTAGTGTAACATCAGCATTGAGGCCCAATGATGATAAAGTGGTTCTTGATTTAGTTAATGAGCTATTTTTATTTTCCACAGAGTATCCATTAGTAGATGTTGCTCTTCAAGTTAAGAGTTCAAAATTGTTTTTAAATATCACCAAGAATCCGTACCAAAGAGAAAAAATACATTTATCGTATGAGAGGGTGATTTATGTTTTCAACAAGCTGTTTTTTAATAAGAAACGGTATAATTTACACCCATCCACTGATGTTTTAGAGATGTTTGAGTTCTTTTTTTCGTTACACTTCTATTTTAGCAATGAGGATGGAGAAAAAATATTGAATACCTACATACATGAAGTTGGATACAATGATATGAATTCGATCAAATCTGCATGCTTTTTAATGACTTTTCTTCCCAGATCATTTTTGCCGAGAATTATTGATACTATTATGTTTCTTTTAAAAAATCGAGTATCATCAATTGTCTCTGGCTCATGCATTTATTATATTGCATCAGCAGTTACTGAAGACATTGTTAGTATTGATTGGCGTCCACATTTAGGATCCATTATAGATCATCTTCTTCAGTGTATTGGTCCTTCAATCAAAGTTCTTGATAATGAAGTTTCCATTGGGAACGGAGCTGATTTAATAGCCAAAGCACTCATAATGAATTCTACTTTTTCTTCAGTTTCAACAATATCTTATATTGCGAGGTTTTTGATTGCAATTCTAAGACCTGATGAAAATGGGAAAGCTGTTCTTGAACAGCTATCCAAGCTGTTCCCTTTGTTAGTGAAAATGATTCAATCCGGATCGAAATGTGACAAAAATACAGCCGAATTTGTCAAAATTTTGATCAATGCTGCAGATAATCATGTTAGACAGGTGATGAGATTAAGGAAAGCAGGAAAAAATACTCAGCTTTTTAACAAAGAACAAGCAGAAGAATTAGTTCGGATAGTTTTGCCTTTTATAACTACAGCGTTGTTTTCATCTGCATGGAGAATTCAAAAAATCATTGTACCAACTGTTGGGATTCTTGCAGATCTGGCTTTTGATGTTATCAATGATGACATTCTTCAATTTTCGTTGCAACATATGAATGATACAGAAGTTACTGGTTTATCTCAAACATGCTTTGTTGTAGTTTCTAACCTTGTTAGATATATGTTGCTCCCTGAGAATATTGACAAGTTTAAGAATCAAATTGGTTCTGTTTTTGATGCTACTATTAGTATTTTGGGAAGGGACAATGGAGTTGATTATGATCATGCTTTAAAGATTCTCTCTCAAATCAGTTCATCAATATTTGCATCCAAATCGGATAAACATAGGAGTATTGAAATAGAATGGATCCAGAAATCAGGTATGATTGTTGACTTGATTTTCCAAAGAGAATCTGTTTTATCTGACTCGAAAAAAGAAGAAAAAGAGTTTAGGTTTAATTTCTCTCATAATTTCAAGTTAATATCATATTTTAGTTCATTTAGAGAAAACTCATCCAAATTACTCACCAATCAAATTATAGAGAATATCAACTCTCCAAAATTCCCACCTACCGTTATTTATTCAATTCTAAGATCCTTTTCATTGGCTTCTCCTTCAATTGCCACCAAAAAGATCTTCCCAATACTTGTTGATCAATACAAATCTTCCAATGAAAACCAAAAAGTCAAAAATTTAATTGCACTTTCTTCTCTCCTTACTACACATCAAAGCATGGAAGATATTCTTCCGTTTTTCTTTTCTGAGATTTCTTCATTAATGAACCAAGGCAAGAAAGGTATAAAACTAGCAAATATATTGGTTAAAACTGTTGCAGAAGCATTGTCTAACAAATCAATATCAAATTGGTCCATAGTGACTCCCAGTGATGAAAATCAGGAAGCCTTTGCTAAAGATCCTTCATTGTTTTGGGGAAGGAGATATAACAAGCATAATATTCAACCTCAGTGGTTCTCATTCTCAGATACAATTATTGAGGATTTCTTAAAACTAATTGGATCAATTATATTCGAGAAGATTAATAATATCCATGAGTTAGATGCAAAAACTCAAAAGCATGTTTTCCAAACAATTCAACACTTGATTCCCCTATTGACTATGAGGAGAAAAGCTGACTCAACTACACCGAGTTTCCTAACCCCACAATCTGCTCATTTATACAAATCATTATTTGAAAACTTTAACAAGTGGTTGAACCAAAATGACATATGTAATAATTCTTTGTTCTTAGAAAGAGTTTTGAGTTTAATTACCAACTTTTGCCAGTATTCAATTAAAACAAAAAATAGCTATAGACCAACAGAATCAAAGTTTAAAGAATTACTCAAAAAATCTAAATCCAATTATCCATTGTATCGTGTGAATCGGTTTTTTGCACTTTGGCAGATTCAATTCGCGCAAAATATGAATGAATTATCATATATGCCAGATATAGACCCAGAATTTGATTCTCTGATAGACATGCTTTTTTCATTTCTCAAACACCCTAGTAATCCTGTTACTATTTCTGCAGGTCAAATTCTTAATATATTCTGCTTTAGTTCGAAGAGGATTAATACCGAGTATGTTGAAAAATTCATTGATGAACTCGAGAATCAGAAATATTCCAATGAATATGAGCTTAAAGGAATACTAAGGTACTTGAATGATTTATCATTTGTATTTACCGTTAAACGAACAGATTTAATTGTGAGGTTGATACGAGCATTAGCTACAATTCAATATGATAAGCAGTGGAATATTAATTCCCAAATTATTTGTCTGGTTAATACAATTGAGAAAAATAGACCTATTACATCCATTAAATTCTCCGAAGAATGGGAAAAATTATTGAGTGATATTCCAACAATACCTTATACAATAGGAGATAAATCGTATTATTTCCTAGTTAGGTTTTGTGTTTATCAATCATCCCAAATACCCCCTAATCTTATTATCTATTTATTGCAAAATTCTCGTTCCTCATTAAATGCCCACAGAAATTATTTAATGACTTCATTGTCATATATTTTAGCAAGAGTAAAACCAGTTGCACCAAAAATTCTTAAGTCCAGTGTATCAGGAGAAAATGATTTCAATGATCGATCATCAGTAGGCTTTTATTCAATGCCACACGAATTCAAACTTTATAGCGGACCTGCTGTTTTTGATGCCAAGTTCGAAACATTGCAGAGAACAGTCCAAGAAGTATGCGATTTTGAGTTTATTAACCAGTTACTTAGCAGCATGGTTACCCTCCATACTGATACCAATCCACAAATTCAACTCAGTTTTGCATACTTATGGAAAGGACTAACACAGTTTTTAGGAAATGCAATATGCCAAAATATGTTGGATGTGATTTTGAACATGATGAATGGATCGAATGCATCTTTTGTTACCGCATGCGAGTTTCTTTTAGGATTAGTTAGGGGATCAAAACATTGGTTATTACCACAATATGATGAAATGTGCCAGTCCATATTGAAACCTGTGATTTCTTTTATCGCCCAATCAAAGAGATATGATTGCCAGATTTCTGTAGAAACAATGCTTCGTTTAATTATAGCTGACCGTGATTACAGAAGATTCAATTGGCTTACACAATTCTTAATACAAATGATTGATGAATCCCCTGATGATATCATTAAGAATGTTGTGAACATAGCTTCAATATGTTTTTCGGAGATGTCATGGAGATTCACCTCACAATATTCCGATATTCTTTTAAATCACATAATTCCAAGGTTTGTTCCATTCAATAATAAGTCAAATCAAGAAATTTCTAACTTTGGATATTTCTTGAGAGCCAGAACAAATTATTTGCTTTGTCCTATGCTCTCTGACCAGGATCGTTCATGGATCATAAAAGCACTTGAAATCATTATAAGTGAAACTACAAATGTTGACCAATTATCATTATTCTTCTCCAAATTCTTTGAAAATCCTGATTTGGGAAATTCATATTTATTACCAACTATCGGAAAACATTTCCAGAAGTTTATTGAATTGGTTTCAAATACCACCACACAGTATCAAAAAGGTGCATGTGACACAATAATCCTAATAGCATATCTTCCATGGCATTTATATCAAGAAACATTGAACAAACTAAGCACTTTGATCATTCAAATGCTTCCATCTATGCCATGGTACAGCAAAAACGTTTTAGTTGGTTTCCTTCACATTGTTGTTTTTACCAAAATGTATATTCTTCCAAAAGAGTTTTTGACCAACTTGCTTGAACAAATAATGCCACATTTCCTCTTGGTGGATATAAATGAAGTTAGAGAACAAGCCCTCGACTTATTCAGAATGCTAATACACCTTATTTATTCCACAGAGGAATCCATGGATCAATATGTACATCACATAATTAATGGAATGAAAGAAAATGACCAGAAGTCTATTATTGCATCAGCAGGAATTATTGGATTTGTTACAATAAGTCAGAAGTGTCCAAAATGGTTGCCAGACTTGTTTGCTGCTGCAGAAGAAAAATACTCAAACAATCATCCTTTATCAAAACAAATCGAATCTGCTGCGAAAAACTTTTGGGCATCGCATCAATACCACGAAATCCCAGAGCTTGAAGATTACCGGTTTGCATTCTTTAGTGGGTATTTCTGTTGATCCATTTTCGGTAAAACGATTTTTCAGATAATTTTCTTGAGATCTTCTAATTCCATCTTTAAAGCTTCAATTTGAGCTGTTTGATTTGTTCTCATTTGTTCAGTTTCAATATACTGTCGTGTTAAAGTTTCTAATTTTACACTTAATTCCTCTATTTTCTCTTGTATTCTGTCATATTCTGCAATTTTCATTTTTATCTCCTTGTTCTCCTTTCGAATTCCCATAATAATTTTAGCATCTTCAATTCTGGCCATTTTCAGCGTTCCTACAATTTCATCGATATTTTTTCCCTTATTTTTTACAATTGGAGCCAAAGATCTGCTTCCAAACTCCTTTTCATAATCATCAAAGACTTGTTGTACAAGATCCATTTTACTAATCGTTGAGTCTTAGTGGCAATAATGAACTGCTCTTTTCAAGGATTTGGTATTGGAATCAAATCTCCAAATACATTCAAAGGTTCAGATTGTTAATTACTCCAACAACAAGGTATCTTAGTATTTTTGTATTTGGTTCTATTCTTATCAAATATTGTTCATTTCAACAGTCTATCACATGTAGCTAAATGTGTTGAAAGATGGGATCTAGAAATTTCAAATTGCATATTTCAAAACAATCAATACATTAGATTCTGCTTTATGGATGATTTACTTTTAGTATCTCGTTCTTCATTATTATACTCCAAATCAGCAGATGTATCAATTGCAACTAATAATCCATTTGCCGTAATATCAATCACCATCCTTAAATTCATATTACTGTAATACTGATGTTCAGTTTTCCTTGCTAACACCCCTTTGTTCAAAAGAACGAATACAACTACTTACTCCATATCATTCAATGACATCATCAAACAATGTTTCCAGTTCGTACATAAAATAGATCAATATCTTAATCAGTGTTTTCTTGACATATCATTTCCAATTGATTTCATAGAAAGAACACAGTCAATACCATTTATAACATTCATATATTCAACTGGTGTTTTTTATAGGAAAATCAGCCATTATATGCTTCAACTTTGGAATTCAAAGATATCATAATTATAAATTTCCTCTTCGATGGAGACCAAAAGCAAAGACAAATCAAGGAAAAAGAATATTGGTGATAATAATGGTTTAGTATCTCCTGAAATGAATATTTCTAGTTCATTTTTTTCGAAGAATAGTAAAAGAAAATCATATATTATGAATATTAATGCTTTTATTAGTAGTGAGGAAAATGTAACAATTTACCAGGAGAAACGAATCTATTGATAAGGAAATACTTCACCTACAATTAATACCATCAATAGAAAACTGAACAAATCTCTGCATTTTTTGGGATAAGAACTGCATATTATCCAGTATGTCATCAATAACTTGGGGATTCTCTTGAAAAAACTGACTCATTTTTGGAAATCTCATGAAATATGCCAATGTTTTTATCACAGATTTTTTGATTAAAAAGGCAGTATCGCCAAGCAAGTGGATGAATGAAATGACGAATTCAGGATTTAAAAAATAATCAAGAATCATTTCACCACCACATAAAGAGTTTCTGATCAGCTGTAAAGAATATAATATGAACTGCGCATCTCTGTTCTGAAAAAGGTCAATAGACAATAGCCCATTTTCCAACAATGCCAGAATTAGACGGTCATCATTCTGCGATGATATTGAAGAAAATACTGACATAGAAAGATTCTGGAGTTCATGATTATACTCATATGATAAAAACGAAAACACAATATTAATGGATCTATGAGATAAAACTATTGAGGAAAGTTCTTTAGGATATTTTGTAAGCGATATAGCCAAAGCCATCAACGATGCTCTTTGAATTTCAATATTAGGGAAGCAAATATGGGACATAAACACATTAATAACCTCTATCAATCCATTCCAATCAACGAAGAAATCATTAATCACAAATTCTATTAATAAATGAAAGCATAACATTGATATATTGTGAAAGCTTTCTATTGGGTGATCAATGAATCTCTCATTTTCGCTGTTCATCAAAGAAAAAACAATGAATGGTAACTCAAATATAAAAGAGTTATAGTTTTCATTTTTTTGAATTAGCATATGATAAAATACTACCAATTGGCGAAAAGGAACATAGTTATCGTGCAAAACGCTAATTGCTTTACTATTCAACGATCGAAAAACCAAATCACTTTTATACCGATTCCAATCATCGAAATACGCCGCAAAATAATCTAATATATCCAATATACATTCAAAATCAGCATCGTTAATATATATTGATAGTTCAAAATCATTGTGAATTGTTTCCAATATTTCTTTCACTCTGTTTTGATTTTTATGTTTCGTAAAATCGTCAATAAAGCATTCTTCACTAAAAAAATCGTGGTGCCTCTTGATATGTTGTGACTTATATTGATGAGAAGACATGAAAACAATTTACATAATGTAAATTGTTTACATAACGATTATGTAAATATTTACAAATGAGTTCTTGGGAGAAACTAAAATCCGTTTTGATTAGCTTCTCGACGAAGAAAGAGATTGATCGAAATGCTGTTATTGAAGAGATAAGAAATGGATTGGCTGGGATGCTTTCTAAAGGAGAGAATTTTTCTGTTCTTCTTGAGCATTTGCCCAATTCTAGGTATACTTATAGAGCCGAAATGTGGTCAATATTGTTAGCATTGGGAAATTTGGATAAAAGTATTATTGATCAGAATATCGAATCGTATATTTTAATTGATAAAAAGGTGAGAAAGAATTTGGTTGGAGAGGTCAGAAGAATTCGAGAATCACAAAAGGAACAGAAAATTCAGACCGATTTTGAGTCATGTTGTTCGTTTTTAGTGTTGCTGTCAGGGTTTTTAAACAAAATCGAATCTGATAATCCATTATACCAGCCATTACTCACATTTGGGCCATTATTTTTGCAATACTTTTCTTTCCCTATATCATTTTTTGCTTTTAGCCAGTTTGTGAAATTCTACGCTCCCAAATGCTATCCACATAAAAAGAATGGTGGGAGATTACTCGAAAATCCTGCAAAATTAGCAGTTCAGATTGCCTATGAGTATAGTCCACCTTTGAAAGAATCATATAAAAACAAAATGCCAGAAGTGAGTGTCTCATATGCTCATTTGGTTTCATTTTTCACACAAATCAAACAACTTGATCAAGTATCTATTTTATTCGATTTTATATTCGCATTTGGAACATACTTTGTTATTTTCTTTGAAGCAGCATGGTTGGTTGAGAACCCTATCCAACCAGAAGATCCAAGAACATTGCCTGATGCGACAAAGATAATTCGACGAGCTCTTGATATTCTTAAAAAGGTAGCACAAAGCAACCCAAAGGTTATAGATGAAGCCAAAGCTTATTACGAATAAAAGTCTTTTTTATGACTGAAAAAGATCCATTTGAACAGTTTTTTGATGATTTGGATGACAAAATCGTTGAAAAGACAGGAACATTTTCTTCAACTGAAGATTCTGATCCAGAAGAAAAGGCTAAAGCGTTCTATTATCCTGTTGAAAATGATAATCAAGAACAAAAAGACCAGTTTTCCAATGAACCTGAGTATGTTTTACCTCCAGATCATTCAAAAATAGATTATCCTCCGATATCGAAGAATATTCAGTTCTCTGGTTTCAGCCAATCTATATCAAAAGAAGCAATTGGAGATTTTTTTGACAAAAATCAGGCAACTGTCTCAGCTGGATTATTTGAACCGCTATTATCTCTTGAATTCTTCAAGAAAATTCCCAGAATATGCGAGTTTTTTACCCAAAATTCCATTGATCAGCCCACAGCTGTTCAATCTTTAGTGCTACCAATATCATTTCAAGGTTATAACATGATTGTTGTCTCTCCTACGGGTACAGGAAAGACCCTTGCTTTTTTGCTCCCTCTCCTATTTAAAGTCAGACAAGTTGGGAAACAGGCTGGTCCAGTGGCTCTTATTGTATCTCCCACTGAGATATTAGCTCATCAAACGGCCACCGTTCTTCATCAGTTAATTGATCCCGGAGAGTTTTCAATCATTGAAATCACCAATCGAAGTTTCAAGTTTAAACAAGTGTCGATGATTCAAAAAGGAATAGATATTATTATTGCTACTCCTGGAAGACTTATGAACTTTCTTACACAAATTGATTGGAAATTCTGCACATTCTTTGTTGTCGATGAAGCAGACAAGATATTTGAAACAGGGTTCTTTAGGCAACTGAGATCCATATTTGATTACATTCGTCCAGATAGACAAACATTGCTTTTTGGTGCTACATTACCAAATGAAATTGAAGATCTATCCAGAAATTCCTTAAAGTTTTCAATCAGAGTTCAGATTGGTCAGGTTGGAGCCCCTCAACAGGGAATTACACATAATTTTGTTATTGTTGGTCATCCTTCTAAAAAAAAGAATTGGCTAATTGGTAATATAGACACTTTCGATGAAGGACAAGTTATAATTTTCGTGAAAGACAAGGCTTTTTGTGAAAAATTATACCAAGATCTGAGGATTAATAATAATCAAATCATATATGTTCATGGACATCAATCTAAAGAAGAAAGAGAAAAATCATTGGGGTCATTTATTCATGGAAAGAACAGATTTTTAATAACCACAGAGATAGCAGCAAGAGGGTTAGATGTACCATCAATTAGCACTGTGGTTAATTATGATATTCCTGAAAAGCCCCAAAACTATGTTCATCGAGTTGGAAGAACTGCCAGAGCCGGAAGAACTGGAGTTGCATACACCCTTTTATCACCAAGAGATATTGAATTTGCTGAAGGACTTTTAATACATTTTAAATCAACAGGGATTGATCCACCAGAGAATCTCATTGATTTCGTTAATGAAACCAAAAGCAAGTTTGATATCACATCGATATATGACATTTGATATACTTTACTGATTTTGTTGGATCATTTCAATAACAGGATTGAAGAAAGCCATGAAAGATTGATTGGATTGCCCATGATCTGCTGATGAAGCATATGCGGGAACAAAAGGAATTTTGGCAAGTATTGGAATGTTAAAATCTTCACTCATTTCTTCAGCTGCACTATGGCCAAGCAGTGGAGAGACTTTGTCACAACATGGACACATTACCCCACTAAAATTCTCAACAATTCCTACAATAGGAGCCTCAACTTGTCTGCAAAGGTTTATGCCCTTCCTCACATCAGCCACAGCGAGAATGTTAGGGGTTGTTACTATTACTACTTGATATTGGAGACCTTTCTTTTTGAGAATATCAAAGGTGGACAAGTGCTCATCACTAGTGCCTGGTGGGAGATCAACCACAACCACCGATGATGTCCATTCTATCAAATCAAAGAAGTTAGAAATCATGCTATGCTTACGTGGTCCTCTCCATATTACAGCATCATTTGGATCAGATAACAACAAACCAAGACTGATTATTTCAACATTTTCTGAAATGTGTGGAATCATCTTTCCATTTCGGTTTTTAATATCCTGACCTTTAACACCGAAAATGGTCGGAATCGAAGGACCAGTTAAATCAAGATCTAATAATCCAACTTTTCCCAATTTCAAAGCAAGAGATCTGGCAATATTGGCAGCAGTGGTGGATTTACCAACTCCTCCTTTGCCGGACATGACTAATACATACTTGGGTGCATTCATCGAAAATGACCGATTACTAATAATCGTCATCCCATAAATAATCGTTTTACAATTTTTTTGTATTAAGAATAATCGTGATAATAATCGTTGTGTAAACCAAAGGCGGGAATTGAAAGGTGAGGAGGATTTTGGCGCCAATTTAGTAATTGCGACCAATATGCATATTAAGCGTGTGATCATTCATGGATTTAAATCTTATAACGACACAGCGATTTTTGGTCCTTTTTCACCCGGCCAGAATGCTCTTGTTGGGTTGAATGGAAGTGGCAAGTCCAATTTTTATAAAGCGATTGAATTTGTTCTATTAGATGAGTATGCTCATATACGTGTAAATGATCGAAAATCTCTTCTTCATGAAGGGCAGGGCGAATCATCTATGACTGCCTATGTTGAGATTGTATTTGATAACACATCCAGAGTGATTCCGATTGAAAAGGATGAGGTTTCAATCCGAAGAGCCATAAGTTTACAAAAAGACGAGTATTATGTTGACAGGAAACACTCTACAAGGCAAGATGTTCATAATTTGCTTGAAAGCTGCGGTTTTTCACCGAGTAGTGGATACTACATTGTTAGGCAGGGTAAAGTTAACTCTTTGGCAACAATGAGAGATGAAGAAAGGCTTGATTTGCTCATGGACATTGCTGGAACCAAGTTCTATGATTCACAAAGAGAAGAATCATTGAAAGTTCTCTCCGAATCACATGTTCGAGCCGAAAAAATCGAAGAATCGTTGAATTACATTAAAGATAGACTTGAGAAACTTGAATCTGAGAAGGCCGAACTTGATGAATACGAGAAAAAGGACAGGAAAAGGAGAGCATTAGAGTTTCTTATTCAACAGCATATTATTAATGAGATTAAAGATGAAATAGCAGATAAAGAGAAAGAAAAGGAACAAGAGAACAGTACTGCTGAAGAGATTAGGAGAGAGATTTCCACCAAAGATGGACAGCTTGAATCTCTCAATGAAGAACTTGATGAAATTAAAACAAATGAGAAGGCTGTTAATAGGGAAAAATCCGAATTGGACGACAAAGAACATGATCTATTACGTGTTCAAACGAGAACAGAACTTAAAGTTGAAAAACTTAAGCATAAGTTAGAAAATGCGAATGATATACGTCAGATAAAGGAGAACGAATTAGAGAAAGTTGAAAAGGAATATCTTATTTCTAAAGAAGAAGAGAATAAAGTTGTAACGGAACTTGATAGTGTTGAGGAGCGAAAAGCCAGTGTTGAAGGAAAGATACATGTTATAACCCACTTTGCTTCTGGAGGAGTTATCGAAGATCCAAAACCAATTGAAGAAGAGATAAAAAAGGGAAGACAATCAATGATCAAGATGACTCAAGAAAAAGATCTATATGATAATGAAATCGAAAAGTCCAAAAGAGAACTTTCTGATTTAGAAAATGATTTTGAATTATCCAAATCTAGATTATCCGAAATGCAAAAAGAACAAAAAGAAAAGAGTGAAAACAAAAAGGATTTATTAGCTTCTCGAAAAGATATTTGGAGGAATCAAACATTAATTGAGAAAGATCAGCGAAAGGTTCAACAACAAATTGAACTTCTCCAATCAAAAGCAGAACACTCAATCCCCAGTGAAGTTTCAAATGGAATTGAAGCACTAAAACAGTTAAATGAAAATGGAGTATATGGGCCTGTGATTAATCTAATAGAGGTTGATGAAATAGCTTCAACTGCTGCATTCTCAATTGCTAAGGGGAAATTGTATTATGTTGTTGTTGATAATGAGAAGACTGCAACTAGACTTACTCGCCATTTACAATCAAATAAGTTGGGAAGAGTATCATTTATTATATTAGATAGAGTGAAAGATAATGAAAGAGAGATTATCCCAGAAATAGACTATTTAATATCGCACATTAAGTTTGAGAAACGTTTTGAACCAGTAATTAATCAGATATTCGGAGGAATATGCCTTTGTGATAGTTTAAAGATTGCAACAGAGATTTCAGATACCCGAAAAATTAATTGTGTTACACATGATGGTGATTTTGTTAGTGCTTATGGGTTAATGACTGGAGGTTCCAAAAATGAGAAAAAATCACCAATCTTTATTTCCTCTTCGATTTCCAAAAGGAAAAGTTTAATAAATGAATATGAGATTAAAAACCAAGAGAATCAAAGAGAACTAAGAAAGATCGATTCCGAGATCGAATCAATCGACTCATTTATCGTACGGAGCGAAGGAGCCATTAGCCAAATCCAATTTTCGATATCTGAGAAACAGATTCTCATTCAACAAAAGGCCGAGGAGATTAAGAGAAAATCTCATCTACTTGAAGAAAAAGAATCAAATATCCGAGAGATTCAATTCAGTATAAAAGGTCTGGAAGAAAGGATTTCTTCAATACTTACTTTCGACAAAATGGATTCAAAGTTACGAGATGATTTATTGTCATTATCACAAGAATTAGCATATTTGGATGAAAAGAGGATCGGACTCGTACAAAAGAGAATATATTTAAGGAGTAGAATCAGAGATGATTTATTACCCAAACAAAAGACTCTCAAAGATACTCTATTATCACTCAAAACCGAAGCAATTCTCAACAAATTGAATTATAATAATGGTATTGCTTCTGAATCCACAAAGAAGCTACTCGAAGTTAGAAAGAGAATTAGTTTCCTATCTGAAAGACTAAATGAACTTGGTTTAAGAGCTTCTAGTTTGGAGAATTCTATCCAAAAAATACAAAGAGAAAAAGACAAGCAAGAGAAGATGCTTGCGACTCACACAAAACAAATCGAGAGAATTATGGCAAAAGTATTATTGTTACAACAAAAACTTGAGGAGCAAATACTCCATGGTAAAGAATTAGGTACTTATCCAACCGAAGAAATAGCTCGATACAATGATGTCAGAACATCTATTCTCTATAATAAGCTCCATAGGATTAATGAAAAACTCACACTATTTAGGTATGTTAACAAAAAAGCTCATGAGCAGCATAGGTCTTTCAGTGCACAAAGAGATGAGTTAATTCACAGAAAAGAAGAGTTAGAATCATCAGAACAATCCATTACCAAATTAATTTCCGCACTGGATAGTAGAAAGAACGAAGCAATCGAACATACTTTTGCGCAAATTTCTGATCATTTTGCCTCCATCTTTCTTCTTCTAATTCCAAAAGGCTCAGGCTATTTAACATTGCTTAAGAACCCAGATGCTAATGATCAACCATCAGGTGTTTCTGTCAGAGTTCAATTTGATGAGTATCATGAGCCTTTGTCACTATCTCAGCTTTCTGGAGGACAGAAATCATTAGTGGCATTGGCATTAATTTTGGCAATCCAAAAGTTTTCGCCTGCCCCATTTTACTTGTTTGATGAAGTGGACTCTGCTTTAGATCCTGGCCATCGTGAATCAGTATCAAGGCTTTTGCAATCTTTAGTTCAGCCAGAAGATGGAACTCAAGGAGCTCAATTTATCATTACAACATTCAAGCCAGAATTTTTAGAGAATTCTGAGAAGTTTTTTGCTGTGAAGAGTGAAAAAGGCCACAGCTTAGCATTGGAGATTAACAAAGCAGAAGCTGTCCGTGTAATAACAGAAGAAAATTAAAAATGGAATTTGTTATTTATTCCTATTAATGAAGTAGTACTGGCAACTCATAATTCTTGTTGAGTGCCTTGATATCTGCATTTTTGGAGACCAGATACTTAAACAATTCTTTTTTCTTCAATCTACCTGCAATATGAAGTGGAGTATCTTTATTGACCAATTCCATTTATTTTTGTCTTGAGCATTAATGTTTGCTCCCTTAAGTAATAATGCATTTGCAATATTTCTGTACTGTTCATTGTCATTACAAAATTTGGCATGATAGTGGAGTGGAGAATCTAAGTCAATGTTCTGATGATTAACATCTGCATTATTGGATAGTAAAAATGACACTAGTGATGAGTTTTGGGATACAACAGCAAGATGTAATGGGGTTTCTCCATTATAACCACAATGTAACTGGCATTTATAGAATCAATATCATACTTTTTTTCGAGAAGATACTTCACAATTCTCTGATGTCCCTTACTTGTCGAGATGTGCATAAAGGAAATTATTGAGAAAAAACTAACCCATTTGGCACATTTTCATCAATTCTACTACAATTTTCAAAGAAGTACCTAACTATCTTCTCATGACCTTTCTCTATTGCTAAACATATTGGAGTCTCTTTATTGAATATATTTATTGTTTATTATTGATTTGAGAAGTTAGTGCATTGTTTTTTATTAGTAATTCAACTATATCATGATACCCTGATGATGAGGCTATATGCAAAGGGGTGTTTAGTTCGGAATCTACTTCATTAATATCTGCTTTATTGTCAATGAAATAATGAACTAAATTTATGTAACCATTCTTCGTAGCCAAATGCAAAGGTGTTTCATTGATTAAACAAAAAATAATGAGTTGTTCTTATCAAAAAGACCACATCCTTTTTCAACAAAGAAGAATAAAAGCTTTGTGTTTCCTGTTTTACAAACAGCATGAATCACTGTATTATTAATAAAAATATATCAGAATTATTGTCTTTTGAGAAAAGATTGAACCCATTTTCATATAGTAAATACACTAAGCTCTCAGAATTCTGGTTAATTGCTATATGGAATAATGATACTGAATTTTCATTATTCTTGAATCCTTTTTGTTGAAGCTGTTGAATGATATTTTTATTATTATTTTTAACTGATGTTGCATAAATATTTGAAATCAAATCACCAGATTTAAACAAATCTATTAAAAAAACTAAATTTGGAAATATATACTGGTTATCATAACATTGGAAGATGTTTTCAATAATTGAATACTGTGCATTCGTGTCAATTATTTGTTTATGTCTTTGAACAAGAAATTGAAAAATTTTTTCTGAAAATTTGGCTGCATGATTTAGAAGTTGAACTACATAAAACATAAACTCACTGAAACATTTTGTAGAATCAATGGTTCCCATAAACAGTAAGTATGAAGAAAACTATTAAATAATCTTTCATGAATCAAAACGCTTAAAAAAGAGCGGCTAAATTGACATGTAGGGTAAAGAATATTATCCCATTTTTTGGAAAAAACTCTTAAAAGTTGTTTCTGAAAATTATCATCATTTGATTCATCATTCTGAGTATTAATACCCTTAAGACAAAAACGTTCACGACTTAATATTCCCCCATATTCATATATTGAAGCATGAGAATCAACCATTATCTCAATCATTCTTAAATCAAAAGTGTCTAACACATAGCTCCAATACCGAGAAATGTCAATTCCATATTGACTACATATAAATCTCATCATATCATATGATTTGTGTTGTATTGCTTCCAAAAAACCATTTTCTGATAGTTTATAAAAAGTATCTTTCATTAGACAATAAATAACTGCTTGAGTATAATTCCTTTTGAAAGATTCCTCAAAATTAGGATTCCATCTTTGTTTGAAAAAACTCAAATTAGATAAGAATTCTTTTCTAATATTAACAATTGTTTTTGCTTCAGCAGGATCAATAAGAATTGATTCTTTTGAAATAATATTTAATAACATAGAGTTCTGATGTGAAATTTCATTAATTTTTAGTTTTAAGTTTTCAATTTCTCTTTGCTGTTCATTAATATTGGACAAATTTTCTAAGAAAGATTCAATAATATTGGATAAAAATGAATTGGAATGATTTTGAAATATATTATTAGTGATTCTTCCCCATTCACCTAAATCGTTAGATTTTTTAACATTAAGGAAACTCAAAACAACTAAAAAAGAGTTCCCATGAATTATGCACCCTTTCTCTAGAAAAATTGAATACTCATTAAGTGAAAAAATATGATTAGTGTTATTGATTATCCTTATTATCATTGGTAAAGGAAGATTAGTGAATCTATCATCAGTTAAATACTTTGGAAAATTCTTTGAGATAATGTTTTCGCTTTTTGAGCTATCAATTTCTTCATTCAACAATATGGAAATTTCATCAAAATGCTCACGTATTGCATAACATATATCAGGGCAATCCCATTTTGAAGCAATGTTCAACACTTCAAGGGCCATATTCTCATTGGGAACACTAATTTTCCCATTAACACACTCTAAAAAGGCTAAAAATGCCTCATCAGAATAGTCATCTTGAGTTGTTAACTGTTCATTCTGATGATTGGAATGATAAGAGGAATAAACCCTACTATTTAGAAGCATTAATTCTTTATTGATTTCATATTCTTTTCCATTCCTAAATATAATAGTATTCATTGACTTCATTTGCTTTTTGAATTTTATTGTTTCAATCATCGAATGATGGCATTTCCAATCATTGAGCATTCTTATCAATACATTTTGTTTTTCTTCAGTATAAGGAACGATTCCATAAGATAAAAAAGCAACAAAAACTGATAAATCAACATCTTTGTTTTCATTATTCTCGATTATAATTTCATCTTGTTGAAAATATTCCTCAATAAACCTAGATAAAACATACAACTTATCTCTTCTTATCGAAAAAGATTCTTCTTTATAACGAAAACATATTTTTTTCTCCATAAAAGTGGTCTGACAAATTTAGTTTTATTGAACATATAGATCCATTTCATATATACTAAAGTTCATCAATATTGGGGTTGTCATCAAACTCTTCTTCTTCATGATGTTCTGTTTCTGGGTTATAAAAGCCAAATGCAATGGCGACAATGATTAAAAGGATTCCAACAATTGAAATTGCTGTTTCCCAGGTCTTATATTTACTCCATTCTCCTAATAAGGAAACACCAAGTATGACACCAACTAAGATTTGACCAAATGTTATAAAATTCGCTCCATTTGCTCCAATTATACTTATCAAGTACACAAAACCATGAGATGCTATTCCTGTAGCAAATGTTCCAACAAGAGCGGGCCACATATAGGCTGACATTGGGGAGTTAAATGCTTGTGTTTTGACTTTGCTAGGACCATCATATACTAATGACCATAGAAAACTCACAATAAAGGATGCCCATGTTTGAATGACAGCACACACAGTAATATCAATTGACGATACTCCCCATTTAAGAATAACAGGAGAAACACCAAAAAATGAAACTGCAATAATTAGCAAAATGTATCCAATTGCAACTTGGCCTGTATTGTTTTGGGCGTTATTAAAACTGGGAATGGAAGTTAACCCAACACCGGAAAAGGCCATAATAATTGTGATCAGTTTTTGCTTGTCGAATTTCTCATCATCAAGTAGAAAATGGGAAAAAATCATTCCTGCTGTGGAAGAAAGCGGTTGAGCAATCTGAACTGCAGCACTAGAAACCCATTGCTGAGAAATAGCTATCATGCAGTGAGGAACACCATGAAAACACAACCCAGCAATAATCACCCAGAAAATTTTCTTGTACCCCATAGAGAATTGTGATTTGGAAATATTCCAATAATTCGTTTGAGTCATTGAACGAATAATAAATATGATAGTACAAACAATTGCCCCAAAAAGCATTCTAAGTGCAATAAGTATACCGGGCGAAAACGTTTTGAGACCCTGAGCATTACCAGCAAATGCTGATCCATATATCAATGATAATAAAAAGAACACTATCGATGAGGTTAATGTACAATGCATTTAATGGGCCTCATTATTGAAAAATTAACGATAATATCATTGAAATCCTGTAACACTTTCCTATGAATTTTGATGGCCATAAAACGATACAAAAATCCAAAATGTGACAAACACTCATTCACAATAGTGAATCTCGTCGAATATGTTGAGCAGGGTTTTTGATAAGGATTGATCTTCTATGCAAAAAGCCCCACCACCTCTCTTGGTTTGTGATAACTGTCTGTTTGTTCCAGATATACATATATGCCTTCCACCTATTGCATATTTTGAATGATCTTTGGTTCGTGTCCATATAACACCATCAAAATTCAGAGTTTTTGCATTGTACACATGATAATTCGAGCAATTTGAAGGCATATTATTTGATGATGGGCCTAAACACCACGTTTCAACTATTAAATTCGATTTCAATGATGGTGCAACCAAATCATGGTAAATATCGAAATTCCATTCTTTTGATTTGACGAATAATGAAAAATTATCATCTCCAGATGCAATGTTAAAGGATGCCGTTTCATCGACATTATTCCAGTTTCTGCTGATGAGTTGTTGGATTGATGGAACAGAAGTGGTGGCGAACTGAGGAAGATAATAATCATAAACATAAGGCCTCGAAATTAATAATCCTTTAATCACAGAATCCAAACTAGACAGTTCAAACGACATACATAAGAAAGACTGGCCATACTTAACTCCGGAATCAGGGAAACTATAAATACTAGTTTTAGGGGATTCAGGAAAATTGGGGACACTATGTTCAATAACCAAAGCTTTCTTTGTATCAAAAATAACGACTCCTTTCATGTGGGCATATGAAGAGGAGGCTGTATCATTTGGTGGTTGATCACTAAATAATAAATACCCAATATTTTGATTTCCAGAGTATAAATACTGCAATGTATTATACATAGGATTGTTATCAGAAGAATTTAAATGCGATGGAGACTCGTGAAGCCTATTATTTTTATCATGGTAAAAAAAACCAAGGCCTGCTTCGTGATTCGGAATAGAATCAGATATTTTAGGAATTTTAAACATAGAAAACCATTCAATGTCTTGATTTTCCGTATCTTTGCACATAAGAGTGAGAGCAAAAAAGATCATTAAAATTATGAGAAAACAAAGTCGCTATTCCGAACCAAAAATCGAGGTTTATTCGCTATTTATTAGTAACTATCCTCATGATATGAATCCAGATCAGGTTGTAAACTATGTTTCGATGATTGCTAGCGGAAAACATTATGTTAGATTCAATACTGCCCAAAAAGTATTATTTGGTGACGGAATCGGTATTGATGTTGATTCAATGGAATTATTTAATGTAATTATGGATGTTCATGGCACGGCTATAGGCAATAAGCATTTATGGATTATCAAAAATCCCCAGCCGTTTGTTCATTTATCTGAAAGGATTTCTTCAATACTGTTTCAAAATTTCAGCAATGGAGAAGCAGTTTTTAATGACACAATCACAATGATAAAGGATAGTGACCAGATATCATTCTCAAACCCATCATTTTGCGAGTTTTTCTTTTTTAGGATTGGCGTTGAAATAAAAGACAAAAATGTATGCATAAAGACCCTTAATATGGAGAATAACTCTATTGAATCAATCGAAAACTGGGATAGGTACATGTTCTTTTTACCCGGATTAAAGATTTTAAAACTTAACCATAATTTGCTCAAAACAGAGCCTATTCTGAAATCATGGCCATTAATCACTATTGAGGCCGATCCTCAGACCCAGAACTCTCCCAAGAGAGACAATCAGTGGTGAAAAGTGCCATATGGGATCAGGGTTTACACTCCCATTCCAGGATCCTGTTTTTTTTTCATATTATGGTGCTATTCGTCACAATGATGCATCTGAAGCCCTAGATGCTGTAATTGCGAGTCATTTGCACGATATTGGAGCTGGTAATACCATTCCAATCCATTCTGAGGTTGCGGAAGATATTTTTATTCCTGTGAGCTTGAATTCGATTCCAATTACATATATTGATGAAAAAGTATTTATTGTGTCTTTTTCATCAACTGTTAGCGGAAAGGTTTCTGTGATAACCAATGAGAGCCTAGAGTATCATTTTTTTGAGCCGAGTAGCATCAATAAGGCTTCTTTTTCCAGGAAAAACATATTAGAAGTTGTTATTCGTTTTGATTTCGAAGAGAATCTTGGTGTTTCAGCACGAATTTATTCAATCAACATGAAAAATCCAATCTCTCCTGTTATATTGGATGACAAGATAATCAGAAATGGAATGAGGTGTACAATATCTAAAGTTTTTCGAAATCAAATAAATGATGATTCTTCTCAGCCCAATGATGAAGACCTGTGCTTAATTTGCTGCTCAGAGCGATCAACTGTGGTTGCATTGCCATGCAGACACTGCTGTATGTGCAGAACATGTTCTGAAAAATTTGCAGCAATGTCCAGCCACTGCCCGGTCTGCAGGTCAATGGTGTATGAACTAATAGAGTGTGTTAAAAATAAACAGTAATATTTACATTGTAAAGTGCAAATTATATGGACGATAGTGTATTAAGTTCTGGCTATCAGATTGAACCCAATAATGGCCCATTTTATCACAAAAGGATATCAATGAGGCTTGATTTAAAGGGTAGAACACGCCAACCGAGTAGTAGGCGCATTCTTTCCAGATATGCAAATAACGAACACTTACAAAATCCCACTGCTAAAAACGATGACTTAGACTATATTGAATATGTCGAATCTAGTATTATTAATGAAAAACTGGAGTCACTTGCTTTTCCACATCCTGCATTATTAATTGGGATTTTGGAAGACAGCTGGAGTATGCCTGAGTTTTCCTTTAATCAAGAGCTTCTTTCTCATGTCCAACTATACATGAATGGTATCAAAAAAGATTTACTTTCCGAAATTGCAAAAATTTATGAAATGGAAACAGATGAGTTTTTAAGAGTGATTGGCTCCAATTTATTGGAAAAAGGGTGTTTAGAATCATGGAGAGAGCTTTTCCCAAAAGATCAAATTGAGTGTGCTGATGAAATTGCGAGAGTTGCCAAACAAATGCAAAAGCAGTGGTCTTTATGTTCAATGCTTGATCTTTTTTCATTACACTCGTTAGCATATTTTCTAAATACCAGAATATATCTTATTCTTGCTCGGCATCAGATACCAGATAGCAATCCGGGATTATTTACCCAACCTTTGGGACCAAAAGATTACCATCATTCTCTATATATTGTATTGTTTGATCAATCATCTTTCTCCATTGCTGAACCACAATATTATCTATCAAAGAGAAACCATGTTAGTTTTGATCCAAAATCTAGTATTTCCAGGTTTTGCTCTATTACTAATGATAAGTTATACTACCTTAATTTTATGAAGTTGTTTTCTCAGTTTTCTCAGTTAAATTCGTCTGAAATTTCTGTTTGTGTTATTAATAGAAAGAACCAAGAAACGCCTTCAATTTCATTATCTAAAGATTTGTTAGAGATCACAATTGATTATTCTGACGATATCTCTCTCTTTCGAAACTTTGCTGATTCAATATGTACAAAAGTATATATTATTGATCAAAAAAGTTCTCAAAATAGCGCACTTGAAATCCAAAATGGATTTGTTTCGGGGAATGTTGTCTCACCATTATTTGTTAGTGAACAAAATCAACAAATAAGTTTAAATGAAGGAAATGGAGTATCTATCGGTACTATGAAGGAATTAATGTTATTGAAAGATTATTTTTCTCAGAATCATATCGGTGCATCTAATAATAGCAAAGATATTTGGAGTAGATCTTGCTTAGATGAAAATATTTTTCTTCAGTATCAAAAAGAATTATCAATTATTTTACCTTTTTATGATTTGCGAAAAATTCAGAATTATCTTTCATCATATAAGGATTCTCCATATGCCGAGCTTCTTGCAATGAGAGCTATGCTCAAAACTGTACTTGGGGAGACAAACACAATGTTTTGTTGTTTATGTCATAAGAAGTTTGAACCGAATAAACTAAAAATACCATATAGGTCTAAAAAGTCAGAGCATACAAAGCTTCTTCCAATATGTACATCTTGCTGTAAGAAATCATTAAATGATGTTATGAGAGAAACCATATTCAAAGAGTTTAATATGTTTAATGATTTGAATAGGGATATTATCCAAAAACACTACGATATGATTGACAACAATATTAATTTTCTTGAGAATAATCCTATTGGTTATTTGCATGATTCAATTACAATGATTAAATCAATGTTTTCTACTTTCTGTACAATTTCTAGTTTGGATTTTAATGCAAGCATTGCTCATACCTATTATGGATGCCCATTGTTTAATGTTGATGAAGCTAAATTACTTTTGAAAAATAGCTATTCTGTTGATTATCTTCTGGATCCACAAGAATTTAAAGAATATTTATCCAAACAAGAGATCCCCATTATAAATAATAAGTTTTTTTATCTTAAGTGTTCTTCAAATGAGGTTTTGTCTCGATTAGATGAGATATATGGTACTTTCATAGAAAATAAATTCCTAAATCAAAATGTAATTGAACAATTCGATATAAAAATTGATCCGAGTCAAATTTTATCAGTTCGATTTGATACTAATACCAAACCTGAACTGAATGAAAAACACTATTTTGTTAAACCAATTTTCCATGATGGATTTTCTTTTTCATCTTTATCAAGTTTTGTATCTCCTTATAAAATGATTGATATTTATTATGTATTTGGTGAGTATTTGCTTGCATTATTCCAATCATCTATGTTTCCTGATGATACATTTACCATATATGTTTATTTATTTAGGATTGGTGTACCTAGCATTTATGGATTACACCCAATTTTTACAATATCTAATGTCACCAGTATCAAGAGCTCCTCATTCGACTTCAAGTGTAACGTTTTAGTTATAAATGGTGAGATGATTGAGCAAGGGTTTTTATATGTTCAAAAATTTGATTCTAATGGGAAATTAGTTAATGGTTTCATCCAATACGAGAATCATATTGAATCAGTAGTATCTGATAGTTACCTTTATCTGCTAAGGTCTACATCAGATAATTTGCTGCCATATAATTTGGAAGTATATGATTATGATTTTTGTAAGAATTGCATTGTTTTGAATCGATCAATATCTATTGCTGAAGATTGTTATGAAACCCCTCCATATTTGTTGACAAATGGTTATGATCTTTTTATTTTTAATGGAAATGATCTAAAAACTGTGATCATTGAAGAAGATGATGTAGTAATCATGGAATCTGTAGAATTCTCCGTTTTGCACAATTCTATTATTCCGATAGAATCCCATTCACTTTTATATCCTAGAATGGTAGAAAATAATTTGATTGTCATTCCCAAAAATGAAAAGAATGATTTTTCATTATCTTTTCAAGATATACCTTCATTTAATGGAATCTTCCCATCAACAAATGTTAATGATTCAAATAATACTGATTTGTTTGCATATGCTTTTGTTGAATGCTTTCCAGTATTATGTGCAATTTCATGGAAGAAACAATTCTATATTATTGATAATGATTTATCATATTTTTATCCAAATCATGATAAAGGATATATCAAAGACTCTATTATTGCCTTTTACTATTCAATAATGAAGAGAATTTCGTTACATCATGTAGGGGAACTAGTATCCAACTTTTCATTGGATGTGAAGTTTTTCACATTTGTTTCTTTTGGAAATATTAATATTGTGGCTTCATATATTGATCAAGTTTTTGGTATTCGAATGTCATCAGTCAAGGTTTCTGGGATATGGATTGGGATACGGGTGGTTTCTAAAACGGCTTACATTATATTGCTAGTTAATGATAATGGTAATCACTCATGCCAAGAGGTGATTGAAGAATGTATTAAAGCATCTCAAACTGCAAATTCTCCGCTTCTTATATGTTTGGATAAATATTCACAGGCTGAGCACATGGCTCAATTCATATCTTCTAATGAATTATTTAATAATCGATTATCTTTCCATGTGTTTTCTTCTTATCCAAATCAGTTATTAAAAGAAAATGCATTTCTTCAAGGAATACCCGTTTTTTGTATTCCATTTTCCCAAATCAATTTTTCCAAAGAATCTGATCTTTTGAGATTTTGGAATAAGAATGTAAACGATATGGAAAATCTATATGACTATACACAAGGAATTCATAAAATTCATCAACTAATATCAAACTTAATAACAATTAGAGAGTTCCGCTCTATTCCAAAAATGACCATTATGGCAATAATGAATAAGTTCTGTAAATAAAAAAAACATATTCTAAAATGATTTACAATTTTGGTTATTCAAACCAAGGGATTGAGATATTGGGTGAATTGTTTGATGTTTCTTTGATCAAATCTTGTAATAATGAGTGTGTTTGAGTGTCATATTCATATCTCAAAGAATATGATTTAAAAATTTTGCCTGAGGTTTCCAAACGATCATTGGAAAATTCCAAGAGTGATTTCATATATAGCCTCAGTTTTGTTTCATGAAGTGTTAACGCATCAGATGCGGCAATAATGCCATTAATAATAATTTGATGGTTGTGTTTTTCGGATAAAAATGTTGAAATACCTCCTTCATTCATTATGAATGAATCATTATAATTATTCTCATTAATCGATCGGATTGATATCATAGGCATTGCCATATTCACAGATAAATCAAAAGGTGATGGACCACATTGACATAAAGCATAATGAATAACAGAAATCATCCCAAATCTGGAACATAAATAAGACTTCCATTCAAAATACCTTTGCAATGAATTGTATGGAGTCAACTTTTGAGATTGGGTATTTTGTTCAGTTTTCTGGCCCAAATATTTGTCATAAAGCTGTGGTAAACAAGATGTGGCAATATAAGGTTCATATTGTGTTAAAGATAAATAAAAACCACTAGAAATCTCAATGCTATCAATTCCTTCAAGAATTAATGATCGATTAAAACTTCCAGGGCTTCTTCGAAGCAAATCATTAGCACATATAAAAAACTGTGATAATCCATGTTGCATTAGTGATTTGAAACTCAAAGTAAAATTATACTTTTGGCCATTTGATGAAGCAATGATGATGGATCCATAAGAAGAATCTCTTCGTTTTTTATATACTAACATTGAAGATCCTAAAGCACTTTCATCTTCTGTGAAAGGAATCAGTATTGGTGATAAATAATAGGATCCAATAAACAATTGAGAATCTTGTTCACTTTCTTCAATAAGCTTCTGTATGCAATCATGGTCTTCTCTTGTAATTTCTTCCTGGTTTTTAAGGCTCCTATAAAGCCGAATAGAAAACTCTGAGCACTGCTTTTGAGAGTCGAATGTGCCACTATCAATTGCTGTCTTAATTGGATATACAATAGAGTTTAAATCTCTTTTCAGTTCAATACCAATAATTTCAGTATCTAGAAAAAGAATTCTAAATGAAGGATTAATTAGTTGCTGAAGGGGAGTTAAATCATGATCATTTCGAATCATATTTGCAAAATGAGAACACCATGATATGGGAAATTTCCCAAAAATTTCCAAAAACTCATTAATATGGTTCTTAATTTGAGGCAATAAATATGAAAACATTGCCAAAATATAATTTGATTTTGGATTAAGTATAGCTGCTGATTTCAAAGAATGAATGATAGGTGTAGTAGCTTGAATTGGTGTTGGCAAAGATAATAATGCTCCAAGAAAAGTCCTTACAGCAGAATAATTATTATCATTTGATTTTATCATTGATGATGTTGATAATGGTGGTTTTGTATTGCTATGATATCTCTTACTTTTCATATAGGTTAGTGAATGAAATACGCTATTTTTATAAGGTTTATCAGTAAAATTTTCTATTATTTTTTGGGATAATTCCCTTAAATTCGAATACTGGGAATGTAATCGAGGATTATTTATCGAATTTAAAACAATAGAAAACATGTTTGGTTTCAGATTATTTGTTTTGATGGATTTCATTACATTCTTAAATTCATGAATCAATAAATATTCGATAAAAGTATCTAATTGTAATTGATTAGACATATTACCTAAAAAATCGATGCTATTCTGGTGAAATACTTCAACGGAAAAAGATGATGAAGAAAGAATGCTATTAAATTGGGAAATAATTGATGAAGGTTCCTCAATCATTAAAGATACTTTGTTGAGTGGAATGATGTTAATATGTTCAGAGATTAATTTGTGTGAAAGCTTATAATAATGAATATGTAAAAGTTCAGGCTTTGAGGGAATACAGTTCACATCTTGGGGAATATCATCTCTCCATTGATGCATTGAAATGTACTGTTGAGCACCTGGACAAAATGGAATAACCTCGATTTGATTTGTGTTCTCGCTAGAAAAAGGCAAAATTATTACATCATTCATCTGATTGCCATTAATATGATGGGTAATGATTAATGAATCTACTAAATCTATTTCGAAAAACTCAGAGAAAAAACGAGAAAGAGAAAGAGCTTTCTTATTGTTTTCAAATACCTCTTCTAATCCATTTAATGGAATATTCTTCTTGATTTCATTTGTAAACTGAGGAGTCAAAGACCAAGGGGAGTAATACATTACAAGCATACGGGATACTACAGATAATTTTTTGATAGCCTGAGCTTTTGGCTGAGAAGAAGCATTCTGGAAAAACATATTTGATATCGATTGTATTGACAGTAATTCAAAAACAAAATTGTCAATAAATTTGTCTTTTCTAGTAATTGTTAAGGATTGAGATAGAAGCTTGATTATGTATGTATTAATAGTACCCTCGTCAATTAAACGTGTTGCATAATTCATAAGTAGATGAACTGAAGCTTCGTGTGGATATTCAAGTACACATAGAATCATTAAATCAAACAAAAAAGATGATACTGTCATATCATTAGGTGGGCTTTTTATGCTCTTCATTAAAAATGGTACTAATATGTCATTTCTATAACTGGAATTAGGTGGATACATCCATAATAAACAGAAAAACCTTAAAATAACTTCATCGCTTTGAAATGATAAAAACTTGTCAAAAACTTTTGAATGGAATGATTCATTTTGTAAGATGTTGTAAACAGAAAGGAGAGTATTGGGCCAATAATGAGAAGTTTTAGACAAGGATGCCTCAAATAATACATCTATTAATGGACCATGATGTGAAAAAGAAGGACTCTTTGCAGCCAATGAAGATATCTCTGGGAAAACAGATAAAAATAGACTTATAAAATAATCTTCATTAGTCTGAACTTGATTATTCTGATTCAATCCCCTTTTATAAATATCAGAAAATATATTAATAATCTCTGTAGATAAAACTTGTGTATGGGGCATCAATTTAATCAATTTGGAGACAGATTTCAAAAATTCCAATGAAAGTTTGGAGAAAATATCTGCTTCTTCTCTACCCATTTTCACAATCTTGAGAACAAAGTTGGAAAGATGATTAAGTAGCATTACTTCCCTTTCGGAAAATTGAATGTTCAATAGATTAACAAGTTCAGTAAATAAACTCATTGAAGAGAATACCAAGGTTTTCTTATTATATGATTCAATAGATAAGATATGTTCTTGAATTGAATAATACAGCAAATTAACAGGAGATGTCGAAAAAATACTCCTGTTAGAACATAAAAACTTAAATAAAAAGCCAATAACAACTGGAAACTTATTAAATTCTTTTTGAAGATCTCCAATTCGGAATATTATTGTCTTAATTTCGGAATCGGAAAGATTTGATGGGATTTGGAGCGTTGTGCATATTTGTTTAACCTCTGTTGATAATTGAGCATGAAAGAACTTAGAAAAATTAATAAACAACTCAACAAAGTTATTCGAGCTTTTGCTTGCTGCCCAAAAAACAAGTACTTTCAGTTGATAATGGTCATCTTGAACATTTTTATACATCTCTAGAAAATCAAACTGAGATAATTCGAAATGCACTCCTTTCTCAATGAGTTTAATACAAAACATTGATAAAACATGAATAGAAAACTGATTTTTGCAAAAATCAATAATAGCTTGTGTCTCATTGGGAAATTTTTGAAGATAGGTAACCAATAAAACCTGAAAATATAAAACTAATACTCTTTCATTATTGGGGAATTCTAATGAAATAATATCATCATTTGTTAATGAACCCTGATGAATGAGTTTAGAATATGATTGTGCGTATTGAGTCAATAATAATGGATGATTTGTTTCAAAAACTAATAATCCGACCCTTAAAAACATCTTTGTATTATGGCTTCGGAGAAAATCAATTAATTTTAATAGTATATTGAGAGAATGTATTATTGTGTTAGTTTGAAAAGACTGAATTAAATCACTAGCAATCTTAAAATAAATATCCATAAAACCCGATATATTGCTATATGCTGATAGACTGGTGAGTATGTAAGCTAATAAACAAATTGACTGATTAATATTCTCATATAATAGGCTCTGCAATAAAAAATCAACCTCAATTGTTTCAAATATCTTTTGAATGCAAGAAAATTTTGAATGATGGGATAATACTGCAAAAAATTGAAGTGTTGGTATGTCATTAATGGATTCTTTAAAAAATTTATTCAGAAATTCGGGTTCAAATGAAAAGAAATCTATCATCAACTCAGAAAAATGTATTCTTGGTAGAAGATTAATGGAATTATACATTATTACAAAAAGTTTAGAAACCATTATATATTGATCCTTTTCAACCAAATATTTAACAATTGATCCAGTAGCAAAAAATCCTGAAAGATTCATAAGGTTGGTAATTACATCTTTTGGATTAGATCCCTGCATCAAAGGATCAGATATTGAATGCTTGATTATTTCCAATTGCTTTATCATTGTGGGAACAATTACATGAGGTGATATGAGATAATAAGAAAAATTAAGTCCAAATAAATTTTTCCAATGAATGCAAGTGAGCTTTGAAGAAGACTTTTCAATACCTTGTACTGTTGTATCTCTTAACTTACTTGAAATAAAAGTTTGGATTTGATTTTGTATCGATCCAGAGCCTTTTTGGAAAAAAATCTGAGCAGCCAATTGAGCTTGGCATTTCAGGTAGCTAATTTTGTGATCAAGCAAATGCAAAATAATCGGTAAAACATCAGAAAACTGTGATATCTCGAATATATTGGATTTAAGAATTGGAACCAGAAGAACAAGATATGTGCCTTGTTGTTTTGGAGTTAAAGAAGAAACAGTATTTATACAACTTTTTGCTAATCCAAGTACAAATTGAGAAAAATCAGATATTGCTTCAGGAAATGCCCGGAATAATGGTCCTAAAAATCGAAATAAACCATAGTCATATGACATTTCTTCATCTTTGATGCAATTTTGAATGAATTCTTTTACTTCATCTGTGTATTTTGCCCCTGATAACATTTCTGATAATACTAATAGAGATAAAAATGCATATGAGGTTTTCACAGTGTCTAATATGGGTTTTATTGAGCCGGCAAAGCTACTTAAAATTGTCCTTCCAAACACAATTAGACTCTGAAGCTGCCTTGGTATGAAATCCAGCTCGATAAAATTAGTTTTCATATCATACTGTTGTTTATCTTTCCAATCATCGATATATGAATCCATAACAGTTCTGTGAATGTATAAAACAAACATAACTGGATCTATCATTTCATATTCCATACTCTTTATAATAATATTACATATTGTTTCGGATACAGAATCAGTTGGAAAAACATGAAGATCCGATATTATGCTAATTTCACTGAAAAACGTGCTTGAAAGTGATTTGGTTTTAACTTTTGAGAAAATGTTGGTAACTAATTGTGTGGGTGGATCGTAAAAATATGAACATAGAGCACAGAACATATGGGACAAAAAATGAATATTACTTTTATGACACTCAATTAACTTGAATAAAATTGAGTCAGTCATTGAAGAATTTCTATTTCGGTGTGGCAATATTGATGTAAGGATCATGTGATAAAACCTCCTATTCTCAATATTCATTTGGGGGGATAAAAATATTGTGGACACAATTTGATAGCATATATTCCAGGAATAATCATTATTTGAAAATGCAATAGTATTATTAAGGGCATGTAAAAAAGTCTCTATATCTATAATAACTTGTTCTTTTTGATTATTCAATGTCAGATACCTGTTTCTTGGCAAACCATTGATATTAAATCTAATCTTATTTAAAGAATCCGTTGGAATATGATGCAAGAAATGCAATAATTCTTTTCTATAAATGTCATCTGTATTTGAAACCATTGAAATCAATGAAGAATATAACACATTCATATTATTATATGAATAAAACAAAGATTTATCCTTTTTTTCTGCTTTTCTTAAAATAGGAAGTATAGATGTGGGGTCAGTAGATACATAATTTATTAGTAAGGGAATAATTGTTTTTGATTTTAGCAACTCTGGGGAATAATTTATTGCAAAATTATATAAATGGCAGAATGCTTTGATTGATGATGAATTACATTCCATGGTAATACATATCTCTGATAAATATGAATCTTTTAAAACAAGGATTGTCATTGAATGATTACCTATGATAGTTTCAACAAAACGACAGAATGAGTTGATAAAAAGCAAAACATCGGGGCAGAAAATAGGCGATTTTGAATATGACTTAATTGTGTTCAGAAATGAAACACCATCTGTTTGAACTGAAGAAACAAAATCAGGAGTCCTATTATTGCTACTTGGTTTCCCACTAATCTTTTCGAATAATTGGGTAAATGTCCTTACTAAAGTTGATATATTATACCCTCTACTAAATCTTTTAGAAGCAAATGATATCATTGAGTGAAAGAACGGTAAAAGGCATAAAGAATCACTAATTACATTCCGGAATAAACATGGATCAAAAAGAATTGGATCCGTAAGAGAAAAAAAATCTTCAAAAAAGAGATCCCACACGTTTGTTATCATTGTATATGGAGTCATTACTAAACATTTTACCATTTCACTTGATGATATTGTGTGATTATTACGAGACCTTTCGAAATTCTTATTAAATTGTATTTGAATTGAGCATAATTTAATACTAGTTTCAATATTAGTACTGGGCATAAACTCTTTTGCCATTGCAGACGCTTTGTTAAATATATTTCGGAATTGCATTAGGAAAATCAAAGATTTTCTGAAAAAAGATAATATTAAATCTATATCAATGAGATCAATCGGATATGATATAGATTTCATCAAATTTTTTGTTCTTATTGGATCATATGAATGTAAGTGATTCATATAAATTGAAAATGATTTAAATAACTTTTGGAAACATTCAGAAAATAATGAAAGTTGTGCAAACACTGAAACTATGGTGTTTTGATCACCAATCAAGGGTTTTAAATTCTCAAGATTGATAGTAATTTCATGAATCCCAGTGTCAAATGTGGAAAAAAGTAGATTCAAAATAGATGATCTTAAAGCGAGATCATCTTGAGGGATCTTCACAAATTGTAGCATTTGATGAAACCTGGAATACACATTACTCAAAGGAAGGAGAGAAAAGTGAAGAATTCCAATAACAAACTTGCAATAAGCAATTTGTTTTTCTCGATCAAATAGATCATATTTTAGGAGATTCTCAACTATAATCGGAAGTAATGAACATAAATATGAAAATGATTCATTACTGCATATTTTATAGTTTATAAGGTTGTGAAAATGTTTTGCAGTTTCTTCAATTCTTAAAGCAAATTTTTCAGAATCATGTTTTAGAAAATGAGAAAAAGAATGAACTACGTCTTCAATAACACTATTATTACCATAAGGCTGCTGAAACATAATACTAAAATATGTGTTAATAATTAGGGCAATTGTTGAAGGTGTGTTTGCATTTGGATTTAATGAAGAGTTACCATACAACAACGCTGACTTAATTTTAATCACTTGATATGTTAATTTATGCCCATAACTAATGGAAGCAGGAATTGAGCTATGCAATACTTTTTCAAAAGAAGAGACAAGAATTTTGTAGACATTTTTCATTGAATCAATTGTTCTGACGCAGCTTATAAGTAGAATGATCAAGTTGATTGAAGGAATCAACTCATTCTGAGGCATTGTGTCAATATGAGAAATCATATTGGCCAAACGTTCACTGCATGCCTGAAAAATCATTTGTGATAATTGATTATTAGTCTTTTCAAAATCACATTCATTATTTTCAAATGTATTTCGAATGATTTTGACATAAGAATTCAAATCAGAAACAGGGCAATCAAGAATATGCTTTGATACCAACCGAATTTGCTCAATCTCTTTATTGTTAGTGAATTTAAACCCCAAAAAGCATAGAATAGAAAGAATGTTTCCCCTGAACTTACTTACTTCTTCTTGATTGCTTGATCGATTAATAATTTGGTATAGCGTAGCAAAAAACTGAGATGATGCTATTTTCCCTAATCGATCAAACTCACTAGCAGGAAGGGGAAAAAAACAATCCCTAATTTGTTTAAAAATGTTGGGATCAGTCATACCACTACTATTTGCTGCTCGAGTAAGAGTATTTATACACTCCTCCCTATTTTTTGGCTCACTATTCATTTTATTCGGCTTGTTAATTAAAGTTGCTTTAGGATCATTCATTTACGTATTAAAAGTGACACTTTCATTTCTTTCTCTTCTAAACACTATTTCACTCTTGTTTCCTGTGGATTTATTCCGAAACCCAACCAATCCTTCCCTAACCAAAATTTGGTCTGATGGTCACTTTTTTGTAGTCATTATTTGATCAACCAACTGATAGATGTACCAGAACAATGCAAATTCTAGCAGTGATGATAATGATTATCCTATTTCTGAATCTGATATTGATCCAAGCACCCTTCCATCTGCTTCAGAACAAGTTTCTATTATCAAAGAGTTTGATCGGAATGAGAGACTTGTTCCTGGAGAGAATGCTTATGCAATCAGTAAAAAATGGGTTGTGATATGGAAGGAATCTGTTGGATATGAAGATGGTGAACCTCAAGGTCGTATTGCTCCTAGAATTGATAATAGAAATATTTTTGATCCCAAGACTGAGTTTTTAAAGGCTGATGCATATGAAGAATATGACTATTTGATTATCACCAAAAAACCTTGGGAACAGTTGATGAAATGGTATCCTGGAGGACCTGAAATTCCAATTGAAGTTGTTCAGAACCCTGTCACTAAGAAAGCAATTGCTGTGATTAAAAAAATAAAGATAATCGCAAAATTCAAAGATGAAACCAAGGAATTCAAAACCCATACTTCGGAACTTGTTAGTGTCTTGAAAGAGAAGATTCTAAAAGAATTTGGAGTTGAAATTAATGATGATAATAAGGAAGAATATCGATTAATTGATTATTGGAACAAGAGCTTTAGAGAGGTTATGGATGATGATTATACGATCAACAAATATAACATTATGGATAATAATGATATTTTTGTTGATTATCAAACTGATGGAAAATGGAAATATGAAAAGAAAACTGATAATTATTACCATAATTCCTCTTATAGCAATTCCGGCGGCTACTCATATGGGTATGGAAATAGCTATTACTATGGTACTCCTCTGGGTCCTGGAAAGTGCGGATTATCTAATCTTGGGAACACTTGTTTTTTCAACTCTGGAATTCAGTGTTTAATGCACTCAGTTCCTTTGAAAAATGCTTTATTAGGTCCAAATTGGGAAAATGATATTAACAAAACCAATCCACTAGGTATGAAAGGAAAATTAGCAAGAGCATTTCAATCATTATTAGCTCACATGTGGAGTGGAAATGAGCGTGTACTAACTCCTACAGATTTGAAATATGTGACAGGTGAGTTTGCTCAACAATTTTCTGGATGGGGACAACAGGATTCTCATGAACTTATAACCTTTATTCTTGATGGTATTCATGAGGATTTGAACAGATGTTTAATTAAAGAAAATGTTGATAGAGTCATTGGTGATGCGAGCAAAGATGATCTTGATGAAATTGCCAAACAATCATGGATAGCTCACCTTAAAAGGAATGATTCAATCATTGTAGATAATTTTCAGGCACAATATATGTCAAAATTGCTTTGTCCACGTTGTGAAAAAACCACTGTTGTGTTTGATCCTTATATGGCTATTTCTATACCATTATCTAAACCTCACCAGAAGACATTAGATGTTACTTTTGTTCCATATGACTTTTCTGAGACATTTTTGAAGCTCAGTTTAGTTTTACCTGCCTCTCCTCAACAAAAGGACTTTGATAAATCAATATCAGAACAGCTTCAGAAAGATATCCACGTAGCAATTGGTATGTCATCTTATTATTATGGTCAACTCTCTTGGAAAGTTGATTTTGACAATGGAACTCCTCAGTTCTTTGCTTTTGAGATTCCCGATTTATCAAAGCTATACATTCCAGCATCAATTAACATGAATATTAAGAGTCACTACTCCAATTGGAATCAAGAAAAACGTGTTTCTCCTTACTTTATTATTGCTGTTGATAATGATGACCCAACCCAAGAAGAGATTATTGAAGCTTTAAGCCAAAAATTGAATTGTCTATGGAGTGATAATGAAGCTACAAATGAATTCTCTGAAAGCGATTTTGTTAATTCTGTAATTGATTATGACTCAAATAATGTTGATAAGGATTGCAAGTTTGGCTATTCTAAGCTGTCCAGTGATTATTGGAATCGGTCTTCTTCATTTAAGAGGAATCCTAAACATGAGTTCTTATCTGATACCGGATTAAATGTTTTTATTAACTATCAACTTATTGACAAACGAGTAGGGTTTTCTTTTTCAGTTCTACGCCAAAATTATGATTTTGGTAATTTATCAAATTCATATGATAGAGACTCACATCATTCACATTCTGTTACATTAAATGAATGCTTTGACTTCTTCCGCGCTTCTGAAACACTTGATGAAGAAAATCAATGGTTCTGTCCTCATTGCCGTCAGCATGTTTGTGCCCAAAAGAAAATGGATATATATTCTGTACCAAATTGTTTTATTATCCATCTTAAACGGTTTTCTTCAGGAAAGTATACAACACAAAAGGATGACGTTGAAGTCGAATACCCAGATATAATCGATATGAAAAATTATGTAATTGGTCCCCAAAAAAATGATAAGAATTTGGAATATGAACTATATGCTGTAAGTGAGCACATGGGAGGACTTGGTGGAGGTCACTATACTGCTCATGCATTAGTAAGAGAGAAACTGGAAGAACAAGGTGAATGGTATAGCTTCAATGACTCAAGCTGTTCAGCATCGTCAAAAGATCAAGCTCATAACTCATCCGCTTACATTCTGTTTTATCAAAGAAAGGAATGTCGAGACTAAAATAGTTTAATAAATCCCTCTATGACTGAATATAGAATGCAAAAAGAATAAGAGAGAACAAACTCCTTCCGATTGAATACAATTCTTGATACAAAAACTAAAACCAACAAAATACCTTTTCTGATAATTTTTATCATTAAATTTGGTATTGTAATTGGAATTTTCAGGGAAATGAACAAAAATAGAGCTTCAATTAGACAAGATACTACTGGCAATAGGAAAACTCGATATAAAGACTTCGTTTTTATTAGCATTCTTGATAAATATAAGAAGTAAAAGTTATTAAAAGAATAAATCACCGGATTTCCTTTTGAAAAGAATTTATAAACAATATCGCAATCAAAAGACTCAATAACAAATGAAAAACCTAATTGAATAACAAAAGATAATAAAATTTTCCAGTTATAAGCTGGAAAATAACAAAAGGTCAATAATGAGTTATTAATAATGGTGATGCATAAAATTCTGAATGATTGAGTCGTATTTTTATAATAAAGAGACCTGTAGACTAGTGAGAAAGACCAAAATGTATTCAGGACATACCAAAAGAAAAAATTGTCGATTAAAAATGCAATTCTCATTTATCCTTTGATAAAAGTGATAATAGTCTTAAAATATCTTCTGATTGGGGCGTTTTTGTATCATTAGATATGCTTATAATGCTGGTTTTATAAACATTCCATTGTGGGACATCTTTCAATGCTTGAGGATTCAAAGAATAGAAGGTAAATAGAGCTTTTCGAATACATATCAAAATGCTGTTAACTTTGTCTGAATCATTCCGAGAAGATTCATATTGTTCAATCGTACTTGATATCATTGTACTTATGCTCTGCAGAATTCCTGTTGGATTTAATACTTTTTGCTTTGCTAATTCGCTTAATAATCTAACAAGCTGGTCTGAAAGAATCTGGAGGTCTTGCGATTCGATTACCAATTTTTGGAGAAAGCTACTTAATTTCTTGAGAGAATTTGATTTGTCCTTGAAATCTTTCTTAATTAAATCATGCATACGCTGGCAATTCGCTTGAAAATACTTATAATTCATTTGTTTTTTGGATAAAAAGCTCATCAAGTTAAAAATAAATGTGAAAACTCCATATATTGAATCAGACTTATCAGGAGTATTCATACAAATTAGTGATACTAATTCATCAATATCTTTATCAGGGATTCTTACTTCATAAAAATCTGGCTGAATTGACTTAATAACATAGCCAACAACTTCTCCTTTAAGAAGAATAAGATTTTGCAAAAACTCAAATAGTACTGTGCTTGGATGGCAAGGAGGATATATCAATTTCAATAGTGGAGTCCAGTCTTGTGTATGTGATAAAAGAAGAGTCTTCATATCCTTCATACTTTGGCCCCGTATTGATGTTGAAGCTTTTATCATAGAATTAAGCAATGACAAAACTAGATCATTAATCTCAGTCAATGTGTCATATTGTTTGATAATAGACATCAAGCGATTTGCGAAGTGAGGTTGAACAAAAAACACATATAATCCTGGATTAGTAGAAATGAATGATGATAATGAAACAAAATAAAATATCGATCTCTTTTCTATTGCATATGTAACAATTTCTTGGTCATAATACAACGAAACGAGCTTTGAAAGACCTTTTTCATCATTAGTGCGATAAATTAATTGAACATATGGAGAATAGTCATATTGATGATTATATAAATATAGGGAAAACAAAACCAAAGAAATTTCAGATTTCAAAAATAAATAGGAATACTTTGAAGGAACCATTTGATATATGTAGGACGGTATTTGATCACAAGGAATCCCATGATCAGCAGAAAAATTAAACTTACCAAAACAATCCAAGAAGTTTTGAAAATATTGTTCCTTTGAAAAAAACTCATCAATACTTTCATCAATAATCAATCTGGATATCAGATAAAGAAAAGCGGATACAATCATTCCGGAATTTGATTTAAGCCTGGAAAATGTCTTAAGGCTGGATATAATGTTCTTGGTTTCTTTGCAAAAACTATTAATCTTCCCTGATGATTTTGTGGACCACTCTAATAACTCAAAGTATTGCATATGAGGAATTGAAGATCTTAATGACATTGAGTTTTTCTCAATAATACTTGTTGCTGCAGGTAATTGTTTAATGAGTGTATTATAAAAATCGGATAATTTGATAATTTCCTTTTTAAGGGTTTGTTCTGAATGATTATTTCCTCTATTGTCGTATAATGAATAAAAGAAGCGCTTTGTTGCTTCCCTGATCTCGTTCGAAGGAGAAAGAAGTAATTTATGAATAAAAATGTCAGGAAAATCTAGGGTAATTCTATAAATATCGAATTCTAAAACATTTGACAAGCTATTGATACTATCAAAGAAATCTATCATGTTATCAAATCTTGCATCTGGCAAATGCTCAAGATATCGCAAAATTTTTCCACCTGAAGCATAAATAAGGACAATAGAATAAACTCTTTCGTATGACATATCATTCATATGTTTCTCAGTAGATCTAATCAATTTAATCAGTAATCCCTCATATCGACGAAGATACGAGCTTCTCAATGAGAAAAGAATATTTGGAGATATATATTGAGAATAATACTTATATGTTTTTTCAAAGAATTTCTGAACCTCTGATGGAATCTCTTTTTGTTTTGTTGAATCTAATGAAGAAGTAAACAAAATCACAATATTTGTTAATCTAATTGATGATAAAATGTTGAGAGTTGGATATTTTTGGTTGTCTTCAAGAAGAGTGGTGTTCAAAAATTTAAATATAATAGTTTGTATTTCATTAATATTGGTAAGTTTACCACAATTCTTTAGGAAAACATAAGGAATAAACAAATCATCAATATAGGACCATGTATCCTTAACACGAATCAATGAATCATTAATAAAAGATGTGTAATTGGAATAATCAACCATTTCTTGAAGACAATTGGACACGATATTACAATAAAACAACCTAATCGAGTCATTCGGAGAATACAAAAATTGACTCATATTCTCTGGTAACATGAAAAAACTCGGTTCAATTTTTGAGTATTCTATGCAAATTTGTTCGAGTCTGGAATAATTCTCGATCGAAACCATTTCGGAATAATTAGTAAACTTTGACAAACACAATAACGAAAGCTTAGCATCGTTTGACTGTATGGCAACATCCATTACAAATGTACTATATAGAGGATTTGATTTTATCATTGACTTAATAGAAACCCCGATATCTTTTGTTAGAATTGATGATATTTCAGGATTAATTGATGTTACATGTACTTGGCAATATGATCTTTTCCGATAAAACAAAAGATAAGCGTTGTCAGACTTTTCAAATAAAATCCTTTCAACTTGATGAGTTTGAGGATTCCAATCCTCATAGTATTCTTCACCTCCAGCAGCAACTGATGATAGATATGCAGGATCAAATGGGGTTACTCTAGTATCATTAAAGCAATACCATCTCTGATCAACATTGATGTAACTATAATAATGTCCAGCATTTGCATCACCAACATGCATAACAACTCCAATCAGATCATAAATGTATGGTTCTGAATTGGAATCAATGGCCTTTGATATATCAAATTCTGTTGATATAATATACTCATTGTTAAGTTTTGATCTTCTTCCAGTGGATAAATCAAATTCGAAACGCTTCAATTGAACTATTAGATAATCAGGTGCTTCAACAATTCTATGGGTTAAAAGAGCATCAATTTTTCCAAATCCTTCTGCATTATACTGATCTTTGCCTGTCAGTTTTTCTGGTCTTAAGAAAGTTTCAAAACTCTCCTGTATTGAATGGTGATTTTTGACTTCTAGAGGAAGGGAAATAAAAGCTTCATCACGACATTTTTCGAAATCAACATCAATTCCACTTGTCTTAATAAGCATTTTCCCGGTAAACGGCTTTGTGATTCCTGGGAACATATCGTTCATGTTATCCATAATTATTTGGATGAATTCAACAGCATCTTGCTGAGCACAAACATCAATTGGTTCACCATACCATGTCCATTTGGTAATAAAAGGAGTTGGATTAATAAATTCCTGGGGTAAGAAAAGCAAACGAGAATTAAGGAGTTGAATTTCTCTTGTCCATTCTTCGGATTTTAATGATGATCCGATCAGAGTTGAAGAGATTTCAGGGATATGCAACAATTGTTGCAATGAAGAATTCATATAGCATGTACAACCAAGATTTTTGAGACCTCTCTGATGTTTGTCAGAATATTTGATGGATTGGTCACATTGGTATGTTGATATATCAATAAATCTTGGAATTGTTTCTTGTAAATATTCAGGGTGATTCAAAATAATTTTCCTCATTAAAGAAAAAAGGGCTTCATTTGGAAATATGAATCTATACTGATTAAATAAAACTTTGTTAAGTATAAATTCAAACAGTTTTCTTTCATTTTTGCTTTTGATTTCCGATGAATAAATCTCATTTAAAAATACAAAGATGGAAGATGAAAACTCAAAAGAAGGGACTTTAAAACTGAGTATGTCAAATAAAGATGCCTCATCTTCATTTTCTAGAGCTAATTTTCTATAAAGTAATGATTCAATCATATCAAGAAGAATGCTTTTATCTTTTGACTTCTTTGAGAGATGAAGCACCACATACATATAAGTAGAAGACTCTTCTTTTTCTGCTTTTGGTAAAAATCCTAGAATTTCATTCATAATCGTTGAGCAATCGGATTTTTCGACCAAAAACTCAACTTTCTTACGAATCAAAACATTAGAGCAAAAAATACTTTGTTCAATTATTTGAACAAAAACAGGTATCTGTGAGAGCAATGAAGGCATGACAGTTGAAATTGAGCACAATAATTGGAGAATGAGGCTTCTTAGTGATTCAGAGTCAGTATCAATATAAACATTCCCTATTTGTGCAATAAAAGATATATCAATTGTCTCTAATACTGAAGTTATTGTACTTATCATATTCTCAATAAAAGGAAATTGCATCAAAATACTGATTAATACATCAAAAACAAGTACCATGTCTTCCACTGATTTGAATACTTGTTGTGACTTCAGCAGAGAAAATTTTATGATCTGGACTGGTCCATTTGTCTCATAAAAACAAGATCTCCACTTTGGTCTTTCCATGATATATCTACCGATGGTATTGAACACATAAAGACATCTAAAAGGCTTTGATTCATCTAATAATTTCTCCCATTCATTATTATTAATCGACTCAATTATTTCTTTTAATGGGCAAAGCTCTAAGAGGATTTCATAGGCATATCTTGAGTAACTTTCACTTGATTCCATCAAATTGACCAAATCACTTGTGTATTTCTGGATTATTATGGATGGAAAATCTTGTATTCTGGTTTTTTCTCTATTTTCCCATGCAATTTGATTAATTTTGACTTCAAATTTTCTTTGATTTGATAATGAAAACTGATTCTCATGAATTATCTTTTTTTCAATATATAATTGAATACTAGAGGGTTTCTTCTTTGAATGAAATGCGACTATTTCGATAAATTTCTTAAAATTGGTATGCGGATGGACTTCAAATGTTGTATCAATAACACCAAATAATTCAACTTTGATCAAATCAATTTTTGGAATATATTTATTGATTTCTATATCATAAAACAATTTAGAATGCATATCTTCTTTGATTTTTATCATTTTTTGAATGATTTTTAATGACGAAATATTCGAGATACATTCCGCGCATCTGTCTAACATTTTTGGAATATCATTTGGATTCTCGCTTGATGAATATAAATTGCATAAAAAGTCAACTAAAGATTCATTTGACTCAGAAAAACAAATACCCCATAATTCATTAAGCAAATCCATTGATTCGACATTCAAAATTCTAATTGGAGTATTACTTACATTCTTGAAATAACAACCCTTATTTGCTTCTTCAAAAAGAAGAATAAAGAAACTTATTGAATTAGGAGATTCATTATAAATGTATTTAAATAATTTTGCAATCCATTTATTTGGTATAAGAGATATTTTCTGGTTAGAAAAAATGTCTCGAAGGAAAGCCACTATCATGTCTCCTTCATTTGCAATTGTTCTTTTTATAATTGTACAAAGCCCTTTAAACTCACTCTGGCTTAGTGCTTGATCAAATTTAACCACAATATCTTTAATAAGTGCAAATAAGTATCCTTGACTACTCCCATCCATTTGTATGATTAGATTGATAATATCAATAAATGAACTACGCAATAATGATGCAGAGGCACGTTTTGATGATGAATAAAAAAGTGCTAATGCTACTTGAACATTATGATTATTCTTTATTGAATCAATAGCATATGACAAATAATGATCACAATACTCCTGAGAATCTGGAAGAATAATTGTTAAAGCCTTGACGATTGATTCTTTGTGGTCTGATGAAGAAAAAGACAAAGCAATTTGATAATATAAATTTGCTCTATCTTCATCAGATATATAATTAACAAGTGAACAAATCAAATCAAGAGAATGCAATGGAAACAGTTTACAATTTGTGATCTCTTTCCATAAAGCCGAACGATGATCCCTTTGACAATGAGTTAATATATACTTCACAGAATTCATAAAAGCTTGAAGTGATACTTGAGGTTGGTTAATTGACTGAATCCAAATTTGGGAAAAATCAGAAGGACTAACAAAACCATAATTCATTAAAATTAAAAAAATCTTACTAAAGACGTCAATAATTTGGAAATGAATTCCTTCCTCAATTATAAATCCTATTATATTACTTTCTTTGACCTCTTTACAGAGTACAACTGATGGATTATTCAATACTCCAAGAATAACACTCAAAGCCGAGAAACGCTTTTGGAGATTATCCAAATAAGCAATTCTTAAATTGATTTGAAAAACAAATTGATTATAATCGAAAGAGATAAAACTGGATGGAGCAACACCATATAATCCCGAAACAATATCATGAAAGACTTTATCATCATACTGTTTCAATAATACCTTTTCGCTGGAAAGGCTAAACTTATTGAGATAATCCAAACAACTGACAACTAGATTTGGAAAACTCCCATGAGATATAACTTGATTTATATATAGGGCAAAATGAATAGAATCACAGAAAACAATTGGAGAAATTTTTGCAGGACCTTCTTCAATATCACTGTGTAATTTCTCAATAAAGCCACATTCATATAATCTGGTAATATTGGCTGCGAACAAATCAGAAACAGACATTTGTTGTCGAAATCCAAATGATGAAACTTGATAAAACGCTTCTGTTGAAGATGTAAAAACTCTTTTAACTTGTTTAATGAATGGATCGTCAATTTCTAAATATTTTTTCACAAACAATGGTACTAATGAATCCAGAAAACGATTGAGATTCTTGTTCCCGCCAAATGTATTCAAAATAGAAGATATTAAGGACGGACAAAATTCTCTAATGAATGAATCAGAATATGATTCCAATGGAGGAGAAAGAACTCCATTCTCATTGATGGACTGGCACAAAGAATCGAATTTTTGCCATTGAGAATCACTTGGTCTCTGTTTCATTACACTATCAATGATCGAATTTAACCAATTAGGGAATTCTTGTAGCTCATCATTCATTTAGAACAAAAATAAAATTGACATTGTTTAGAAAAAAAACAAAAATTAAACAACAGGTTTATTATTGTCCAGGTAACTGGTTAAGGTTGATATTTGAGCATTGATTAGTAAAGAATGGGACCTGGTATTGGGAATTTGATTTATTTTTTGATGAATTGTGAGGAAAGTATCGATATATCCTGGGCAACCATTACACTTTGAGAGGGTGAGAGAATGATTGGAAAAACTGATGTGCATTTCTTTTTGGATTTTAATGAATCCTTCTGTTGAAACTATGACTGAAGTGTGGGGAATTAATGACTCGGATGATCCGAGCGTCGAGACAATAAATGAAGAACCTTTTAGGATCTTGTTAAGCAAGTTGATTGCAACAATTCTTTTATGTGAATCTGGGAAAAATTCGGATCTTGGGAGTTCCACATTTAGAGAGTTATAATCATCAATGACATAAAATACTCTTTCACAATCTATGGATTTGCAGAAAATCTGGGGGATAGAAAATGCAGTTTCCAAAAATTCTTCATATCCATCTCTTTGTTTCATAAGAATCTGAATCTTCCTAAAAAGAGGAATGAACTCTTTCAAATTAATGAATTGGTTGTTGCGAAGCTTCTCAGGAACAGGAATACAAACAATGCTTTGAATTTGATCATAGAACCATTTTTTAATGCTATCAGTGTAAGGGTAAATTTCAATTTCTCTGATCTGAGAAGATTGAATACATATATCAAATATGTCTTTCAGTAAAATATATGGATCAAGTAAATTAAGTTTTGATGAGCACATTGGGAATACAAAAACTTGAGAAGATTGTTTTGATACTTGAATCTTACGATAAGTTACTGTAGCCATATGGTATAAGAGTGAGGTTTTACCAGAACACTTGGGGCCAACAATACTAATAGCAATTTCATTCAATTCCTTATTATTAATGACATTAAAGATTTCATCTTCAAGTAAATGGCGCAATGATTCGTTGTTAATCTTTGAAAAAATTCCCTTTGTGAACAAATGAATATTAAAAAAATGAAATTGTAACTTACGAATAGTATCAAAAATTGTTTCATTCTCTTCATCGGACATTGATGAGGTACTCATCATATCTGCAATACACTTTGATATAGTTATCGCTGTTTTTAAGGAAATGTCGGGTAATATATGAGTAGCTTTGTTACATATAATATGAGTTTTATCTTCTTCTATTGATTCTTTATCCTTCTTCATATCATTTATCTCTTTAAGGTACAAAGAAAAAACAGAATGTTGAGGAATAATAGGATTTTTTGAAGCTTTTTCAGCTTGAATTGCCGCGATAACATCCTTTTGGGTAATTTTCCTTGGAGAGGGACCAATATTGAAAATCTCACCTGATGATACATAATATGTATCATATTCAATCAATTGTGCAATATTAGTTATTATATCACCTTTTGAGGAAAAAATCTTTTTTGCTTTCGAATTGAGACCCAAAATCTTGGTTGAATCAAAAAGCATATCTTGAAATTGAACCGCTCTATACCTCCGACTCTCTCCTTGTGGAAAACTATTTTTCTTTAAATATATAAGAATTCCCTTCCTAAAATCCATTATACTATGCTTTTTCGGACTTGACTCCATCAGTATAATAAACGTATGAGGATCTTGTTTAATGTAGTGTGCATATTGATAATGAAAATATGATTATATATCGAATTTGGTTGGAGTAATCATCAACATGAGGTATTGAATGAAAAATAGTTTGCTGTGGGGTATTGAGAGGAGTGTTCTTTTGAGATTGTTGTGGTGTAAAGATAGGTGTGTTCTTTTGTGATTGTTGTGGTGTAAAGATAGGAGTGTTCTTTTGAGATTGTTGTGGGGTATTGAGAGGAGTGAATATAGGTGTTGATGATGGATTTTTATCAAAGGTAATACAACATGAATATGACACACTATTTGTGATGAGTATCTCAGATCCTCCTTGTTTTTGATAATAAATCGATCCATAGGCCTGAATTCCCCATGTTGCTACTGCTGAATGATAATAATAACAGCTTGAGCTATTCAAAAAGAAGTATTCACTTGTTCTTGATTTTATATAAGGAGAAAACATCCACAAATAGGATGACCACGCAGCATCATTTCCGCCATCAGTTGTTCCATGATATATCATTCTATATGAACCTGATGTTGGTGGACAAAATGAACCAGACATATGTAGATCATAATATATTTGGCTAGGTGTTATAGCAGAATCAATTATTGACACTACTCCACTCTTTTGGTTATATGAGGTACCAGGAACACATCCTGAAGGAACTGAGCATGAAAATATAATGAATATGTTCAACATATCAATTTAATTCAATTTGGCGGAACAAAAATAACACGTTTTCTAAAAGAATCAACGTCCAAAAATTTGGACTTTTATTATTATTTGTGTGATCTCTTAGCAACAGCCACCGTTCTTTTTCTCAACTGCTTCTTGGGAATCATTTCCAACAACCATCAAACCCATTTTTCCTGTTCTCTGATGTTTAACCCCCTGTTGAGGGATTTCTGAAAGAATTTTCGCTATGTTCTGGAACATTAAATCAATGCTTTCGCCTGTTTTTGCAGAAACTTCAAAAATTGGAACATTGATGGATGTAGCAAAATCAAGACCTTGCTTTTGCGTTACAACTCTATGTTGGACTAAATCTATCTTATTAGCCGCAATCACTATTTTTATGTCAGTTCCACGTGATTGATCAAGCTCTTTCTTCCACTGAACCATCCTCTCAAAACTAGTTGTATCGGTTACACTGTAAACAATCAAAGCCAAGTGAGCATCTTTGTAATATATAGGAGTCAGAGAATGGTACTCTTCTTGCCCGGCTGTATCCCAAAGACGAATATCAATTGCTTTTCCATCGCTTGTATTAACTGTCTTTTGGAAACAACCAACAGCTATTGTCGATCTCTGTTGGGAATCGAATTTTCCATAAGACCATTTATTACCAATAGATGACTTCCCAACTCTTCCTTCGCCTATAAGAACAACTTTGTATGACATTACAAATATGGTCTAAACGATACAAACAGTTTTGACGGTTTATGACTGGAAAAGTGCATTTTTAGTTTAACAAAGAGAATGATAGTCTTTGAGAGGTTGTTTACAATAATTTTTCACTATGATTTATCTCTAATCTCTCTCTTTCATAATCACTGATTATATGAATGAGGTGTTTTTTTTTGATGTAGTCAGTTCGGAAATAAAAATCAATCAAATTTTTTATGAGATCCAATTTTCAACTAACATTGCCATTCAGATTGATTAGAGATGCTAAAAGCAGTTTAAAGTATTTGGAATTCGTTTTAACTTGTTATATTTCCATGATGATCATTTTGACAACTTCAAAAGAGAGAATGAAATCATATAAATTTGAATTTTTTGGAAAATATTGGTATAAATGATAACAAAAAAGCCATGTTTTCCAATTTAATAGCAAATTTTGTGTTAAGATCGAGATGTGTTAACGAATATATTGATCAAGGTAGGTCATTTGATGACATTGACATTGAAATATCAAACTGTTTTTTCACTAGAACTTCAACTTACAATGGCAATGGAGGAGTAATTTATGTCAATGGGGGGTTTCTCTCCATGAGTGTTTCTGACTCAGTGTTCATTAATTGTATTGCTTCTAACCATGGTGGATCAGTTTATTTCATTTCATCTAAATCATTTCTCCGAAAAATATGCGCAAATAGTTGCTCTGCTTCAGTATATCATTTTTCATATCTTGTTTCTTCTCTTTATAACCAAATAGAATATCTATCTGTATCAAATTGCTCATATACCACCTCTGGACATCATTCTATTTGCCAAGATAAAGGTAATCAAATAGTTGATCACACCAACAGTTCAATGAATAAAGCTTTTCAATGTGCTGGCATTCTTAACTGGCCTCCTTCCTCGTTCATTAGTAGTTATTGCACATTTTCAAACAACATTGTATCTCATAGTGTTTGCATATACTATTTCTCTAACTCCGGAGAAATCTCTTATTCTAATTTTTTGTATTGATACTCACATGTTGCAAGATCCCAAAAAACATTTCCAATAGACTAAATATCAGGTTTTTCTGTATATAAATTACTCTCATCATATGTTTCTAGAGCTTTCCAATTTTGAGGTCCATTAACATTATAGTATGGTCGCGATGGGAAAAAAAGTCGCGGTGGGGACCAAAACGATAAAAACCCGTTATTTTTGATTTTTTTTCTTATTTCATTCATAACTCTATGCCAGATATACTTATAGATTTATTGTTATATTATCGATATGCACACTAATTAGATCTATGCTTTGTTAATCAAAGATTCACTCGAAACATTCAAATTTATGTAGATATTGATGATTTATTGTTTAAATTGATACATTGATTTCTCTATCAATAATGATCAAAAGCATCATATTTGATTAAAATTATGTGTATAATGGTACTATACAATCAAATATAAGTAAAAATATTATTTTAATCCTAAATTAAACGAGAAATGATAATATTTTAAGTTTTTTTTTGGAAAATTTTTTTTAAAAAATCATCACTGAAAACAATACCAAATATTCGAATAATAAAATCAACCCCACTTAAGTTTTAATTTATGAACATGTATATATAACATTGAAGTTATTCTAATCATGATTTTTAATCTTTTAATATTGGAATTTTTCGGAATTATCTTCTGTTTAAGAATTGTTAAAAATTTGAACAAATTTTTATCCTTCTTTAATCAATATACTATACTGATATTATAAGTGTTAAATGTTACGCATTATTTTGCCCTTTCGAGTGTGACTACCAGCAGACCGCGGAGATAAGTCCAATTTTGGCACGAACATTGTCTTGACATCAAGGTAGCTTTTGTGCAGGGAATCAATAATAAGTATTGAATTGTAATAGAAACGGATAATGTTCTCAAAAAATAGGCATAAATAATGCAACCT